>JADMIO011288082.1_pt1 | contig 87118 bp, 79 predicted proteins | sample 8958161 | NCBI WGS metagenome assembly JADMIO01 (sample SAMN16585339, study PRJNA669376) | soil metagenome | isolation source: Crop rotation soil | place: USA: Cullars Rotation, Alabama | collected 2011 | reverse complement strand
CGCGACAACTTGTCCACGTGGAATTCTAAGCTTAGGATCCCAATGTGCTGGAAAGGCATCACTCATCATCCACTGCTCATTCGCCAAATCTGCGATTAGCGGTGAGCTGGGGGATAGATCAACATTTTTATAACCTTGGATTGTAAACAACACTGGGATGTACATTGCACTGCGCGTACGCTCATCGATTTTGTAATTAGTGCGCACCGAATCACTGTAAAAATTCAGCATATCAACCGGTTTATTGTATTGCGAACTCGCTTTGATTCTGCTGTAAACCCGTTGTGCTATAGGTATGCGCAATAAAGTGGAGCGAGTTTGTTCCACCAACACTGGGTTCAATTCAGACGCAGGGAATGAGCGGGCAAATAAATTATCAAAATGCGTTTGAATTTGCGCGCGAGTTTCACCATCTTCACGGAAGTTACGCGCCCAATTTTCCTCAAACCATGCTTTAACAACGGCTTTATCCATATGATCTAATTTCTTAAACATCATATATACACGAAAGCTATTGTATAAATCGCCCTGATTTGCGCCCTGCTGCAGACTAGCTTCAAGATTGGCTAAGAGCTTAGGCAAGAAGGTTTTTTCCAAGGCATTGCCATAGGCAAGATCGGCCGCTTGATCCACACGCGCATCATAGAGACCCATTCCCGATAGCCAAGGGTGGCTTTCTTGATCGTAAACAGAACTGGCTTTTAACAGCGCATCCATAGCTGGAACCACTGTTTTAATATTACTGCTCGCGTAAGTATTATTTTTCTTTTGTTCGGTATATGTATCGAGATGCTTTTGCACTTCGGCGATATACATTTTATTGCGCGCAACACTACCACTCCACACGAGCACAACAAGCAGTGTAATTAAACCTAGACCAATATAGGTTGCCGCTTGCGCCAAGCGAATTAGCTTTTCGTAGCGCGTATTAACACCAACCAATTCAGATTCAGGAAAGATTACTTCACGGAAAAGACGCGAGATAAAAAAGCTTTTACCACGCCCAGCCGATGCCTGGGCAGCATCACGCGAGAAACCAAAGTTATTGGCAACCGATGTCATCAAGCGATCAATAGGAGTTCCATCTTGCGTACCGCTTGAAAAATAAATTCCGCGCAAGTAGGGCTGAAATTGAAAACGATTTTGCACAAAAGTTTGTTTTACGAAGGTTTCAACCAATGGCTGCAAGTTTTCCATTTGCTGCGGAAAGCCTTGAATAGCAGCACAACGCTTAATATCACGTTCGCCGTGCATTCGAGGAAGAAGACGGTCATAGAGTCGCGCTGTTAATTTGCGCAATTCTGCGGTAAAGAAATCAAAATCGGGGCTTTGATTGGGTTTTGGTGCATTAGGTAAGGAAATACCCCATACCTGATCACGCTCTTCTTTACCTAAATCTTCAAAAAATTCACTGAAGCCAGACACCAAATCCGATTTGGTAAATAACAAATAAATCGGAAAACGAATTTCCAACCTATTCATCAACTCATCCAAACGCGTGCGTATAGTTTTGGCGTGAAGCGCACGCTCTTCCTCAGATGACAACAAAAGATCTTGCAAGCTAATTGCTACAATCACCCCATTAATCGGGCGGCGACGGCGATTACGCTTTAGTAAATCTAAAAAACCTTCCCATGCGCTACTGTCAACCACTCGATGGCTATCCTGAGTGGTATAACGCCCAGCGGTATCAATTAACACGGCTTCGTTGGTAAACCACCAATCACAATTACGCGTTCCGCCTATCCCTTGTAAAGCACCACGACCAAATTGCTCCGCCAAAGGAAAATCCAACCCTGAATTTACAAGTGCGGTGGTTTTACCTGAGCCTGGTGGCCCCACAATGATGTACCAAGGCAATTGATAGAGCGCTTTGCTTTTACCTCTACCTTGAAATTTTAATTTTTTTAAGGTTTCTAACGCTTGTACAAACCGCTGATTAATTTGATCAATCTCTTCAAGCGCCTGCTCATTGACTGCACTTTGTACGGATTTATTATTTTGCTCAAGGTCATTCACAAAACCCTGATTGTTGCGATTATTTCTAAGTTGAATGCGAAGGTTGTTTAAACCCCAAAGCACAACAATCACCATGATAATAATCAAGCGTGTTACGGGGCTTGCAAGCGGTGCCGCGTTATCCGCACCAAACTTAATACTCGGCCCGGCGAACCAAACAAGCAAAGAAATAAGGATCAACCCTAAAATTGATATCACTATAGGATTGAAGAAAAATTGCCCGATTTTTTTCATTGTTAATTAAATCCCTTGCTCACACTAAACGGAGTAGTCGGTTAAATGTTTGTGATTTGTTAAATGACTTAATATTATTTTCTTTCTTCGGAAATACTTATTAAGGTTTCAGTCACGGGCGTTGCCGAGGTATAAAGCCAATATTTAAAACCTGAAAAGCTAAAAAACAATACGGCAACCACAAGACTTGCAACAACCCACAATGGAATATATTCCGTAATAGGATTGCGAACTTTTCCTAAGCCAGCCCACGTTGGAGATAAGGCACGCTCATAATCACCGCGATAGCGACGAATAAGGCCGAACAAATTATCTTTTAGCTGCTCAAGTGATTCACGGCCGCGATTGTTGAGGCGGTATTTACCCTCGAACCCTAAACTCAAACAAATATAAAACAACTCAATAATTTCTAAGTTTTCACTCGGAGATTGGCAAACACGATCACAAATCAAAAATGATTTTTCACCGCCAGATGTTTCACCGTGGAAAACGCTTAACAAAGTGCGCTGCCCCCAAGCACTTTCACTACCCCAAGGGGTATTGAGCACCGCTTCATCGAGCACCGAACATAACAGGTAACGCGCGGACAATATAATTTCTGGCTTGATATCTAAATTGCGCGCACGCTCTTCAAATAATTTTATTTCATTCACTAAGCGCTGATACAAACCACCCACATCAGGATGGCTGACAGCAATGCGCGTTTTTTCATACACAGCAATTAAAGTAGATGCAGCATTCACTAACGGATTTAACCCCGTTTCCGTTCGAAAAGATGCCCCACTGCGATCAGGCTGAATAGGCCGTGGTTGAGCAACATGCCTTTCAATAGGCGGCGGTATAGCGCCAGTATTCGTCACCTGTGGATTGGCACCGCGCCCACCCGGATTGGGTCGCATTGATGTGCGATCGCCACCCGGAGTTGGTTGCTTAAAAACGGTTTTATCTGAATCATTACCCGACATGTCGTTCACTCCCTAATTTATCGCGATAAATAGGTTTAATTGTTTAGGAGATTTAAATTTAGAAGCCTAAGGCAATGAAATCTGCGTTATTGCCTAATCGCCCAGAATTCCATTTCTATTCCCGGGAAATCACCACCGAGATGCAACGCAAATCCACCAGACTCTTGCAATTCTTTCCAAAACTCACTGTGTCTATCCAGCTCAAAATAGGTGTAACCCGAGCGAAATGGAACTTGGCGCGGAGCAACCGGCAGCGGCTTAATCGCAATGCCAGGCATTGCCGCGTTAACCAATTGGCGTATGCGCTCAACCGAGCCAATTTTTATTTGCGCTGGCAAACGAGTGCGGATAATTTCATCTTGCACATCTGCTCTTACCGCCAACACAAAAACGGCCGTACTCAACAGACTTCTATCATTAATTTGAGAGACACGAATACCGTAATTTTTCTCGATGAGCTGCAGAGAGATAGCTGATTGCTCGTACACCATTGACAAGTATTCACGCAGCACCGCCATAAGAGGCGCAAATGTTTGCTGCAAATTGTCGTGGAGATAGTTGGGAAAAACAGGAGGGCGTTTATTTTTGGCAACGAAGGTGGATAACTCACCTGCCATTTTTAAGCATTCAGAAAAAAGTAATGCGGGATGTAAACCTTTCACGTTACTTAGATGGTTGGTGAATGGCTCCAATCTGTTCACCAATTGCAACAACATATAATCGGCAATTTCCGCTGTTCCACCGCGACGAGTGTCTGCCAAACGACCTGCAATTGATTCACCGCGATGACGCAATAAACTGACGAGTTCTATAACGAATCCGGAAATTTTTTGAACAACACGGCAATCAAGACAGGTGGGTAGGTAATGTTCATCCAAAACAATATCGTGATCATCGCGAGTTTCTGCAATACGCATTAAACCTATGCATGCATAGCCGCTGAGATCATCGGTTTCCAACAGCAAACGCAAACGTAATTTAGATACATTGATAGGCTGACTGTCACCACCTTCTATAGCGACATCACGCGCTTGAATTTCTGACGAATAATAGCGGGCTAAACCTTGGGTGCTGTCTTTAGGCAATACATCCACTGCACCGGGGCGACGAACAGGAACCCCCAAAAATACAACAGTGTTATGAATACCTGCAGGCAGGTCAATAACGGGCGGTGCATCATCGCCATCAGGAAAATTAAACGGAGTCCCATCGGGAAAAACACCGCGGGCACGTAGTATTGATATCTTTCCCAACTTCAACAGTTGCTGATCGACGTCTAACTCATGTAAACCCCACGCATAGGCGCCAAGAGCAGCGCAACGGCCATCAACATATCGCTCTAAATAACGGTCTTGTTGCTGAAAATGCTGAGGATTCAGAAACATCCCTTCAGACCATAGCACTTTGCTATCTAATGACATACTTATCTCACTTCACTTGTCGCAACGATTTTTTGTGGGGAGGTTTACGCAACTATTATTTATTTTTAACAATCGAAATATCGGTGCCGGATATTTTTACGGTAACTTCATTTTTCGAAATACTGTGTTCAACAATGGGGAAACTAATTTTGTAATTGGAACCGCGGTACTGGGAAAACTCCACATAAAGCCCAATTGTAGTTGCACTATTTTTTAATAAAAAATCGTCAGTGCGGTTCAAGCCGGGAGACAAGGGTTTCAACACTTGCTTATTAATATAATCAGCACCTAAAACCTTGGTATCGTGCTCGTAAAGATCGATGAAATCCGCTTTTTGAAAAACATCAGGAGACTTCAATTCATACAGACGCACAAAAACAGGCGACGAGCGCTTATTTTCATCGGGGTTAATATTGCCATCCACAATAAAATTAATTTTTAAATTGGTATCTAAATTAAGCGCACTACCAACTCGGCTTTTAGAGGAGCTGCAGCTGGTTATCGCCAAAACAGCAACCAAGCTCACACATAAAAAAGCAACGGAACCTTTAAGGTTTAACATCTTAGGTTGTAACTCCTATAATCCAAATATCATTTATTTTTTTTGCGTTGACTCGAAAGTTTACGCAGTTGATCTTCGTAGGCAGATACAAAATCGCTGCCAAACAAATGTTGAAACGAGGATTCCATATTGTCTGAATAGCCTTGGTAATGACCCTTATAATTCGTCCAATGCTTAGCATTTTGCATTCCAGGGATAACTGCGCCCTTACCCTGTTTATTAAATTGGGTTTCTAGGTTTTCAGGGTTAAAGCGCTCCATCATCCGCTCAAATCCATGGCGAATTCCGGCAATCATAGCAACCTGATGTTCGCCGATTTCTTGAAAGCCTTCGCGAAAAGCATCAATTGGTTTCTTATAGGCATTAGATTTTTTAAGGAACATATTTTCGATGGCTTCATCTGCGCCTACTGAAAACTTTAATGGATTATTTTCAATAGGCTGAATGGTTGTAACATTCATCCTGAACTCATTTTTGATACTGGTTCTGGATCTTAATACCTGCATCATCCCCTCAGTAATTTCACGCATAAGCAAGCCGACATTTTCACTAATGCTATCGATCTCCTCAGCACTTAAGCTACTCGGATTCAACCCCATAGCTACCAGCAAGGTATGGCTCGTGTTAATGGTGTTTGTTACTGGAGCGGCAACAGCTACTTGAGGCACTACAGCTGGCTGAACTTTAACCTCAGGCATTTCTGCGATTCTGGCGGCCAAGGTACTTGCGGGACGAGACACAACCGGTGGTGCGACTGGAGCAATGACTTGCGCTGGAGGTGCTTGAAATGGCTCTACAGCTTGTCGCTGCACAGGTGCGTGCCCACCAAAACCAGAAACGGATGCGGGATTATCAAATGAATCGAATGGATCGCTATTCGCGAATGAACTCTTTTTGGGTGCAGCGCCCAATAAGTCGTCACCCCAATCCTCGGGAATAAGACTCTCTTGGCTAGAAGTTGGCCAACTAATCGCTTGATCAATGCTGGGGGACATATCCCCTAGACTGCCGCTTGAAAATTGGTGCCGCTCCACAGGCGTATTGAATCCAGTGGATGTAAACGGCGCCGGCTGCCCAAACACATCGTCTTTGGGCGCGAGTTTGTTAGCTTTGTCAAATGCGGCTAAAGGATCCTGACTTTGAGCCAGCCCCACTGAAAAATCAGATACTGCGAAATCAGATGGTGTTGAAAACGGCATTTGCGCGGCAGGTGCACCAGCACCTGTACCAAAAAAATCATCAGCAAAAGGTGACTGTGGTGGCGAGGGAATCGATGCTGGCGGCTTGGCATAGCCAAATGATTGCTCTTCAATCAGTTCAGACGAAAAGCGATATTCGCCAATATCAAACACATCACCATGCTTAAGTGGAACTTTAGAACCCTTACCAATGGGCTCCAAGGCACTGTTGATAAAGGTGCCGTTCGTACTTAAGTCCAATAAAAAATAGGCTCCCGACTCGAATAAAATTTCACAGTGACAGGAAGATAGAAACTTTTCGAGATCAGGCAAAATCCAAAGATTAGAATCACTGCGCCCCAAAGTGCCACCGCGCCGGTCGAACACATGCGAGGTTTTTGCTATAGATACACTTTTTGGAGCTTTTACTAAGGTAATCTGCAATGCCATTTTTTCATCCTAGAACAGCCAATCTACCGACAAACGCAACAAGAAAATCACTGCCTGTAACCCTGAGGTCTAAGCGATGTGAAAATCTGGCACAGTATGCCCCGAGCCGTAAAAATTTTGAATACGATCACACTAAGAAAAGCACTAACCACATCTCATTATTAGATTAAATGCGCCAAACGACTATGAATGCAAAGTACAACTTGATAAGTTAACCTTCATTTTTGCTAACGGTGCTTGCAATACTTTACCACAAATGATGTATTAGGCTCTTTACTGCAGCAGACACTATACCAAAAGCGATAAACGTCAGATTATAACCAGATCAATTGACGAAAATAAAAAGGACAGGGCTAAATGGCTTCACCAGAAATAATTCCACTTTCCACTCTGTTAACTCCCATTCCAGGCGATAATCCAGCCGGTAATGACGCACGCAGCGACTCATCTCCCCTATCAAAATATCAACAGCTCAAGTCTGCACGAGCAGCCGCGCGCGCCGCAGAACGTAAGGCTGTACACGATGGCGATGACGCCGAAGCTGACGAGCATTGGCGCAAAATTGTTAGTCTCGCACCCGATTTAATTGCAAACCAAAGCAAAGATTTAGAGGCCAGTTGCTGGTTAGTAGAGGCACTCATTAGACGCTATGGATTCGCCGGCCTTAAAGATGGCTTCAAGCTTTTACTGGGCCTTAGCGAAAATTTCTGGGATACCATCTATCCCCTGCCTGATGAAGACGGCATAGAAACTCGAACTGCCCCACTCTCAGGCTTAAATGGCGAAGGTGCCGAAGGCGTATTGATCGCCCCCATCCGCAAAGTCCCCATTACTGAAGGCTACAGCCCTGGCCCATACAGTCTCTGGCAATACCAACAGGCGCTGGATGCGCAGCGCAGCGCCGATGAAAGCACACGCCAAAGCAAGTTTGAAAAGCTTGGCTTCAACATCGAAGATATTGAACGTGCCGTAAATGAATCCAGCGCAGACTTTTATATCAATATGCTTGATGACCTTTCCGAAGCCATCAGCACCTACAAACAACTGGCTGACTTATTGGATCAACGTTGCGGCGTCGACTATGCTCCACCAACCCGCAACATTATTTCAATTTTGGAAGAGTGCCGGGGAGCAGTTTTTCACATAGGCAAAGATAAAATCCCAGCAACAGAAGCCGTGGAAGAAATTGAAGAACCAACATTAACAACCAGCAGCCAAGCCTCTGAAAACACAGCAGTTGCCACAAAAAAAGTAGCACCGGAAGGCATTACAAGCCGCGAAGCAGCTTTCAAGCAATTGCTTGAAATCGCAAAGTTTTTCCGTAAAACCGAACCCCACTCCCCCGTTTCTTACATCATTGAAAAATCGGTAAAATGGGGTAACATGCCGCTCAATGAACTCATCAATGAGCTTATTCCAGACTCTTCATCGCGCGAACGCTACAGTGAACTCACTGGCGTTAAAGATGAAGATTAAACTATAAACTTAGCCAAGAAGGATTAGGGTCCATGTCCGATAGCATTCACGACAAATTAAAACGGGTAAGAAAGCCAAGAGTTCATATCACCTATGACCTTGAAACAAACGGCAATACTGTTGAAAAAGAGATCCCGTTTGTAATGGGTGTTATGGGCGATTATTCCGGTGATAACACCGAAGGGAAAAAGTCACTCAAAGAGCGCAAATTCTCGCAGATTGACCGCGACAATTTTAATGATGTGCTCTCCAAAGTTAATCCACAATTGAAACTCAAAGTCGACAACCTGCTTGAAGAAGACGGCAGCCAAATGTCGGTTAATCTGGATTTCAAAAATCTGGAAGATTTCGAACCGCACAAGATTGTTGAACAAGTAGAACCCTTGAGAAAGCTACTTGAAACGCGCAATAAATTAAGAGATTTGCTCACCAAAGCCGATAGATCAGAAGATCTGGAAAGCCTGTTGGAAGGAATTTTAAGCAACACTAGCTCACTCAACTCACTGTCTAATGAGCTTGGCATTGCTAAAGAAGAAAAGAAAGGTGACGAATAATGACAAATAGAGATCAACAACTTGAATCTCAAGCTGCCAGTACTGAGGCAGGTGAATTTAGTTTTCTTGAGCAAGCCATCAGCGCAACCAAACAAACTGGGCGCGATGAAACCGAAGAGTTGCTAAGAACACTCACAAAGGAAGCCGTCAATGGAACAGTTAAGTGGGACAAAAATTTATCTGTCACCATTAACTCGGCGATAGCTGCCATTGACCAACTGCTGTCCAAACAATTGGCGGCAGTAATGCACAATGAGAAATTTCAAAAGCTCGAAGGTTCTTGGCGCGGGCTGAACCATTTAATTATGAGTTCAGAAACCAGCACACAGCTTAAAATTCGTATGCTCAACATCAGTAAAAACGAGTTGGGCAAAGATCTTGAAAAAGCGGTTGAATTCGATCAAAGCCAAATATTCAAGAAGATTTACGAAAGTGAATTCGGTACTGCGGGTGGTCAACCTTACGCAGCATTGGTGGGCGATTACGAGTTCACCTCTCATCCAGACGATATTTCCTTGTTGTCTAAAATGTCTAACGTAGCAGCTGCAGGTTTCTGCCCATTCTTATCTGCTGCGGCACCAGAAATGTTTGGTTTCGATAGCTATACAGAGCTGCTCAAACCACGCGATTTGGAAAAAGTGTTTGATTCCGCAGAATACATTCCATGGCGCAGTTTCCGTGAGAGTGATGACTCTCGCTTTGTTACCCTGACCATGCCACGCGTGTTAGCTCGCTTGCCCTACGGCCAAGCAACAAAGCCTATTGACGCATTCAACTTTGAAGAAGCCGCACGCAACAACGATGGCCGTCATGTGGAAAGCGATCACGAAGATTATTGCTGGATGAACGCGGCTTACGCTCTCGGTGCTACTTTGACCAAGTCTTTTGCAGAGTACGGCTGGTGCACGAGCATTCGCGGTGCTGAAGGCGGCGGTAAAGTAGAAGGTTTACCAAGCCACGTATTTGTGAGCGACGACGGCGATACCGATCAAAAATGCCCAACTGAAATTGGCATCACCGATAGACGTGAAGCAGAACTTAGCAAACTTGGTTTCTTGCCTTTGTGCCATTACAAAAATACTGATTACGCGGTATTTTTCGGTGCACAAACCACTCAAAAACCTAAAAAGTTTGACAACCCAGATGCTACTGCAAACGCAGCAATCTCTGCTCGCCTGCCTTACATTATGGCCACATCACGCATCGCACACTTTTTGAAAGTAATGGCGCGCGATAAAATTGGTTCATTTATGGAAGCGTCTGAAGCAGAAGAATGGCTCAATCGCTGGATAAGCAATTACGTAAACGGCAGCCCTGGTGCTAGCGCTGAAATGAAAGCACGCTACCCATTGGCTGAAGCACGCGTAGAAGTTAAAGAAGTTCCAGGCCAACCAGGCGTTTACAATGCTATTGCGTGGATGCGTCCTTGGTTACAAATGGAAGAATTAACTGCATCACTGCGCTTGGTTGCTAACATTCCAAAAGCAGGCTAATTGATTCTCACCCGAAAGGGGGCATATGCCCCCTTTTTTGCGATTAAATGGAATATTTTCTGTGTCAGCTACCAGTGATAATTATCTTTTACAGGCGACTTCAGCAGAACAGAACTCTCTAGATTTGCTCCTCAACTCTCATTTATCGCAATCATCTCAAATTAATCAATTTTTACATGAACCTAATACTCGGCGAGCGCTAAGCTATTGGTTTAATTACTTCGAAAATACATCAGCATTAAAATCAGCTGACGATTTATCACGCAAAGTTTTCCGCTCTATATCGCTGATTGATGAACTTATCAATGATCAGCTCAATCGCATCATTCACCATAAAGATTTTCAAAAACTAGAAGCATCCTGGCGCGGGCTATGGCATCTCGTCAATCAGGCCGACGGTAAGCGCGATATTAAAATTCGTTATCTGGACATCAGCTGGAGCGAAGTGGTTCGCGATATTGAACGCGCACTGGATTTTGATCAAAGCCAACTGTTTCATAAAATATACAGTGCTGAATACGGCACGCCGGGCGGCGAGCCCTACGGCGTTATCATTGGCGACTATGAAATAAGTCATAAAAGATCTGCAACTCATCCTTACGACGACATAGCGACACTAAATGGGCTCTCTGAAATTTCTGCAGCGGCATTTGCTCCGTTTATTGCATCAGCTTCAAGTGAGTTTTTTGGTTTAGACAACTTTGCAACACTTGGCTTACCACTCAACTTGCACTCAATATTCAGCCAAATTGAATATACACAGTGGCGCACCCTACGCAATAAAAATGATAGCCGGTTTGTCGGGCTAACTCTGCCACGCATTTTAATGCGCGATCAATATCGCACCCAGCCCGGCAGCTATAAAGGCATTTATTTTTACGAAAAAAATGAATCCGATGGTCGTGACAGCCAACTTTGGGGCAATGCTTGCTATGCCTTTGCAGGAATTCTCATCCGCGAGTTTGCGAACGTCGGCTGGTTTGGTCATATTCGCGGTGTGCCGCGCGATCAATTGGGGGGCGGGATTTTATCCAACTTTTCACAAGCCTCTTTTGCAACTGACTCACACCAGTTAATTACCAAACCACTCACCGAAGTATTGATCACAGACACGCTTGAACGTGAATTAAGTAATATTGGTTTTGTTCCTCTTTGCCATTGTTACGACACACCATTCAGCGCCTTTTATAGCAACCAATCAATTCAACTTCCCAACAAAGCTGGTAGCGAGATAAACGCTAAGCTCTCATCTATGTTGCAACACGTACTCTGTGCATCGCGCGTAGCGCATTATATAAAAGTAATGATCAGAGACAAAATTGGTTCGTTTATCAGCGCTGAAGAATGTGAACACTTTTTAACGAAGTGGCTATTCAAATACACCACTGGCCGAGAAGATTTAGAGTGGGATGAACAAGCCCGCTATCCCCTACGCGAAGCGTCGGTGAAAGTGAGCGAGCATCCCGACAAGCCGGGGCAATATTTATGTATTATTCAACTCGCACCCCACTATCAATTGGATAACATGGTGTCCGAGCTAGAACTTGTTACTGAATTAGTACAAACAGGAAAGCCTTCGTAAATTATGCGCAACGATCAGAAAAAAGAATTTCGCGCATCGATTCTTGACCGACTATTAGACGATGAACCGCAAACACAAACCGATATCGATAAAAGTCGGCATCAACAGCTGCGCGAATTACGTGATTCAGTTCGCCGAGATTTACAAAGTCTATTAAATACTCGCCATCGAATGATCTCACCGCCAGAGGAATATCCTCAGCTGGAAATTTCTTTGTTAAATTATGGTCTACCGGATTTAGCGGCAATCAATATTGCCGATCTGGAAAAGAAAAGAAGTTTTACACGTTTGCTGGAAAAGATACTCAGCGATTTTGAGCCGCGCTTTAAAACAGTAAAAGTACAACATATCACTACAACCAATACGACAGATAGAACACTGAAATTTAGAATTGATGCAACACTCTACGCCGACCCTGCACCAGAAATTGTCGTTTTCGACTCGGTGTTAGATCCAGTTTCACGAACAGTTAATGTGGAAGAATCAAAACATGCCTGATGAGTTATTACCCTATTACGAAAAGGAATTGGCTTTCATCCGGCAAATGGGAACGGAGTTTTCAAAAGAGCACCCCAAAATTGCTGGGCGCTTGGGCATTAGCACCGAGACGACCGAAGACCCACACGTCTCTCGTTTAATTGAAAGCTTTGCTTATTTAAATGCGCGTATTCAACACAAACTGGATGATGACTTTCCAGAGTTAAGCGATGCATTACTGGGTGTAATATTTCCACATTATCAACGCCCAATTCCGTCCATGACTATTGCGCAATTTGTTGCTGACAAAGAACAACTGGAAGCACCTTATTTAGTCGCAAAAAATACGCTTTTGGAAACAGAACAATTTCAGGGCGAAAACTGTCGCTTTTCAACGGCCTATCCCGTCGAATTACTGCCATGTTCTGTTGTAGATGCGGGGCTTGTTGGTCGCCCCTTCACCACTCCCGGTTCAGCATCTATTCGCGGCGCGGGCGGTGTATTGCGCATTAAACTTAAAACATTTACATCCGCTATTAGTTTCGGTGAAATAAAACCTGAGCGACTACGTTTCTATTTGAAAGGACAACCGCAACATATTAATCCTTTATATGAAATGTTATTGAATGAATGTCAGGCAATTGTATTAAGCAGTTCGGATTCAGATATCTCACCCGTTCATATCAATAAAAACTCAATAAAAGCTGTAGGCTTTAGTGCCAACGAAGGCCTATTCCCCTACCCTGCCTCATCGTTTCTGGGTTACCGATTGTTGACAGAGTTTTTTGCGTTCCCCGAAAAATATATGTTTATCGATATTGATGGGCTTGCAGAAAAGATACCCGTAAATGCCACCACCGAGTTAAACCTTTTTATCTATTTAAATAATTCCGACATTGAGTTGGAACACAATATTTCCGCGGAAACATTTGTGATGGGTTGCACGCCGGCGGTGAATTTGTTTGAGCATAAAGCTGACCCAATCAAAATTGATCACAGCCGCCTTGAATACCAAATTATTGCAGATACAAGACGCCCAGTGGGCTATGAAGTTTATTCAGTCAATAAAGTCATCGCTCAAACAGCGTCCGGCGAGAAGACAGAATATTTGCCACTCTACGGATTAAAACACGAGCATCAAGATCGTGAAAATCACGCGTACTGGCATGCGATGCGCCGCCACGCAAAACTCAATCACAATGATCGCGATGAAGGCACAGATGTTTTTTTAACGCTAGTTGATTTAAAGTTGAATCCGAATGTGCCGGATGATCGTACTCTGATTATTGAAACTCACGTAAGTAACCGTGACTTGCCGGCGAAACTTCCGTTCAATATGAATCAACCCAAACTGCAATGTGTTAACAGTGCGCCACCTTGCGAACGCATTCGCTGCCTAACCCAACCAACCCCCGCACGCAGACCCAATTTACGTGATGGTGCGCGTTGGCGATTGATTTCACATTTAAACCTGAATCATTTATCGATCACCAGCCGAGAGAATGCATCCGATTCGTTAAAAGAAATTTTGCGTTTATATGATTTCAAAGAATCGTCAGCATCGCGCGCACTTATAGCATCAATCGTTTCAGTTAATGCACGCCCTATAAGCGCACCCTTAAACTTCGATGGCCAAACGGCAATGTGTCGCGGCATTGAAGTTGAAATTACCTTAGATGACAGCCAATCCAGCGGCAATAGTAGCTATTTGTTTGCATCTGTTTTGGAACATTTTTTTGGTTTGTACTGTTCGATAAACTCATTTACCCGAGTCCTGGTTAAGCGCAAAAATAAAGAAGGTTATTTGAAAAAATGTCCACCCAGAGCAGGCGAAAAAGTACTTCTGTAATTGAAACTCTCGCACAACAACCGCAGCATTACACTTTTTTTCAAGCGGTTAGATTAATCGAGAGAGCAGAACTTTTTAATACCCATATAAATACGGTGGGTCAGGCTAGGTTGCGCGCAAAAAATCCCATTGCAGGGTTTTTCCCTCCCAGCTCAGAAACACTACGACTCAAAGGTACGCCCTCGTTCAAATTTCCCAATGCTGAAATTAGCGCGATTGATCGCAATGGCAATACTACGGATAGTGCAAACCAATGGAATCTATCGATCAACTTTCTAGGTTTAGTGGGCGCCATGGGGGTACTCCCATACCACTATACCGAATTGATATTGCAGCGACTCAAGCAAAAAGACACCTCTTTAGTCCATTATTTCGATTTGTTCAATCATCGTACCGCGTCGTTGTTTTATCAGGCAGCTACCAAATATAATGTTCCGATTGAATATGAACGTAAAAAGCTTGTAACAAATAAGAAGAAGACCCGTGACGATGCCACGAATGCACTTTTTTCGTTGATTGGACTAGGCACCCCAGGAGTGCAGGATCGTTTGGCCGTTGCCGATGAATCATTGGTTTTTTACAGCGGCTTGTTAACGCAACAAATTCGGTCTGGCAGCGGACTAAAACAGATTCTGCAGGACTATTTTAATATTCCGATTCAAGTGCAAGAATTTATCGGTCAATGGCAAGAACTCATTCCGGATGTGCGCACACGTTTAGCAAGTAAGGCCGTTCCACTTGGGCAAAATGCTCGCTTGGGGAAATCGGCAATACTGGGTGCAAAAGGCTGGTTTGCCCAAGGGAAAATACGAATCTCTCTTGGCCCCTTAAATGGTGTGCAATTTCGTCAGTTTGCACCGGGCACTCAAGCACTGCATGCACTTAATGATTTGGTTCGCCTCTATGTAGGCATAGAACAAGATTACGAATTTATCATTGAAGTTAACCGTAGGGATGTACCCAATAAAATTTCATTGCAGCGAAAGTCTACCGCTATTATGGGATGGAATACGTGGTTATCCAGTGGTGTAGATGATCAATCAAATCTGACAGAGACATTAAAAATAAAAGTATCTACACAAAGATTTAACTTGCAACAATAAAAACACTTATTCATTTTTAAAATTAAAACTTTTGTTAACACTGTAAGGAAATCACATGATAACTATAGATTTGAAATCGCTGGTCAGTAAACTTAACGAACCTTGCCGCAACGCACTTGAAGGCGCTGCGGGGCTTTGTCTCTCGCGTACTCATTACAATGTTGAAATTGAGCATTGGCTGTTAAAAATTCTCGAAATTCCTGATAGCGATGTAGCTGCAATTTTAGAAAAATTTGATGTTAATATCGGCAATTTAGTACGACATCTGAACCGCGAATTAGATAGCATCAAATCAGGCAACTCACGTGCACCCGCACTATCACCCACAATTGTTGACCTGGCCAAAAATGCCTGGATGTTAGCATCTGTTGAATACGGTCACGCTAAAACCACTTCAGCACATATTCTCGCAGCGCTTATGCTCGATGAAAGTTTGCGCAGAGCGAGCGAATTTACCAATGGTGAATTGAAAAAAATTGCGCCCGAGTCCTTACGCGATGTTGTTCGCTCTATTGTTGGTTCAACCAGTGAGTCTGGCGTTTTAAATACAGGTGATTCAACAGAACCTAATAACATTGCATCAGGTGCGCCCAGTAAAACTCCATCGCTCGACAAGTTCACTGTCAATTTAACCGAAGCCGCAAAGCAAGGAAAAATAGATGCAGTACTTGGTCGCGATGAAGAAGTACGTCAAATTATTGATATCTTAATTCGCCGCCGCCAAAACAACCCTATTCTTACGGGCGAAGCCGGCGTAGGTAAAACAGCAGTGGTTGAAGGTTTTGCGCTACGAATTGCATCAGGCGATGTTCCAGATCAACTTAAAAACGTTTCTATCCGCAGTTTGGACCTCGGTCTTCTACAGGCGGGCGCAAGTGTAAAAGGCGAATTTGAAAATCGTTTAAAATCTGTAATCGCCGAAGTCAAAGCATCACCCGAACCCATCATCATGTTTATTGATGAAGCGCATACTTTGATTGGCGCCGGTGGTAAAGAAGGCCAAGGCGATGCGGCTAACTTGCTTAAACCTGCGCTGGCACGCGGTGAGTTACGCACCATTGCAGCGACTACCTGGGCAGAATATAAAAAATATTTTGAACGCGATCCTGCATTAACACGTCGCTTCCAGGTTGTAAAAATTGAAGAGCCTAGCGAAGAAAAAGCCATCAACATGATGCGTGCCATTTCTCAAATGTTAGAGCATCACCATCGCGTTCATATTCTCGATGAAGCAATTGTCGATTCAGTAAAATTATCAAGCCGTTATATTCCTGCCCGCCAACTGCCCGATAAATCCGTTAGCTTATTGGATACCGCGTGTGCTCGCGTTGCCTTAAGCCAAAGCGCTACTCCTGCAGCAATCGAAGATACTCGCCGCCGAATTACACAATGTGAAAAAACCGTAATATCACTCGGCAAGGAAAATGCATCTACAGGAAAATATGAGGATCGCATTCAACTCTTGGAACAAGAGCAGCAAGACTTACAAGCAACGCTGTTAGTTCAAGAAGCTCAGTGGGAAGCAGAGAAAAGCAAAGTAAGCGCAATTCATGCACTGCAAAAACAAATTGAAGATGATTTTTACGCGCGCCAGCCAAAAAAAGCCAAAACAGATGCAAAACAATCCGAGCCATTACCAGAAGCAGAACTTGCTACTCTCAAAGCCAATTTGCAGGAGCTTCGCGCTGAACTCGCTAAGCTTCAAGGCGAAACAGCATTGATTCAAGTCAACGTGGGCAGTCAGGCAATTGCTGAAGTTGTGGCGAATTGGACCGGCATCCCCGTAGGAAAAATGATGTCTGATGAGATTAATGCGGTAATGGAACTTCAAAACGCATTAGGCGAAAGAGTTATTGGCCAGCCTCATGCGCTAAATGCAATTGCTGAATGTATTCGTACATCGCGCGCAGGCCTCACAGACCCACGTAAACCCATAGGTGTGTTTTTCATGGTGGGTTCAAGCGGTGTAGGTAAAACAGAAACCGCACTGGCACTGACTGACATTCTTTACGGTGGCGACCAAAATATCACCGTCATTAATATGTCCGAATTTAAAGAAGAACATAAAGTTTCTATGCTCCTTGGATCACCACCAGGGTACGTAGGTTACGGTGAAGGCGGCGTACTGACTGAAGCAGTAAGACGTAAACCTTACAGCGTAATCTTGCTGGACGAAATGGAAAAAGCACATCCAGGCGTTCAAGATATTTTTTATAATTTATTCGACAAAGGCACTATCAAAGATGGCGAGGGTCGCGATATAGATTTTCGCAATACGATTATCATCATGACCTCCAACGCAGGTGAAGAACATATTCGTGCGATTTGCGCCTCACAAGAAGAACTACCTGATCACGAAACCCTGCTCGAAACCTTTAGGCCACAATTGTTACGCTATTTCAAACCCGCATTTTTAGGTAGAACAACGATCATCCCTTATTTCCCGTTGGGCGATGAAGATTTACTTAAAATTTCTGCGATCAACATGAATAGAATTAAAAAGCGTGTACGTGAGCATTACAATGCCGATTTCACTTACGACGAGGATGTTCTCATTCATATAGTTGCGCGCAGTCAGGAAGTGGATACCGGCGCTCGCAACATAGAGAATATTCTTACAAAGACTTTGTTGCCTGCACTCGCCGCTGAATGTTTATCCAAAATGGCACTAAGTGAAAGTATTCAATCCATTCATGTAGGAATTAACGATCAGGAACAATTTACTTATGTATTTAAATAAGTAAAAAACTGAACTCACCACTATCGCGGATATTCGTGATGGTGGTGAGTTTTGCGTTATAAAAATACTCTGTTAATAATCTGTACGTTTAGATTGATAATATTAAAAATTCTATTTTTTGTGATGTAAATATGTTCAGCTTATTCAATCGTCGGCATTTAAATCGCTACTTTTTATTATTGGTAGTCTTATCCTCTATTAACATAAGTGCTTATGCGGCAACTGCAGACAAGGGCAATAAAAACATTGACGAGCTATACCAGTCAGCCATAGCTCAAGCATTTCTGAACCAAACAAATAACCCGGCATTTGTCGTAAACCAAGCGGACATAAACTCATTATTAAGCGCCATAACGGACGCCCAGAAAAATAAAAAACCTGAGAAAGCGCTAGGCCTAATCAACAATAACATTCCCCTCATTCAAAGCAATTACAAATCCAAACAAGTGCCTGAAATAGTTCGCATTGCACTCAAGAACCATTCGTTGGGAACAGCGCTGAAAATCCGCTCAGCAATCGATGCACAAGCATCTCGCTCGATTATTGCCAGCTGCGAATATGAAATTGCTAACTACTACGCAAACCAACAGTTATGGGATGAAGCATTAGCCACGCTTAAAAACATTGATATTGGTAATGAGCTCACTTATGAAGATGCAAACAATGCTTACATTATTTGGGGAGCGGCGCTACAACACGTTAAAAAGCATCGCCAAGCACTGGAATATTATCAACGCATAAAATCAGACTCTCCTCGCTACCCGTTTGCTCAACTAAATGTAGCCTTGGTGTATATTCGTCAAGACTGGTGGACAGATGCGCAAATCGCTATTGAAAGTGCCATTAAAATTAGCAGCCAAAACAATGTTGAATTCGCTAATAGGCTCTATACCACATTGGGTTTTTCACAACTTCAACAAGGCTTCTACCGCAAAGCGCGTGAAACTTTTCGCAACGTAAAAATTAAAAGCGAGTATGCAGACCAAGCTTTACTGGGCATAGGCATGTCTGCACTTAATCAGGAGGATTTTCTCGGTGCCCTCAACGCATTTGATCAACTGAAAAAACACACACAAAAAACAGAACCCGTTGAGCAAGCCTATCTGCTTTCCGCCGTGGCCCTGGCAAAACTCAAACAAAATGCAAGTGCGGTAAATGCTTACACAGAAGCAGAGCGCTATTATGGAACGGCGTTAAATAGCTTGACCGAAACGGCAAAAACACTTGATCAGCCAACATCGGACAATTGGCAATTAATTGCTTCTGAGTTGAAGCAACAAAATATATCCGACTCATCAGATGGCTTAGCGCTCATCAAACAATTGGAGGTCGTCAATAATTTATTGGCCTACCCCATTTCAGATGCAGCAAAATCAAATCTAACCAATGTCTACTCTCAGTTATTTCACATTTACAAAACTGATGCCAAGACCAGGCTCGATAAAAAAATAACTGAACTCAATAGTTATTTGAATCAATCCCGTTTTGGGATCACTAAACTTTATGACACACCATAAATATCATGCGTAAATTACTCTCCACTCTCGGCATTTTCTGTCTCATCAATGTTGGGTGCAGCTCAGAACAAACTCAAGATAGCTTGGGCACACTGGATATCCATCGCACTAAAAATACTACCAATGAAGTATTTGTGAAGAGTAAATCCGAAGAAGAAATCAAAAACGAATATTATCGTTACATAGAAAATTCAGGCAAAGAGGACAAATCTCGTCGCTTGGCAATGAATCGTGTAACTGAAATTGAAATCAACAAAATTAATGCATTGGCAAAAAGTGATCAAACACAGGGCGTTAGTGACGACCCACAGTATATTGCCTCGCTGCAACACGCGCAGAAGCTGCTTGAACAGGCGTTGAAAGACTATCCTAACGCTAAAAATAACGATCAATCACTTTATCAACTTGCACGACTGAGCGATCAACTTGACGAACAAGAAAAATCACTCATAGCTTTACGTGAAATTGTCCAAAAATATCCCCGCTCACCTCATTTTGCAGAAGCAGAGTTCCGAATTGGCGAAAATGAATTTATGGGCGCAAATTATTTGTCTGCCGAAGCCGCCTATTCATCGGCCATTCTTTCTGCTGGCGGAGAAGAGTTTTATGAGCGTGCATTATTTAAACGTGGCTGGGCACGCTACAAGCAAGGGCTTTTTGCCGAAGCTGCTGACGATTTCCTCGCAGCGCTGGATAAACATCAATTTTCTGACTACGACACACTTAAACAAAGTGAAAAAGATCAATATAACGAATACTTTCGCGGCCTCGGCCTAAACCTTGCGAATCTGCAAAACAATCAAGAACTTCAAAGCTATTTATCGAGCAAAGGCGACGATAAGTTTATCTATTCTAGCTACGACGCAGTCACGCAAATATATTTGGAGCAGGAGCGTTATTCCGACGCAGCAGAAGCTATAGAGCAATACGTTAAAAATTATCCCAACGCCCCCGAACAACCCTATGCACAACTTAAAGCATTGGATATTTGGCAGTTAGGGAAATTCAAACAACGCTTTGCAGAAGCACTCACCTCAACCTACGCCAAATACAATCAGAAATCGAGCTATTGGGCCACACATCGCGACACTAAAGTTCAGGATAAATTTTTCAATAGTTTGCGCGAACATGTTTTAAATGCAGCCACCAATGCTCAAGACGAATACCTGGTAAATCACAGCACTCAAAATTTGGAAAATGCAAAGCTTTGGTATAACCGCTATCTAGAAAATTATGCGAACTTTGCACGTCAAGATAAGGTTTACAGTATGTATGCAGAGCTGCTGGCAGATGCTGGATCAAATATTGATGCATTAAAATACTTTGAGCTGGCCGCCTACGATGGCGACATTATTCTTGATAAAGAGGCAGCATATGCAACCATTACCGAAACCAGCAATTTGTTTTCAAAAAGCCCTACAAACACAGCATTGTTAAAAAAACATATTCATTACGTTTTACTTTCTGGGCAGTTGTACCAAGGCGAAGAGCGCCATCAAAAGGCGGCTTTGCACGCACAACAATTAGCGCTTAATAACAATATGGCGCAAGAGTCTATTTCACTTGCCAACAGTTTGCCCGATTCAGCCAAAGATCAAGTGCTTTACGATGCAAGCCTTATGAAAAGCCTGGCGTACATTCAACTCCAGATGTATAGCGATGCTGAAACTATTTTGGATGATTTATTAAGATTAAATAAACGCGCAGGCGACCAACAAAAACTTACCGATAACCTTGCTTTGGCAATCTATAAACAAGCTGAAATTTATGCACAAAAAGGACTTACTGACAATGCGATACAAGAATACGCACGCATAGCGAAACGTGTACCAACCTCAGACATTGCACCCAAAGGTTTGTATGAAGCCATTTTAATTAGCATGAAAACCGAAAAATGGAGCTCTGCCATCACTCTGATTCAAGAGTTTCAGCAGCTATACCCAAAAAATGATTTGAATAAAGATGCCACACGTCAACTTTCTATCGCCTATTTAAATGCAGGTGACAGTTTGAAAGCGGCGCAAGCCTTCGAAAAAATGTCCACACAGGAAGAAAATCAGGATGCGAAAATGGCAAGCCTTTGGAAGGCTGCTGAAATTTATGAAGCCAAAGGAAATACAGATAACGCCATTAAAGCTTATGCAAACTATGCAGAAACATATCCCCGACCCTATCCGCAGTACATAGAGTCCATGTACAAGCTAACACAACTTTTAAATGCATCGAATCAGCAGGAGAAAGCCGCTACGTGGCAAGAAAAAATTTCTGCCGCGGACAAATTAGCAAGCAAAGATTTAAAATCTACCCGAACGAATTTTATTGTGGCTACCAGCGCCCTGGCTAATGCAACTCGCGTTCAACGTAAATTTGAAACAGTAAAATTAAGCGAACCCTTAACCGAAACACTCAAAAGCAAGAAAAAGCTTATGCAAGATGCCATCGCAGCCTTCGGACAGGTATCTGCCTATAATGAGCCATCGAGCATTACCCAAGCCACTTTCGAAATCGCAACCATTTACCAGCATTTTTCATCTGCACTCCTAAACTCAGAGCGACCAAAAGCGTTAAAAGGTGAAGAGCTGGAACAATACAATATCTTGCTTGAAGATCAGGCCTTTCCATTTGAAGAAAAAGCCATTGAGTTTTATGAACTAAACCTTGCGCACACCAAAGAAAATATTTCCAATGAATGGATAACTCAAACATTGGGCAATTTACGTAAGCTTTATCCGGTTAAATATAACCGCGCTGGGAAAATGGATATCTACTAAATGAAAGCATTTAACCTATACATATTCACTGCCGTTTTATTTTTTTTAAGCAGCTGCCAAACCAGTGAAAAACCTGCAAAACAGACGTCGCGCACTGTGAACGTCGAACTTAGCGCTACAGAACAAAAAAACTATCAAGATGCGCTTGAAGCAATTAAAGCTGGCCGTTTGGATTCAGCCATATCAACACTCACAAAAATTACTAACAATCATCCGGACCATATAGGCGCCTGGATTAATCTTGCAAACTCATATCTTCTCGCAAAAAAAATACCTGAAGCAGAAACTGCATTGACTCATACTCAAACAGCAAATCCTACGATAGCGGAAGCACTAAATCTTCAAGGCTTAATCGAGGTAGAAAAAGGCGAATATAACAAAGCCGAGAAAAGCTATTTGGGCGCAATAAAGCTCAAAGAAAACTATGCATTTGCTCACTATAACTTAGCGCTTTTATATGATGTTTTTTATCAAACCCCTGAACAAGCTATTCCACACTATGAGCGCTATTTAGAGATAAGTGGCGAAAGCGATAAAAACACCAAGAATTGGATCGCGGAACTTAAACAAAAAATCGCTAAAAGGAACAAACAATGAACGCAAAAGGCCTTTTGATGTTGTGTGCAGCATTTGTATCAAATTATGCACTGAGTGACGATGTTCAATCTGTTGACACAACCCATATTAGAGCCAGCAAAGAGCTACCTAAGGTACTTTACGTAGTACCGTGGAAGGATGTGAATAGCAGAGACGATACAGAACAAAAACTGGTACTACATAATTTTTTCGGTGATTTGTACGAGCCGATTTTGCCCGACGAAATGCAGCTCTCACTTGAGACAAATATGTCCGAACCTTCAAAAAAATAAAAATGATGAAGCTCAAGCATTCACTTATTTACAACCATACCCGTCATGCTTTAAAGGTACAGATTGTCACCTAAGGAAAAGTGTGAATGCGATGTGAAATTAAGTGACGAGTATCAAGAATTTATTAAAAAGACTAACAGAAAGATTGTTCAAAACATCAAATTGGTCTAGCATCTTATAACTGGGCTATATCTAGGCTAGTGTAAATTCTAATTGGTAGTTGTTGGTATGCGTTCCACGCAAATTGGTAATTACCGCTTTACTTAATGGCAGTATCTAAGGAGAAAATAAATGGCGATTTATCTTGAGTATGAAGGTATCAAAGGAAATGTGACAGCTGAAGGTTATAAAGACCATATTGGTGTTCTTTCTATCCAATTTGGTGTTGGTCGTGGTATCTCTATGGAGCCAGGCAAACTGTCAAACCGTGAAGCAACACGCCCTACCCTCAGCGAAATTACTATCAGCAAAGTTGCAGACACTTCTGCTACTTCTTTCTTCAAAGAAGCTGTTACTGGTTCTGCGGGTAAAAAAGCTACCTTCAAATTTGTACAAACCGGTTCTGATAAAGTTGTTGAATATATGACCTACACTCTTGAAGATGTATTGGTTAGCGGTTATTCAATTTCTGGCAGTTCAGAAGGTGACCCAATTGAATCAATTTCTTTGAGCTATGCTAAGATTCTGGTCAACTACAATGACTTCGATAAGAGCAATAAGTCTTCTAATCCTCAGCGTGTTGGCTATGATTTAACCACAGCCAAACCTCTGTAAGAGATTTAGTGATTCAAAAGATTCAGCCCTGAAGCCCTTGGTTTCAGGGCTGTTTCGTATCTGAGTTCACCAATTCTTGGGATAGAATCAGGTGTATTACAGTCATGTTAAGGTAGCTTTCGGATGAGTCAATTAAGCCAAGACAACAGATTTATTTCAATTTCTGACTTTTCGCTCGGAAAAGACACATTTTTGTTAACCTCCTTTAAGGGGACGGAATATATATCCGGCCTGTTTGAATATTCAATTGAAGTTCTTTCAGAGAACCTAGACATTGATCCTAATAAAATTGTAGGTCGCACCGCAACAATCACTATCCACAGCGATCAACAGCGCAAATTTAACGGTTTTATCAGTTCATTTGCCTACGGCGAAGTTGAAGAATTCAATGTTCGCAAATACCGCATGACCATGGTTCCCTGGATGTGGTTTTTATCGCAGACCAATGATCACCGCATTTTTCAGGAAAAAAATACTAAAGAAATCGTATCGCAAATATTCAGCGATCTAGGCTTTTCTGATTTCGAATTCCGAGCAGCAGGCGGGCATAAGCGCGAATACTGCGTACAACACAATGAAAGCGATTTGAGCTTTGTATCGCGTCTACTTGAAGAAGATGGCATTGCCTATTTTTTCCAGCATGATGACAAAAAGCACAAACTAATTTTAGTTGATCAGCCCAATGCCTATGCAGATACCGCTGAAACCAACCTCGAATACTCTAAGGGCACCCAATCAAATAGCCAGATCACTTCTTGGGAACATGTTCACGTATTCAAAAAGGGTAAATGGACGCTCAACGATTACAACTTTAAAGAGCCCAAAAAAGATCTCATAGCAACGACTAAAACCAAAAGTCAATTTGCTAAGAATGATAGTTTTGAACACTATGAATACCCGGGCTTCTACGATACAACGGCCGGTGCCGAGCTCGTAAAAATTCGTTTAGATGCGGAAGAAACTTTTCGCAACTTTATAAAAGGTAGTAGTGATTGCAGCAGTTTCTATGCTGGCGGAAAAATGAAAGTCGCCAAGCATGCAAGCAGCTCAGAAAAAGGCAGTTACACTCTTGCAAGTGTTACGCATACCGCCAGCGAGACATCTTACTTTCCGGGCAAAACACAAGACTCAAGCTATTCCAATGACTTTATTTGCATTTCGTCCGATGTGTATTTCCGGCCGCAAAATCAGCATGCAAAGCCAATTATGAAAGGTCCGCAGTCTGCCCTTGTGGTAGGCCCAGCAGGAGAAGAAATTTATATCGATGAGTTTGGACGGATTAAAGTTCAGTTCATTTGGGATCGCGAAGGCAAAAAAGACGAACACAGTTCATGTTTTGTTCGAGTGGTGCAATCTTGGGCTGGGAATCAATGGGGGTCATCGTTTATCCCGCGTATCGGCCACGAAGTTATTGTCAACTTTTTAGATGGTGACCCAGACCGTCCGCTGGTAACCGGCTCTGTTTACAATGGCTGGAATAAACCCACCTACCCGTCTAAAACGCAAAGCGGTATTAAAACGCGTTCGACCAAAGACGGCTCACCTGAAAACTACAATGAACTTCGCTTTGAAGATAAAAAAGGCGAAGAGCAGATTTTTATTCATGCTGAGAAAAATTTCGATACTGAAGTTGAAAACGATCAAACCTTAACAGTGGATCATGATCGAACCAAAACTGTTAAGCACGATGAAAACTCAACGATCAAACACGATCGCAATAAAACGGTTGAAAACAATCAGACTGAAACTATTGGCAAAAATAAGACCATTGATGTAGGTGACAACCATAAGGAATCTATCGGCAAAGATATGACCCTGAGTGTTGGCAAGAATATCTCTATAGATATTTCTGAAAACCACACCGAAACCATTGGCAAAAATATGACCATTGGAATCACTAAGGATCTGCGCGAAACCGTTGAAGGCAAATACACCGAAAACGTAACCAAAGAGTACTCCTTACATGCCAAAACCATCACCATGAATGCGGACGACCAAATCACCATTAAAACGGGTAGCGCGTCTATAGTGATGAAAAGCAATGGTGACATCACGATCTCTGGAGCCAATATTAATGTTAAAGGCTCTGGCAATGTTGTGGTCAAAGGCAGCAAGATTACGAATAACTGATGTAACTTATGAATAATCCGGTATTTGAAACTATAGAACAGACAGCAGAGGCTCACGAGGCCTCTACTGTTAACCTAACTCCTGGTGAAATTCTGATCGCGAATCTTGTTGCGTTTGATGAGCATGGCAAACCTCTTATTTCGCATCCACTACTTGTCGGCGCAAAACCTCTGTCGGCTATAACAACTCACGCACTCAATCACCAACATTTAGGACGTCAGGTCGCGCTGATGTTTGTGAGCGGAGATTTAAATCAGCCGATTATCCTCGGGTTAATTCATAGCCCACTTTATGCGTTGCTAGATAACTTATCAGTTGCTACTACTGAAAGCAGCGTTGAGGCGGATAAAATCCTGTTTGAATCACAGCTACCACCACAAGAGGAAACGCCCGTAACTACCGAGACATTACGGGTGGATGGCAAGCGAGTAGTTATCGAAGGCCAAGAGGAAATTACCCTAAGCTGCGGCGAAGCGAGTATCACTTTGACCAAAGCTGGGAAAATTTTAATCCGTGGAACCTATCTTCAAAGCCGCTCAAGTGGCGTGAACCGTATTCTCGGTGGCTCAGTGCAAGTTAACTAATTGGCACCTTCTACTTCATACCTATTACTAGATTCAATGAGTTCAAAGGATGTTACAGCTCAAAAATAATACGCCATTTAGTACTGCCTTTGCGTTGCTACCTAATGCCCAAGGTGTAGACACGCTGTACACCATGGTAAGAGCAACGTTTAACATCGGTCCGCAATGGACTCTGGCAGAAGTACAGCCAGAACCGCAACAAGCCGATGTTTATTGGGCAGAACCCGAAACCTCAAGCTTGCGTTTTGTCAGCGATTACCATATCGGCAAGTCTGCCACTGATATCCTAATGTCAGGCTACGCCTGTGCGCCACAGGAGCAACCTGTGCGACAGTTAGATGTGCATCTCGCCGTCGGCACCATCAGTAAAGCAGTTCGTGTGTTTGGCGATCGGTTATGGAATGGTGGGCAGATAACTCAGCCTCAAACTTTCACTAAAATGCCGCTCATTTACGAGCGTGCTTTTGGCGGGGCAGACATTCATGAAAAACAAATGCGTTCCTGCGAAGAGCGCAATCCCATAGGTGTAGGTTATGCAGGTAAAAAGTCGGCATGGGAGATGGATGGAGTTCACTTACCCAATATTGAATGCCCTCGCCAGCTCATAAGCGATATACACGACCGGCCTACACCCGCAGGATTTGCACCTATAGCCCCCGCATGGCTGCCACGCAGACACTATGCAGGAACTTATGACGAGCAGTGGACACAGACACGTGCTCCCTATCTGCCCGATGATTTTGAATTAAAATTTTTGAACGTTGCCCACCCTGAACTTATTTACCCAGGATTCTTACAGGGCGGTGAACCAATAAGTATTCGTGGTATGCATCCACGCGGTGATTTGAATTTCAATTTACCTTACGTAAAACTACGCAATAAAATCATTGTCAGTAATGTTGAACATAGCTCGGATTTTATGCTCGAAACGCTTGCACTTGATCCCAATCAGTTGCAGCTTTCACTGAGTTGGCGCTCGGCATTTTTGTGCGATAAAAAGGCATTAAAAATATCCAACATACAAGTTAGTCTGGCTCGCTAATACACCTAAGAGATTTCCTTTTATGGCTCAAACAACGTTTTCCAACACTCGTGGCATTGCCCACAAAGGCAGTGGTGGCATGAGCACCGTCTTTCCCGACGTTTGTAAAACGCCGGTTGGATCTGCAGTTGTGCCCATTCCCTACCCCAATATTGGTAAATCATCTGACACCTCCAAGGGCCCAAAATCGGTTATAACCGATGGCCAAATGCCTATGGTGAAAGAAGCACAATATTCCATGAGCAGCGGCGATGAAGCAGGCAGCCTTAAGGGCGTTATCAGCAGCGACCAAAAAGGCGTGTGCGAGTTTATGATGTACTCCTTCGATGTGAAATTCGAAGGCAAAAATGTGTGCCGCCTCGGTGACCCGCTCTTTCACAACAAAAAAAATATTATGGGTTAACGCACGCAGCATGTCGGAAAAACCAATCAACCCCTATCGCGATATTTACGAACAATTCGCCAACGACGCAGCCTTTTTCTGGTTGCTTCGCTCGGTAGCACTCAATCAACCTAATTATAATCAAGCTGATGTTGCTGAACTTGAACGTCGCATAGAAGCACAGCTCGACGGTCTTATGACTGCACCTGACGACGCTTGGGAGTTGTGTGAAGCAGCGCTTGATATGAATCAAGCGGGTGAAGTTTTCGCGGCTTCAGTACTGGCGTTTCGCAGTTTAGATATCAACAAAATCCAGCGCGCAGTCGAGGCAGGTTTAGCCAGCCCGCAAGGCTTTAAAGGTCTCACCGGTGCTCTCGCGTGGCTGCCAGACCGTATTAGCCATTCGTGGATTAAAAAATTTCTAACCAGCAAAGACTTAGGTCATAAGCACCTTGCGATTGCAACCTGCAGCATGCGTCGTGAAGACCCGCGCGACTACCTCACTGCAATCCTACAACGCGATGACTGCTTAGAATATAAGCCGCTCTATGCGCGAGCGTTGCGTCTTATTGGAGAGTTAAAGCGCAGGGATTTAAGTTCAGTGTTGCCTATTGCGATGCAATCTGATCATCCTGATATTATTTTCTGGTCAACCTGGTCAGCAGCATTGTTAGGAGATAAGTCAGCAGTAAACAGACTTCATCCCTTTACCCAAACAGAAAATCCGCATCAACAAAAAGCTATCGACCTCGCTTTTCGTGCATTACCCATTGAAGACGCCCGCCGCTGGATTGGACAACTCGCCGCGTTACCAAAACAAACTCGCCAAGTCATCAAAGCCACTGCTGCTCTAGGTGACCCTCACGCCATTAATTGGCTAATAGCACAAATGCGTATTCCAGCCTACAGTCGTTTGGCAGGTGAGGCTTTCACTTCTATTACGGGGATCGATTTAGAGCTCAACAAACTAGCGCTGACGGAATTACCAGATCTCGATCATCAACTCCCCAACGATGACCCAGAAGACGACAATGTCGCCATAAATGAAGACGATCGCCTCCCCTTCCCTGATGTCGATAAAGTCGCCGCCATCTGGCAAAAATATCAACAGCGATTCATCGCAGGCCAACGCTATTTTATGGGTGCCAACATCACCTCAGAACATCTGAACCAAATTTACGCCACCGGCAATCAACGCCAAAGAAAAGCCGCAGCATTGGAGTCATCGCTCCTGCAACCCAATCAGTTTTTGCTCAACTATGCGGCTAAGGGATTAACCGAATAATGAATGGAACAACAAAACTTTATATCGCCGGCATGGGCATGGTTACGCCGGTGGGTGGGAATGTAGCTATGACGGCGGCGGCGGTCGAGGCGAAAATAAGCGGCTATAGAACTTCACCTTATTACACCCAGCAAAGTAAGCCGATCACGATGGCGCAAGTACCAACGGATGTTTTTGCTTCATTAGAAGCAGAAATTGACGAAGGTGATTCTTACAATGAACAACATGACCATATTATAAAAATGGCCATCATTGCTGTAAAAGAAGCATGTAGTCCAAAAGATATAACTCAACCAATTCCTATGATCTTGGCCATGTCGGAAATACAACCTAATATCGACCATTTGAGCTCAAAACAACTCATCCGGAACTTAACAAATAATTGTGCTCCTTGGATCAGTACCGCTCTGTCGCGCAATGTTTCTAGTGGTCGTGCAGCTGGCATAGATGCCATTGAATTCGCTTTTAAGTATTTATATGACTTGCCATATGATTTCCTTTTGGTAGGAGGAAGCGATTCATATTGTAATTATTCGCGCTTAAAACCGCTTGATGATGCTGGGCGATTATTAACTGCCGGTAGCGCTGACAGTTTTGCTCCCGGCGAAGCGGCTAGTTTTTTATTACTTACTCGTCATCCCGAACTAGCATTATTGCGCAACGGGCATGTCGTTGCGCTAAATCGCCCTGGTATTGTAGATGAGACAGGGCATTTAGGTAGTGAAAAACCATACCTTGGCGAAGGCTTAGACTACGCATTCAAAAAAGCAACTTTTGGTATACCAGAGAAAAGCATTCATAGTATTTACAGTAGTATGAATGGCGAAAACCACTGGGCTAAAGAATACGGTGTAGCGTTTTTACGTAATCGCAAAATATTTAACGATCCTATTCGCTTTGAACATCCAGCTGATTGCTATGGTGACTTAGGCTCAGCAACAGCCACAACACTCATTGCAATTGCTGCCGAAAATTTATTTAAAAACAACAAAGCAAAAACACACTTAGTTTATAGCTCTTCCGATAGCGCTAAACGTGGAGCTATTATTGTAGAAAAAATAGTGCTCACCTCAGCAGCACAATTTTCTCAGTATCCAGAAATTCTTAAGGAAAAAATATGACTGAATTTTGCGAAGGGGTGCAATTACCTCCCGTTGAAACAGAAGAGCCAAGAAAGGACAAAAAAACAGCTGTCAATGTACGCTGCATGTTATTTTTTGACGGCACCATGAATAATAAAACTAATATCACAAGTAGGGAAACTTCGAATGAGTTTTATAAAAACAGCGTCTCAAAATGGAGCAAAATTAAATATGCTGTGGCCTCAACATTTAATAAAAACGCGGAGAAACCAAAAGGCGGCGACAGTTATGAAAATGGCTACACGAATATTGTTACGCTTGAAAAGTATGCCCTCGACACCCCATCTGGCGACTACCAGTTTATTGTTAAAGTTTATACCGAAGGAGCGGGCACAATAGACAATGAAAAAGATAAAACAGCGGGCTATGCAGTCGGATTAGGTGATGCAGGAGTAATAAAAAAATGTGAGAAAGGTATTCAGAAAGCAGCAAATGAAATTATTGTTGCAAAAAATAGCGCGAATGAAAGTATTGATCCTGAAACTCAATATATTAAAGACCTTACCATTGATGTATTTGGCTTTAGTCGTGGCGCAGCCACTGCTCGCTATTGCATTCATAAAGTACTAAAAGATGAAAAATGGCAAATAAAAAAATTACTGGAGCAAAAGCAGGTAGAAACTACAGAGGTAAGAGTTTGGTTTGCTGGCTTGTTTGACACAGTGTCCTCCCATGGACTCAGCTTTAGTAATGACGTTCGTAAGCTAGAACTCGATGCAGTCCAACACGCTGCAAAAACCTTACATTTGGTGGCGGGCGATGAATGCAGAAAAAACTTTTCGATTACCACAATTAAAAGTGCAGGAGGCAAAGGTGAAGAGTACTATTTACCTGGCGTCCATTCCGACGTGGGGGGAAGTTATTTAGAGTTCACCAACGAAGCATTTGATCTAAATAGTGGCGACCCTAATCCAATCAGAAACGATAAGAAAAATTTGATAGACGAAGGTTGGTATAACAAAGAAGAAATTGACGAGTACGTTAACCATGACGAAAATGGAGGTGAATACAGAGTCTGGATTACCGCCAACCGAAAAGGTATTAGCAACGCCTATTGCAATATTCCATTGATGTTAATGGCAAAAGGGGCTGAAAATCAAAAAATAAAATTTGATAGTCAATTAAATATTGACAGTGAAAAAGCAATAGAAACAGCTGACAAACATTTTGGCAATAATGATTTATCCTATTTAAAAACGACCATCTCTAATTATATGCCGACAACACAAGCGGGATATGATTTGATAAAAGCAGTGCAATTTCTAAAAAATATTCGACACAACTACTTCCACATGTCAGCTAAAGATGAACTTGGTCTTAAGCCTCGCTTTAAAGATGGCAAGCGCTGGAGGCAAGATTATGGCGGTTAAGAAAACCCTAAAAATATTCGCCCTCTCCCTCTTATTTTTTTCAGCTATGGGTAACTGTGATATGTTTGGAATCAACAAAAATAAAACTCGGTTTGATTGGCTTTCGGGGGCATCAGCGCCTACAAACTACCCTATGCGGATACTTAGCGGTACTTTTTATTATCATAATGAAAATGGCGGCCTCTATATTCCGGATGCTTCATCAATTCAATCAGGTTGGGGAGTTAGTACAGGAGTCCATGTGGTCGGCGAAGATTTTAAGGCCTTACCCGATAGACTTGATATCCGCTTTTATTCCTTTGCAGAAAATAAAATGTACCACGGCAGTTTCATTTTGCCGTACGAAAAAATATTGGCACTCTTTAGGGCGGGGGTTGCCAGAGACAAAGAAACACCTACATTCCAAAAGCTAGTTGCAGGGATTGCCCCTGGCGGAACCGTGTGCGTTTGGGCTATGGGAACAGAAACACGTGAAGTTTTTTTTGGTAAAGCAGAGCCTTACGAGGGTACATTAGTTAATTCTTTAGGGAATGAGGTAGATGACCGTGAAGCCTACGCTCGGTTCGTTATGGAGCACAATATTCCAGCCGAGGTATACAACGAGATTAAGACCAATGGCATTCCTTTTGATACCTGGGCACACTATCGCAAACAATACTACTGGCAACCTACATTTGTACAAACGCAGCGCCCCAAGTATGTGAATATAGCTTTTTATACTGGCGAAAATTACAAAATTAACTTCCCTTTAGAAGATGAAATTACGAAAGGTACTCAACCAGTTCCTAGAAATATTTCATTTGCTTATTTAATTGCTGGTGAAACCATGCCAGATTTTTATACTGTGTTCTTAAACGAAGCAGAAATTATCGCTGCATTTGAAAAGCTTGGCAACAATGAAATGATTTATATCGAAAGCGCCCCCAAACTACCCAAAAAATTAACTACCCTGCGTATATTTAATAGCAAAGAATCCATTAACTTGAAAAAATTCACAATTAAAGAATAGCAAGACATGTAACGATTTCTAAAGGGCGAGTGCATAACACATTCGCCTTTTTATTTAGAATCAAGTCACCACACATTGAAAAAAATTCGATAACGACTTTATTATGAACACTAAAAATTGGTTTCTAATAACACTGCTCAGTATTATCGACTTTCTTAGCGGATGCGGTGCAGAAACCATGAGCAAAGATACCAAACAAGTAACCCATTTTAGGTGGTACGCGGTCGCCACTGCTCCACGGGATTACCCCATGGAAGTGATCGGCGGCGAAATTATTTACAAAGGTGGTGGTGGCAGTTCACCTATCCCTTACGGTGGTACCTTGACTACCGGTTGGGGTAAGTCGGCCAGTGGCCATTCCGGCGGCCCAGAAAACCCTCCTTTACCAGACAGAGTCAAGGTAACATTTTATTCCTATGCCGAGAATCAATCTTATCAGGCAGACTTTGCGTTGCCCTACGACACCATACTGGCCAAATTTCAGCAACAACCGAAAGAACACCCAAATGAAAGTAATTATGACCAAATCTTGCTAGGCATAGCCCCTGGCGGTGCCATGTCGGTTTGGCTCGACGGAATGCGCACTATTGAGGTGTATTTTGGTCAAGCCGAAAAAATTGAACTGACGCCAAGCGAAGCCTTTAGATTACCCTTTAAATCCAAACAACAAAGTGATGAATATGTGGCAAAGGCACTTGCCGAAAGTGTAACGCCAGAGCAGTTGGCATACATTAAAACCCATGGTGCACCTATAGGCGCATGGGCGCGTTTTCGTAATCTATACAAATGGTCACCTGTTTACAAAGAAGGAAAAAATCCCACTATGCCTGAAATGAAGGCGCAGTATTTAAATGGTGAGCGCTACCCACTACCTACCCACTTTAGCGATGAATATGCCAATACACCCAAACCTCTACCATCACGTTTAACATTTAGAGCGCAAGTCACGCAAGATAAAAAGCCTGTTTACATTATTGACTTTGAACCTTTCGAACTAATGGAGGCATTTGAAAAACTCGGTGCACATGGCGAAAAAGTGTTTATTGAATTTGATGCACAAATTCCTGTCACTAGCACGAAGATTCGGGTTTATAACGATAGAGAACCGAAAGATACAAAAACACCTAAAGAATTTATTGAGTTGAAAAAATTTAAAGTTGATCCATAAATTTTAACTAATTTCACACGCAAGCGGCGAGCTATTTAGCTCGCCGTTTTTTATTTTACGATGCATATTCAACATACCCACTCTTGCCGCACTGGAAGAATTATCATGAGAATTAATGAACAGTGTTTGATGGGACTGACAAGCTCTCTCTATTTAATAACAAGTTGCAATAATACTATGAGCAAGAACACCATAATATTTGATTAGATTGTCACAGAGAATACGCCGAGCCATTAAACAGCTTCTAACCATCAGTGTCACAAGCGCATCGATTTTCACATAAGGCTGGCTTACGTAAATAGACCATCCTGCTTATTTATAGAGACTGCTGCGCAAGCTCCGCAGCAATATATGAAAATTCGAGTTTGTAACATTAGACCCTCCAAGATATCTAAAAAGTTTATTGAGTTGAAAAGGGGGTTTTGTCAACTCATAATTACCTAATTGATCTTAACCAACGACGAGCATTTTTAACTCGCCATTTTTTATTCTACGATGTATCTTTCAACGCACTCAGGCTCCTTCACGCAGAAAGAATTATTATGAAACTGAATGGAAGGTATTTAATGGGACTAACAAGCCTTTTGTGTTTTCTAACAAACTTTAATGCTAAAGCTGGTAACACAACAGAATTTGACTGGTACGCTACCGAATGCAGTCCTAAGCATTACCCTATGGAAATTAGGGAAGGTGCATTTTATTACAAAGGCCGCAAAGATGGTTTGTATATTCCTTCAGGCAGTACATTACATGATGGTTGGGGTGAAATGATCTCACATCATGTCACTGGCGAAAAATTAAAGCCTCTGCCGGATCGTATGGAAATCTATTTTTATTCCTATGCTGAATCACAGTTTTACCACGGCAAATTTGATTTACCTTACGAAAAAATTCTTGCCATGTTTCGTCAAGGCTACGAAGAAAACCCAGAAGAACCTTACTACTCATACATTATGGCGGGTGTTGCACCCGGTGGTGTAGTTTCGGTTTGGCTTGGAGGTTATCGAATTCAAGAAGTATTTTTTGGTCAAGCTGAAAAAGTAGAGTTAGGCGCTAGCGAAGGTTTTGATTTGCCATTGGAGTCAAAAAAGAGACAGATGACTACGCAAAACAAATTTTAATTAATAGCCTAACTCCTGAAGAATTAGCATCATTGAAAAAAAATGGTATTCCGTTTGGTACTTGGGCCCGGTATCGTAAACTCTATAAATGGTCATTCGCCTATAAAGACTTCTCACCAATTGACACTAAAATTCCAGTGGATTTTTTGAATGGCGAACAGGTATTTCTGCCTAGAGATTTCAATGAAGATGAGATAAATACCCCAAAACCATTGCCTCGTGAAATGAACTTCGCCGCCCCAACGGCAAGTGGAAGAAAGCTAGTTTTTGAAATGACATTTGACGATTTTGAAATCATGCAAACGTTTGAGAAGTTAGCGGAGAATGGTGAAAAAGTGACGATTGAAATAGAGCCGCGCGCACCGCAACAAACAAGCATAATACGGGTCTATAACAACAAAGAATCTATTGCATTAAAGAAAACCCACATCAAACACTAACATCTAAATATCCACACAATGGCGATAATAAAATATCACCATTGTTTTAATACTGACTCGTTATGCTCGTCGACTCAGGCTTCCGATTTCTTTATATAATAAAAATAATTCTTTTCGTCTGATTCTTGCTTAATTAGTTCATAGCCCAGAAACAAGCAGAACTTTGGGATGTCGCGAGTTGTTGAGGGATCGGTGGCGATTACCTTAATAACATTCCCTTCGGCAAGCTCTCGCACAGCTTTATGTAGCATCATCACGGGCTCTGGGCATAGTAAGCCACTGGTGTCTAAAACTTTATCAATTTCACTATTCATAGTATTTCTTCGTCTAAAAACAAACTGCAGAAAAACATTCTGTTGCTAAACTCTAGCTGAGGATATTTTTAAAGTAGCGGATTGCCTACTCACTACCGGGGAACACGGTTCGATGTCTCGGATTACAATTCAAACCCACGGGCCTGAGGATTTTTTTAGCCATCAGGCATTAGAGCTAACCTTTAGATTATTGCGTAATAACAACCCTGGATTAGCGAATGCCATTAAAAATACGTTATCGCATATTCATATAGCGCCTTACGAAACTATATCCGGCTCTTATACCGGGGAGATGCATTTTAACGCTGAAATTTACCAAACTTTATCAGCGCACACTATTGGTAAAATAGTGTCGGCCTTGACGGCAATTGGCGAACAAGCTTTAGCTAGAAATGATATGCCACCTGAACATTTAAATCAGTTGCGCAATCTTATTGAGGATTGGGTGCAACTGACGCAATGGGTATTAGATCAAACGACTCCTGACCAGGCGGCTTATCACTAGCGCGTGTTTTTATTTAAAAACACGCAGATGACCGGTAACTTCTTCGCGGTCGTGATAGAGCTGTTTAAATTGAATATCAACATCCAACCCCTGCCCTTTTAATTCTTTTAGAATTCGTTGCTCACACTTTTTCACTTCAAGATAGCGTTGCTTCATCGGCAGTTTCAAATTAAAAACGGCTTCGCGACAATAGCCTTTCCCGAACCATTGAATAATCATGCTGGATACACGAGCAGGTTTATCCACAATATCGCACACCAACCAATCTACTTTCTTTTTGGGCTCATACATAAAACCATCGGTAAGTATGTGCAGCACTTGCCCGGTTTCTAATAAATTTTTATCCATGGGGCCATTATCAACCGCTTCAACATACATGCCACGTTGAACTAATTGCCATGTCCAACCACCAGGTGCAGCACCCAGATCTACTGCACGCATGCCGGACGCTAAACGCGTGTCCCAATCTGCAGCGGGAATAAAATGATGCCAGGCTTCTTCCAATTTTAAAGTGGCACGACTGGGCGCTTCTTTGGGTAAGCGTAAACGTGCTATTCCCATCGCCCATTGTGAGCTGTTGTTATACAAACTCACACCCAAATAAGCTTCAGTTCCGGTGATAAAAACCAAGTGTAGCCGCCAAGGGCTTTTAACACTGAACAACTGATTTTTTCGCAATGCAGTGCTAAAGGGGGCGGTGAATTTTTTGCTTAACCCAGACAGTTCTTTACCGTCATTAGTATCAACTGTCTCCAAAACCAATTCACGTGAGATAGGGAAACTTTTTGCCGCTTCCAGCAGAGGGGTCACGCGATCTGCAATAGGCAAATCTGAAATAATCGCCTGAGTAACGAACCACTGCCGCGTAAAAATTAATTTGCGAAATCGCAACTCTTGTTGGATTTGCATTGCACCATTGGGTTCATGGGTAATAAAAATAACATAGGCAGAATTATCTTTGGTTTTGCTGTAACCATAGACGCCTATTTCACCCGCCAGATCGGTAATTTCAGCAGCGCATTCTTTTTCAAAACCAGCACGACAGTGTAAAAATAAATGATTCATACTTTCTCAGTTTTTTTGGTTCAGTCAAGACTGACGTAGTTAGATAACTCAGTCGTCATTGTGTGTAATTAAATTTGCATCATGCTTGGTTAAAATACTTACGCTTTCACTGGCTGCGTCAAATACTATGACGATATCGCCACGCGCTAATTGGCGTTCTACTTGTTTTACTTTTTGTTCCAGTGAAAATTCAGTTTCGCCATAGTCTGTACCTTCACGGGTAATAAATTCTTCAATCAGGTTTTGCAAGGCATCGGACGAAATTTGTTGATAGGGAATTATCATAAATCAGCTAGTTCACATTTTACTTGTTCGAGGCGCTAGAGAAAGTTACCCTTACCCTAGCCCACCATAAGAAGGAAATCATTGTGCAAACACAATTAGTCTTAACCATTATCAGCGACGACAAACCCGGTGTCGTAGAACTTTTAGCGCAAACTATTACTAAGCACCAAGGCAATTGGCTAGAGAGCCGCATGGCGCACTTAGCAGGTAAATTTGCGGGTATTTTGCAAATTGCGGTTGATAGCGAAAGCGAAGCTGCCATACGTGAAGCGCTTGCTAGCCTTAGCTCTCAGGGTTTAAAAATTGTAGTGGAATCCGCTGCAGAAACAGTCAAGCCGGCAGGCAAAGAATTTCAATTTAGTGTTGTGGGCAATGATCGCCCTGGAATTGTCTTTGAAATTGCACAAGCCTTTGCCAGCCGCCATATTAACATGAGCGAGCTCGAAACCGCTTGTTCCAGTATGCCTTGGTCGGGTGACCCTATGTTTGAAGCGACCGGTTTGATTCAAGTGCCCAAATCAGTCGATATGGATGAGCTTTACGATCATCTTGACACTATTGCTGATGAACTCGCAGTGGATGTACGCCTGGAATCTCCCGCTGAAGAAATTCACCACTAACCGCTGTAACAAAACCGCGTTACTGCCCAGCGGAAAAGATTCATCTATTTTTCGTTGGGCTCAGCTGCATTCACCCGCTCGTCAAATTTCTCCAATTCGATATTGATAGCTTCTGTCGAAATATTGACCTCGTAAAACGAAAATAATAGCGAAACCACTAACAAAATAAGGCTGTTGGCAAAGAGCAATTGCCCGGTCAGCGGCCACTGCATAAGCAAAGCAAACATCGATAAGGTGCAGAGTACAAACGACAGAACACCAAATGCCTGCATGCGACGAATGACTTGTATACGTAAACGCAAGTTATCCATTTGGCGACGCACCAGCACCTGCGAGGTCGCATTCTCTACACTGCTTAACTGACGGATAACGTTGGTTAACACCACGAAGCGATTGGTATAGGCGAGCAATAACAACGAAATGGCAGGGAACAGCAAGCTTGGGGTGGTGATGGTCATTTCCATAAAACGCTTCTTTTTGATCGATGATAAGCAGAGCTTAACAAATTATTCTCTTACTGCAATTTTTCACGCCAATAAATAACCCGATCATTGCCGCGGTAGGAACCAAAGGTAAAAGTGGCATTAGGTAATTTAGCGTCCGGCCCCACCGTTTTGCCTTGATCCCAATCAAACTGTAGCCAGCTTAAGTTGGTTAAGTCGATAGCAACTATAAACTCGCCTGTTCCAGCACTGGATGGCCTAGCAAATTGTTGCCCTGCATTACCTGTACTGAAATGAATATCACCCGTAGTAGACGGGTCGATATTAGAATAGATGCCTTGAGTGCTGCCGGTGCTAAGGGGCACAGTCATATTTGTAGCATTTGTTAATGGCCCTCCGCTCGCATAATTTACCCCCCATTTGTAGCTCACTGCGGCACGCGGAACTAAGGTGCAGAAGTCATTTACATTGAGGGTGAAATGGTTGCCGGTCCAAAACTCAGTATAAAAATTTACCGGTAGCGCAACGGTTTCGGGGCCGAAGGCATCGTCTAAACGCAGGCGGCCATAGCGCATATCCAGCGTGCTGCCTATTTGTTTAGCATCGCAGCCAGCACCACACGCATTAGCGGTTGCTGCGTTCATATCTAGGCTCTGCACATTGCGGGAGTCGAAGTTATCCACCATCTTTACACCTATTTTCACGCTACCAAAAGGTCCGTCAGGAGCCAAGAGCGGAGTCCCGCGAGAAAAAACAGCATTGGCGGTGCTCACTACATATTTACCACTTGTCCAAGCCGGAGGAGTTGGTGTTACCGGTGCACTGAAGCGGCTACTCAGTGCACTGCCATCATCTGCATTTTCAGCTACATAAGCAGGTAAGGTTGTTGAATAGTTTCCACCGTAATTACTAACAACTGTACCTAAAGCCGATTCTGCTTGCAGCGTATAGCCCAAATTCATTGGCTGCCCCATGTAGGTAAAGCTGCCACAACTATTATTCAAGATCGGTGTGACCAAACGAAAGCGGTCGGGATAAAATCGGCCAATCGTAGGGCTGGTTGTAATAGTATCCAAATCGCCTGCTCCCAAATAATTACCATCCCCTAAGCGCGCTTGAACGGTAAAGCTACCAACTTGATCCCAGCTAACCTTGTTATTAACAAAGGTCCCCACCGGCGTGGTTGTCCCAAAGGCTTCTCCCAAGGTAAGTGCGGTAGGAGCGCCGCCAGCAGGATAAACCAATGAGAGATTATTCAGCTGAACTGTTTCAGGATTAGTAATCTCCTTCCCAAAGTTAGGCGTTAAGCCACCGAGTGCATTTCTGGCTTCAACTTTCACAGTAAAATCCGTGCCCGCCGCAATAAAGTCGGCGCCCGCCACTGTTGTGCCACCGGGGTTAGAGACAGGCAGAATGGTCGCAAGCGTATAGGGTTTAACCACGAAGGTTGTAGACCCAGTCAACGTATAGGCTGGCTCAGTCGCACTCGCCCCAAGAGCTAACTCAGCAAATAACTGCAACTGCCCCACATCAGTGTAATTAATGGGAATGGGTGCTGAGCCATTAACATCAAAATTGAGATTGATATTGCCGTATACAATCGGGCTGGCTGCACTGGCATTGCTCTGAATATTGGTAGTGTTTAACTTTAAGGTTTGCCCCGCTACACAGGTCGTGGGATTAATGCACTTGTAAGCCATTTTTATGGTTTGCGGTGATGTGAACCGTGCAACACATGCGCCAGTTGTCGTATTAGTTTGTAAGGATCGCAGATAAGCGGCCCCATCCCTGCCTGCAACTTGTGTAGGAATTGTATTAATGGCGCCCGATGCTGTGGTTGAAAAAATAAACCCTGCCGTTTTAAACGTTGTAGAGCACGTACTTGTCACCGAACAGTTGCCGCCAGAACAACATTTACGCGCATTCGTAGCAGCCGTTGCTTCGCCAGAGAGCGTTACAGTCGCATTAGTGCCATCGGGGGCTGCTGGATAAAGCAACTTTGCCGTACCCGTACCGGAAGCCAGCGCAAGTGTAGTGGTATTAAGCGCCCCTGCTGATGCTGCAAGCGTCACATTGCTGTTGATGGTGTAGTCGATATTCGTACAGGGCGATACGCTATCGGCACAGGCGCGCACAGTTACATTTGCGCCTTGGCACGTAATGCTAGTAGCCGCCACATCCAACTCATAATGATCCGGCGCAGGACAAGTGCGAACCGTAGTCAAAAGACTTTCGATACTCGTTTGTGACAAAGCGCCTGAATAAATATTCACCTCATCAATATTGCCCAAGAAGTGCCATGAGGTCTGCGTACCTTCGCCCGAGGCAGATGTCTCCCCGCCAATAGCGGCAGTGCCTGTGCCGTCAGTCCAGGTTCCAGAGTATGCGCCACTTGCTTTAGCCTGTAAGACCCCGCTGGCGCTGTATACATATAGGGTGACCGTCTTGGCACTGGTATCTATAACAGAAGCAACGTAATACCAAGTGTTACTGCTTATTACTGCATTGGTATCTACGCAAAAGACGCCACAACTCGGGTCTGTTCCCTGCCCCGTTACCGCGCCATTATTGGTGATATTGCGCGCAAAAAAACGCAACTTTGGTGAGCCGGTACCGTCCGCTAAACTCAAGCCCCAGCCATTTTGAGCATCGTCGCGCACCAGGATTCGCTGGTGTTGAGCGCTCGCATTTGACGAGCGAATCCAGGCTGCAAAGGTGAAGCCATTAGGCAGCGTGGGGAAACCAGATAACTCGACGTAGTCATAAACCCGCGTCGGCGACCCGGTACCATCAAACGCGCCGTAACGGCAGGTACTTTGTGACCCCGCCGTGTAGGCAGTTGTACCTGAAGTTGTGGATGGGAGGGTGTTCCCTGCGACCGCCACACTGGCTTTACCATGATTGTTATTACCGCTGCTGTCTCTCACTTCTGCGGCTGTGCCGTTCCAGGAGGTTTCATCCATATGCCATGAGCCCAAAAGCACCGGCACTGATGTGGTTCCGCTGCAAAAGGGTGAAAAGTTTGCGGTAGTGAACGCTGAAGGCTGATAATTTACGGTAACTTCGTTACCAGGAGACGAAAAGTTTGCACCGGAAACAGCTCCGTTGATTACAGATTTATAATTGAAACTGACATTACCAGCAGCATAAATAAACGCGCTTAGATTGGCTTCGTTATCAGCGGTAATGGTGCCCGTTGCATAAATTAATAATTGATCGGATGCAAAACTTTGCGTAATGACTTTATAGGCCATAGTGATATTGCCATTCACAAAAATACGCGTCGTTCCCGAGCTGGCAATGCGTCTTAATATGGTTTCTTGACCGATGGTTAAATTGCCATTGATCCAATAATCTCCAGATTGTAATTGCACGATAGATTGATAATTCGTCGTAAAGCCGGTGGTTTTGTAGGTACCGTTTGCAGTACTGAATGTGAGCGTTGCTTGCTGCCCTACATTCACAGTTGAGTAATCACCTGACGCTTTAGAGAGCGTGCTATTGGCCGCAACAGAAATGGCGCCATTGCTTCCAGACCCCGTTGAAAATGTGACAGAGGACGTGGCCGCAGCCGTACCGGTTGCCACGCAACTAGAGCCACTACAAGCAACCCACGAACTGTTATCGGTTAAATTTTTTGTTTTTAAGGTCGCGCTACCGCCCGTGAGAATTGAATGATAAGTGAGGTTGATGGTGCCCGTAGCCGATGTTGCCTGAATGCCATTACTAAAAATAACATCACATGCAACGGCCCACACTTTTGCGGAAACCAGCACGCAATAAGCCAGTACCAAAATAAATTTGAGCGAGGCAAGTCTAATGTGTTTTGCATTGACCATCATTTACGTCTCACGTATTTAAAAGCTGCTGTACTTAACGTTAATGCGATTAAATTATTTTCCAGCAAATTATTCTTGCTCTAAAAATGAGCCAACCTCAATCGTTCTTGTCGCACTTAATTTACCTGAGCCGCAGGTTGCAGCGCTGGTGATGCGATAAAAGCTACTTAAAGGAGTTGAACCAGTCCCGGCGTAATTAGCAGCCGTTGCAGGTGCGCAAGTATTATTATCTTGATACAAGCACGCGCAGTTCACTGTCACAGTGCAACCATTGAGTCCGGGTACATCAGTTGCTGTTCCTGCCGTGTAGGTTCTAATAATGGGAAAAATAGTAGTAGCGCCAACGCAACGTTGATCTACCTGTTGTCGACTACCGGCATCTGGAAAAAATAAATTTTGCATCCCCAATTGTGCGCCGGTTTCCGCAGCGTAAAATGCTTGAGTTGAAATAACTTCTTGCACAGCCGAGGTGCCGGCCTGAATTGTATTGCGCGATAAAACCAAGGCAAACAATCCCATCACCACCACAATAAAAATGGCTAACGGCAACAGAAAACCCTGTTGCTTTTGTTTAAAGGAATTAGGGCACATTGCGTATCATCACCGAGTGATTGAAGGCGACAGATTCCGTTTTAACCGCAAATGAAATAGCAAATTGCACAATGGTATTGCGATTCTCTCCGCCCGCCGTCAACGCAAAGGGCGCTGCTGCGGTAACATTGTCTGCGAGCAAACTATAGCTACTGGTTAAATCGACATTCGCACTGGAGGCATCTTGCGCGGTGTAAAAACGCAACTCGTTACTCACTACACAAAATGCTTGTGGTAAATCCAATAAATAAAATCGTTGATTAACAGAGTTTCTCTGCCAAATGCGCGCAGTCGATAAGGTCAGCGTATTAACGGTGCGGGATAATAAAGTCGCGCGTGACACAGGATTGGTTCCATAAAGTTCCGTCGCTGTCATTGCGCCTATGCTGACAAATTGTGCGCTGCCAAATTCAATAACATGCGGAGAAACCTTAATACTGGCCGACGCAGCCGCACCATTGATGGTATCCGGTACAAAGCCTTCGTAATTCCCGCCACTCGCGATAGGCATAAATTCTAAACATGTGTTGCTGTTAGTTAGCCTCACGCTGTAAGGCAAAGAAATACGCAATTGGCGGCTCATACGCTCTATCGCTTGTCGCCCCGTATTTACCAGTTTGGAACGCATTTGCGTCGATTGATAAGCCTTGGTGGAGTCAACAATAAAACTTCCGCCCGCTGTCGCAAGGATCGATAAAATCACAATCACTGCAATGACTTCAATTAGCGTAAATCCGCGCGCGAATTTTTTCATATTAAAAATTCGCTCTATAAGCGGCGAGCTTAATGGAATAACCTTTTGGCGCCGCAACGGTTACGGTAATTAATTTTAAATTGTTGGCAGTTGCAACAGTCACTGTGCGGCTATAACCGGTGTAAGGTGTATCACTTACATTATTGTAATCATCAACATCATTCATGTTGGCATCGGTTGTGTTATCACACGCGTTACCACCCGTGGCACCGCACGCAGGAATTCCACCAGTTGGTGTGGCGGCATCATATTTTAATGCCATCACTTCATCTAATCTCGTCTGTGCAAGTTCTAAAGCGCGCACTTGAATAACAGGATCAGCATTACGAGTCACGCTATAAGCGTAAGCTTTAAACAACGCGCCGCTGGCAATGCCCACCACGAGAATAAAAACAATAAGCTCAACCAAGCTTACGCCTTGCTGGAATTCTATTTTTTTAAAAAAATCATAATTAGTGCGCATAACCAGTCGCCTCAAGCGTGACAGTTGCGCTCATACCACCTGATGCACTTAAGGTAATCGTCGTTGCAGCCGACGCGCCTACTATGCCGCCTAACTTATTGTATGTAAGCGTTGGAGGCAGCGGACTATTAGCCGTAACGCCAGTGGGGAAACTTAAGGGATAGCCTTTGTTATGTACCACTATTGCTGTTCCGTTTTCAGTCACACTCACGGAACTTGCTGTCACTATGACTTGAATATTGTTGCGCGCCATTGCTGTTTGTTGCGCAAAAAATAAGGCCGCGATGAGATCATCGCGGCCTGCTTGAACTTTGGCAGCACTAACACTACCCAAACGCGAAAACAAAGTGACGGACATTATGCCGATAAGGATAATCACAGAAATTAATTCAATAAGAGTAAAACCTCTGTGACTTTTCCTCATACGATCTCACGCAACTTCTCTAATTCTATTAGGGCACGCCAATAACTTGAAATGATGCTGTCTTGGTATTTTTACCCGTTAAAGTACAACTTGCAGTAAGGCCTAAAGTCGCTACAGGTGCATCAGTACCGGTAACGCTATAACCTGTTGGCAGACCGCCCTGGAGCAAGCTAGCGATATCACTGCATTTAGCGATAGTTACTTTTGCAGTCCCAGTTACTATGCCGCTACTTAATGCCACAGCGTTGGCGTAGTTCATTGCGCCTGCGCTGGTAACATTACCTGCAACACCATCAACCGCCGCTTGCGCTGCAGCACCGGACATATCCACGAATTTTGGTAAAGCAGTTGCCGCCAAAATACCTAAAACAACAATTACCGCAATAAGCTCAATCAGTGTGAAACCAGATTGTTGAGTTTTCATAGCAAGACTCCAAAAAATACATAAAGTGTGTGTAGATCAAACAATTAAAAACAACAAGGCTCCAACACCAAAATTCATTTACAGGAGCACAAATAAAAGCCCCTCCTTGTTTCGCTGAAATTTGCATCTCAGTGAAATAAGTTGCTTGTTAAATAAACTATAGACCACTACCACAGAGTTGCCAGTTATGAAAATAAAAACCTTAGCTATTTTTTGTAATAGGAGCCGTAAAAATGGTGACTTTTCCGATACTTGGCGCATAGTCAAAATAATATTCCGGCAGTTGAGGTGTTAGTAATTTATAACGACAATTACCCTCGGGCGTTATACTCAAATGATAAGTAAATGACTGAGATAAGTTTTCGTTGTTATAAGAAATAGGCGGTGGATTTTGCAATAAGTTATTCCACAAGCTTAGGCAATTTTGAATTTGGGTGGGTATTGCAGGTGCGGTATCCGCAAATATGGAGAGCGGCCAGCCTTGCGCCGAAAATTGAAATTCAACACCATCAATATTGATGCGTGAGAGTTTGGTTGATTGTTGCTGCGCCACAATCCAGCGCGCATGATGATTGTAAACAGCGGCATTAAAATTATTGGCAATCACTTCGAAATTGAGGCGTTTAGTTTCTTCTGCCAATTGCGAATAGCGTTGCATACCAACGCTAACAATTAACCCAATTGCCACCATGACGAAAAAAAATTCGAACCGAGTAACGCCCAGATTTTTTTTCATAGTAAAAATCCGTTGTTACGCCCGCTAATGTTGTTGAATCGAGTACATATCCCACATGGGCAAGAAAATACCCAGCGCCAGCACAGTAACAAATCCAGCCATAACCACAATCATTAACGGCTCAATTCTATCGCCCAGCAATTTCGTATCGTATTCCACTTCTCGCTCATAAAATTCAGCAACTTCAGTTAGCAGTGTATCCACCTGCCCGCTCTCTTCACCTACCGAAATCATTTGCAAAACGAGCGGTGTAAACATGCCGCTAATTAAATGGGTTTGATATAAACCTTCACCGCGTTCAATGCCGGTTCGAATGCCGCGAATTTTATCGCCAAGATAATTGTTATCGATGGCGCGCGCGCACAACTCCAGCGCATTTGAAATAGGCAAACCTGCGCCCAACATTAAACTAAAGGAGCGCGCATAACGCGCTAGTGACGCGCGCTCAATAATATCTCCCACAATAATAATACCGAGTTTCTTTTTACCCCACCAACGGCTGCCTTCCGGGGTTTTTATATAAGTCACAAACCAATAGACGCCGCCCACTATCGCAACCAACATATACAGCCAATAGGCAACGAAAAAATCTGAAATGCCAATTAGAATACGGGTGGGTAATGGCAACTTTGCGCCAAAGGTAGAGAACATGCCGGCGAATGCAGGAATCACTTTTACATTAATAACTGCCATAGCAATAGTGATGGCGAGTAATACAAAGGTGGGATAGCGCAACGCAGTTTTAATACTTTTGGAAGTATTTAAATCGCGCTCCATATATTCGCTGAGTTGTTTAAAAACCAAATCCAAACGGCCCGAGTTTTCACCAACGCTTACCATACTCACAAATAAATTATTAAATATTTTTGGATGGAAGCGCATAGCGCTGGATAACTCCATGCCCGTTTCCAAACGATCAACAATATCGTTTAAGGCTTGCTGAAAAGTGTAGTTGCGCAATGATGCAGATAAACCACGCAAACCTTTTACCAAGGGAATGCCCGATTTTGATATGGTAAACATTTGGCGCGAGAACATAATCAATTCAACAACTTCAACTTTACCCAAGTTGGTTGCGCGCTCAAATTTTTCAGCCAATGTCAGCTCTACAAGCTGCTCTTCCATCGCAATGGGCGTAATACCACGCCCCACTAATTGAGTGGCGGCGGCGTCAGTAGTGGTAGCTTCTACCTGACCGTTAACCATACGGCCATCAGAATTGCGGCCTTTAAATTGATAAATCGCCATAAAGTTTCAACGTTGAATTAACATCAATAAGTGCGCGTTTATTAAATTAGCGATCCTTTGAAAAAGGTTTGCAAGGCAGCTAATTTTTAATAGATTTCTTAGGTAAGCTCTTCAATTTGCGCGGTAATACTCATCACTTCATCGAGTGAAGTAACGCCCTGCTCCGCATATTCCAGCGCAGCTTGACTCAAGGTTTTGAAATTCGGAGTTGCAGCGGCAGCCTGAGCGAAGGCATTAATATTTTCGGTACGCAAGGCTTCCGCTAACTCCGCATTTATCTCTAACATTTCAAACACGCCAACACGACCACGGTAACCCGTGTTATTACAATGCGGACAACCTGTGCCGTGTTTAAATTGTAGCTGGCTAAAATCCCGGCCTTTTGCGATTGTCTTTAAGAGCTGCAGTTCGTTCGTATCCGGTGTATGGTTTTGAATGCAGCTAGAACAAATACGGCGCACCAATCGCTGCGCGACCACAGCTTTTAATGCAGTCGCCACGAGGTAACCATCCACACCTATATCCAACAAGCGTAGTGCAGAGCTAATCGCATCGTTAGTGTGTAGGGTGGATAACACTAAGTGGCCCGTCATAGATGCACGCAATGCAATCTCTGCTGATTCAGCATCGCGAATCTCGCCAACCAATAAAATATCCGGGTCTTGCCGCAAAGTTGCACGCAATACGCTACTAAAGGTTAAACCAATTTTTTCATGCAGCTGCACCTGGCTAATACGCGGCAGGCGATATTCAACCGGGTCTTCCACCGTAATAATTTTTTTCTGCGGTTTATTTAGTTCGGACAGTGCACCATAAAGTGTTGTGGTTTTACCGCTACCAGTGGGCCCTGTAACTAGCACCAAACCGTGTGGGCGCGTAATGATTTTGCGAAAGCGTGTGACTAGATCGGGCGGCATGCCGACGCTATCCAAACTGCGTACGCCGCCGGTGTGATCCAGCAAACGCATTACCACAGATTCACCAAACTGCACCGGCATGGTGGATAAACGCACGTCAATATTGTGATGTTTTACTTTTAAGTTGAAGCGACCGTCTTGCGGCAAACGCTTTTCGGAAATATCTAAACTGGCCATTAATTTAATACGCACCACCAAAGCCGAGGCGATACGTTTTTCATTCATCACCTGCTCGATCAACTCACCGTCAATTCGGTTGCGAATGCGCAGCACTTTTTCATCGGGCTCGATATGAATATCAGACGCTTTATTGGTAAGTGCTTCTTCAAATATTTTTTGCAGCAGTTTTACAACGGGTGCATCGCTATCCGCAGAGTCGGCAATAAAACTATCCAAATCCACCGCAGACTCTTGCAGCTCTTCATCCAACTCCCCCGCCAATGTGGCAATCTCGCTGGCGCGACTGTAAGCGATATCCAAAATATCCAGCAGTTCAGATTCACGCACTACCGCCGGCTTAAGATTTTTTTGCAGGATGCGCTGCAACTCATCCAGGCAAAAAATATCCGTAGGGTCGGCCATGCCTAGCAGCAATCCATCAAAGTCTTCACGCAGCACCATAACGCGATAGCGGCGCGCGCTGGTTTCGGGCAAGGTTTGCACTAAGTTTTTATCGAACCGAAATTGCTTCAATTGCACGAATGGAATCTGCAGTTGTGTAGACAACAAATTTAATAATTCATTTTCATCAACGTATCCCAAATCCACCAATTGGTTACCGAGCTTGCGGCCGCTGAGCTTTTGCTCTTGCAGTGCATGCGCCAATTGCGTTTCGGTAATCATATTTTTCTCGACGAGCAAATCGCCGATACGAATACGCTTGGGTGCAGATGAACTAATCATTTATGTCTCTCATTCACTGCGCAAGGCAGCAATTCGTTGATCTGTGTATTGTTTTACCTGCGCCTGCAATTGCGGAAATTCGCGCAAATGGAGATAGGCCTGCAATGCACTTTTGGGTTGCGATAAACCGTCATATGCCAGTGCGAGCCCAAGCCAATAAGCAGGCTTTTCGCCGAAGCTATTATTTAAGCGCTGATAACTCAGTATCGATTTTTGATAGTTTTCGGTTTTGTGATAAAGGCTGGCGAGCAAAGACCTATAACCTTCATTGCCCTCGGCTGCACTTAAGTTTTTTTCCAGAGTTGCAATGGCTTGCGCATCATCGCCATTCAGGCTCAGCACTTGTGCTTTCAATTTTGCTTTAACGTCCACCGGCAAATAACTGGCATGTTCCAGAATAATATCTGCTGCTGTTGGGTTGGATTGCTGAATATAAATATCTGCCAGTAATGCGGCAGAAAGTGCCGGGCTTTTTTCGGTCGCAATAAAATTTTTTAGCAAAGTTTGCGCTTCAGATAACTGACCTTTTTGTACAAGATTTTGGGCGTGCAGGGCTAGCTGTTCATCTTTCCAGCCCGCATTGGGTGATACCGAAATACTGGGTACTTCAGCAACAACAAAAGGTTTTATGGTTTCTGATGTTGACTGAACAGGTTGATTAACAACGTGAGCATCTGCCACGGGCGAACTGACAAACTCGGCCGCGGTATTGTTCACCTCGCTCAATGCAATTTCGTGCGCTTGCACGTAGCGAGCGGATACAAATCGCGCCCGCTGAACTAACGCCTCTGCTTGCGCACTATTACCAAGCTGCATTTGCTCTTGTGCTTTGGCTAACAAACGGCTGGCAATATTATCCAAGCCGTCTTTAGCGTCGTTATTATTAACATCCATTGACAGAATTTTTTGATAATAGCCGTAAGCATTATCCTCAACAGGCGCCGTTAAACGCTCCATTCCCATTGCGCGTTCGGCCTGCTGCAACAAATCATTAATATGATTTTGTAATTCGAGATTAACAGCGACATCCGTATTTTTATTGCTTTGAACTTGTGGAGAAGCTTCAGTTTTAGCAATGGATGTTTGATTTACCAATTTATTTTCTTGCGTTGTTGCTGGAATACTTTCTGTGTTGACAACAGCAGCAACTTCCAGCTCAGCATTTTTCTTACTGAAAGAAAATGCATGCAGCGCATAATTAGCAACTAAGACTAAAACGAAAATAACAACAAATAAAATGGCCAAGCCCAACCAAGGCTGCGGCTTTTTTTGCGCAAAGGAAGACGACTGTAATAATGCATGGTCATAACCTTCCCCACCATCCACTACTGGGCGGCCTTGGGATAAATCGCGCAACATGTCATTAAGCAAACTCATAAGCCTAAACCCAAAATCGTTGGTGCAAATACGGCGGATACACTGGCGAGCACGGCCACCGTTGGCCACAACCAAATATTTCGCTTCGCTAAAATGCGCCCAATAGAGCGGCTTTCTTTGGTATCGGCAATTGCGCGCGCCATGTGGCTGCGCGTTACCTTTTCACTTTTTTCGCCGTAAGCGGCCAACATGGCTTTATGTGCAATTACATTAATTAAACGCGGCACACCACCGGATGCACGGTAGAGCAACCAGAGTGCTGTACTGGAAAATAAAGTAGCGCCGCGGTAACCCGCTGATGTCAAACGATAGGCCACATAATTCGCCAAGCTTTGGCGTGGAATGCCCTGTAAATATTCGGAAAAAACAATTCGCTGCTTGAGCTGACGTAAATCCGGGCGATTCAACAAATCATCCAACTCTGGCTGACCTATCAATACCACTTGTAACAATTTATTTTTTTCAGTTTCAAGATTTGTCAGCAAACGCAGGGCTTCAATGGTTTCACGCGGCATGGCTTGCGCTTCATCCACTATTAACACGACTTGTTTTTTTTGTTGGGCAAGATCGACCAAACGTTGATTAATTTCGCGCAATAATTGGTACGAAGGTATTTCCGGTGAATAGGCAATACCAATCTCCTCCGCTAAAAACCATTTAAGTTCTTCGGGCGTTAAATAGGGATTGGGAATGTAAGCCGTGAGGAAATTATCACCCAGGCTTGCTAGCAACTTTCGGCTTAATAGGGTTTTGCCTGTGCCTACTTCACCGACAATTTTGATAAAGCCTTCGCTATGGCGTAAGGCTAACAGGAGCGTGCTCAACACTTCGCGATGACTCTGACTGTTAAAGAAAAACTGCGTGTCAGGTGTCAGCGAAAACGGATGCTCCACTAATCCAAAGTGCTGGCGATACATAAAAACCTCGAATAACAATTACATGTGATGCAATGATTTATTGATTTCTATATTCATCACCCAATTTCTGAATACGTTTTTCACTTTGCTCTAATTGTTCCTGCCAGGTATTGGAATCCACAACAATGGGACGAAGTAAAATCACCAACTCTGTTTTGGATTGGCCTGAATTTTTGGTGCGAAACAAACTATTAATAATAGGGATATCACCCAGCAATGGGCGTTTGCCATCGGTGTTATTTTTACTTTCACTCATAAGGCCACCCAACACAATCACTTGGCCATTTTTCGCTTTCACAATACTGTCTGACTCACGAATACCGCGTAACGCGAGTGGCAGTGAAAAACTCTGGCTACCCACAGTGAAGTTTTTTTGCTGATCGCTAACATCACTCACTACCGGATGTATATGCAATATGACCTCACCATCCTCAGAAATTTGCGGTGTTACATCCAAGGCAATACCGCTAAAAAATGGAGAGAGTTCAATATTTGGGGTGCTGGATACTGAGGTAGCATTTGAGGTGGTGTTGTTAGAAATTCCGGTAACGAAATATTCATCTGACCCTACGCGAATCACCGCTTTCTGGTTATTAACGGTAGACACACGTGGGCTCGACAGCACCTGCACTGAACCTTGGGTTTCTAACAGTGAAAGCAACTTGGTAATATCTTGCACTTGCAGTAATGAAGCAAATGTACTGCCAATACCTTCTCTCACATCGATTTGTTGAATAGTTTCATTGCCATCTTTATCGGTAAGAATTATAGAGCGTTTTAAATTTCTGAATTCATCCACTTTGGCGGCACTGGCCGCACCAATTCCAAAGCCATCTTGTATGTTATGTGCATCAACTAGCTGTCCACTAATCGCATTCCAGTTAACGCCAGCTTCAAAGCCTTCGCTTAATTTAACCTCAACAATTTTTGCTTCCAAAATAACCTGGCGTTTTACACTTAACTCTGAGCGCTCTAAAAATTCACGGACTGAACTTAGTTCACTCGGTAAGGCTTTTACTACAATCATTCCTGCTTGAGGAGAGATAGTCACAGAACGTGTTGAACTCTCGCCGCCAATAATCGACACAATAGTGCTGTGCAAACTCGCCCAAAAATCAGTGTGATTCATTGTTTGTACGCGCGAACCTGGGGTAATACCTTGGCCACCGCCACCGGAAGCATTATTTTTTTCAGCAGAGGCAAGCATGCTGAGTAAATTTGCGGTATCGCCACCACCGCCGCCAGAAGAACCACTGCCTGAACCGCCACTACCGCTATTGCCACTCTGACCACTGGTTTGTGCACGCCCTACCAAGACTGCCGTATCAGACACACCTACGCGCTGCACATCTAAATAATTGATATGGAATACTTCTGTGCGCAAGGCATTGGCATAGATGGTGTAAATGCCACGATCTTGTTTGTATTCGTAACCATAAATATCGCGAGTTACCCGCAACACATCGCCCACGGTGACATCTTTTAAATCGAGAGAAATTGTGCCCGTGACTTCAGGGTGCACCACCACGTTTATACCAGTGCCATTCACTAAACCGAGAAAGAAATCTTTTGCTGGTACTGCGCGCACTGAAACATCAAAGCGCTCTGTGACTTTTTTTCCGCCGGCTGTTTTAATGGAGTTGTTGTCGAGTAATGCTTTAGTAACTTCATTCGGTACTTCTGAAGCTTTTTTATTGCGCTCTGCCTGTTCTGCAACAATTGCACCCATTTCATCTTCGGCGATAATTTTTTTATTCGCATGATTGGAACATGCGGTAATAAATGCCGCCGCAACAAACACTATTGCGATAAGCGCGGGATGAAAAATAGCTTTGTTCTTTTTAAATGGCATAGCCATAAACTCCAAAAGCAATTATTTGCGAATAACCGTGTTATTTAATGCCACACGCCAGACTTTTCCGTTTTGCTGCAGTGTAACTGCATCAACATCAATTTTTTTTACCAGTGCTCCTGCACCTTTTAAGGTTTGGTTTTCTGTTAAGACCTGGCCATTAATAATGGCAACTTTGCGCTCACTGGAAATTAAAATACTCGTCAACTTAATGGCTTCTTGCTCACTACCCACTTGGCCAGCTGTACCTGCACCACCTGAAAAGCCTAATGGCTTAGTCGGGTCAACCACTGCTTCTTGCGCAACTACGACGCCAGAAATGTTTAAGCAAAAAATTGCGCTGTAAAATAATTTAGACACCAAAAAGTCCCTCATCTGAACTCAGGGTGTATACCCGTAGAGTAACTTCAGCATTGGGATAATGCACAACGCTGTAGTCCAAGCTCTGCCAGTAAAAACGCCAGGGTAAACGTTCAAGTGCAATCAATAATTGGAGAACCTGACTAAAACTGCCTGAGACACGCAGCTCAACAACATGCTGATACACACCCGCTTTATTTTCTTCAACAACGCCAGGTGCCTGGCCTGCAGCTGTGGTAACCACGGGCGCAAACTGTAACTCTTTTGCGGGCAGCGTTTTAACTTCTAACAAGGTTAGCTGACGAGTCTTTTGCAATACCTCTTGCAAGGCTTGCGGTAGGTCATCCGCCTTAATTAAATTTTGCGATACGCTTTGCAATTGGTTATCCAACTCGTGAATATCGGTTTGCAATTGCTCTACTTGAGCTTTCTTTTGTTTATCAGGATCAATTAATAAATTTTGGGTGATGGCGGCCACTTGTGTTTGCATGGTTGTGCGCTGAGCCGTAATGGCATCCAACTGTGACTGGGTTTCCAGTATTTGTGTATCAAACGTTGATTGGACAAGAAAGTTCCACAACATAAAGATAACAGCCAGCGCTGTTAAAAAAATCAAAGCGCGCTCACGAATGACGCGTGCATCTATCTTTTCTTGAATATTCTTGAGGCGCTCTTTCATTAATATCCGCTCCCCAATGAATTCTTATCTTTTTCATTATGGGCCTTTGCCAAACTAAACTTTAGCAATCCGGATTCTTCTTTATCGCGCGCTATATTGAGCACACCGAAACCTACTTCGCTAAAGCTGGCATCTCTACGTAACCGCTGTAAATAAAGTGGAATTTGATCTGCACTGCGAGTAAGCCCGCTTAACTCAGCGTAACGACCACCGCGTTGCAATGAAAATGTTTCAACTGAGATGGTCTCTAATGCAGCTTGGCCCAAGGCATTCAATTGCACAGAAAAACCTTTGTCGTTACCTAAATCCTGATGGGAAATCATGTTCAGAATCTGCTGATGGCGCTGAACGTTTTTTTGCAACTGAATAATTTTTGCATCTAGCTCGGCACTAGCTTGTACCGGCTTTTGCGCGCTGAGAAGTTGCAATTGTGCTTGCAGGGCAGTTTGATTTTTTTTCTCAGTTTCCAATTGCTGTTGCAAGATGCCGTGTTTATGGTTTGAGTAGGCAGAAAAACATAAGAGTAAAACTAACAACCCCAAACCACCCCATGCCATATGAATAGCGCGCAGAGGTTCACTATTAGGGCGGAATTCCGGTAGGTATAAATTGATTTGTTGCATCAAGCAGCCCCCACCGAATCTTCACGCAGGGCTGCACCCAGCGCTAGCAGACACAATGACAAACTGTGCTCTTGAACATGCTCACCCAGTTGTACGCCTGACTCAACAGGAAACAATTCTATTTTTACCGCAAGGCTATTACGAATTTCAGGTGTGAGTTTATCGGCAGTGACATTTTCTCCACACAAATACACATGACTCGGTGGAGTCTGACGCATTTGCCTTTCAAAATAATCGAGCGAACGCTGCAGCTCCAACACTAATGCATCCCCCGGTAAGTCATCCAACAAACCGGCGTTATAGGCGAGTGAAAACTGGCGAGTTAAATACACGTTGCCATCGCGAATAATCTGTAAGCTGCCGCCACCTTGCACTAATTTCACGAGCGCGATTCCGCGCTTGGTATCGCAACAGGCTTGCGCCAAATTACGTAGCGCTAATTCGGGAATATCAATCGCATTGAGATCGAGGTGCGCCGCTTTTGCATGTTGAATTAATTGCACAATATTATTGCGCTGCGCCACTACCGCATAGGCCATACGGCTGGTGCCGCGCGCACTATCTTCCGGTAATAAAAAGGCATCGAGAATTGCATCCGCAACTGGAAATTGAATTAAATCTTTCACTCGCCAACGCAGAGCATCCACCAATTCTTCTTGCGGAACCTTCGGCGCTTCACCCAATAACATTTGGTAGGAACCATTGTTCATCACAATATTACAGGGCACTTTTTGCAGGCCAAGTTTCGCTAGGCGGCTGCGCAAATTATCGGCGCTGTGTGCTGGATCATCGGCCGCAATAAATTCTGAATGTGAGAGTGTTGGCTGTTGAGTCGCCGTGCGCTTTATATGAGCGAAAGCGACACCTTCGGTTGTAAATTCAATACCGATAGTTTCGTTTTGTCGCGATTTTGAACTAAACCACTTCAACCGGCGGCCTCTTACTTTGTAGGATTCAGGAATTTCGTTTGGGGAAATTTAAATGAGTAGACCCTCAACACTTAATAACTCTTCTTTATAATCGACAAGATAAACATAACCTTTACAATGACCTTAGACCATAAAAGGTAAAATTGCCAAATGATCCATATTGTTTTGTTTGAACCAGAAATCCCTCCCAACACGGGAAATATCATTCGTTTAGCTGCCAATACCGGCTGCCAATTGCACTTAATAGAACCACTGGGTTTTAAGTTGGATGAGAAAAGCGTTAACCGGGCCGGGCTAGATTATGCCGAGACGAAAGAGCTGAATTTGTATAAGGATTGGGACGACTTTCTGGCGCAACAAAAGCCAGAACGTATTTTTGCGTTAAGCACTAAAGGCACGCGCTGCCATAGCGAGCCGAGCTTTCAAGCGGGTGATTATTTACTCTTTGGGCCCGAGACTCGTGGCCTGCCCGCCAATATCCGGCTTTCATTACCGCAAGAGCAGGTATTACGCATTCCTATGGTCGCCAATAGCCGCAGCATGAACCTATCCAACTCAGTTGCCGTCATGGTGTTCGAGGCCTGGCGACAATTGGGCTATCAAGGTTCACTTGATACAGCCACATCCAGCAAAAACGAGAGTTTAGCTTCGTCACCAAAACCACTATGATGCGCACCATTCCAGCAACCGAGCTTTTGTTATGGCATCGATTCAAATTCTAATTGGCAGCGTTTATGGCGCAGCAGAGCAAGTGGCCGACATAGCTGCTGAAAAACTGCACGAATATGGCCATACAGTTACCCTCAACACTTACGCACAGGCGCAAGATCTCACCCGCAACGCCGATGAAGTCTTACTGCTGTGCCATTCCAATACTGGGTCGGGTGAACTGCCGGATAATATCCTGCCTATCTACCTGCATTTAACACGCGATTATCCACGCATTGCCGGCAAACGTTACGGCGTAATCAACCTGGCTGATAGCAGTTACAGCACCTTTAATGAAGCTGGCCGCATGTTGGATGCCGCCTTTGCCGACCTAGGTGCTGTGCGTATCGGCGAACCCTTGGTTATAGATGCGTGCATTGGCGACGATGCAGATGCTATGACGCGCGAATGGACTAACGATTGGGTGAAATTATTATGACCCAAGCACTTATAGGCCTGTTCTACGGCAGCTCCACCTGCTACACCGAAATGGCTGGCGAAAAGATTCGCGCGCAACTGGGCGAAGAGCTGGTCGATATCTTCAATATTAATACAACGCCGATTATTACTGCCGAATTTTACGATTACATCATTCTCGGTATACCTACTTGGGATTACGGCGAGCTGCAGGAAGACTGGGAGGAGATTTGGGACGACATTAACGAGGTGGATTTCACCGGTAAGAAAGTCGCCATCTACGGCCTGGGCGATCAAATCGGTTACCCAGAATGGTTTCAAGATGCCATGGGTTACCTGCACAGCAAAGTGATCGCACGCGGCGCAATTCCCTGCGGTTACTGGCCTGTTGAAGGCTACACCTACGAAGCATCCAAAGCCCATACGCCAGACGGCACTCAGTTTGTTGGCTTGGCGTTGGATGAAGAAAATGAGTTCAGCAAAACGGCTGAGCGTGTTGCAGTTTGGTGTGCGCAAATTACTGAAGAATTTGGGATATAAAAAAGCCAGCGCTAGGCTGGCTTCATTTATTAATTTCGTAAAAACCTACGCTTACCGCCTCGACCTCCCACCACCCAAAATCGAACCCAAAACGCCGCGAATAATCTGCCGACCCACTTCACTGGCAATTGTTCGCGCTACCGTTTTAGCTGCAATTTGCGCCACACCATCGCGATGACCGCCACGTGGCCCGGTTGAGCCGAATAGAATATCGTTCAAGCCGCCAAACATAGGATTGCTAGCGGCTTCTGGTTCTTGGTTTGATTCCGCTCCCGCTCGACGACTTGTTGCAGGAACATTTGGCGCATCTACTTGCGCTGCCTGAGCTTGTAAATGTTCGAATGCCGATTGGCGATCTTCAACCGCCTCATAAATACCTGCAACGAGAGAGTTGGCGATATGCGCACTGCGTTCGTCAGATGTTAAAGGACCCAAGCGTGATCCCGGCAAATTAATAAAAGCGCGCTCAACAATCGTGGGGCGACCTTTTTCATCCAACAAAGAAATAAGCGCTTCACCCACACCTAATTCTGTAATGGCAGCTTCAACATCAAACGCAGGATTTGCACGCAGTGTTTGCGCTGCGGTTTTGACGGCTTTTTGATCGCGCGGCGTAAATGCCCTCAAGGCGTGTTGAACGCGATTACCTAATTGGCCGAGGATGGTATCGGGAATGTCCAATGGATTTTGGGTTACGAAATAAATGCCCACGCCTTTTGAACGAATCAGTCTCACCACTTGCTCGACTTTTTCGACGAGTGCAGGTGGTGCATCAGTAAACAGCAAATGCGCCTCATCAAAAAAGAAAACTAATTTTGGTTTAGGTAAATCACCCACCTCAGGTAATTGCTCGAATAATTCTGAAAGCAGCCAAAGTAAAAAGGTTGCATACACTTTGGGCGATAGCATCAACTTATCCGCCGCCAAAATGTTAATGACACCTCGGCCTTGCGCATCAGTTTGAATTAAATCCTGAATATTAAGCATGGGCTCGCCGAAAAATCCGTCGCCACCTTCTTGCTCAAGCGCCATCAACGCCCGTTGAATTGCACCAATCGACGCCGCAGAAATATTCCCGTAAGACGTTGTAAATTGCTTGGCGTTTTCACCCACAAAATTGAGCATGGCGCGCAGGTCTTTTAAATCCAACAAGAGCAAACCATTGTCGTCGGCAATTTTAAACACCAACTGTAAAACACCCGCTTGGGTATCGTTTAAGTTAAACAAACGCGCTAATAACACCGGCCCCATATCGGAAATTGTCGCACGGACCGGATGGCCAGACTTGCCCCACAAATCCCAAAATACCGGCGTATTGGCAACGGGCTCCGGAACAAGCGTGCCGCGCTCTGCAATAGCGGTTTTCAGCTTTTCGGATAAAACACCCGCTGCGCCAATGCCGGATAAATCGCCCTTAACATCCGCCATAAACACAGGCACGCCCAAAGCGGCAAATGATTCAGCCAGTTTTTGCAGCGTGACGGTTTTACCCGTGCCGGTAGCGCCGGTAATTAAACCGTGGCGATTTGCCAAAGCCGGTAATAAAACGAGATCTTGCGTGCCGCTGCGCGCTAAACAAATAGGGTCTGCCATATTTAAGCCTCCAGAAAGTTAAGGGAATCATAGCAGGCAGATTTGTGGCCGACATGCTCTTTAACTAAAACTGCGAGCTGTATTTGTGGCAAAATCGCATTCTTTTCAATTCGTGCTTATCTGCTAATGAAATCATCGCCATCTTCCAATACTGTAGAACTCGCGTCACTTGAATGGGACACCGACGGACAGCCGCTCTCCAGCGTATTTGGCGATGTATATTTCTCTAAAGCCAATGGATTGGAAGAAACTCGCCATGTGTTTTTAAAACACAACCAATTACCTGAGCGATGGGCCGCACTTGCGGGCGCAAGCCATTTCACCATCGCCGAAACCGGTTTTGGCTCTGGCTTAAATTTTTTAGCCGCATGGGAATTGTGGTTAACAACTGCACCAGCATCTGCACAATTGCACTTTGTAACCGTTGAGAAATTTCCGCTCAATAAAACCGATTTAACTCGCGCACTTGCCCTTTGGCCTGAACTTAAACCTTTGGCTGATCAATTAATTGATGCCTACCCGGTTTTTGTTGGAACGGGTTTTCACCGTTTAAAATTTATGGGTGGCCGCATCAACCTCACTTTAATTATTGATGATGCAACTCAAGGTTTTACAAAATTACTTGCCAGCACCCATCCATTATTTACAAGCGCAGGCACAAAAGTTGATGCTTGGTTTTTGGATGGCTTTGCGCCATCAAAAAATCCGCAAATGTGGAGCAATGAATTATTTGCCTGCATCAACAACCTCAGCAAAACCGATACTACCGCCGCCACTTTTAGCGCTGCAGCAATTGTTAAAAACGGTTTGAAAAATGCGGGCTTTGCGATTCAAAAAGTCGCCGGCTTTGGGCGTAAGCGTGAAATGGTTAAAGCTGTTTTTGCGGATGAACCGCAAGCACTGAGCCCTGATGATTTTAGTTATCGCGGCAGCTTCTCGCCTTACCCTGTGCCTTGGACAATTGATCGCAACCCAACAACATTTAGCGATAAACGCGCGCTTATCATTGGCGGTGGTTTAGCGGGTTGCCACAGCGCTCGCGCCCTAGCTGAGCGCGGCTGGCAAGTGCAAATTCTTGAGCGCAATGCAGATTTAGCGCAAGAAGGCTCAGGCAATCCGCAAGGCGTGCTTTATGCAAAGCTATCGCCTATGGACGAAGCCCAAGCCGCGTTTAATTTAGCAAGTTTGCAATATGCGCTAAATTTTTATCGTCCACTCTGGAAATCCATTGGCGAACAATGCGGCGTTTTGCAACTGGCTTATAAAAATTCAGAAGCAGAATTGCATGAACAATTAAAAGAAAAGTTTGCGGATGTAAATGAACTTGTGCAATTCGTTACGCCCGAACAAGCAAGTGAAATCGCGGGGATTAACCTCACACAAAGTGGATTGTTTTTTTCACAAGCAGGTTGGATTAACCCACGAAAACTTTGCGCGCATTTAGTCGATCACCCGAATATTCAGGTCAATTATGAATTCGACGTTAGCCAATTGACTAAAACTGAAAATGAGTGGCAACTAAAATCAACTAAAGGTGAAAGTCGCAACGCACCTGTAGTGGTAATTGCCAGCGCAAAAGACGCTCTGAATATCGAATACGCAAATCATTTGCCGATTAAATCCATTCGCGGGCAAGTCACTTATCTCCCCGAAAAAACGGTAGGCGCTGCGCTAAAAACAGTTGTGTGTGCCGAGGGCTATATCAGCCCAGAACAAGATGGCATCTTTTGTACGGGTGCAACCTTCAATTTAAAAGATGCTGAAACCGCGCTGCGCGAAAGTGATCATCAAACCAACTTGGATAACCTTCGCGAGCATATTCCCAGCCTCATCGTTAATGCGAATACTGACAAACTGGACGGTCGCGTCGCCTTTCGTTGCTCATTGCCAGATTACCTGCCCTGTGTGGGCGGTTTACCCCTAGTCGAACAGCTCGTGGAGGATTTTGCTCCCTTGCGCAAAAATGCCCGCGCGGGTGTTACCACCGGTGGGAGCTATTGGAGTGGGCTTTACATTAATATCGGCCATGGCGCACGCGGCCTAGCTTATACCCCGCTGTGTGCAGAGTTATTGGCATCACATATCTGCCAACAACCCAACCCCATGCCGCAAGAATTGGCTAACGCGCTCAACCCGGCTAGGTTTGTAATACGGGACTTAACGCGCAATAAACGTTAAGCCGCCGCGCCTACTCAAACTCAAAACCGCGTCTATACTCTTTATGACCATACTCATGGTGTCTATGACCATATTCATGGTGCGTCATCCCCTGTCGTTCATATAAGAGAGAAGACCATGCTGACGAACGCCCGCAATTACAACCTAGATGCTTACGATGAAATAGATTTCATCCACAATTACTACGAGCGTTTGGTGCTGGAACAAATTTTTGAACAGAGCACGCGAGTGCAAGAAGGTGACCGCGATTTTCTGGCGGATGTCGCCTGCGTGGCACTCAATCGCATGCCACCGCGCTACATTCGTCACGATGTGGATATGACGTTTTTTATGTCGCCGCAGGATATTCAGGAAATCAGCAATAAAGTACAACACGCAGTGACCGATGCTATCAATTACGTAGAAAGCCGTGAGCGCGGTGAGGATGTAAAATTACCCGCGATAGATGTTTCGCTTATTGCGAATCGTGCCAGCAAACCCACAAAAGCTCCCGCAAAAGAAACTGATTTAGCAGCCCCCAAAAAGGCAACCAAAAATAATTCGAAAAAAAAATAAATTTCGATTCATAAAAAAGGCCGTCATGAATTTTCACGACGGCCTTTTTTATTTCATGCGTTTTTTATTCTTCCAGCAAGGGTTCCGACAAAACTTGTGAACCACTACCGCACGCAATAATCGTACGCATAACCGCTTCCACCGAAATATGTGGCAGCAGCTCAACACTCTCCGCACCCAAGTGGTAAACCATGCCCGAGGTTAAAAACGGCGCCGTGGGAACATAAACAGTGAAATCACCATTCGCATGTTTCGCCGTCACAATTCCAGTCACCGACGTAGGAACATTGCGTCCCATAATATAGGCGCGACAGGCTTCGCCTTTAAGCAACGATGTGTTGCCTTCACCACCTAAGAGTTGTGACACCAACTTATTGATAGTTTGGTAACCGGGTAAAACCTTGCCCAAAAAATCATCAATTAAATCGTGCAGCCATTGCCCAATATTGGTTTTTACCAAGAGGCCGATAGCAAAGCAGCCGAGCAAGAGCAAGGCGACTCCGGTAAAATCTGCCATGTAATTCGTAAGCGGCGACCAGCTCGCCACCCAATCATTAAAGGGTCTTATTAATCGGCTGATAACGCCAAAAATCCACTCAGCAAATAAAACCAAAATGGCGCCCGGCAGAACCACCATAAATCCGCCGAGCAGTGTGATACTGACAAATGATCTCAAACGCTTCATGATACTCGCCCTACTCGCCTAATCGTGTGAATAAAAAGTAAACGTAAATACTTTGGAAAGACTATGAAACATCTAATTGGCCTATTCTGCCTCAGCCTGATGGCGATTGCGAATTTCTCTTGCGCACAAACCGAACCGCTCACAAGTGCGCCACAGATCCATTACAAAATAATTGCAGAGCGTTCCCACAAAGCAAGTTTGTTTACACAGGGTTTTTTAGTGAAGGACGGCAACTTTTTCGAAAGCAGCGGGCTCTACGCCAAATCACAAATTGTCTCTTACTCCATTTCTGAACCAGAAGGTACCTGGGCAAAAATGACGGCACCTTTTTCGCAAAAGCAACATATTCCCGACCGCTACTTTGCTGAAGGCTTAACTTTGCTCAACAACAAGCTCTATTTGCTGACATGGCAAGAAGGCACACTCTTTGTTTACGATGCAACAACATTCGCATTACTAAAAAACATTAATTACAAAGGTGAAGGCTGGGGCTTAGCGACGGATGGCAAACACTTAATTCGCAGCGATGGCAGCGCACAATTATTTTTTCACAACGCTGAAACCTTCGCGCAGGAAAAAATCATCAACGTAAAATATCAACAAACGCCCATTACCAATCTTAATGAATTGGAATATGCCGACGGCTTTATTTGGGCGAATATCTGGCATGACAATCGGATTGTAAAAATAAATCCAACAACGGGCGATGTTGTAGGCGTGATAGATTTTTCTGAGCAAGCAAAAAGCCTAAAACTAAAAGATGGCGAAAGTGTATTAAATGGCATTGCCTATGATGCAGATAAAAAAGCGTTTTGGATTACGGGGAAGCAATGGCCGAAAATGTTTTTGGTTAAGATAGAGCATTGAACCACTTTGCTTAACGCGTGGTATTAGGAACAGTTTATTTTTAGTTGGGAGTTGTCATCCTCGTGAAGCGGGCATCCAGCTCTTCATTGTTGATTGTAGATATTAAAACCTGGATCCCCGCTTCGCGAGGATGACGACTCCCTATTAAAACCAATTTGGTGTCATTAAAATAATGGCTCTATTATGTTACACCTACAAAACCATTCCTAATTAATTTAAGACTCCAACCAAACATCCCGAACCCATTGCCAAATACTTTCCCAGGTTTCCTCGGTTAGTTCGCCATCCTTCCATAGAATAATTTCGCCTTCAGGATCTGCGCAGTAGTACATGCCTCTATCTTCGCAGATGGGGAGTAAATAATGCGGCACACCAAGTGACCATGCGACTGCAGTGACTTCGGGCAAGTAGGTGTGGGAATGAGGATCGGCAGCGGTTACAGGTTCTAGCCTGCCGTAGATTACATCGCTTGCTTCCAGCAAATAGTGTCGAATGTCGCGCGGGATGGGTAAGAGTAACTCTTCCTCAATCATCACCAATTGATCTTCATCGGGCAGATCCAAAGGAACGGGGACGGCAATATTGTGTTCGCGTAATAAATCTAAAATTTCTTCCATTGTAACGACTCAGTTAATTAACTATTTTGATGGTTATTCTTTTTTGTTTAATAATTTTTTGCGCTCTTCTTCGTATTTATCGTAAGACGGACCCAAGCGGTTTATACATTCCTGGCGCTGCACAGTTTGCAGTTTATCGCATTCACGTTGGTTACCGCTCTGCAGAGAATTATAAACTTGCTTGTTGGTGCATGAACACAGAGCAACGAATACTAAAATACCAAGACCTAATTTAATCGCGTTCATTACATCCTCCTAAATAGCAATTCCACGTTAATGAGCAAATAACGACATCTGCGTATCGACCAATTCGGTCATATTTTGCTCCATAAAATGCAAAATACTATCGGCTACGGGCATTAATTGCTTATCCACATAATGCTGATAATCCAGTGGGCTTTGCTGCGCCTCAACTGGCTCGGCACCATTCAGCGTAATGACATAGGCGATCCAATCGCCGCGTCGCATAGATTTTCCGGTGAGCTGCACATATTTTCGTGCTGCTTGCACTTGCGGCGGAACATTTTTTTCATATTCATGCAGATGGCGGCGCAAACGTTTGTTGTAAATTAAATCCTGGTTGCGTTTGCCAGCAAGAACATCAGCCACAGTTTCACGCACAAATTCCAAATAGCCTTCACCCGCAAATACTTTACTGTAAAGCTGCTCTTGAAAATCTTTAGCGAGGCGAGTCCAATCAGTGCGCACATTTTCCAAGCCCTTAAACACCAATTCGCGCTCACCTTTGTGCTCAATCACACCGGCGTAACGTTTTTTGGTTCCGACATCGCTGCCGCGAATGGTGGGCATCAAAAACCTAAGGTAATGAGTTTCAAACTGGATTTCCAGTTGGCTTTTAATAGCGTATTCCGCTTGTAATGTCTGTTGCCACCATTGATTTAATTCACGCGCTAAACGATCACCAATTTTTTTACATTGCGCCTGATTTTTGGGAGGAATGCCGGCACAATTATTTTCTACCCACACAAATAATGAATCCGTGTCGCCATAGATAACCGCATAACCTTGCTGTTCAATCCAATCGCGGCTGCGCTGGATAATTTCGTGGCCACGCAAGGTAATTGAGCTGCACACGCGCGGATCGAAGAATCGACACCCTGTTGAGCCTAGAACGCCATAAAACGAGTTCATAATAATTTTTATGGCATGGGATAAAGGTGCATTATTTTCTTGTTTGGCGATATCGCGTGCCTGCCATAAATGTTCAATCATTTGCGGAAGTATATGTCCTTCGCGCGCAAATATCGCATCGTTAAAACCCGCAACAACTTCTTCGGGCAATAAATGTTGATGCTCTGCAATCCAGAACGCGCAGGGGTCAATTAAAAACGTGCGGATAATACTGGGGTATAGACTTTTAAAATCCAGCACCAAAATATTATCGTAAATACCGGGGCGTGAGTTCATCACGTAACCACCAGGGCTGACAATATCGGATTCCAACTCACCCAAATTGGGTGCCACATAACCTTTACGATGCAAACGCGGCAAATAGGAATATTCAAAAGCAGCTACTGAGCCGCCAATTCTATCTAACAACAGACCGGTTAATTGGCTACGCTCCACCGCAAAATGCAGCAGCTTTTTATCCGCAAAAATATCCCACACCAATTCGCAGTCGCGCAGGTTATATTCAGCCAGTGCATATTTATCTTCATTAAATAAGCGCGTGATATCTTTTCCGCGATCACTACCGTGTAACAACTTTCCCTTTTCCAATAATTGTTGCGACACAAACTGCAACGAATAACTTTCAAAGCGATAATTGGCGGCTTTTAATAATTCGATACCGTCGAGCGCAACACGGCCGGGGATAACAATAAAGCGACGGCCGCCTTCTTCATCTTCCTGCCGCCAATGAACCGGTTGATTGCCACGCCCAATCGCCAAGCTTAAGCCTAGTTGCTGAGATATATTTTCCAATACCCATAAATCAAATTGCACCACGCTCCAACCGATTATGATATCGGGGTCATAATGCGCAAACCAATTAAAAAACTGCTGCAAACATTCTTTTTGTGTTGCACAGAAAATAATATCCAAACCTGAATGGCTACCTTCAGATGGCAGCGTCGCTTCACCGACCATAAAAATTTTACGATCATGCTCAGCCCAAACTGCAATCGAAAATATTTGCTTGGCATCCATGGTGGTTTCAATATCGAGTGAAACCATTTTTAATGGTTGACGAATTTCTGAGGGCGAAAGCCGCGGATTTATTATGGGATAAACATTATCCGTTGCCGCGATATCGATATTTGCGCCGGCGGTAATAAAGCGCTCCATCAAATAGCGCTCGTGAGGGCGAATATCGGCCTCCCAAAAATGAATACCGTTTTGTGCAAGACGCTCTTGCGCATCGCGCGCGCTGCGTTGATTTTTAAAATAAAGTGCATTCACAGGAAGGTTGCGAAAGGTTTTTAATTCGACTTCCGCCATACGCCATGCGCGCACGTTTTTAAGTTCTTTAGTTATTTTATCGGCATGTTTACGCAGTACAAAAAATACAATTTCCTGCCCGGTAATTTGCGTCCAACACGCGCCCTGCTCCGTTGCCCACCAAAAATCCAGGGTAATGCCGTCGCGTGTATCACGCCATTGGCGAGTCAGTAAAAAAGCATTTAACATAAATTAAACGTTATCTAAGAAGTGAATGCCGCACAATTCAGGCGAAAACTAAGCACCTGGGACAAGCAGTTGACGACGGCAATCTGCAATAGCAGCTTGCGCACGTGCAAGATAAGAAGCCATTACCAATGAATGATTGGCAACAAAACCAAAACCATCGCCATTCAAAATCATTGGGCTATACACACTTTGTTGGGTTGGCGTTAGCTCGCGAATAATTTGATCAAAACTCGCCTGCGCATTTTTGGCGTGCAGCACATCAGAAAAATCTATTTCAATGCCTTTTAGCAGGGCGATTAATGCCCAAGAAGAACCGCGCGCCTCATAAAATACATCATCCAACTGCAACCACGGCGTTTTGGTGTACAAACCATTTACTATTTTTTTGGAGTCAGATTGTTTTACCGACATTGCCGCCGAGTCAGTATTAATACTTGGGCCAACACTTGCGGTTAATCGCTGGGACAGATTTTTCAAGCGCTGCTCAACACCTGCCAAATAATCATTTAAATGTTGGGCATCCGCATAAAATTGTGCACTGCTATTATTCGCTTGCAGCAAGCGAAAATTGTATTGTTGTAGAAGTTCAATGCCAGATTGATATTGCGACTCTGTGGAGAGCAATGCCCACGAATTACTGGAAAAATTAAAACGAACTTCAGCTTTTTGTAAATCCACATCCAACTCATGATTGAGATTCGATTGACTAAGCGATGCGCGCAATATTTGCGTGGTATCGCGCACTTGCAGCAAAACACCCAGTTCCCAATGGGGCATATCATCCAACCACACAGCGGGAGGAAAAATATCGTTAGCAAGATAGCCGCCCGATTTATTAAGCAAGGTTTCACTGACTGCAATGAGCGTAGAGGTAGTGGCAACACCGCTGGGAAGTTGAGTTTGTACCGGTAACTTTAGGAGGCTTAGTTGCCGTTGAATAGCGACATTGACATTAAGCGCAGAGGGAAAGGAACTCCAATAAATACCAATACAAATTGCACTGCATAGATAAATAATAAATCCGTAAAACAGCCACCGATAAAGCGGACGAGCGCAGACTATATCGCTTTGAGTATCCTCATATTCGTCGCGCACGCGGCGCATTCCGCGAATCCACAAGTGCTTTAAAAAGGTCATGATGGAACCTATTAACGGCCATGTACTTCATCGTAAGCGCTTTTAGCCACAAGCACGAGCTGAAGTTTTCTACCATTGCTTAAGCTTACTGTTAATTGTAGCTCGTCGCCGGTGCTTAGCTTGGTTTTGAGTTCGTTTATTTGTAGATATTGGCCACTGGATTTCAAGGCCACTGATTGATGCGCAGGTATCAGTAAAGTACCTGACGGCATCAATCTGATTTGCTTGGCCAAACTTGAACTTACACTCGTGATTGAAAAATCACTGTTGGTGTTATTACTGATGGTGAAAAAAGCCATGGTCGTTTTACTCGCCCCTAAGGGCACGTAAAAAAACGCGTTAGTCACATTGATATCAGACGTTGATATAGCGACTGGATTTTTCCCCGGCTTCGCATTATCAGCGGCGACTGCACACTGCCCTACCGACATCATCAACACAATTACGCCAACGCATTTAATTACAGAGTTCACAGCCAAGCCTCTCAATGAAAGAAAAACGGCAAATAATTAATCCAGCGATTTAACCAATTTTACCCGCGCAGGTGAACCTATTTTGATATCGCCACGCACCAAATAACCCGGTACGGCATTGCGCAATTGTTGGTAGATCCAACGACCTTCTGCGTCACTGCGAGCAACAATCAGTACAAATTGATCGGTTTGTTTCGCTTTTTGCGCAACGCCGATTAACTGCGTAGTCAGTTGCGGATCTTTGGCTTGCAACATTTTTACATCCAGCACAACTTCACCTTCGCCAGCTTGATAAGGTTTTGCCGGCGCTGGTGGAGGCATGGTGGCAATTTGCTTACGCAGGGTTTCGGCGGCATCTTGCACTACCGCGTTATTATCAATTCCACGGGCGTAGCGAATCAGGCTTTGAGCTTCGCCCAAATTACCGCGTTTTGCAGCATTACGCGCTTGGTCAACATAACGTAAGGCAATCGTTTGCAAACCTAATTTTGCGCGCTCGTTTTGCGGATCCATCAATAACACTGAGCGATAGCGATCGTGAGCATTGTCAGCAATGGGATTCAACAGTTTGCCTTGCGACAAGCAGTAATCCGCTTCCGATAAAAGTGCATTAATGGATTTTTGTTGCGCAGTCAGCTCAACAGGAACTGGCGCTTCTTGGCTCACCGGAGCGGCAAGCGGTTCTTCTTGCTGGGATGTTGATTGGCATGCGCCCAATAGGCTTGCCAAACCCAACAGACTCATAACACTTAAGGATCTTGAAATTCTTGATTGGGGAAATTGCATTAACACGCTAAACATGAATATCTTCTCTACAAATAATCTTGGGGGAGAGGGTGAAATTAAAACCAAACCGAACAATGAAACCTAAGGATTAAATCTCAAACAGCTAAACCTGTGACACACAACGCTCGTAGAAGATTCAATAACTCGCATTCTAACAAGATCACTAGCCGCCAAACGCTCGACTCGACTACACTTGCTGGAACTATTTAACTCAGCTCACTTTTGCCTCATTCAACCCACTGTGCTTTAAGGCGCTCATTATGCCAAGTTCTTTTGCTTTCCCCAGTGTTAATTTCTCCCCTTTTAGTTTTTCAAGTGTCCGCAATTTATTCCTGGCCTTGGTTTGCCTGCAAATCCCACTCGCAAATGCGGTCGATTTCAACCCTGCCGCCAACGCCAATGTTTCTCCTGCCAAAGCGACCAAGTTTTCCAATCAGGAAGAATACCTACCCGTCACCGAAGCCTACAAACTTCAGGCAGAGATTAATGATGCGGCTGACACCACCAAACATTTGCGCCTAACCTGGACAATCGCTCCCGGCTATTACCTCTACCAAGAACGCTTCAAATTTGTAGCAAAACCCTCACAAACGCTGACACCAACTTACAGCGAAGGCAAACCCAAGTTCGATGAATTTGCCGGCAAAGATATGACACTTCACTTCCACCAAGTGACAGTAGATTTTTCACTGCCAGCCAATACTCCGGCTTTCGATTTGCGTATTACCTCGCAAGGCTGCGCTGAGGCTGGATTGTGCTACCCACCTCATACCGAATCCCTGCATATCGACCCAACCAGCAACACCACCGCCGCAATTGCCGATCAGTCTTTAGCGTCGACAACTGCATCGCAAAATGAAGAGAAAGCCGAACCCGTCTGGTTATGGCAGGCACTCTTGTTTGCCGCTTTAGGTGGGATGATTCTTAACCTTATGCCCTGCGTATTTCCGGTACTTTCTATTAAGGTAATGAGCTTGGTGCAAGCGGACAGTGCCCGCCTGCGTTTACACGGTTGGGCTTACACCCTAGGGATCATCGCGTGTTTTGTTGGTTTTGCGAGCATCCTGCTCATCGCCAAAAGTGGTGGTGAAGCCATCGGCTGGGGCTTTCAATTACAATCGCCCGGCTTGATAACCGCCCTTGCCTACTTGTTCTTTGTGATGGGCTTAAGCATGTCTGGTCTGGTTCAATTTGGCACCAGCTGGATGGGTGCAGGCCAATCCTTAACCCAAAAATCAGGCTTAACAGGCTCCTTCTTTACCGGCGTATTAGCCGCTGTGGTCGCCAGCCCCTGCACAGCACCTTTTATGGGTACCGCACTGGGCTTCGCTTTAACGCAACCAAGTTACGTTTGTTTGGCCATATTTGCAGCACTCGGGTTTGGTATGGCGCTACCTCTACTACTACTTTGCTACATCCCCAGCTTGGCTGAACGCCTGCCAAAACCAGGCGTATGGATGGAAACCTTAAAAGAATTCCTCGCATTCCCGCTTTACTTGAGCGCCATTTGGCTGCTCTGGGTTTTAACCAATCAAGTCAACAGCACCCTTATGGCGGGTGTTTGCGTGGGGGCCGTTGCAATAGCGTTCGCATGCTGGCTTAACAATCGCCCAGCCGAAGGTTTATCGGCCAAAATACACAAGCTAGTGGCCTTGTTGGCGATTGTTATCGCTATCCTCTTACCTTATAAACTCTTGCAAAAAACCGGTGAAGCCAGTCGCTGGCAAGCCTATTCGCCGCAATTATTACAAGAGTTACGCGACCAAGGCCGCCCGGTGTTTATCGATTTAACAGCAGACTGGTGCCTCACATGTCTTGCTAACGAACGCGTAACCTTGACCCAAGCCGAGGTTGAAGCCGCTTTCGATTCCCAAAAAGTAGCAACACTAAAAGGTGATTGGACCAATCGCGACCCGAAAATCAGCGAATTATTAGCTGAATATGGCCGAAGTGGTGTGCCTTTGTATCTATGGTTCCCAGCTAATCGCCCCGGCAAGGCCGATGTTTTGCCGCAATTATTAACACCCGCATTAGTGCTGGAGACTATCAATCAAAACTCAACCGCTAAAAAATAGCTGTTTTTGCCGATGTTAAGCGATTATTTGTCACTTTATCGTCACAATAGAAGAAGTTACTGCATCTTGCCTCTAAAAAACCGGAAAGATGCAGTAACAGGTCACTAAAATCCCGCTTTTGAACCATCTTGTATCTAACTCAAACTGCAATTTCAGCAAACTTGCAGCGATTTTCAGCAATTTAAATTAATTTCGCACTCATCGTGGACATAATTTATTTTTTGCGGCAAACTCCCGCCACTTTTTTGAAATCCGATGAAACTTGTGTAAACCACTCGTGGTCAAACAGCCGGTTCGCAGCTGTTCACAACAATAGGACTCACTATGGCAACAATTTTGGTACTCCACGGCCCCAATTTGAACATGCTTGGGCTGCGTGAACCTGGTATCTATGGCGCTGCCACACTTGAAACCATCAACCAGCAATTGACTCAACTTTGTTTGGATGCGGGTCACCATATTCAAACCCTGCAAAGCAACGCCGAATACGAATTGATTGATCGCATCCACGATGCGCGCAAAGAAGGTGTGGATTTTATTTTGTTTAATCCAGCCGCATTCACTCACACCAGCGTCGCTCTGCGCGATGCCATTTTGTCGGTCGACATCCCGTTTATCGAAGTGCATTTATCCAACGTGCATAAGCGTGAAGCTTTCCGTCATCACTCATTTTTTTCTGATATCGCCCAAGGCGTTATTTGCGGTTTCGGCCCTAACAGTTATCTCTTGGCCATGCAAGCTGCAATAAAGTCACTCAACATTAAATCGTAAATTCAATACACTCTACTTAAAATTTAAATGTAAAGAGGATCCTATGGATATTCGCAAAATTAAAAAACTCATCGAACTGCTTGAAGAGTCAAACATCGGTGAATTAGAAATCAAAGAAGGCGAAGAGTCTGTGCGCATTGCTCGCAACAGCGGCACCATCCAATACGTAAACGCACCCATGCAAGGCTACGCACCTGCACAAGCGCCAGCTCAAGCCGCTGCACCTGTTGCTGCAGCGCCCGCTGCCGCACCAGTAGCTGCCGCCGCGCCTGCAATTGCAGGTCACATTATTAAATCGCCAATGGTAGGCACCTACTACGCCGCACCGAGCCCAGGTTCTGCCAACTTTATTGAAGTGGGCAAAGCAGTAAAAGTTGGCGATGTAATTTGTATTATTGAAGCCATGAAAATGATGAATCAAATTACTGCCGACAAAGCCGGTGTTATCGAATCAATTCTCGTGCAAGACGGTAACCCCGTTGAGTTCGATCAGCCATTAGTGACTATTGCCTAACAATTTTGTCTGGCTTAACAGCTAACCGCTGAGGACTTGGTTTATGTTTAAAAAAATTCTAATCGCCAACCGTGGTGAAATTGCTTTGCGCATTTTGCGCGCTTGCAAAGAAATGGGTATTCAAACGGTTGCCGTGCACTCACTGGTAGACCGCGATTTAAAACACGTTCGCCTTGCAGATGAAGCCGTATGTATCGGCCCAAATCCATCGCCAAAAAGTTATTTGAACGTCCCATCAATTATTGCCGCAATGGAAATTACCGACGCTGAAGCTGTACATCCTGGCTACGGTTTTTTAGCAGAAAATGCTGACTTCGCTGAACGCGTACAAAAAAGTGGCTTTACATTTATTGGTCCGGACCCAGATGTTATCCGTATGATGGGCGATAAAGTTGAAGCGATTAAGGCGATGAAAAAAGCCGGCGTTCCAACTGTTCCCGGTTCGGATGGTGCATTGCCAAACCCAAGCGAAGAGCCAGAAAAATGTTTGGAAATTGCTGAGCGTATCGGCTTCCCCATCATTATCAAAGCGGCTGCCGGTGGTGGTGGTCGCGGCATGCGCGTGGTGCATGATGCAGAACAACTAATCAGCTCAATCCAAATTACCATGGGCGAAGCTAAAGCCGCCTTCGGTGATGACACTGTTTATATGGAGAAATTTTTGCAAAACCCACGTCACGTGGAAGTGCAAATTTTGTCTGATGGTCAAGGCCACGCCATTCACTTAGGCGACCGCGATTGTTCACTGCAACGTCGCCATCAAAAAGTATTGGAAGAAGCGCCTGCACCCGGCATTCCACAGGATGTACGCGAAGCAACTTACGCGGCTTGCGTAAAAGCCTGTATCGACATCAAATACAAAGGCGCAGGTACATTTGAATTTTTGTACGAAAATGGCCGCTTTTATTTTATCGAAATGAATACTCGTATTCAGGTAGAGCACCCTGTATCGGAAATGGTTACCGGCATTGATTTGATCAAAGAACAAATCAAAGTGTGCTCAGGCTTACCACTTTCCATCAAACAATCTGATGTAATTATTCGCGGCCATTCTTTTGAGTGTCGTATCAATGCTGAAGATCCAAAAACCTTTATGCCATGCCCTGGCTTGGTAAAAGGTTTCCATGCACCCGGCGGTTTAGGTGTGCGCGTGGATTCACACTTGTACAACGGCTACACAGTTCCACCAAATTACGACTCCATGATTGCCAAAATTATTACTTTTGGTGATACGCGTGAAATCGCACTGGATCGCATGCGTCAAGCCTTGGATGAAACTATTGTAGACGGCATCAAAACCAATATTCCGCTACAACAAATGTTGGTGCGAGACGCCGAGTTCCGTAAAGGCGGCGTAAACATTCACTACCTTGAAAAGAAATTAGGTAGCGAACACTAAGCATGCAATGAGCAGCATACGTGCCGCTCATTGAATAAATACCCCAGTGTTTTAACACTGGGGTATTTTCATTTTGAAGACCGTAATTTTATTGAGAATTTAAAGGAGATATTTGAGATTGAGTACATTTAAAGCGCGCAAAGCAAGCATCGCAGACATCAACAAAATCGCCCCACTGTTTGATGCTTATCGCCAATTTTACGAACAAGAACCCAATCTTGAATTTGCCCAAGAATTTATTCGTGCTCGCCTACACAATAACGAGTCGATTATTTTTATCGTTGAAGATGAAGCCCAAAATGCCTTAGGCTTCTGCCAAATTTATCCCAGCTTTTGTTCAGTCATTGCAGCGCCTATTTATACACTTTCTGATTTATTTGTATCACCTGAAGCACGCAAATCCGGTCTCGGTAAAGTATTATTAGAGCAGGCGTACGAACACGCGAAAGCCAATCATATTCCACGAATGGATTTAACAACCGCCAAAACAAATTTAACAGCCCAGTCGCTGTATGAATCTTTGGGTTGGGTAAAAGACAATATTTTTTTCGCCTACAACAAAAGCGTGTAACGCAAATTCATTTTTCTGAGCAACCACTATGCCCTGGCTTCAATTAAAAATTATCACCCCGCGCCGCTTTGTGGAATCACTGGAAGATTCATTACTGGCTGCCGGTGCGGCCTCAGTCACATTGGAAGACAATGCGGACCAACCAATTTTGGAGCCCGGGCTAGGTGAAACACCACTGTGGGATGATGTAAAAATCACTGGCTTATTTGACGCAGAAATTGATACCAAAAAAACCATTGCCATCGCCGAACGAAAATTCGGCAACAAAATCCCTGAATACAAATGGGAGCAACTTGAAGATAAAGATTGGGAACGCGAATGGATGGCGAATTATCACGCTATTCGCTGCGGTGAACGCTTGTGGATTTGCCCGAGCTGGCAACAACCACCGGAACCTGACAAAGTAAACCTGATGCTTGACCCAGGCTTAGCTTTTGGCACCGGCACTCATCCAACTACGTTCATGTGCATGCAGTGGATTGACCAACAAGATTTCACCGGCTTGGATATTGTCGATTACGGCTGCGGCTCGGGCATTCTGGGAATCGCCACGCTACTTATGGGCGCGAAAAAAGTGATAGGTGTGGATATCGACCCCCAAGCACTTCTAGCAACAACGGAAAATGCAAAGCGTAACAAACTGCCTGAAGATGCCATGCCGGTGTTCCTCCCCAAGGATTGCCCGCACCTAAAAGCCGATATTATGCTTGCCAATATTCTAGCCGGCCCCTTGGCGGAGCTGGCACCCGCACTCAATCATATGACCAAAGTTGGCGGGAAAATTTGCCTCTCCGGCATTTTGGCAATCCAGGCAGAAACCGTCAAAGCCGCTTATTCAGCGTGGTTTGAGTTTGACCCTATCACCACGCAAGAAGAATGGGTGCGTTTAACAGCCACAAAAGTACGCGAATAGATGTATTTAACGCCGCATTTGTGCGACAAATGCGGTGAGTTTAACACTCCGAGCTAAGAACAATTTACCGCGCCAAAGCGAAAGGCTACACTCGCCAACGAGACTAATAAGGAACACCCGCCACTATGACCCAGATGGTTACCCGTTGCCCTAAATGCGCCACCGCCTTTCGCATTACCAGCACCCAGCTTGAGTCAGCAAAGGGCGCGGTTCGTTGCGGCTCCTGCTTACATATTTTTAAAGCGCAAGACTATCTAGTGAAAGGTGCAACACCTAATGTAGTTGCCCCAACCAAGCCCGAACCTACAAAAGCTGCAGCGGTGAACCCCGAACCCGTGAAACCTTTAGCAGCGAAAGTTGAAATTCCAAAACCTGTGGCGCCAAAGCCTCAACCCGTGCCCGCACCAAAACCAGTGGCCAAGCAAGCGGCTCCTACCGCCACGGTGAAACCGACAACAAAGCCTATGGCGCAAACCGCCACAACCAAAAAACCTGCTGCACCCGAGCTAGCCGCATCAGCGGTAAAACCTGTTATCGATAAAGCCAAAGTCTTAGAAGATGAAGATGACGTACTCATCAGCGATGATATGGATATCACCACCGAAAAAGCCTCAACCTATGAGTTCGATGGCTTTGTCGATTTGGATTTGCACCCAAAGCAAACCGTATCCCTGTTTGAACGTGAAATCCGCTACGAACCCACCAACGATGATGACGAAAAAGTCACCGATGAATCCTGGGCGGAAGAATTATTAGATGATGATGGCGAACCACTCCAGCAACTTAAAAAGCCAGTCGTCCAACCTGCGCCAGTAAATTCACTCTACGGCGAAGATGAACCAGAAGAGTATCGCCCCGCACCTGTAGAAGTAACTGCAAGCAACAATTACTCAGGCCCCGTATTCAGCCTTGTTAGCGAAAACACCAGCGAGAGCAAAAATACAGGGGAAGATCGAGACGAACCTTTCTTCAGCGAAGCTTTTTTAAATGCCACTCGCGCACCGGCTGAACCTGTACCCGAGGCCTCCGCGTTTGCCGCTGCCCTGTTTGAGCAAGAGCCAGATTCAGACAGCGATGAATCTGACAAGCCGTCAGGCAAACGCCCGGTAAAATCATCGTCCAAGCGTGGCTCGGATGGCTCGCGTGCGGCACTGCTGATGAATATCATCCCAGCACCCGTTGAATTGACTGCACGTCGCATGCGTCGCTGGTATCAGCGCAAACTCTGGTCAAACCTCGTTATTATTATGAGTGCGCTGTTATTTTTCCAAATTGCCTATTTCAAATTTGACTATTTCAGCCGCGTGGAGCCTTATCGCACCGCGTACCTGTTTGTTTGCCCCATACTCGGCTGCGAAGTGCCAAGCTTGATTGATACATCTAAAATACTGGCGACCAACCTAATCGTGCGCAATCACCCAAGTATTCCCAGCGCGCTTATGGTGGATGCCATCCTGATCAACGATGCGCCTTTCGAGCAACCCTTCCCGGATTTAATCCTGTCATTCAGCAAACTGGATGAAACACCGGTTGCAAGCCGCCGTTTTACGGCCAAAGAATATTTGGGTGGCGAGCTTGCAGGCATGCGTTATATTCCTGAACGCCAGCCGGTGCATATCACCCTGGAGATATCCGACCCAGGCCCAGACGCAGTAAATTACACCCTCGCAACCCATTAGCCGGGGACGCATTTAGTGCACCAAAATGCAACCCCTTAAAACAACTTTTTAGCTCAAAAAAACGCCAGCATTTGGCGTTTTTTCGTTTTCAATCCGGCCCTGAACGGTTATCATGGCGCCCCTTTTACGCAGGTGCAGATACACGTTTGGCACAGGCGTTTGCGTTGTTTTTAGCTAGCGTATGCATTAGCAGGAGCATTTAATGTTCCATATCGGATCCTATCAAATCGACAGCAAGGTGATTCTTGCCCCAATGGCGGGTGTGACTGACCGTCCTTTTCGCCAGCTCTGCCGGCGCTTGGGTGCAGGCTTGGTAGTGTCGGAAATGGTGACCTCCAACTCGGAGTTATGGGGTACACGCAAAAGCAGTCTGCGTTTGGATCACACTGGCGAAGCCGAACCCATAGCGGTTCAAATTGCCGGTGGCGACCCAGAGATGATGGCGGAGGCAGCGCGCTTAAACGTTGCCAACGGTGCCCAAATTATTGATATCAATATGGGTTGCCCCGCTAAGAAAGTGTGCAAAAAAGCCGCTGGCTCAGCCTTATTAAAGGACGAACAGTTGGTTGCCAATATTCTGCAATCCGTCGTTGCAGCAGTCGATGTGCCGGTAACTCTCAAGTTCCGTACCGGCTGGAGCAGCGAAGAACGCAACGCTTTACGTATTGCGCGAATTGCAGAAGATTCAGGTATACGCGCTCTCGCCTTACACGGCCGAACTCGCGCGTGCGGGTTCACTGGTGAGGCGGAATACGACACTATTGCGGCAGTGGTGCAAACAGTCAAAATTCCCGTGTTTTGCAACGGTGACATTGATTCAGCCTACAAAGCCAAAACAGTGTTAGATCACACCCAAGCGGCAGCGGTGATGATTGGTCGTGCCGCCCAAGGGCGTCCGTGGATATTCCGCGAAATTGAACACTACCTGCGTACAGGTGAAGAATTACCCGAACCTTCTCTCCATGAAGTGAGAGAAATTTTAAGCAGCCATCTGCGCGAACTGTACCGTTTCTACGGTGAATTCATGGGGCCGCGAATCGCTCGCAAACACGCGAGTTGGTATTTGCAAACTGTCCCGAATAGCGAAGTATTTCGTCGTGAGTTCAACAAATTGGAAACGGCTCAAGCGCAAGACGATAGCGTACAAGTTTTTTTTGAGCAGCTGATACAGAAAGAGGAAATAGCCGCATGAACACAGCAACTTTTATGACCCAACCTTTTAACACTAATGCCAATGCTAACAACAATGGACAAAACTTTAACCAAGCTGCCCAACAGCAATCGTTAAGAGCTTGTGTTGAACAAGCCATGGAAAACTATTTCAAGCATCTGGATGGTCAATCAGTCAGCGATGTGTACGAAATGGTAATGGCCGAAGTTGAAGCGCCTATGCTCGAAATCGTTTTGAAATACACTCGCCACAACCAAACTCGCGCAGCACAGGTATTAGGTTTAAACCGTGGCACTTTGCGTAAAAAATTAAAGCAATACGGTTTACTGTAATTACCGCGGCGACTTATTTCGCCACGTATAAAAAAGGGGTGGCAATTCGTTTCCACCCCTTTTTTATTTTTCAGATCTAAGCACTCAACACTTTTATCTCATTCTTTACGCTGCGATATTTATATCCCACTGAGAGTATTGAATCCTTATTTTTGTTTTTAATTTTTTGTTCAGGAGATTTACCAGATGAGCAACGCAACCGATCTTGTAGCGGTAAAACGCGCGCTGATTAGCGTTTCAGATAAAACCGGCATAGTTGAATTCGCGCAAGCACTTAATGCACAAGGCGTAGAAATATTATCCACCGGCGGTACATTTAAATTACTCACTGAAAATAAAATCCCCGCAATTGAAGTCTCTGACTACACCGGCTTTCCGGAAATGATGGATGGCCGCGTAAAAACTTTACATCCCAAAATTCACGGCGGCATTCTTGCCCGTCGCGGTGTTGATAATGCAGTGATGCAAGAACACGGCATCAACAACATTGATATGGTTGTTGTTAATTTATATCCCTTCGAAAAAACTATCGCCAATAAAGATTGCTCATTGGAAGATGCTGTAGAAAATATTGATATCGGCGGCCCAACCATGGTTCGCGCGGCGGCAAAAAATCACGCACACGTGAATATTGTTGTTAATGCATCTGACTACCCAAAAATTTTGGCTGAATTAAAAGCTAATAATGGTGCAACATCTTTAAAAACCCGTTTTGATTTAGCGATTAAAGCCTACGAACATACCGCTGCTTATGACGGTGCCATTGCGAATTATTTTGGCCGTTTGGTTGATGGTGGCAGCGAGAATTTCCCGCGCACCTTCAACACGCAATTTATTAAAGCGCAAGAAATGCGTTACGGTGAAAACCCACATCAAAAAGCCGCTTTCTACGTTGAAAAAAATCAACAAGAAGTGGGCATCGCCTCCGCGAAACAATTGCAAGGCAAAGAGCTTTCTTACAACAACGTTGCAGATACTGACGCGGCACTAGAAACAGTTAAATCTTTTTCTGAACCGGCCTGCGTAATCGTTAAACACGCAAACCCTTGTGGCGTTGCAGTAGCAGAATCCATTAAGCACGCTTACGACTTAGCTTACTCAACCGATAGCGAATCAGCATTTGGCGGTATTATCGCATTCAACCGCGAATTGGATGCTGAAACAGCAAAAGCCATAGTTGAACGTCAATTTGTTGAAGTGATTATCGCCCCAAGTGTTTCTGCAGAAGCGATTGAAATCGTAAAAGCCAAACAAAATGTTCGTTTGCTCGCCACTGGAGAGTGGAGCAATGTTCGCGTAAAAGGTTTGGATTACAAACGCGTCAATGGCGGCTTGTTAGTGCAGGATCGCGATGATGGCATAATTACCGAAAGCGATTTGAAAATCGTAACCAAGCGCGCGCCCACTCCAGCGGAAATTCAAGATTTATTATTCGCTTGGAAAGTCGCCAAGTTTGTAAAATCCAATGCCATTATTTACGCAAAAAACAAACACACTATTGGTGTTGGCGCTGGCCAAATGAGCCGCGTAAATTCTGCGCGCATAGCTGCAATTAAAGCTGAACACGCAGGTTTGCAAGTTGCAGGATCAGTGATGGCCTCTGATGCATTCTTCCCCTTCCGCGATGGTATTGATAACGCCGCAAAAGTAGGTATTGCTGCAGTTATTCAACCAGGCGGTTCAATGCGCGATGAAGAAGTTATCGCAGCAGCAGATGAACACGGCATGGCGATGGTGTTTACGGGTATGCGTCATTTCCGTCACTAAGCATTCTCGCTTATAGTGACCGCAGACCTTAACGCGAACCTGAGTGGATAATGTATGTTATTTATTGTTCGCTTTTTTGATAAGCAAGACAAACAATCTGTTCGTCTTGAATACTTATCCAAACATTTGGAATGGTTAACACTAAATAGCGAAAGGATTTTAGTCGCCGGTTCATTAAGAAATGAACCGACGGACAATCCACTTGGTGCGCTTTGGATTATTGACGCGAACAATAAAACTGAGATTGAAGATATTATTAAAGCTGATCCATTTTGGATTTACGGCTTGCGTGATAGTTACGAAATTTTGCATTGGTCTAAAGCATTTAATGACCTAAAGGTTCCAGTGTAAGAACATTGGAAAATGAGTAAAGACAACTAAAGATTCAAAACTTATGAATATATTAATCATCGGTAGCGGCGGACGTGAACATGCTCTTGCATGGAAAGCTGCGCAGAGCAAACAAGTTGAAAAAGTATTTGTTGCACCCGGCAATGCCGGTACTGCACTTGAAAATAATATCGAAAATGTCGCGATTGATATTTTAGATTTCGCCAAGCTTGCAGAATTTGTAAAAAATAACGGCGTTGGTTTAACAATTGTTGGCCCAGAAGTTCCACTCGTTGCAGGCGTTGTAGATTATTTCAATGAACGTAACCTGCCTTGCTTCGGCCCTACCAAAGGCGCTGCGCAATTAGAAGGCTCAAAAGCGTTTACGAAAGATTTTTTAGCGCGCCACAAAATCCCTACTGCTGATTACCAAAACTTTACGGAAGTTGAACCCGCACTCGCTTACTTACGCGAGAAAGGCGCGCCTATCGTTATTAAGGCAGATGGCCTTGCTGCAGGCAAAGGTGTAATCGTTGCGGAAACCTTACAACAAGCCGAAGATGCAGTGCGCGATATGCTCTCTGGTAACGCCTTTGGTGAAGCTGGCTGCCGCGTGGTGATTGAAGAGTTTTTAGCAGGCGAAGAAGCCAGCTTTATTGTGATGGTCGACGGTAAAAATATTCTGCCAATGGCAACCAGCCAAGACCATAAACGCGTTGGCGATGGCGATACCGGCCCCAACACTGGCGGTATGGGCGCATACTCTCCTGCCCCCGTAGTAACGCAAGAAATTCACGACCGAGTTATAAAAGAAATCATTCGCCCCACCGTTGATGGCATGGCCGCCGAAGGAAATACCTACACTGGTTTTCTCTACGCAGGCCTGATGATTAGCGACGCCGGCGTGCCTAAAGTCATTGAATACAATTGCCGCTTTGGTGACCCAGAAACTCAACCCATTATGTTGCGCTTGCAATCTGATTTGGTAGAACTTTGTTTAGCCGCACTTAAAGGTGATTTGGATAAAGTAACTGCAGAGTGGGATTCACGTGCATCTATCGGCGTTGTACTCGCTGCTGGCGGCTATCCAGATTCATACAATAAAGGCGATGTAATTTCTGGTTTACCCACCACTGAAATTGCAGGCCAAAAAGTTTTCCACGCAGGCACAACTTCGAAAGATGGCAATACAATAACTAATGGCGGCCGCGTTCTTTGCGCAACCGCTTTGGGTAATACCGTATTGGAAGCGCAGCAAACTGCTTACGAGCTTGCGAAAAAAATTAGCTGGAACGGAATGTTTTATCGCAACGATATTGCTTACCGTGCAATTGCGCGCGAACAATCCAAATAGTATTTTTTAGCACAACAAATAAAAAGGCGATGCAGAAATGCATCGCCTTTTTAGTAAACCCGTATCAACTTACCAATTCCAATTAAGGCCTAGCTTCATTGTGCGGGTTGGACCGGAAAGATTATCAGTAGGCTTGCCAAAGTTCGCAGGCAAATCTTCACCTGCTCCACCAAACCAATCTTCATAGCCTTCATGGTTAAACGTATTGAACAAATTCAGTACATCCAAACGCAAGGTCACACTACTATCAGGAGCCCACGAACCTGTTTGAATAGTTTTACTAAAGGCTATATCAAACTGTTTGAATGTGAAGGTTCCTTTTGGAACAAAAGTATCAAATTTACATGCACTCCAACCATCACGACAATCTTGCCCATAATAGCTTTGATCAGTTTGCAAATTTAACTTTGCAGAAAAATCTATATCTAATGGCAAGCCTACTGTCGAGGTCACAACTAGGCGATGATTTGCAACCTTATCGGCTTCATGCACTCCATAACCCTCCATAGTTGGGTAATCTAACGCAAAAACCTCACCTGACTTTCGATTTGTTGTTGGATCGGTATAAGTATAAGCAAGTGCTAAACCCCAACCAGAATCCTCTTTAGGTTTTTCCACTTTTACATACAAAGAATTTGCTTCCGTTTCTATACCGTTCTCTCCAATAAGAGTGGATCCGAACCCTGGGATACTAAATTTTTTATCGGGTGCACCCCAGCTTGTACCTGGTAGAAAAAAGCCGCCATTCTCACGCCGATTTGCAAGGAGCCAAACAAATCCATCTTTACTGACAATACGCGAAAGACTAACTTCACCTTTCCATATTTCATTAAGATTGCCGCGAACACCAAGACTAAATTGATCTGAATACGGCGTCTTTAAATTGTTATTAACCATAAACACTTCACGGCCAGCACTTTTATCTCCACTTTTTAATTGCGCCAAACCTTCAGGCGTTAGGTATTTTGGGTCCCATAAAATACATTCTGGCCCTGAACATGGATGCGAGGGATCCGCACTTTGAAAAACAACTTCATAAGTTGGAAATGTTGCCTTAGTTTTTTCCAGCTGCAAATTATCAAACAAGTTTCTATCATAAGCACGACCAACACCACCAAACAATGTCACATCGTGCTCATCATTAAATTTATAACTAAAGCCAACACGAGGCTGCCATGCGTTTTTAAATGAATTCCGATTACTACCATTACTAATATAGTTATTAATATTGATATCAGAATTTTTAATGCCGACCCAATTATTTATCCCCGCCACCACGTCTGCTGGTGTTTTATAATCAAGAAAGCTATCCGACTCTTCATAATCCCAACGTAAACCTCCGTTCACAGTTAAGTTATCAGTAGCTAACCATTCATCTTGTAAATAAATTCCGAGCTGGATGTTATCTGAGCTAGCTGTTCCATCACCAATGCCCGAAAGCGGAGCACCCCATTTAACTTTAAACGGTACAGAATCATCATATTGAACATTGTATTCATACTGCGCGTTGTAAGGCTGCTGTTCTTTTGCATGCAAGCTAATAGACTTGTATTTTATACCGGCTTTTATTGTGTGCTCTTGAATAGCTAGATAGGTGAAATCTTCCTGCAACCCCCAACCTGACTGTCCTTTATCTTGAAAATCTGGCCCACCACCCACATTCAAAATGGCTCCGCCACCACCATTTGAATATTTAAATCCATTTCCAGTAGAATGCGGACGAGGATTCCAACTATTGTCTTCATAGAGCAAATGCGCATCGTTAATCCAATTATCTGTTCGCCAGTTATGGCTTAAATCTACACGAGTCTCATCATTCTCTTTATCAGTTCCGTAAGAAAGTGTGTTTACACCTCCAATGCCAGTCAATTCAGTTTCCGTACGAACTTTTGCGGTCAACTCAATTTTTTGTTCGTTTGAGATCAAATAGCTTAACTTACCGAAATATAAATCCTCTTTGAAATCTGCAGAGCGTCCACCTGTCTGAGCTTGTAATTCTGCAGGCAAATCCTGAACACTAGCACCACCCGCTGGAATAATATCCTTAGGGTCTGAATTATTTTTTCCTTCATAAGCAAAGAAAAAATGCATTTTATCCTTGATAATTGGTCCGCCCACATTAAAGCCAAATTGCTTTTGATTACTCTCTACTTTTTTGTTGTTATCTTTTTCCTCACTCGGCCGCGGTTTTCGCATACCTTCATCGCTATAATCAAAAAATAAGCCGCCGTGAAACTCATTTGTGCCTGACTTAGTTACAGCAACAACTGCAGCACTACTTAATTGATCATATTCTGCCGAATAGTTTTGAGTAATAACTTTATACTCACCAACAGCAGATTGCGGAAATGGATTTCCGCGGCTTGAATCTTGGCCTGTAACGCCACCACGTAACACATAATTTTTTTGGCCAACGCCATCGATAAATACATTAATAGCATCCGCAGTTTGCGCCCCGCCTTTAATACTGGTACTACCGTCACTAGCCTGATTAAACTGGACTCCCGGCGCCAAATCTGCAAACGCTAAAAAGTTACGCGTGTTTTGTGGCAACTTATTAATTTGTTCGAGCGAAACGTTAGTACCAATTTCACCCCCGACACTCTTAATTTTAAATTGCGTACCTATGACTGTCACTTCATCAACTTTGTCATCATTAGTCACTGGTTTATCAATCTCAAAATCCAGCGATACGGATTGACCAACTTTTAATGTAATCGTCTCGGGCGATTTTCCCGCTTTATCTTGCAAAAATATTTGGTAATGGCCTGGGGCCAAGCCTTTAAAAGTGTAGGAACCATCTTTTTGGGTAGTGGTGCGAAAGGTGTAGCCGTTATCAACATTTTTTGCGATAACTTCAATGCCCGGTTGCGGCAACATATGTGAGGCAATAATGCCTTGCACACTCGCACTGCCGATTTGCGCTGCAGCTGTGTGTGTCAGCAGCGAAATCCCGACAGCAGCAATTATTGAGGTTAAGATTTTTTTGGGAAATTTAACTTGAGAGATTTTGCTTTTCATAGTTTTTCCTTTTCGATTGTTATCAAATTATTATCGCAAGCACTTTTGGCTTAATTTTATTCTAACGGAATTTTTTAGAAAGGAAGCTATTTTTAAAAAGCTGCTTCTTTTGGTAACAAGAAAAATGAGAATAAAGTTATTTTTTGAAAGAATGGCGCGACTTTCATTGTTTGCAGAGTAGCAAGTTTGTAGCGGTGAAAAGATGGTGATGATTGAAAGAAAATGATCACACCACAATTTCTGTGGTTTCGAGTGCGACAACTATTTTTTCGCCATCCCAAATATATTCGTAATGGCTTGTTTGGATAACATCTTTAATGACGTTAGGCGAAAATAACGCGTAGCAGGTTTTGTTTTCAATTCGCACTGAGCAATAAACGATACCAACATCATTATTTATTTTTACGCTTGCACCGAATTGTTGTGCAGCGAAATAATTATCTCTGTTGTACCACTCATTATTTTTAAAAGTATCGCCACGAATGTCACGTAAATTTGCACTGAATTGGGTTTTTAAACAACGCATGGTTAAGCGATCAAACTTTAAACCCATTACACCCGAAAAATAAATTTGTTGGTGATGACGTGTTTCGGCAATAGCCGTTTGAACATCTTCCGCTGCGTAATAGACACCAAAATCACCGTCAGAAAAACGTGAGCCCGCAGGATTTAAATGTACAAATGGCCCCAACGCATAATTGCAACCGCGAATTCCATAGGGGCGCTCTTGCGCAGGCACGCGATTTAAATTGCCGACTTCATTGCGGATACGTGGATTAGTAAGCTCTTGAATGGCGAATAAAATTTCAAACTCTTCGTGATTGGCTACATCATCGAATAGCGATCGAGGTGGGTATTTACTGGGGATCAAACGATAGGCTGTTTGATTAAAAAAGGCCGCCTGAGGAATAGTATTAATATCCATTTAACTCGTATTCCTTAACCTGACTCAGGCGAATTGGCCATCGCGAATGGCATCCAGGTGACGATGCACTTCATAGAGCGCGCTCATCAATCCAGAACTTAAAATCTCCATGGGTGCCTTGCCATCAAAAAATCTATTTTTGTTTGGCATCCGCAAAAAACCGTATTGGTTCTCTGGATTCTCAAACAAAATCCGCAGAACTGCATGGATATTTAATAAATAGCTAATGCGCTCCAACAAATCGGGCGATAAGCGGGCGCTGGCAGGAGCAGCCTGATATTTATGCAAGGTAGAACGCCCTACTCCCAGCAGAGCCATTTTCTCTTTTTCTGAGCACTCCCACTTATCCATGATATTCAAGGCAGTGCCAACGGCAGCTTGCGCGGCGTTAGCAGGTAAGGTTTGGGCTAATGCAGCCATGGTAACTAGCTCCTATCAATAATTGACAACTAGCGTCTTAAACAGAGACAACCTGCTTAAGATTTAAATCCATAATAGTACATATTTATACATATTGTCTATTTGTATTCATGCTTAGCGGATCTTTAAGCTCCTAGAATTTTGGTGGCTATCTCAGCACCCGGAACCTTAGCCTCTACCAAGAGCACAATCATGGCAATAAATGCCAACGCAACCCCCAGGTACCACGCAAGCGAGAACCAAATTCCATAGCTGGTGAGCGGGGTAATATCCTGCGAAATAGGTACTGACCAAGCGGCGATCAGGTCGATAACACCTATCACAATGAAAAACATAATAAAGTAGAAGCCAAATACCCAAGCCGCGTACAAGCAAAGCGCAGATACCGTGAGTAACAGGATAAGCGCCAGCTGATTGCGACGGGAGAAAACCAGCGCTTTAACCACGTGACCACCATCCAAGGGATATACAGGGAACAGATTAACGAGATTCAGGAGTGCGCTGGTCGCCGTAACCAATCCGCAAAAATGACTGCCAGTGATAAGGAAGATCACGTAAAACACAGCCGTCATAACCAGCCCAAACACCGGGCCCATCATGGAGATATATAACTCCTCCCACTGGGTTCGCGCTTTATCACCCTTTCCAGCACAGTGGGATCCGAAGCTTGGAATTCACGTGACTTGAAGTCGCGGC
>JADMIO010606931.1_pt1 | contig 87124 bp, 82 predicted proteins | sample 8958161 | NCBI WGS metagenome assembly JADMIO01 (sample SAMN16585339, study PRJNA669376) | soil metagenome | isolation source: Crop rotation soil | place: USA: Cullars Rotation, Alabama | collected 2011 | reverse complement strand
CCGCGACTTCAAGTCACGTGAATTCCAAGCTTCGGATCCCACTGTGCTGGAAAGGAACTCGCTCGTGTGCCTCGATATCAAGACCGGCAAAATGATCTGGTACAAGCAGCTTGTCCATCACGATATCTGGGACTACGACATGCCGCCGCATCCGATCCTTCTGGACGTGACGGTTGATGGCCGTCCCCGAAAGATTGTTGTGCAGACGGGCAAGCAGGCGTTTGCGTACGTGTTCGATCGCGTGACGGGCGAACCGATCTGGCCGATACCGGAAACACCGGTGCCGCAGACAGACGTGCCGACCGAATGGACGTCGCCGACGCAGCCGATTCCATCGAAGCCTCCAGGGTTCGATGTTCAGGGACTCAAGGAGAGCGATCTCATTGATTTCACTCCGGCGCTCCGTCAGCAGGCCATTGACCTGCTGAAGGCGTCCAAACTTCGCTACGGCGTGATCTTTACCCCGGCCTCGCTTGCCAATGCTCCTGACGGCACGAGAGGCACCGTTCAGATTCCGAGTGCCGGCGGCGGTGCAAACTGGTGGGGCGCTTCAGCTGATCCGGAGACCGGCTTCGTCTACGTCGGCTCTTCGACGAATACGACGATTCTTGCGATGACGAAGGCGGACCCGCCCGCAACGCCTCCTCCGCCGAACCTGCCTCCATTTGCTTATGCGAATCGTGGCGGTGCCGCGTTCCCGACAATTCCCGGTGCGCAGGGCGGCCGAGGCCTGAGCATTATCAAGCCCCCATACGGACGTATCACGGCCTATGACATGAACAAGGGCGAGATCGCGTGGCAGATCGCGAATGGCGATACCCCCGCCGCCGTGAAGAGCCATCCCGCGCTGCAGGGTTTGAACATCCCGAAAACCGGCAGCCCGCGTCAGGTCGGAATCATGGTGACGAAGACACTGGTTTTCGCCGGTGACGGAACCGATCCTTTCCTGAATGCCTACGATAAGAAGACCGGTCAATTGATCGCTCAGCTTCCGATGCCCGGAATGCAAACGGGTCTGCCGATGACGTATGTGCATCAGGGACGGCAGTTCATCCTTGTGGCCGTCGGTTCCGCCAACGGACAAGGCCCACAGTTGGTGGCGTATGCGCTACCCGCGGCCGGCGGTCGTGGTGGTCGGGGTGGTGGTGGCGCGGCGGTTCCGGCTCCTCCCGGAGGGGCAGCGCCCGGCGCTCCGGGTGCGGCAGCTCCCGCCGGCGGTCGAGGCGGCCGCGGCGCCAGAGGGCAACAGCAATAGGTCGAAACTCCGAAGTGTTTGCAGGCCGGCATGTCCCCTCCTCTGGCGAGGAGGGGTGGCTGTGCGGTCAAGAACAAAGATGCGATAGCCACCTTAAGCCCGCACACACGGGGTGGTGCGAAGTTCCAAGAAGTTTTCTTGAGAGGTACTTCGCACCACCCCGTCTGCTCCCTTCAAGGAGCGCTAACGCGGAAATTTTCTTTACGTCGCAGCCACCCCTCCTCGCCAGAGAAGGGGACACGCTGACCCCGTTGTTAACCGCACAACTCCACTTCAAACTTCAGCCATTCGATCCTTTGTTTCGGCGCTTGGCCTTGAGGCGTTAACAGACGATAATCCACTATTCGAAGCGTGCCTTGGCATTGAGGCGATCTTCCAAACGCGTCCAACGCTTTTTGATATTCTTCTTTAGAGAGCGACCACAGCAGCGTCTTCCGCAGGGCCGATTCAACCGGGAAATCCGCCGGATTCTTCAGAAACACAAACTCTCGTTCCTTGAGCGCCACCACTTCAGAAGCGCTGTTTCCGTAGGCAAGGCTCAAATACTTTGGATTAAAGCCGCGAAGTGGAATGGTTACCACTTCACTTAAATCGACCTCAGGTTTTCTGTCCGCGGTGCCGATCTCAATGAACCATCCGGCCATCCTCGGGTCTTTCTCGGCTCTTAATCGAAATAGCAATCCCTCGCCGAATTCCCGCTCAAAGTCCTCGCCGTGCCGAACCTCGCCAGTGAACCGGAATCCCTGCGTGGCTACCGGAGGGTTCGGAGTCTGCTTCGGCTCTGGAGTCGAACAGCTTGCCAGGATCAAGAGAAGCGCCACCGCGAGACGGTTCATCTTCACAACTCCAGTTGCATGATCACGACGTCGAGCCAGCGGTCAAATTTCAAGCCGACGTTCGTCATCACGCCCGTGTGGTGAAATCCGCATGCCTTATGCACTCGAATCGATCCCTGATTCGCACTGTCACCTATAACGGCGATGATTTGCCGGAAACCGCCGCACCGGCAAACTGCGATCAGTTCTTTCAGCAGTGCTCCCCCGATGCCCTGGCCCATCGAACTGGGATGAATATAGACGGAGTCCTCAAGCGTGAACCGATACGCTTCTCTGGCGCGAAACGGGCCCGCGTAGGCGTAGCCTACGACCGCGCCGTCCGCTTCCGCCACCAGCCACGGGAAGCCCCGTTGAACGAGATCCTGCCAGCGTCGGGCAATCTCCAGCCCATCGGGCGGTTCGATTTCGAAGGTGCCCGTTCCCACGAGCACATGATGTTTGTAGATCGCCGTAATCGCGGGGATATCTCTTACAGCCGATGCGCGGATAATGACGTCCGGCTTCACACTCATGACGACACTATAATCATTAAATGGAACCCGAGTGGATCAAAGCCGGAGAAGAACCCAGAAGCCGACGCTTCGACGACGAGCTCTCCGAGCAAATCGCCTGGCTGATGGACTCCTCGATTCGCATCGGTCCGATCTCCATCGGGCTTGACGGATTGATCGGCCTCATTCCGGGAGTCGGTGACGTCCTCACCAACATTGTCAGCGCCATGATCGTGGTCCGCGCGATGCAGCACGGCGTTCACAAGTCGGCAATCCTGCGCATGCTGTTTAACCTGGGGATCGATACCGCCGTTGGTTCGGTTCCGGTTGCCGGAGATCTTTTCGATTTTGCGTACAAGGCGAATACGAAGAACATTCAGATCTATCGCGAGGCCCTGAGCGGCCAGAGAAAACCACTCAGGGACTGGCTGTTCGTTGCGCTCGTCATCGCGTTTCTGGCGGCGATGATTGTGCTTCCCATTCTTGGATTGATTTACCTGGCCCAGCTCATTTTTTCATCGCTGCGATAGCCTTCGTCATCTCGGCATACGGCCCGAAGAGTCCGTGGCCGCCGACCATTGTGTCTACCTTCAGATTCGCTTTCTTGATGCCCTCTGCGAGTTCGACTGTTTCGGAGCTCGCGGGAGCAGGGACTTTTGGAAACCACAGATCGCTTTGGAAGAGCACGCGTCCGCTCGGCACATAGGCCATTACCATCGGTTCGGCGTGTGACGACATGAATGCGTGCAGTTCGAGGCTCTGATTGCCGTCCTTGATCACTTTCTGTCCGTCATAGGTCTCGATGGCTCCGACAGTCTTTTTCGCCGCCCGCGCGGTTTCCAGATCGTCGCGCGGATGCGTGTGTTTGGCGTCGAGGATCTTCTGCAGCGCAGGTTGGTGGTTCTTCTCCACAAGGATCGTCGCGCCCAGTGCGGCGGCGGCACGCACTCCGCCCACATGGTCGTAATGGAAGTGGGTTACTGCAACATACTTGATCGGCTTGTTCGGAAACTGCGCGGCAATCGCTCTTCCCAGCATACGTGTCTGGGTTTCAAGGTAAGGCGCTTCGACGACCGCAATGTAAGTCGGGAATTCCACAACCATGCTGTGATGCCGAAATCCCTGGGCCTGATAGACGCCGTTCGCCACTTTCTCCAGTTTCATGGGGAACGAGTCCGGCAACGTCGCAGCTTGCGTTGCCTGCGCCGGTATGCCTTTTTCCGGCGGTATGGCGAAAGCATCGGCTGCTTTGGGATCGTTGATCACGATCGACGCGTACTGCACTTCCGAGTAATCCTCTCCACCCTTCCGAATCTTGACGTGGTGCGGGATCTTCACTCCGTTGACGTCCTTGTAGTCGCTGAGCATGTATTGGGCCGTCACGTCGCCCAACATCGTCTCGGTGTCGAGGACTTCGAAACCTGCCAGCAGTTTTGATTCGGGATCGAAGTACAGTCCCACTTCTTCACCGTCGTGAGTCTTGGCGTGGGAATGCTTCATCATCTTGCCGTCGAACGCTTCGTCCTGTGCCGCGTCGGCGGCTGACGCGGATTCCGTAGCGGCGAGGACGATACTGACGGGATTCCGCTTCAGCAGCCATTCCGGCGAATTCTGTGTGCTCCAGCTGAAGAGGCCTGCGGGCGTTGTCGCGAACGTCACGCCGTCGATGCTTTCAATGCCGACCGGCTTCCCCTCGGCTTTCGTGAGGACTTCGTGGCGGTGCTGCATAAAATCTCCCACGGTGATTTCGTAGTCGGAATAGGCCCGGCCGTTTGCGAGATCGAGGATTTCCACGTCGTTGGCGAGCTGAGCAACCTGGTCGGGGCCGGTCGCGGTCTTCGGCTGCCCAACTTTGGTGCGAGTACCTTTGCCGCCGCTCATCGAAAGCGTTTGAATTGCCATGAGCTTGTCCGCCCCGCCCATCGCTGTCGCAGCATCCTGGGCAAGCTGCCGTTGACTGACGGAAGAACAGCCTGCCAGCCACAAGGCCGTTACTGTGAGCGCAATCGTTCGTGTCCACGTCGACATGGTTTTTCCCCTTTGAGAGTCTGGTGCGGTTTGGCCGGTATTCTAAACCAATTCACTGTTAAACTCGCGCCTTCGAAAATCATGGCTGAACGAAAATCGATCACGTCGTACCTCTATTTCTGGGTTCTGCTCGCGATTCTTGTCGGTGGTCTTCTCGGTCACTTCAATCCGGAACTTGCGGTGAAGCTCAAGCCTCTCGGGGATGGATTCATCGCGCTGGTAAAAATGATGATCGGCCCGATCATTTTCTGCACTGTGGTGTTGGGAATCGCCGGCGCCGGGGACATGAAGAAAGTTGGCCGGGTGGGCGGCAAGGCGCTGCTCTACTTCGAGGCGGTTTCAACGCTGGCCCTGATCATCGGTTTGATTGTGATGAATGTGCTCCAGCCTGGTGTCGGTTTCAATGCCGATCCGAAGGCCCTCGATCCTAAAGCCGTTGCCGACTATGCGAAGGCCGGCGCTCAGCAAAGCACCGTGGATTTTGTGCTGCATCTCATTCCGAAAACGTTCACCGATGCGTTCACGGGCTCGGGCGATCTGCTTCAGGTTCTGCTGGTCGCGGTGCTCTTTGGCTACGCGATGATGCGCATGGGAACGGCGGGGGAGCAGGTACACCGGTTTATCGACAGTTGCTCGCATATCTTTCTCGCCATGATGAACGCCATTATGAAGGTTGCTCCGCTCGGCGCAGGCGGCGCAATGGCGTTTACGATCGGGCGTTACGGTATCGCCGCGCTCAAGCCTCTGGCGGCGCTGATGGGGAGCTTCTACCTGACGTGCGCTCTTTTCATTCTTGTCGTGCTCGGAAGCATCGCCGCGTTGACGGGATTCAGCATTCTCCGATTCCTCGTCTATATAAAGGATGAACTGCTGACCGTGCTTGGCACTTCGTCTTCCGAGACGGCGCTCGTGCCGCTGATGCACAAGCTCGAGAGGCTGGGTTGCTCGAAGTCAGTGGTGGGCCTGGTTGTCCCGTCAGGCTATTCCTTCAATCTTGACGGCACGAACATCTACCTGACAATGGCCGCGCTCTTTGTGGCTCAGGCGTTGAACATTCAACTGACACTGACGCAGCAACTGACGCTGCTGGGTGTTGCGATGCTGACGTCGAAGGGCGCGTCGGGCGTGACAGGCGCCGGCTTTATCACGCTCGCGGCAACACTGGCGGTGGTTCCGGCGGTGCCGGTGGCCGGACTGGCGTTGATTTTGGGAATTGATCGGTTTATGTCGGAAGCGCGCTCGATTACGAATTTTATCGGGAATGGTGTAGCAACGATCGTGGTGTCGAAGTGGGAGCGGGAGTTGGACCTTGGCAAACTTCGCGCGGAGTTGCAGGGCAGCGACGTCCCCTCCTCTTGAGGAGGGGTGGCCGAAGGCCGGGGTGGTCAGGCACACCGAAGCGTTTCCGCATTCTTGACCACCCCGTCTGCTCCCGTTGGTCGCAGCCACCCCTCCTCAAGAGGAGGGGACGTCGCGCTTCGTGATAATCTTCCGCGCATGCAGAAACAGTCTCGTCGAGAATTTTTCCAATCGAGCGCCGCACTGCTTGCCGCACCTGCCTTTCTTCGGCAAGCACCACGCAAGATCACAACCATTGCCGGCACAGGTGTCGCCGGAACGGCGTCCGACGGCTCGTCCGCGGATACCGCTCAGATCAACAACCCCTACGGTGTTGTCATCGGTCCGGATGGCGCGCTTTATTGGGCGGACTTCGGCAGCAATCGCGTCCTTCGACTCGACCTCCGGAGTAAGCGCATCACGGTGGTAGCGGGCGTGGGAACGAAAGGCCATTCCGGCGATGGAGGGCCTGCCAAGGCTGCGCAGCTAAGCGCTCCTCACGAGGTTCGCTTCGACAGCAAGGGAAACATCTTCGTCGCGGAGCGAGACAGTCACGTTGTTCGCCACATCGACATGAAGACGCAGATCATCACTACCGTGGCGGGAACCGGGATGGCGGGTTACAGCGGCGATGGAGGTCCGGCAAACGCCGCTCAACTGAATCAGCCGCACAGCATTGTGCTCGATTCGTCGGACAACGTTCTGATCTGCGACATCAACAATAACCGCGTCCGCAAGATCGACGCGAAGACCGGCATCATCTCCACATTTGCGGGAACAGGTGGGAACGCCGCCACGCCCGATGAAGGCGAAATGCTGACCAGCCCGATCGCAGCTCCTCGTTCCATCGACATTGCTCCGGATGGCACGATGTACCTCATTCTGCGTGCCGGCAACAAGGTCCTCGCCATGAATACGGCACAAGGAAGGTTGCGCCGCATCGCCGGGACGGGTGAACTGGGGTACGAAGGCGACGGCGGCCCTGCACTCAATGCAAAGTTCGGCGCGCCTCCTTCAGCATTGAACGGCCCTAAGGGCGTCGCGCTCGGCGGCAATATTCTTTACATCTCGGATACGGAGAACCACGTGATTCGCGGAATCGATCTGCGTAGCGGAATCATTTCCACCGTTGCCGGCACCGGCCAGCGCGGAGACGGCCCGGACGGCGATCCCCGCATGTGCAAAATGGCGCGACCGCACGGTGTTTGCATCAAAGGCAACAGCATATACATCGGTGACAGCGAGAATCACAGGATCCGCGTCCTAGAGTAACCCTTCGATCCAACTGGGCTGGAATCCGTTTGGATCGGACTTGCGGCCGGGCGGATCGGCGCATTCGTAGTGCGTGACGATGTGCCGGATCGGGTGCCGTTCGGTAATCCCCTTGACGAGATTTCTCATTGCTTGAATCTGTAGCGCGGGAAACGGATCCTGGCCGTCGTTCAGGTTAACCAACTCAATCCCAATCGAGAAGTCGTTCACACTGATCCGGCCGTCTTTCATCCTGGACTGTCCGGCATGCCATGCCCGCATTTCCTCCGGGACGTGGGAGACCACCGTGCCGTCGCGGTCGATCGTGTAATGAGCCGAGACCTTTGTGTCGGGATTTTCGAAGTGGCGAGCCACGTCGTCGAGTGTGTTCAGGACGGTGGCGTGGAGGACTATGGTATCCACGACGATGTCGGCCGGTCTCTCGTCGTAGTTCGGTGATACTCGATATTCCACCGCCGAAGGATAGCGAATTCGGGCCCGATTTGGTGACCGTTCGTGGCGTGACGCGTCTGACTTCGGACGGAGGTCTCATGAACTTCTCTTTCAAACGTAAAAAGCCGGCTCAGGATCCGGAACCGCTGTCCCGTAAACGCAAGATCTGGATGCAGTTCAAGAGCCTGGCTTCGACGGTCGTGTTCGTCTGGCTGTTCACCAACCATATCGCCCAGGCGATGATTGTGCCGACCGAATCGATGGTCCCGACCATCCTCGTCGGAGACCATTTCTTCCTGGACAAGGTTGGGTTCCCGGCCACCTATCCGGAGGCGCTACAGGACGTTCTCCCCGAACGAACAATCCATCGAGGAGAAATCGTTGCGTTCTGGTCGCCGGAAGTGCGGGATCTGCGCCTCATCAAACGCGTGATCGCGCTGCCGGGCGAAACGATTCAGATGAAAAATGGCGACATCTACATCAACGACGAAAAATTGAAGGAGCCCTACGCTGCACACAACATCCCGGGCGTGAATTGGCACGTCGAGAATTTTCCACCGGTAACCTTACCCGCCGACGGGTACTTCATGATGGGCGATAATCGAGACAACAGCCGCGACAGCCGCTATTTTGGCGTGGTTCACAAAAAGGCGCTGATCGGGAAGCCGACGTTCGTTTATTGGTCGTATGAAAGCGATCCGTATCGGGGGGAGAAAACTCTCGGTGAGTGGGCGGAGTATTATGCGTCGATCGCGACGCACTTTTTTACGAGGACCAGGTGGGATAGAACGGGAACAGTCTTGCGGTAGGCCTTCAGAAATAGCCCAAATTTTTCGGTGAGGGCGTCCCCTCCTGAGTCAGGAGGGGTGGCTGCGACCTTAAGCTCGTTAGAAGGGAGCAGACGGGGTGGTCACCCCAACCGTAGCGTTTCGGAGTGCATTCTTAGAAATTTCCGCGGGGGTTACCACCCCGTCTGTGCGGGCTAAGGTGGCTAGCGCATCTTCTTCTTGACCGCACAGCCACCCCTCCTAACTTAGGAGGGACGAACTCGCGGTGGCGAGCCCATACGAGAAAGGAACTTGGAGTTATTGGAAAGTGGTTCCATTCTTCAAGAGCTTGGGGGGTGGAAGTAGACCGAGACCTCAGTGGTGCTGAGAGCCCGATTAGGAGCATGGTTCCAGATTCCGCGCACCATACAGTGGTAACAACATCTAAAGCGTAGAAGTTGATTCCGATCAAAAGAGAGCATCGTTTAGCGCGATCTGGCCACGACCTGAGCAGGAATGGAGAAGGGGCGTGGCAAAAAAAACGGAAAAGAAGAGCGGTCGAGAGCTGAAAGGACCGAAGGGAAAGAGGCGAAAAGGAATGGGTTCAGGAGATAGGCCAATTCTGGAGCCGGATGCTGCGGGGATCGATGTGGGAGCGCGCGAGATGTATGTGGCAGTGGGGCCCGATCGAGCCGTCAATCCGGTAAGGGTATTCGATACGTTCACTCAAGATCTGACGGAATTGGCCGACTGGCTGCAGAGTTGTGGGGTGAAGACTGTGGCGATGGAATCGACGGGAGTTTATTGGATCCCGTTGTACGAGATTCTGGAGCAACGCGGGCTGAAGCCCTGCCTGGTCAATGCGCGGCATATGAAGAATGTTCCGGGACGCCGTACCGATTGGCACGAATGTCAGTGGCTGCAATGGCTGCATTCGGTGGGATTGTTACGCTCCGCGTTCCGCCCGGACGATTCAGTTTGTGCGGTACGGGCGCTGATGCGGCATCGGGGAGAACTGGTCGCAATGGCCAGCCAGCATGTGCAGCATATGCAGAAAGCGCTGACCCAGATGAACGTGCAGATCCATCACGTCATCGACGACATCACGGGTGTGACAGGAACCGCGATAGTGGACGCAATCCTGGCTGGGGAACGCAATCCCCTCAAGCTATCGGCCCTGCGCGATCCCCGCATCAAGGCAGATGTCGAGACGATCCGCAAATCGCTGCTGGGCAATTGGCGTAAAGAACATGTATTCACGTTGAAGCAATCGCGGCACATGTACGACCGCTATAAAAATCAGATTGAAGAGTGTGACCGGGAGATCGAAGCCCTATTAAGGCAATTCGACTCGCGCGTCGATCCCAATGAAAAACCCATGCCGCCGGACCAGAAGCGGCCACAGAGCAAAGAAAGAAAAAACGCTTCGAAGGATTCGGCAACAGGCTTCGAGTTTCGCACCGAGGCCTACAAACTCTTTGGTGTGGATCTGACGCAAGTGCCCGGCCTGCGGACAATCATTCTGCCGTTGTTCGGGGAAGTCGGCCGCGATATGTCCCGATGGACTTCAGCGCGCCAATTTGTCTCCTGGCTATCGCTTTGTCCGGATAACGACATCAGCGGTGGCCGCGTTCTCTGGACCGGTACGCGAAAGGCAAAAAACCGGGCGGCACAGCTGTTTCGCCTTGCCGCACATTCCTTGCATCGAAGTCAGACGCCTCTGGGGGATTTCCTCCGGAGAATGAAATCCAAGCTCGGTCCCGCGGCGGCCACCACCGCCACAGCCCGCAAAATTGCCATCCTTTTCTACACGCTGGTCAAATCTCAAACCGAATACCGCGCGACTCTTTCTGCCAAGCTGGAAGTAGAACGCCAAGCCAACATCGAAAACAAACTACGCCGTCAGGCGAAACGCCTCGGATTTCAATTGGTGCCCCTCGAAACATCACCTTCTTGAAATCATCAACTTACCAACGAGTTCCTCAAAAGGGGACACGCTTGCCGCTACTTTGTCAGCTTTTTGAGGACGGCGATTGTCGCTTCATGAGTAACGCCGGCCGAGCCGTCAAACCCTGCAGCGCCGACCAGACCCGATGCTGCGTCGAGAGCGGTTCGCCCATTGCGGTCTTTTAGATCCACCTTTGCGCCTCGAGCCGCAAGGAACTCCACAACCTTATCGAAGCCCTGAAGCGCGGCTCCGAACAGCGCCGATCGGCCGTTGGAATCGACGGCATTGATATCGGCGCCGGCATCCAGGCACAACTTGAGGGATTCGATGATGTCCGGCTGCAGTTTTACGCGCCCTGTCGTGTCGGCGTCATTTGTGCCCACTCCAGCGGCCGCCATTAGGGCCGTCACGCCGTTGCGCGTGGCAAGCTTGTGGTCGGCGCCTTTTTCGAGCAGGAGTTTCACAGCGACATGATCCGCCGCTTTCGCTGCGCGGATCAGAGGCGTGGTTCCGGCGCCGAGCATGCCGTCCGTGCCGCGGTCCAGCTTCGTGCGGTAAGGCGTTTGCGCCTTGAGCTGGATGTTCACTTCTGCGCCTTTCGCGAGCAGCAGCTTGATCACGTCCAGGCTGGACATTTCTTCATCGACTTCTTTTGGAGACGGCCGGTTGGAAACCGGCATGGTGTGGTCGTCTACCGCGGCGTACAGCGGAGTACGGCCCAGGTTGTCCTGCATGTTGACGTCGGCGCCAGCCTGAATCAATGCGGCCGCGGCGTCGTAGTGGCCGTTCATCAAGGCCATGATCAGCGGCGTCAGCTTGTCGTCGATGTCTGTGGCGTTAAGGTCCGCCTTGGCGGCCGCGAGCAGCGGAACGCAGGCGGCGCAGCCTTCGCGGGCCGCGAACATCAACGGTGTTTGAGCACCCAGCGGCATCCACTTTTCGCGCGGTTCGGCCGTGTTTTGCCTTTCCCAGATCTTCGTTGCGGTTCGCATGTTGACGTCGGCTCCATGGGCAATGAGCTCTTTCACCATGTCGGGATGCTTCTGTGCCACGGCCCATAGCAGGGCGGTTTGGCCCTGCCACGTTTCTTTCGTATCCACCTTCGCGCCATTAGCCAAGAGGACCTTTGCTGCAGCCACGTTGCCGGTGCGCGCAGCGGTCATTAATGCCGTTTCGCCTTCAGTGCTGACTTCGTTGGCGTCTGCGCCGGCCTTGAGTAGTTTCTCGATCATGGGGGCGCTGCCATTCACGCTGGCGAGGTGCAGGGGAGTGACGCCGTAGCGATTCGGTGTCTTCACCTTCGCGCCGGCGGCAATCAGCCGATCCGCTACATCGAGATCATCGGCTCGAACTGCCCAGTGCAGCGCTGTCGTGCCATCGGCTTCAGGCGCATTCACGTCGAGCTTTTGCTGAAGCAGGGAAACAACTGCCGCCTTGTCGCCATTCTTCGCAGCCGTCACCAGCCGAAGGTCTGCCGCACTGGCGACAAGCCCGGAGAACAGAAAGACTGACAGGAGCAGTGCGCCTGACCACCCCGGCCTTCGGCCACCCCTCCTCAAGAGGAGGGGACGTGCTGTCCTCATAGATCCCCCAGCATGCCGGTGCTGTCACCAAGCTTGTCCATCTTTACGTTTGCTTTGTTCAGAACTGTCAGCAGCATGTTCGTCATCGGCGTGTGATCGGCGACTTTGATGTGGCGTCCACCTTTCATGGTGCCGGAGCCGCCACCGACCACGAGGTTGGGCAGCGGGAAATGGTTATGCGCGTTGCTGTTGCTCATGTTGCTGCCGAACACCAGGAGCGTGTGGTCGAGCAGGCTGCCATCGCCGTCTTTCGTGGCGGCCATCTTGTCGAGGAAGCGCGAGAACAGCGTTGTGTGATACGTCTGGATCTTCGCGCATTTGTCCATCTTTGCCGCCTGGTTCGAGTGGTGCGAAATGGCATGATGGCCGTCCGACACGCCGACCTGCGGGTAAGTGCGATTGCTGATTTCGCGCGCCAGCATGTAGGAGACGACCTTAGTGACGTTGGCCTGATAAGCCAGCACCATGAGGTCGTACATCATCATCACGTGTTCTTCGTAGGAGTACGGAATGCCCGTCGGCGCGGTCGGAATCGGAACATCCGCCGTCGCGCCTTCCATCGACATGCGCTGTACGCGGCGTTCCACTTCGCGAACGCTTTCCATGTAGTCGTTGATCGCGGCGCGATCCGAAGAGCCCAGCTTCTTCTGCAGTTCCGCGGCCTGCTTCGTGAACAGGTCGAGAATGCTGCGATCTTCCTGGCCCTGCGCAATGCGCTCGGACGTGCTGCCACCGCGGCCGAACATGCGTTCGAAAACTTTCCGCGGATTGATTTCCATCGGCATCGGTGTCGTCGGGGTGCGCCAGGAAATGGTGTTCATGTAGATGCAGCCATAGTCGCGATCGCACGAGCCGATCAGGCCGGAGTGGTCTTCAGTGCCGAGTTCCAGGGAAGGCAGCAACGTCTCCTGACCGATCTGCTGTGCGGCGAACTGGTCGGCGGTAACGCCGGCGAAAGCGTCGGTGCCTTGCGTGGCCTTGGGGCGAATACCGCTCAGCCACGTCGTCGGACTCAGCGAATGAACGGCGCTCGAGTCGGCCGCCTGGTGGTGCGTTCCGCTGATGATGTTGATCTTGTCGCGGAATTTCTCGAGTGGCTGGATGATGGACGGGTATTCAAACCCCGTTCCCTCCGTCTTCGGAGTCCAGTGATCCATGATCGCGCCATGCGGGAGGTACACAAAGCCCAGCCTGGAGGTTGCGCCTGCCGCCGTGAGCGGTTGCGCGGTCATTGCCGGAATCATCGAGTCCAGCAACGGTAACGCCATGGTGGCTCCTGCAGCCTGCAGGAACGTTCTGCGCGAAAGATGCTTCTTCGAAATGAACATGAGACCTCCCTACTGCGCCTTCTTCATCTGGAATGGCGCACTCTTCACGATATTGAAGACCAGCGCCGAGAATTTGTAATCCTGTTTGGCGGCGTCGCGGACCACCCCGCGAACCACCGGCATATCGTAGTATTCCAACCCTCGCCCGAGGGCATACGTCATCAATTTTTCCGTCATCGTATCCACGAACCGTTCCGGGTGCTTCAACAAGGCCTGGCGAAGCGACACGGGGCCGTCCACTTTCGTCCCATCGGCGAGCACGCCGGAAGGATCGATGGGCCCGCTGTGATCTTTCTTGCGCCATTCGCCCGTGGCATCGAAGTTTTCGAGTGAGAAGCCGAGCGGGTCCATTACCGCATGGCACGTCGCACAGGCCGGGTTCCTGCGGTGCTCCTCCAGGATTTCCCGGATCGCCTTCGGCTTTGCGCCTTCTTCATTCTCGGGGAAGGGTGGCACGTTCGCCGGAGGCGGCGGAGGCGGCGTTCCCATGATGTTTTCCAGAATCCATTTACCGCGCAAAACGGGCGACGTGCGGTTCGGATAGGAGGTCACCGTCAGGATGCTGCCCTGGCCCAACAGCCCTCGTCGTCGCTCATCCGGAAGCTTCACCCGGCGGAAGCGGGTCCCGTAGATGTTCGGTATGCCGTACTGCCTTGCCAGGCGTTCGTTCACGAACGTGTAGTCCGCGGTGAGCAGGTCCACGACGTTGTGATCTTCGCGCATGATGCTGTCGAAGAAGAGCTCAGTTTCTTTCCGGAAGGCCTGCCGCAGGTTGTCGTCGAAGTCCGGGAAGGTTTTGTTGTCCGGGCGCGAACTCTGCAGGTTGCGCAGGAAGAGCCACTGGCCGGCGAAGTTCTTCGTCAACGCTTCAGACTTGCGATCCGCCAGCATGCGCTTGATCTGCGCATTCAGGACAGTGGAGTCCTTTAGCTTGCCTTGTTCCGCCAATGTAAGAAGGTCATCGTCCGGGATGCTGCTCCACAGGAAGAACGACAGCCGCGATGCGAGTGCAAGGTCGTCGATTTTATAGGCCTGTCCCGAGGGAACACTGGCCGGATCGGCTTCGCTGCGGAACAGAAATTTCGGCGTGGCCAGCATGACGTGCAGCGCGTTCTGCACGCCGGCCTCGAATCCGCCTTTCTTGCGCGCCGACTCGTAGAAAGCCATGAGCGAATCGAGATCCGAGGTCGCTACCGGGCCGCGATAGGCGCGTCGCGCCATCGTTGAAAGGATCTTTCGTGCACATGCCGTTTCGTCAGCAGAGTTTGTGGGTTTGCACGAGAGGATTCTGCGGCGGCTTGGCGTATCCCCCGAGCTTGTCGCCTGAAGCGGACCGGTGATATCCACGTGGTCGAGCTGCGGGTTGCCGTTCATGTTCTGCAGGTCGTGATCGTAGGAATGCAGTTCCAGCGGTTCGGCGGTTTCCGAAGCGTTCTTGCGCAGGAAAGCGACGCCGATGTCGTGCGGTCCTGCTTTGATCGGAATCCGGGCTCTCAGCCGCGCGTCGATCATATCCGCTGCCATGGCGAAGTTGGCATCAGAGGCGCGGTTGTCATCGTCTCCGCCGATTGGAGCAAGAAAAACGCGCTCGCCATCCACGGCGATTTCCACCTGGTGGGGCCACTCGAGACCCTTCATGTACCCGAGAACATTGCGCAGCATGACCAGGTCTACTTGATATTCACCATCGAGCGGAAAGTTTTCGTGGATCAGCAACCCGCCGCGGGTTCCGAGCGGGAGTCCTTCGATCTCATAGTCCTGCGAGCGATCCGGCGGAACGCGATAAATCTGCTTCAACGTTGGGTAATTGGGATCGCCCATCGCCAGAGCGCTGATCTTGCGCGAGGCACCCAGGTACTGTTCCAGCAGGGAGGGTGACACCTTCAGCACGTCGGCGATGTTGTCGAAGCCATTGCTCTCGTCGTCGGGCGGAAGCAATTCCTTCACATCCACTTCGAGGTCGAGAAGATCGCGGATGGCATTGCCGTATTCCGTGCGGTTAAGCCGATGCAAAGAGGCCCGGCCGGGATTCGGATGCGCAGCCGAAGCCTTATCGAGGCCCGTTTCCAGCAGCGATACCATGGATTCGACTGCGACCTGATCGGGCCTGGGCCTGCCCAGGGGCGGCATCATTCCGCTGCGCAGTTTCATGACGACCTTTTCCCAGATTTCCGCGCCGCCCGGGATGTCGTTCAGGTCGGCCTTGTCGAGCATCAGGCCTGCGGTTTTGAGTTGCTGGTTATGGCACGTAACGCAGTACTGATCGAGCATCGCTCGCTGGGCGATAGTCACGGGTTTGGCAGGCGCTGGCACCGTCTGTCTGGTCCTGGGAACCACAATCGTGGCCGACCCGAGAATGAGAAAACTCAGGCAGATGCCCAAGACCCCGATGTTGTAGCCTGTCGCGCGCTTCTGAAACACCCGTATCACCTTCTAAACAAAGAACTATCTGCTATTTTAGCGTTGAGGGAATATAGCCGGTAAAGCTTATCAATGAGGTAGATACGCGTCAACGCGGAAACTGGCGTGACCGGTGGGTAGGCAGCGGCACGTTTAGAGTATCCAAAGGCTAAGCTCCGCGTATTTTCAGAACGACAGTGCCATCGACAACGTTAATGAAAGCGTCGGGGCATTCTGACCGCTCTTACTGCATGTCGCATCTTTGATTCAGATCATGGGCCATTTGATCGCAGCAGTATTCACTCATTTCAAACTCAGCACTACCCAAATTTCAAACTGAGACACTACTATTTGTCGCGGAAAAACAGACAAAATAATCCTGAGCGTTGGCGACTTCGGTTGCCGGTCTTCGGTTCCCGCACGGCGGATCAACAACTTTCTGATGGCACTTCCGCTGCTATATGCTGGCAGTGTCATGTCGAAGCTCATTAAGAGAAGACTCTTTACTGCCGACGAATACCAGGAAATGGGAAAGGCCGGGATTCTCGTCGCAGAGGATCGCGTTGAGCTCATCTACGGCGAGATCGTCGCCATGAGCCCGATTGGCGATCCGCACAATGCTGCTGTCGATCGCGCTAATAAGGCGCTTGTGATTGCCGCCGGTGATCACGGGATCGTCCGTGTGCAAGGCTCCGTTCGATTGAATCTCTACAATGAGCCGCAGCCTGACATCGTTCTATTGAAGCCTCGCGACGACTTTTATGCGAAGAAGGGGGCGGGACCCGACGATATTATTCTCATTGTTGAAATCGCGGATTCCTCGCTGCGTTACGATCGGAAAGTAAAAGCTCGTCTGTACGCGGAGATGGGCGTTTACGAATACTGGATCGCCGACGTGAATGAAGAATGCGTCTTCATTCACTCCCACCGTTTGGGGAAATCGTATCGACTGATCCGGCAAGTGCGCCGCGGCGATTCACTTGCACCCGAGCTGCTGCCGGAGTGCCGGATACGCGTCGACCAGTTGCTGCCCTAAGCCTTATTTCGGTATTCCAGCCGGACAGGTTCCCCGCCGCCGGGGATTAACACGCGCGAAATGGCTCTGCTAGAATACGCCGCGTGAAGTTAACCATACCCGCTGATGCACCAAACTATCCGACGATTCTCCATGCGCTCGAAGACGTTGCACGGCGCACGCCCGACCGGGCCGCGCTGATCTGCGAAGACCGCAGCGTCACCTTTGCCCAGCACAAGGCGGCTGTTTCCGGTTTTGCCAGACGGCTCAAGAAGATCGGCGTGGAAGGTGAGCGTGTCGCCATCCTGATGTCGAACTGTATCGAGATGCCGCTCTGCGTTCTAGGTGCGATGGCAGCCCACGCGTATGTCGCGCCAATGAATCCGAATTACTCGGATTCCGAACTCTCTCCGCTGCTGAAGGATGCGAGTCCCAAGGTAATTGTGACGATGCGCGACTTTTATCCGCGGGTATCGCAAGTTGCCGCAGCCATGGGCATCAATCATGTGATCGTTGCCGGTGAAGGTGATGAAACGATTGATTCGTGGATCGCCCAGGGGACTGAGGGCCTGCCCCAGCCACTCCCTGGCCCTGAAGACGAAGCGATGATGTTTTTTACGGGTGGCACCACAGGTTTGCCGAAGGGCGCCGAACATCGCCACCGTCACATCATGGCATTCTGTCGGCTTGAGGCCGCGTTTTACTCCACCATTGGATACGATCGTGAAGTCTCGCTCTCAGTGGCGCCGATGTTTCATATCTTCGGTCACCACCATGGTGCCATCCACCCGCTTTACATCGGTTCCACCCACGTGTTGGTGCGCCAGTACAAGCCTGACATCGTTCTGGCGCAGCTTTCGAAGTACAAAGTCTCGTTGTTCGCGGGCGGCCCGGCGACGGTCTACGTCGGCCTGCTCGCGGCGGAAGGCATGAAGACCGCGGATCTTTCCAGTCTCAAAATCTGTTGCGCCGGCGGCTCCGCCTGCTCCGAGGATCTGCTGCGCAACTGGTCGAAAACGACGGGCTGCGAGATCTACGAAGGCATCGGCATGTCCGAAGGTGCGCCGTATGCCAACAATACAGACTTCGCGAAACGCAAGGTCCTCTCCGTCGGCGTGCCACCTCCTGAAACGGATATCGAAATCGTGGATCTCGAAGCGGGAACGCGCGTCCTGCCTACCTTCGAGCGCGGCGAAATCCGCGTGCGTGGCCCGCAGATGGTTTCCAGCTATCGCAACCGGCCGGAAGAAACGGCGCATACCATCCGCAACGGATGGCTTTACACGGGAGACATCGGCTACTTCGACGACGAAGGCTATCTCTTCGTCGTCGACCGCAAGAAAGAGTTGATCATCTCCGGCGGTTTTAACATTCATCCGCGCGAAGTGGACGAAGTGTTGAACAGTCACCCCGACACGCTCGAGGTTGCAACGGTGGGGATGAAGGACAACTTTCGCGGCGAGATTCCTGTCGCGTTCGTGGTGCTGAAGCCGGGACGGGAGGTTTCAGCCGAAGACCTCATCGCTTATTGCAAGCAGCGGCTTGTGGATTACAAGGTTCCGAGGCGAGTCGAGTTTCGTGACGCGTTGCCGAAGACTGGGCCGGGAAAGATCGATAAGCTGAAGCTTCGGGGCTTGAGAGACTAAGGTTTTTCGGCTTTTCGGTCACAAATCACAATTCGTCAATCACCGATCTCAAAGTTCCCTCTTGAACCGACTTTTAAGAGGGAACTTTGAGATCGGTGATTGACGAATTGTGATTTGTGATCGAAAAGCTACACCGTCCGGGCGCGCATTTCCTGAACGCGTTTCTCCTGCGGCTTTTCAGATCCAGGCTGATCTATTTTCGCGTTCAGCAGCAGCAGAAAGGCGGCTGCGAGCAGCGATCCCATCGCCATAACAAGCGCGACGAAAGATAGTCTGTCAATCGGCAGCGCCGTCAAGGCGCCGGAGGGATCGAAAAGGAAGCCCGCAATTAGTGGCGATAGCACCGCGCCGCCACGTCCTACGCCGATAACGAAGCCCGTGCCCGTGGCGCGAACATGCGTAGGGAACGCGTAGGCCACGATGGAGTACATGCCGGAAATAGCGGCGTTTCCAAAGAATCCGACCGCAATCGCCAGCCACATGACCGTTGATTGGTCTGCCGGAGTCCGTCCAAAAACGACAATGGCGGCCGCATTGAGCACCATAATCAACATCGTCAGCGGCTTCAGGCCGATCTTCGATGCAAGCAGTCCGAAGAGAATTCCTCCCGCGGCCCCGCCGAAGTTCGTCAACGCGAGCATATAGGGGCCAGTCCCCGGTGCGGCACCAGGGAAGGTCGCCCCGACGATACGAGGCAGCCACTTGGCCAGAAAATAGAAACTGACGATATGCAGAAAATATCCCGCCGTTACAACCAGCGTGGTGCGAATCAGGGCAGGGGAGAAAATATCCCCCAGCGACTTCTTCGCCTCTTGCGAATCTATTTGAGGAAGGGCGCTGACAGTCGCCTTACCCAACTTGGATAGCGACGCATTGACCTTTGCCAAAGCACTTGCAGGCTGTTTGCGTGTAAGCCAGTGCACACTCTCGGGCACCATGAAGAACGCGAGGGGCAGAAGGATGGCAGTTGCCGCGGCCCCCAGGTAGAACACCGAGCGCCAACCATACGCGTTGATCAGGCCCGACGCGTACACGCCGCCAAATCCACCGCCGAGCGGATACCCGATGACCATGAGCGAGATGCACAGCCTTCGCCACTTCTTGCTCGAAAACTCGGCCACAACCGCATTCGTGCAGGAAAGCATGCCTCCGATGCCGAGGCCTGTGATAACGCGCCAGATGGAGAGTTGGACTGGACTGGCCGAAGTGGTTGCCATGAACATGCCGAAAATCATGGTTAGCAGACAGCCGAGCAACGTCGGTCGGCGCCCGATTCGATCCGCCAATCCGCCCAGAAATACCGAGCCAATGGCCATGCCGATAAGTTCCATGGAAAGAACAAGGGAGAGGGCCGCAGTTGCTACGTTCCACTCTTTGGCGATGCCGTTGCTCGCGAAAGCGATAGACAGAATATCGAATCCGTCCATCGCGTTGAGCATCACGGTGATCGCGACGACGATTACCTGGGCAATCGTCATTGCAGAATTGTCTATCGATTCGCGGGGATCTGTTGCGGCCATGGTTCAGGCTTTCCTTTCGGCAGTTGATAAAACTGTGGGCGCATCATACATAAATCCGCGGCAAATCTCATCCCGGCTTCAATCGCGCTCGGATCTCCCTCGCGTCGCCTCGTTGACGCGCTGCTGAATCTCCGGGGAGTCGCTGTGCAATTGCAGCGCTTCGAGGGCGGCCGCGGACTCTCGCGAGGTTCCCTGTTTCACGAGGTCCAGTAGAAAAATCAGCGCGGTCTCCTCGCGCGACGAGCTGATGGCGCGCAGAAGTATCGAGCCGAACTCCCCGTTGCGCGACTGATTCCAGGCTTCGAGCAGAACCTTCACGGCAGAGGGCAGGCGCGAGCTGCCAAGGGCCAGCGCGGCTTCGTCGCGGGTTTCATCGTCCGCAGACTTGATGAAGCCGGAAACGAACGCCACCCCGCGATCGCCTTCAAGTTGGAGGATGGAGTCGAAAACCTGGCCGAGCACGATCGGGCGCCGGTCTCCCGCGTAAGCTTTGACTCGGAGTGCCAGGCAGGATTCTTCGCCGTTCATCTGCTGTAGCGCGCGCACCGCCTCCACGCGTACGGTGTCCGATCCATCCGCCAGAGCATCGACAAGGTAACGCAGGATTTCCGGCCGCGTGAGATCCGTACAGCCCACCAAAGCAAGCATCGCATTCGCCCTCAGATGCGTGGCGGCATCTTCACTTCCGCCCCAGACCGGCTCCATCTGAATGTGTCCTGTTCCACGCAGGAATGGCTGCGATTCGCTGTAGTCCAGCGCGATGAGCGCCTTGACGATGGCGGTCTTGGCCCAGCATTTGGGATCGGTCTTGACGGGATTTTCGAACAGGCGATCGTACGCCGACAGAAGATCTTCGAGCAGGGACATGCGGCGAAGACGGCCGACTGCCTTCGCGGCTTCTGAAACAATCAGATTGGACCGGTCACGGAGTGCCTTCCGCAACGCCGCGTCCACATCACCCGCCGGCCCCGCGTCCTTCAGCTGTCTTAACTGCGCGATACGCTCTTCGACCGTCATTGTCGGCGCGACAACATTGCGGCCTTGATCGACACGCCGAGAACTCCAATGCTTGCGACCACGACCACCGCTACAAGTAGATAGGGGGCTGTAAGGAATCCCGCGAGCATGAGGGCCAGGGAAATCAGAAGAACTGCGCCGATGACAAGGCCGCCAACGACGATCAAAGGTGCAAGACTGGATTTCTGTTCCATGAATTCGGGGCCGTGCTACTCGAATACCGAATTTATTTCAGTTTGAGTCATCGCCCAAATCGCTTCTTGTAGCCGGTGTAAATAACGCGACTCCAATCAGACAATCGAAAACTCGGAAAATCGAGTCCGGAAGATATCGATCCTTGAAGTAGCGGCGAAAAATCCATCCAGTAACTAACCCGGTTGGTTCGAATTTCGGGTCTTGGAGCGCTAGCCCCAAAGTAATAAAAGCGATTCCCGCGATCACATGAAAGAAGCCAGCGTGGTTCATTCCAGACACTCTCCGAATGCCGAGTCAAAAGCTGAAATAAATTCGGTATTCGAGTAGCACGGCCCCGAATTCGTTTTAACCTGCACAGCGTATGCCGCATCTGGCCTTATGGCAATGGCTGCTCGGCGCGTTCAATGCATTCACCGTTGGTGCGGCAAAGACCGGTGTGCCCGGTGGTGGAACGCTGGTGGTTCCGTTGATGATCCTCCTGGTCGGGAATGCGCGTTACGCTGCTGCATGGACCGCTCCAATGCTGAGCACGGGCGACATCTTCGCCGTTCTCCACTGGCGTCGCCACGCCGATGCGAAGAAGCTGTTCTCGCTCATACCGTGGGTGGTTATCGGCATGGTCGGTGGCGCCCTCGCGCTTGGGATCAATGAACATGTGCTGCGGCAGATTGTCGGCGGCATCGTCGGAGCGATGCTCGTGCTGTTCATTCTGCAGCGCCGCGGCTGGTTCAAGGACGTTTCCCGCGGTGCCGAAATTTTCGGGATAGCTGCAGGGTTCGCGACCGTCGTCGCTAACGCCGCCGGGCCAATCATGAACATGTATCTGCTCACTCGGCGGCTCTCGAAGGAGCAGTTCGTCGCCACCGGAGCATGGTTTTTCTTCGTAGTGAATCTGGCGAAGGTACCGGTATATCTGTGGTACGGCCTGTTCAGCGTGCAGTCCTTCGTGTTTGATTTACTGATGGCGCCGATAGTCGTGGCGGGTGGATTTGCGGGTTTATGGCTCATTCACCGCGTGCCTCAGCAGGTTTTCGAGTGGCTGGTGGTCGTGCTGACGACGGTCTCGCTGTATCTTCTTTTCCGCTGAATTCGTGCTATAAGAAGTCGTTTTCCCCGAGACATTCAGAGGAGGTACGCATGAGAGCTAAAGGACTGTCCGCATTGCTGCTGGGGCTATGCTTCCTGGCGTTCTTCGCGACGACGCCCGTGCCGATAACCGGCCAGGCCGTAAACCCGCCCGCGATCGACAACGACGATATCGGCGGTGTAGTGACAGGCGCGCAAGGTCCCGAAGCGGGTGTCTGGGTGATCGCAGAAACACGCTCGACTCCGACGCGCCTGATTCGAAGCGTGGTCACGGACGACCGCGGACGCTACGTCGTGCCGGACCTGCCTGCCGGTGAATATGACGTTTGGGTTCGTGGCTATGGGCTCATCGACTCCACCAAGGCGAAATCCGCGCCCGGGAAAATTGTGAACTTCAGCGCTAAGGCGGCGCCCGACAAGAAGACCGCGGCGCAGTACTACCCCGCCCAATACTGGTACGCGATGATGCAGATTCCGCCGAAGAGCGATTTTCCCGGCACGGGCACCGGCCCGACCGGAAACGGCATTAACACCACCATCCGCAGCCAGGGGGAATGGATTCGCCAGATCGTCAACACCGACGGCTGCACCGGTTGTCACCAAATGGGCGGAGCGGCAACGCGGACGATTCCGTCGGACATTGCCGGGCAGTTTCCCGATAGCAAGGCCGCATGGGACCGCCGTGTTCAGGCGGGGCAGGCCGGGGGCGCTATGAACTCGCGGTTGACGCAGGTAGGCCGTCCACGCGCCGTCTCGATGTTCGCCGACTGGACCGATCGTATCGCCAAGGGAGAATTGCCCGATGCGGCACCGTCACGTCCCCAGGGCAAAGAACGAAACGTCGTTGTCACGATGTGGGACTGGGCGGATCCAAAGGCTTATCTGCATGACGAAATCGCCAGCGACAAGCGCAACCCCACGGTTAACGCCAACGGTCCGATCTACGGCGCGCTCGAAGAAAGCGCCGATTACTTCCCGGTTATCGATCCGAAGACACACACCGCAAGCCAGATCAAACTCGCGCCGCGGGACGCAGATACCCCCAGCGCCGGAGATCAACCGCCCGCAGCCGCATCGCCTTATTGGGGCAACGAAACCATTTGGAGCAGCAAGACCACCGTTCACAGCTTCGCGATGGATAAGCAGGGACGTGTGTGGGCCGCGGCGCGCATTCGCAAGAACGACACGCCGGCATGGTGCCGTGCCGGTTCGGATCATCCGTCCGCCAGGCTTTTTCCGATCAACGGTGCGCAGCGCGGTCTCATCATGTATGACCCGAAGACGAAACAGCTCACGACAATCGACACCTGTTATAGCTGGGGTCACATCAACTTTGACGATAACGATGTGTTGTGGTCTTCGTTCGGCCCAGCCGGTGTCGAAGGCTGGTTTGACGTGAAGGTCTGGGACAAAACGCACGACGAGAAAGCCTCGCAGGGCTGGAGTGCTTTCGTGCTCGACAACAACGGCAACGGAAAACGCGATGCGTACACCGAACCGAATCAGCCTGCCGATCCGACCAAGGACCGCCGCTTGAACGTGCAGTACTACGGCGACTCGCCCGCTCCGGACGGCTCGATATGGGGCTCAGTTCAAGGCTTTCCGGGAGCTGTGGTTCGCTTCGTTCCCGGCGCGCGGCCACCGGAAACCGCTCTCGCGGAATACTACGAGGTGCCGTGGAACAATCCGGAAGCTCCAGTGCAGGGTTTCGCACCGCGCGGCATGGACGTGGACAGCAAGGGTGTGGTGTGGACGGTGCTTTCAAGCGGGCATCTCGCCAGCTTCGATCGCAAGAAATGCAAGGGGGCGCTCAACGGTCCCACGGCTACCGGCCAGCATTGTCAGGAAGGCTGGACGTTGTATCCGCTGCCCGGGCCCAATTACAAGGGCGCCGTTGAAAATGGCAGCGCGGACTCCGCGTATTACGACTTCGTCGATCGCTTCGACTTGCTCGGCGTCGGCAAAGACATTCCGGTCGCGACAGGCAACTTGTCCGAAGGATTGCTCGCTTTCGTTGACGGAAAGTTTCTGATGTTCCGAGTGCCGTACCCCATGGGCTTCTTCGCCAAGGGAATGGACGGGCGCATCGATAATCCGAATGGCGGCTGGAAGGGCAAAGGCCTCTACACGAGCATCTCGACCCGCGCACCGTTCCATCAGGAAGGCGGCAAGGGAACGACCAGCAAGCTTGTGAAGTTTCAGGTGAGGCCGGATCCGGTGTCGAAGTAGGAGGGGTATTCGAAATCACAATTCTTAGTTCTCAATTCCCTGATCTCAAAGTTACCCTTCTTTGGAGCAGGGAAAGGGAACTTTGAGATCAGGGAATTGAGAACTAAGAATTGTGATTTCACCCGATCACTTCTTCTTCGCAATCGACCGCAGGTAGTTCACGATGCTCCAGATCTCCTCATCCTTCAACTGATCCTTGTACGGAACCATGTTGAAATCCGGCGCCACACCGTTCTTGATGTTGTCGAAGATCTCGCCGTCCGAGGAACCGTGATCCCACTGATCGTCCACCAGGCTGGGCGCTGCCGGAACCAGATCGTTTCCCGGCCCGCCTTCGCCGTTGATCCCATGACACGACGCGCACTTCGCATACGCCGTCTTCCCCGCAGCGAGTGACGCCGGATTCGACGGCACCGGATTCTTCAACTTCGCTGCTTCGGGATTACCCTGCACCAAGACGAATAGCCCCAAAAGCAGGAATCCAATTTTCGCCATCATTTATTGCGCTGTCGCGTTGGCGTTGAAGTTGCCTCTGCCGTGTTGCGTGCTGCCCTCAACCGAGTTGCAGTGCTTGCCGGCGGAGGGCGGCTTGTCCTTCGGGCACTTGTAAATAGCGCCTTCGATCGTGCCGAAGTTCTTTCCGTCCCGCAGCGGATGGAGACTGACGCTGAAGATGGTGCGATACGGGAACGTGCTTACGGAGACTCCCTGTTGCGCCATTGCGGCTGCCCCAGCCATTTCCACACCCCATTCGACGTAGTCGCCCGTGGGCGTCTTCATCGGCTTCCCGTCCGGTCCCAGCGGAATGAAGTGGATCTCTGCGTGGTTCGCTTGAGACACGAAGCTGGTAAGCACGCCGGTAAGCGTGACCGTCTTCGTGGTGTCATACATTGCGAAAGAATGATGTGCCATCGCGGTGGTCGTGAAAATCGCGATCATCACGGCGGCTGCAAGCACTAGAAAAGTTTTCATAAATGCTCCTGACTTACTTCCCAAAGATATCGGGCAACTCTATTTTGGGTTTGTCCCAACCCGTTTCAAGTTTCTGCCAATTCTGTGCCCACGGACGTCCGTAGTAATCGATGTAGCCCGCATCGCCGGCCGTCAATTGAGTGGGTTTGCCGTTGACGGCCCTGATGTTGCTCAGGCACTCGATATGCGTGTAGCGCTGGTTCGCGTCGTCGAGCCCGGCTCTCCTGTTCCACTGTTGGGATGTGCGCAGGGGCGCCACAAACGCTTCGGGGTCGTAGAAAGTGGTTTCGACAAGAATTCCAGTAAGCGCGCCTGCAGCGTTTTTCTGGGGCGTCATCACTTCGATCGTTTCCAGCGAGTTGCTGTACTCAAACATCGAGTGGGAGATCGTCCACCCTTGAACGTTTGCCGTCCACGCAATGAGAGTGTCTCCCTTCCAGAATCCGACCGTTTCTCCCCACCACTGCGGCACTTTCTGAACGTGGCTTCTGCCGATCAGCACCCGCCGGAGAAAATTGTCGGCAACGCCGGTCAGCATTTGAATCTGCGCAGGTGTTGTCATGATCTCGACGTTGTTGATGGAGAATTCGGACCACCAGCGCATGAACCCTTCGGGATAACAGTAGGCGGCATTCCATTGCGGCGCGTTGTCCACTGCCTCGTGATAGTTCATCTGAACCATCCGCTCCTGGTATTCCGGCGTCAGCAGGGAAAGTATGGTGCTTGTTTGATTAATGCGCCCGTATTGCCATTGCGGAAGATTGCCGCGCGAGTACCAGCCATCCCAGTCGGGCAGCGTCTGCTTTGTATAGACCGTCGGCCCGCCGGCGGCCTTGGCTTCCATCATGAGCGCATCGTAATGTTCCTTTGCGGTTTTATACGGCAGCTTGCTCTTGATGTTTTCCACGGGATAGTCGTTGTTGCAGTCGCCCCATTCGGCCGAGCGCGGCGGGTCGTTACCGATGCGGCCACCGCGCGTCCACATGTCGGTTAACTGACGAGGGGAGTTGCATCGCGTGTAGCGTTTGTCCAGCCACACGGCCTTGTCTTTGTAGAAGTTCTTCGACGTAAACATGTCGGTGGGCAGCGGGTCCGGGTGCGGCGTCGGTGCCGCAGCTGCCGCGGCTTGTCCGCGTTGGCCGCCGCCTCCTCGTCCCCCGCCGGCGCCGCCGCCTCCGCGGCCGCCTTGTCCACCCTGCCCTTGCGGAGCCTGTGCAATGGCCACACTGATGGCCAACGCAATGGCGAGGAACGCCAAAGTCGGCTTAAGTAAATTGACTCTCATGAATCCCCCCTGCGGTCGGCATCATATTTCCAAGAAGCCGCCTATTTCAATTCCGGCTGCGCCCCCGCCGGCAACGGATAACGATCGACGTTCAGTAGCATCGACACCATCTGATACCAGCCCATCACCCCGATGATGTCCACGACGCCTTTCTCGCCGAACCGATCCTTGACATTCTTGAACGTAGCGTCGCTCACCTGCTTGGTTTCCAGCAACTCCGTCGCAAAGCTGTAGACCGCTTCCTCGTCGGGCTGCATCCCCGTCGGGCGCTTGCGATTCGCGATCGCCGTGATGATGTCGGCGCTCAAGCCGGCCTGAGCGGCGGCGTTGCGGTGGGCGTTCCACTCGTACTGGGCGGTCCAGTGCCGCGCGGTGAGGATGATCGCAAGTTCCCGCAACTTTGCCGGGACATCGGGCCTAAAGCGCGAATACTCGCCGAACTTCATCGCCAGATCGCCCATTTCAGGACTGCGCAGCAGGACATTCATCGGGCCGCCGAGCCCGCGACGCGGTCCTGTCAAAGTATCCATTGTCAGCTTCCTTTGCGTCTCGTTCATTTGATCCCAGGTCAGCGGTTTGAAACGGTCGCCTACCAGTCCGAGATTAGAAGTGTCCACGGCGGTCTGGCGAACTTGCGCGGCGAACAGCCAGGAAGCGAGCGAAAGCGCGATGACGAAGGCGAAAACGATAGCGACCTTGTAACGCATGAGTCCCCCATTTTTGGAACGGCTGGAAAATGTTCGAGTAGAATACACACGCCCTATGCCAAAACCAACTTTTGACCGACGCGGGTTTCTCGCGGCTGCTCTGCCTGCAATGGCCGCAGTATCAGCGCTTGCGCAGGCTCCGCCGCAACGCGGCGCGCCCACTCAGGCGCCTCCCGTCTCGCCTGATGCAACTCCGCGCGACTGGTCCGGGCAGACCCCCGTTCGTTATCCCGATCCGGACATCGTTGCGCTCGACAACCGGTTCCGACGCTACATCATCGGCAATACAGCGATGAGGCGTCTTTATACCGGAACGATGTGGGCTGAAGGACCGGCATGGAACGGCCCTGGACGTTTTCTGATGTGGAGCGATATCCCCAACAACGTCCAGCATCGCTGGATCGAAGAAGACGGACGTGTCACGGTTTTCCGCAATCCTTCGGGTTACAGCAACGGCAACACCTTCGACTATCAGGGGCGGCAGCTCTCTTGTGAACACGGCGGGCGGCGCGTAGTTCGCTATGAGACCAACGGCGCCGTCACTGTCGTCGCCGATAAGTTCGAAGGCAAGCCGCTGAATTCCCCGAATGACATTGTGGTTCATCCCGACGGGAGCATCTGGTTCACCGACCCGGCCTACGGAATCAACGGGAACTACGAAGGGTTTCAAGCGCAGCGCGAGCTAAAGGAAGCAGTGTATCGCGTGGACGGAAAGGGCGGTCCGGCTGAAAAGGTCACCGAGGAGATCGGCAGCCCCAACGGCATTTGCTTCTCTCCCGATTACAAAAAACTCTACGTCGCCGACACGGGCGCGGGCCGCGAGATCAAGGTCTGGGACATCGACGGAAAGATCCTTCGGAACGGGAAGCGTTTTGTTCAGTTGGATATTCCGGGTTCCGGCGCTCCAGCCGCGGCCGATGGAATTCGCTGCGATGTCGATGGAAACATCTGGGCTGGAGCCCGCCCGGGCGTCCAGATCATAGCGCCCACCGGGGAGCGCATCGGCATGATCCGGCTGCCGGAGAATTGCGCCAATCTGTGTTTTGGCGGGTCTCGCCGCAACCGGTTGTTCATGGCGGCAAGCCAGTCACTTTACGCGATCTATGTCGGAACAACCGGCGCGCACATCGCGTAATTTCCCCATTAAACCAAAATGCACTTCTGAACGTCACAATACGCGTCTGTGACTTTTTATTTTCAGGAGTAAGCATTATGAAACGTTTGATGAAAACCCTGTTTGCCGGATTGATCGTGTTGACCCTGTCCCTTCCTGCCGTTGCCCAGCCGGTTCCCGCCGCGAAGCAGAAACTGACCAAAGCTGAAAAGCAGGCGAAGAAAGCCGAAGCCAAGGAGGCAATCAAGAAAGCCCGGGAGGCGGCGAAGGCAGCTGAGGCGCAGCAGAAGGCGGACAAGAAAGCCGCTAAAGCGCTGAAGGCGAAGAAGTAGTAGCGGAAAAAGGGGATTCACTGCCTGCGGTGAATCCCCTTTTTCCGCTACTTTCCTTTCAGCGCAGCGAGTACCCGAGCCGGAGTAAAGGGATAACGCTGCATCCTCACGCCGGTCGCATCGAAAAACGCATTCGCGATCGCGGCGGCGCAGGCGGCCATCACTTCTTCTCCCGCGCCGGACGAGCGTTCGTTCAGCCTTTGCACCACGACTGGCGTCACTTCCGGAGTTTCATCAAAACGCAGGATCGGATAGCTGCCCCAATCCAGACTCGTCACGTTCGTGGTGTTAAACGTGACCTCTTCCTTGAACATGCGGCTCGCGGTTTGGACGAGCTGTCCCGTGATCTGCGCTTCCACGATACCGGGGTTGACGACAAGTCCGGCATCGATCGCCCCATACAGATGCTTCGCAACCACACGGCCCGTTTCCTTGTTCACTTCAATTTCTGCAACTGCACCGCCATACGACGCCAGGTGGGTGCCGACACCGATGCCGCGCCCAGTCACAATCTTTGCATTTGAAAGCTTTGAAGCCGCAAGCCGCGAAGTCCACTTCGCTGCCTGTGCGGCCGCGTTAAGAACGCCGAGCCATCGGGCATCCTTGATGTTGCGCTGGCGGAATTCGTAAGGGTCGATCTTCAGGAGATACGCCAGTTGATCGATGGCCTGCTCGGAGGCGAATGAAAGTGAGAGGTCCAGCGGCGAGCGCAGCCACGCTCCCTTGAGATATTCGAGCCCGGCAGTTTGTGGTTGATGAGTCCAAGGTTCGGAATCTCATACATGGACCCGAGCGTCAGCGGATTGATGCCCTGTGCGCCGATGCCGGGCCGTTCTGCAGCGGCCGTCCCGAAGGCCAGCTGATCTGAAGTCTCCGTTGTGCACCAACTGTGCTGCCACCCGTTGTATTCGTAGCCGATGATTTTGCCGGCGTCATCCGCCGCAACGCGGACTTCGCCCACGTGGGCGGGGCCGTAGTTATCCCAACCGTGCTCGTCCCAGCGCATGAACTGGAGCCGCACAGGTTTACCGGCGGCCTGCGACAGGATGACCGCAGCCTGAGCCGCGTCGTCATGACAGCTATGGCCGTAAGTACCGGAACCTTCGTAGTACTGCACGCGAACCTTGTCCGCCGAGAGCTTGAGCATCCGCGCCAGGCCCGTGCGCAAGGTGTAGATGTCCTGCGTCGAGCACATCACTGTGGCGGAGTCGGCTTTTACGTCGGCAATGGCGCAGTTGGGGCCGAAGGGCGCGTGGGCCTGATAGGGGCCTTCGCATTTCTGCGACGCCACATGTGCCGCAGTCGTGAAGATGTCCGCCACCTTGCCGCTTTCGCGAACAACGCTATCCTGCGTCTGCGCGGCCCGCATGTGCGCGTAGAGCGCGTCGCTGCCGGGCAGCGAAGGTTTGGTGTCCCAGGTCACTTTTAGTTGTTGTGCGACGCGAACGGCGTCCCACTCTTTCTCGGCGACAACACCGACGAAATCGCCTTGCCGGATGACCCGCGCGCCGGGGATCGCCTTGATCGACGAGTCATCCACGCTAACGACATTCGCAACCGTTCCGTAGGCGCCCTGGCCGCGTGGCCGCACGACGCGTCCGTGCAGCATGCCCGGCACGCGGACGTACTGCATGTACGTGTATTTGCCTGCGACTTTGTTGGCCATGTCTTTCCGCAACGCGGCCTTGCCGACGATCTTGTAGTCACTTGCGGCCTTTACCGGGGCGGAACCCGTAAAGGGAACGCTAAAGAGCTTGCCTCCTACGAGCTCACCATACGTCACAGAGCGTCCCGCACCGCTCACGACGCCCTTCGAAACCGAAAGACTTTCCTGAGGTACGCCGAGTCGGGTAGCCGCCATTTTCAAAAGAGCGAGCCGTGCTTCCGCCGCTGCGGTTCGCACCTGCGGACCGCCTCGCGCAATCGACGCACTCGAATAAGTGCCGCCCTGGTTCGGTGAAATCGTCGTGTCGAGGCCGACGGTCTTGATCTGATCCATATCCAGGTCGAGTTCTTCCGCGGCGACTTGAAGCAACGCCGTGGAGTTGCCCTGCCCGAGTTCGGCAAAACCCAGCCGGATTGTGGCGGTATTGTCGGCATGGATGGCGAGCCAGGTATCGACCTGCCGCGCATCCGGCCCCGGCGCCCCGCCGCGCGCCTGCCCACGCAGGTTTTCAGCGAGACTGAAACCGATGATCAGCGCGCCGCCGGTTTTCAGGAAATCTCTGCGGGTGCTCATTTCGTCACCCCTTTCATGGCTTGCGCTGCGCTGTGGATCGCCTTGAGGATCCGCGGATACGTGCCGCAGCGGCACAAGTGCCCGCTCATCGCTGTCTTGATTTGGGAATCCGTCGGCTGCGGCGTTTTCGCAAGTAGTTCCGAAGCCTTCACGATCATGCCGTTGTAGCAGTAGCCGCACTGCACCGCCTGCTCGTCGAGCATCGCCTGCTGAACGGGATGCAATTCGGGCGCTTTCGCCAGTTTCTTTTGCGCGCCGTACCAGGCGGGTAAGCCCTCAAGAGTTGTAATGGACTTGCCAGTGACGTCGGAAACCTTCGTAAGGCACGATCGTGTCTCCACGCCATTCACCAGGACCGAACACGATCCACACTGCCCGAGTCCGCAACCAAACCGCGGACCTTTCAACTCGAGTTCGTCCATCAGGACGTACAGGAGCGGCGTGTCCGGCGCTGACGCGACGTTGCGCTCCTGCTCGTTCACGCGAATTTTGACTTCAGGCATGGTTAATCCTCTGGAGAAGAATTCGAAGATTCTAACGCGAATTCGGGGCCCTGCTACCCGAACCCGCTCGTGCCGAGGCGGTCAAAATACCTGGAACTGTTGATCGGCCGGTTGTTTGGTGGTGCCGAGAAAGTCACAACGAATCATCCGCGTATCAATTCTTGTCAGGTCGACTTCGCTGGCTGGATACCACGAACAAACCGGTTTTACTCTAAGCAGCCCCGGCAGGATCATTTGTTCTTGTCGGACCACGATCCCAAAGGCGCTCAGTGCACCGTCGTTGGTCCGGTACACACTAAACACCTTGTCCCCGATCTGTTCCTGGCGCAAGCGTTCAAAGGAACGGTCAACATTCGACAGGACTACACTCGGAACCCAAAACGTCATTATGAGAATCAAGCCGAATAGCAAAATGCCCGAGGCCGCGGTGACGGGGATCAATACCACTGAGGCGAGAACTTTGAAAACTCGACTCTGTGAAGCCCACGCGATCCGAAGAGGTAGGATTGGGACTGCAAAAACCAACACCATGAATGCGTAATTAAGGCTTGGGCTGGAAAACCTCAGCCACTCCTGCTTCCAGTTCGCTATCAGGAGCCCATAAACAAGAGACGAGACCGCAACGACTAATATCTGGGTTCGGATTGTCCTCGGATGGAACACGGAGAGCCTTAAGTTATTCAGCATTGCTCGGGATCCGAAAGAAACATCATTCTATAGCAGGAATCGCAACCTTGAAATCCAAGACGAAACTCTCGCCATCGATGACGGTGCCCCAGTTAGAAAACGGCTATTGGTACGCAACCGAGATCAAGGCGTTTGCGAAGAGCATCGGAATCCCGTCTGCGAGCAAACTGCGCAAGGATGAACTCGGCAAGGCGATCAAACTTTTCCTTCAGACCCGCAGGATCAAGAAGCCTGCCCGAAGGAACCTTTCACGCTCTGGCACCAAAGACGTCGAGCGCGGGCTCAGCCTGGACCTTCCTGTGGTGCTCTACACGAACGACAAGGAAACGAAGGATTTCCTCGACAGGGAAGCTCAGAAGGTCGTTCCAGGTTTGCGGCGGAAATCCGGCGTGCGCTATCGGTTCAATCGGTGGCGGGAAGAGCAGCTTACCAGGGGAGTCCGGCTCACCTACCGAGACCTGGTTGCGGAGTACGTTCGGCTCAATCAAACCCGGGGGCCTTTCGCCCAGATTCCCCTCGATTGTTATATCAACTTCTTGAGCGACTTCCTGGCTGCCGAGAAAGGCGCCTCGCGAGCGCAGGCGATGAAGGCGTGGCACGAGGTGAAGGCCATGGACGTTCCCAAAAACTACCGTTCGTGGGTGAAGTCCCGGAGGTCCTTGCGGTGACCTCCAAATCCACGGATTCTTTGACACTTCCGCCTCCCTGTGTCATGAATATTCGGTTCAAAAAGCAAGGAGAACGACGATGGTACGGAAAGCCCTGTTCCTCATGGTCTTAATGGCGATAGCGGTCGCGACGGTGGCGCTCTCCCAGGAGCGGAAAATCTCTCCCGTGACCAAGGCTATGCTGGAAAAGCCGAGCGACGGCGACTGGCTCATGTTCAGCCGCACGTACGACGCACAGCGCTTCAGCCCGCTTAACCAGATCAAGAAGAGCAATGTTGGACAATTGAAGCTGGCGTGGTCGAAGGACATGGCGACCGGAACTCAGGAGAGCATTCCGCTCGTGCACGACGGGGTGATGTTCATCATGAATCCCGGAGCGCCGGGGCAGCCGGCGGGGAGCGCCCTTTGGGCCCTCGACGCCACCAATGGGAACCTGCTCTGGGAATACCGCCGTCCCACGGGAGGCGCTTCAAACACCAAGTCGTTTGCGATGTATGACGACATGGTCTTCTATCCCAGGGGCGACACCATCACGGCCCTGGACATGAAGACTGGCGCGGTTCGTTGGGAGACCAAAGCCACGTCTACGAGCGGCGTGCTGACGGGCGGCCTGATCATGGCCGGTGACAAAATCATCTCCGGCCGCACCTGCGGCAACCCGCCGCAGCAGGGTTGTTACATCGCGGCTCACGACGCCAAGACCGGCAAGGAACTGTGGAAGTTCTTTACGGCCGCCGGCGAAGATGATCCCGTCGGCAACAAGTCGTGGGGCGGAGCGCCCGTGGCCGGGCGGTCGGCAACCACGTGGGGTTTGACGGGTAGTTATGATCCCGCCAGGAATATTATTTACTGGGGCGTCGCTAATCCCACGCCGAATACCCGGACGGTGCGTCATCAAGGCAACTCCAACGCGATCGGGATGTCGGCGCCTGCCGACCTCTACAGCAACTCGACGGTGGCGATCAACGCAGACACCGGAAAGCTGATCTGGTACTACCAGCATCTGCCTGGGGACGACTGGGATCAGGACTACACGAATGAGCGGGTTCTGGTTCACACTGCGCTCAATCCCGACCCGAAGGCAGTGAAATGGATCAATCCGTCGATCACGAAAAATGAGCAGCGCGACATTACGCTGTCCGTGGGTGAAGGCGGTGGCCTGTTTGCCCTCGATCGGTCGAGCGGCCAGTTTCTTTACGCGATGCCGTTCCCATACGACACGCCGCGTTTCCTGATCTCGCGCATCGATCCCGATGGGCGCACCTGGATCAACGAAGATCTCATTGTTGATGAGCCTGGAGAACGACACGTCATCTGCGCTTACAACACCAAGAGCTATTGGCCGATGGCGTATCATCCGGGCAAGAACTCTTTGTACATCCCGTACCTGGATAACTGTCTCGACATGACCTCTGCCGATCCTTCCGGCAAACCCCAGGCACCTGGACCCTATACGGCGCCGCCGATGACGTGCGCGGGCCCGGCGAATCCAGATGCTCCGGCAGCGGCCGCTCCAGCAGCAGCTCCCGCGGCTCCTGCAGCGGGCGGCGCGGGTGGCCGTGGTGGTGGTGGCGGTGGTCGAGGTGGCCGCGGCGGCGCGGCGGGTCAGGCCGCAGCGCCGGCGGCGGGAGGTGTTCCGCCGGCTCCGGGAGCAGCCGCGGCCGGCGGCCGCGGAGGTAATGCCGGTGGGGGCGCTCGAGGAGAATCCCGAGTCGCGATCCGCCGCGAAGGTGGCGATCCGAACAAGTTCGCGGGCATCGCCAAAGTTAACGTCGCCACCGGCGAACTCACACGCTTCTTCGAAGGCTGCGCGCCCAGCAACGGCGCCACGCTGGCGACGGCGGGCGACCTCATTTTCTGGGGGGATCTTGCACGGCGCTTCCGCGCACTTGACGCCGACAGCGGCAAGGTTCTCTGGGAAACTGTTCTGCCCGGCAGCATTCAGAACAGCACGATTACTTATGCCGTGAACGGGAAACAATACGTTGCCGTTCTCACAGGCCGCGGATCACTCAGCGGCGGCCTCATCACGCAGGCTGGGATCACACCGCCGCCTGCGAATTCCAATGGAGTTTACGTTTTCGCTTTGCCTTAACCCTTAAGGAGGTTTTGTGGTCAGAAAAACGTTTGTAGTCGCAATCTGTGTTGCGTTTCTGTGTGGAAGCGCGATGGCGCAGGATGCAAAGACAGTGATCGCCGATGCGCAAAAGGCGCTGGGCGATGTGAAGTCCATTACCTACTCGGGAACCGGGAAGGACGTGTCGTTCCAGCAATGCGGAGCGAACTCCACCGACCAGATCTGCAAAGGGCCCCATAACCCGATGCGGCCGATCAACAACTACGTCCGAGTCATCGACCTGACCGCGCCGGCATCGAGGGCTACCGGAGCCACAATGAACATGCTCGGCGGGGGCGGCGGCACCGCAATCGGCCCCGGAAACTTCAGCCAGCAGATTACCAACACGGACGTCGCCACGTGGAACGGTGCAGTTGGCGGCAACGTCGAGTTCTACATCACGCCGTGGGGATTTCTCAAGGGCGCTGCGGCGAATAATGCAACCGTGAGCAAGGACAAGGGCTACACCGTGCTGACGTGGCATCCGACGGCGAAGGCGCCGTCCGGCAAGGAATACACCATCAAAGGTTATGTGAACGGCAAGAATATCGTGGAGCGTGTTGAGACCTGGTTGCCCGACAACATCATGGGGGACATGCAGGTCCTGGCTGTCTATTCGGGGTGGAAAGATTTCGGTGGAGTGATGGCTCCGACAAAGATCGTCCAGACGCGTGGTGGATTCCCTTACTTTGAAGTGGACGTCACCGCGGCAAAGGCCAATCCTCCAGATCTCGCGTCGATTGCTCTGCCTCCGGCTCCGGCGGCAGGTGCGGGTGGACGTGGGGGCGGTGCACCAGCCGGTGCTCCTCCTGCGGGTGCTCCTCCTGCGGCTGCCGCCGGTGGACGTGGCGGCGGTGGGGGTGCTCCTGGGGGAGGTGGCGCAGGCGGACGCGGAGGGGGTGCAGGTGGCGGCGCGCCTGGAGGCGCCGGTGGACGCGGTGGCGGTGCTCAACCAGCGGCTGCCGGGGCCATTCCTCCCGCTCCTGGCGCTGCCGGCGGTGGACGCGGCGGAAATGCCGCTCCGGCTGCTCTCACGGTGACGACTGAAAAACTTGGTGACGGCATTTATCGGCTCACCACCGGCACCGGCAGTTACGATTCCGTAGTCGTCGAGTTCAAGGACTACATCATGATGCTCGAGGCTGGGCAGGCGGGGCAGCCCCAACCCACGGCGAGAGGAACGGCCTATATCGCTGAGACGAAGAAGCTTTTCCCCAATAAGCCGATTCGGTACGTCTTCAACACCCATCCGCATGCCGATCACACGGGCGGACTGCCGGCATTGGTCGCCGAAGGTGCGACGATCCTTACGTCCAAGAACAACGTAGAGTTCTTCGAGAAGTCCCTCAATAGCCCGCGAACGCTTTTGGATCCAAACCTTGATCCGCTTGCCAAGAATCCCAAGCCGGCAAAGGTTGAGGGAATGGGTGAGAAGAAGGTCTTCGACGACGGCATGGCGCGCGTCGAGTTCTATCACGTCCCCGGCGCGCCGCATTCAAACGGCCTGATGATCGCGTACCTCCCCAAGGTCAAAACGATCTTCCAGGGAGATTTCTCGGTCAACGCGGGCGAGCCGGCCAACGATCACGTGAAGGCTCTCGGTCCGGTTCTCGACAAACTCAAGCTGGACTACGACCGCTATATCAACGTCCATGTCTCACCGGCTCCGCAGTCCAAGGCGGATGTCGAGAAAGCTCTGGACGAGCGTAAGAAAGCTGACGCAGCTGCGGGCAAGAAATGAGAAAACTCGTTCTGGCAGTGACAACGGCGGCCTTTATGGCCGCCGTTGTTCATGCACAACAACAGCAGGACCTGTCGGCGGTCCAGATCAAGACGACGAAGATCGCCGACAATTTCCACATGCTCGAAGGATCGGGTGGACAGATCGGCGTCCTTTCCGGCCCGGATGGCGTGTTCATGGTGGATTCCCAGTTCGCGCCGCTCACCGACAAGATCGTCGCCGCAATCAAGGCGATCACTCCGAATCCCATTCGTTACATGGTCAACACTCACGTTCACCCCGATCACACCGGCGGCAATGAAAATCTGGCCAAGCTGGGTGTGACGATCTTTTCCCGAGAGCAATTGCGCTATCGCCTGGCCAATCCCGCGCCAGGTGCGAATGGTGCTCCCGGCACTCCGGCTCCGGCCGCGGCGTTGCCAAGGGTCACCTATGATCAGAAAGTCACGCTGAACATGAACGGGGAAGTCATCGAGCTGATTCCCATCCGCAATGCCCACACTGATGGCGATACGCTCGTTCGTTTCGTAAAGGCCGACATCCTGATGCCGGGCGACTATTTCCGTTCGCTCGGATATCCCAATATCGATCGCGGCAATGGCGGGTCACTAAACGGCATGCTCGACGGGCTCGCACAAACCGTCGCGCTCGCCGGCCCCAACACGAAGATCATTCCCGGTCATGGTCCTGTCGTGGATCGCAATGCGGTTGTTGCACATCGGGACATGATGCTGGCGATTCGCGACAAAGTCGCCGCGCTCATCAAGCAGGGCCGTACGCAGGAGCAAGTCCTGGCTGCCAAGGTCACTGCGGAGTTCGACGCGAAAATCAATCAACCCGGCACGACAGGCGATCGATTCATCGGTCAACTGTATGCCGAACTGCAGGCTGCAAAGTAATACGGCGAGGGAGGTTCCACGATGCTTTCACGGCGCGAATTCATTCAGGCTGGTTTGGCCACCGGAGCGGCCATCACGTTAGGTTCCGCTCAGACTAAGCCCGTGCTGGGCCTGATTGCGCCGCCGGAGAACTATCCTGTGCCTCCCGAAGGGCTTGCCCTCTACGACTCCCGCGTGACGTTCAAGGTCTTCAGCCTCGGCGTGAAGGATATGACGCCCGCGGGTTTTGATCCGTTTCTCGACAAGATTGCGCCTGGCGGAAAGCAATTGGCGAAGGACGGCGCGCAGGCGATCGTCATCTTTGGCACCTCTCTCACTTTCTATCGAGGCGCGAAATTCAACGAGCAGATGATCGACGAAGTCCGAAAAGCTACCGGCTTGAAGACGACAAGCATGAGTTCCGCCGTTGTGAATGGCCTGAAGGAAATGAACGCAAAACGCATCGCCGTCGCCACCGCGTACGCGGACGAAGTTAACGGCCGTCTCCAGACTTTTCTCCGCGAGCATGGCTTTGAGGTGTTGATCCTGAGAGGCCTCGGCCTCGACAAGATCGGAGCCGCCGGCAAAGTCAGCCAGGAAGAGTTACAGAAGTTTGCCGAGGGCGTCTTCCGCGAGGCCCCGAAGTCTGAAGCGATGCTGGTGTCCTGCGGAGGGTTGAGAACCCTCGAGCTGGTGGCGCCGTGGGAAAGAACCTGTAACGTTCCCATAGTGTCGAGCACGCCACACGCGCTATGGGCCGGCGCGCGCCTTGTGGGTGTGAACGCTCGGGTCGAAGGTTACGGGCGGCTCATCGCCAAAGGGTAGGAACGGGCAATTCACGTCTGCGGTGAATTGCCCGTTCCCCGAAATCACCCGCCGAAGTAATCCTTCCTCGCGCGAACATGATAGTTCTTGTTCTTCGCGATCACCTCGATGCGATGCCATTTGCCATCCTTGATCGGATGAGCCGGATAGTAATCAATACTGTATTGACTGCGGAGCTCAGCCGCGAGCTCGTCAAGAATCGCGTTCACCTCATTCCCGCGATTGTCCATCCAGGAAGGAGATAGCAACCAGGCCTTCCCGCCGCTGGCGTCTGCAAACGAATCCAACACGTTCATATCCACGCCGTCTGAGACGGTGACGGTTGTGCCGCCCGGGAGGCGCTGTTGCTGAAAGGGACGTCTTCCGCCGCCGGGAATTGGAATAGGAATACCCGCACCGCCCGGAAGGTTGATTGTGGGAACCCGTCGCCCGGTCGGGTCCGTGACGATGACCGGAGGAGTCGATGGAACTCGGCCGGGCCCGGTAGAGAACGGCCCGGAGTTGCTCGGTTGAATCCCGAGGCAGTACACAAGCATTTCGGACTCACGCACATCGCGCAACGCCTCATCGACGTTGATATAGCTGCTGGTGTCCTGTCCATCAGTGATCAGCAGTATCGCTTTCTTGACGTGCTTTCCTCCTCTCAGGTGTTTCAGGCTTTCCTCGATGGCGTCGTAGAGCGAAGTTTCACCGAAGACCGTAACCTGCCGAAGGGCGGCGGACAGTCGATCGCGGTTTGCCGTGAAGCCTTGAACCAGGTTAGGCCGGGTGGAAAACGTCATCAGGAAAATGTCGTCATCCTTGTGGATGGTGCGGATGAAGCGTTCGACGGCGTTTGTCGCAGTTACGATTTTGCGTTCCATGCTGGCGCTGGAATCGAGAACCAGCCCGACGCTGACCGGAAGGTCATTGGACTGTGTCAGGCGCGCGATGTTCTGAACCTGTCCATCCTCTTTGACGATGAAGTCGTCGGCTTTGAGGTCCGAGACGTAGCGGCCCCGTGAGTCCGTCACTGTCGCGACGACGTTGACCAGTTGTACGTCAACCTTGAGCTGCGCTGTAGCGATGGATGCGATAAGCAGGGCTGCGACCACGACGATCTTCAACCGTTTCATTGAGCCTCCGGGGTGCTATTGCGCATTCTGACTCGCCGGAGGCGAATAAGGAAGCAATCTATAAATGACTAACTCAGTGGGTAGCGGCGTAGATCATGAAGTCGAGGCCGAGACGGTAGGCCTGGCCGGAGTACTTCGCGGGGTAGCAGGCCTCATCCATGTATTCCCAGGCATCGCCAAGGTCGGAGTTGTAGGTCACGACCATCATCAGCCGGCCTTTGTCATCCTTGAGCCCGTAAATGCGGGCCTCCGTATCGTCCGGTTGCTCCCATGTGCGTCCACCGCTACAGCCCGCACGCTCGCCCGGAATCTGGATGACTTCATCCACGTCGAAGAACGTATGAAACACGCCGTGCGACAGGGGGAGCACTTCGAAGGAGTATTCCGGGAACACCCTCTTCATCTGCTGGACGAAGTTGCCCTTTTCGTACCCGCCCCAGAAATCATCAACGTGAACAAACCCGCCGCGCAGCATGTACTCCCGAAGTTCCTTTACTTCCTGCTGCGTCAGATCCATGCCGCCGACTTCGGCCATGTAGGCGTACGGATACTTGAACAGTTCGTCGTCGGAGAGTTCGACCATGTTGGGGTTGGGAAAGACATTGAGACCCGTCAGGCGGTGCACGCCACCCATGAACTTGCAATCCGCGCCCGGCGAGTCCATAGACCAACCCATTCCCTGCGGGGGAAAGAAGTTTCCTCCGCCGAATTCCGGACACACATACCGGTTTCCAAGAAACCGTCCAAGTCCGCGCGAACCATCCTCGCTGTATGCGATTCGAGTGAAATAGAATTCCGGTGCGCCGTCGGGGGAATTCGGAAGCGGGTGAGCCGTCAGCCAGCACGATGTGCCTACCAGGAGCACCAATAAGAGCGCGGCGACGAGTTTCATGGGTTCGGCGATTGTATCAGTAAAGCTTTGAAGGTCAGCTAAACTATCACCATTCTTTATCTGCGATGAGACACGGTCTTCAACTTCTGGTAGCTGCGTTGCTCGGTCTGGCGTTCGCAACGACGTGCGCGCCTCCGCCCCGCCCGACGGACGACAAGGCCCCATTGACGCGCGTCAAGTTGAAAGGACCTCTGATCGACGCGCGCGTGACCATGGTTGGCGCCTGGGACTTTCCAAAAGATCCCCTTAAAGACAAGGATCTGGACGACTCCCGACTGTCGAAGGACATTCGGTGGGGATTCAAGTTGTTTACAAACACGTCCACGGAAGCACCACAGTTCGTGCCGGGCAAGATCTCCTGCAGCAACTGTCATCTGAACGCCGGGCAGCGAGAGCGGGCGTTGCCATTGGTCGGTATCGCGGGAATGTTTCCGGAATACAACAGGCGTTCCGGCCGGCTCTACACGTTGAACGATCGAGTCGTGGATTGCTTCCTTCGGAGCCAAAACGCCACCGGAACCGCGGATAGTCCTCTGCCGAACACGACCACCAAAGAGGTTAACGCGCTTGTTGCCTACATCACCTGGCTGGGTCGTGGGTACGCCGTGGGAAAGAACCCGGAGTGGCGCGGCAAGAATGCCATCGCGCAGGACAAGCAGATCGCGGTGGCGAAGCTCGATCCGAAGAAAGGCGAAGCGCTTTTCATGGACCGTTGCACCAATTGCCATGGCAAGGATGGTCAGGGTGTGGCGATCGGCGACAAGAAGGCTGCGCCACTGTGGGGACCGGATTCCTGGAATGATGGCGCCGGCGCGGCGCGTATCTACACGCTTGCCGGCATTATCCGTTACATGATGCCCTACACGAGTCCTGGAAGTTTAAGCGACGAAGAAGCTCAGCAGATCGCGGCCTTCATCAACTCGCAGCCTCGTCCGTCATTTCCGTTCAAGGAACAGGACTACCTTACCGAAAAGATTCCCCCGGACAGCGTCTACTACCCTAAACGCTAATCAGCCTGCGTTCACCAGGGCGTACCCGCGGTCCTGCGCCCGGCCTACGGCGACAATTCCTGCCGGAACCAGGTGAGAGTTGGGCAGAAGATTCGCAGAGATCTCCGCAACAATGTCGTCGCTCTTGGCACCGACTGCTGTCGCGATCATTCCGGCAATACGTCCTGTTGCCAGCTGACATACGGCGAAGTGGACGCCGCGATCGGTCATCGTGGCAAGCTGCCGCGCGTAAGTATTGGTTTTGGAAGGAGGCTTGGTGCTATCGGCGAAATTCGAAAGCTGGTCACCGTACTTGGCCCACATGGCTTCGTTGTAGGCATACGCCGTGGAAAAATGGCGCGCGATGATCACAACCGCAAGATCGTTGTTCTGCAGGCCGTATCCGGTTCGGTTCGCAGTGTAGTAGTTGCCGGCGTACAGCAACGCGGAATTCATCCCGGCCGAATCGATAGTGTCGAACACCATGCGGTGTTTCCCGGGAATCTTTTCGAACCAGTCGTCCTGCTCATGACGAGCCGGTTCCCAGCGCGCTCCGCCGACAGATTGGGCGGTGGCAACCGGAATGGTAATCGCGGCGCCAGCGCCAAGTGCAGCTCCGGGCGCTGCCTGCGTCAGAAACGAACGTCGTGGTAGGGGCGCTGAACTCTGCTCGCTCATAAGGACCTCCTGATGATTGGACCGCAGGAATGTTAACAAAAACGTGCTAGATTGCCCAAGTTTCGGTACTTGGTAATTCCTCTATGGCTTTGGGTCAGATCGTCGCCATGGTCCTGGCGATATTTGTGGGTTTGTCGCTGGGCGCGCTTGGTAGCGGTGGGTCCATTATCACAATCCCGATTCTTGTTTATGTGGCCGGCGTTCCCGCGGAAAACGCGGTCGGGATGTCGCTGATCATCGTGGGCACAACCAGCCTGGTCGGTGCGCTGTTGCACTTCCGCCGCGGCAATGTTGCCCTGAAACCGGCGCTGTTCTTTGCGGTCACGGGAATGGTGGGAGCGTATGTCGGGGCCAAAGGCACGCATCTTCTTTCTCGCCGAGCTTTGATGCTGCTGTTCGCCGGCACCATGCTGATCGCCGGGATTCGGATGTGGCGCAGCACCATAGGCAGCCTGCAGAAAGGATCCTTCAGCGCGCTGCGCTGCCTTGCGGTTGGATTCGCTGTCGGCCTGTTAACGGGATTCCTCGGTATCGGAGGCGGGTTTTTGATCGTCCCGGCACTTGTACTGTTTGCCGGGCTCGATTCACGGACGGCGGTCGGAACGTCGCTTGCCGTCATCGCTCTGAACTCATCGACCGGTGTGATCGGTCAACTTCGCTTCACCACTATCGATTGGCCTTTGCTCGGCGGGTTTCTGGCGTTTGCGCTTGGCGGGATGGCGTCCGGGGCACTGCTCGCCAGCACTCTCGCGGAAACCCGGCTGCGGCAACTTTTTGCTTCGACAGTTCTGGTCCTTGCCGTTGCTGTTGGGGTGGCGAACCTGTTGCCTTAACGCACCCCGGAGGGGTGAAGGAGATTAGCCGGGGGTAAGCGCGAAGCGCGCAACCCTCGGTTTACTTTCCGTCTCATCCCGGCACCCCGCAGGGGTGCCAGGAACTCTCGCCACTGGCAACCGGAGGTGGCTCGCTCGCGCTCGCTTACCTCCGGCTAATCTCCATTCACCCCTCCGGGGTGATGCCCGCGATGCGGGCGGATTCGACCCACAGTCGCTTCGCGACTTCGTCGTCTTGCGCTGCGGTCGTCGGTGTCTTCACAGCAGACTTATGAAAATACTGGCCGCTGGCTGTTCCGGCGTCGGTTGAAGACGCCAGAAAGATCATCGTTTGGGCGCCTGCCTCGGGCGTAAGCGCCAGATGTTTTAAGACACGGAATGCGGATACCGTGATGCCTTTTCCTTCGTCTCCGAACCGCGTCGCTACGAATCCCGGATGCAGGCAGTTGGCGATGATGTCCGTACCTTTGAGTTGCCGTGCGAGTTCGCGGGTGAAGAGAATGTTGTAGAGTTTGGATTTGCAGTAGGCCTTAAGAGAGCCGTAGCCCCTGGTCATTTGCAGGTCGTTGAAGTCAACCGATGCGCTTCGATGCGCATCAGAAGCCGTGCTGACCACTCGTGCACCGGGCGTCGCCGCCAGTCGTTCGCGAAGGATGTGCGTGATCACGAAATAAGACATGTGGTTTAACGCGAAGGTGCGTTCCAGCCCGTCTTCAGTTTCGTATCGGCGGTCAAATATCGCTCCTGCGTTGTTCATGAGAACGTCGATTCGAGTCTCCGATCCGGCAATTTCTTCGGCGACGCGCTTCATTTCCGACAGGCGGGAAAGATCCGCGTAGAGCGCGCGGTGATCGCGCCCGGCCCCCGTCCTGCGAAGCTGGGCGAGCAATGCTTCCGCGCGGCGTTCGTCTCGCGCCACGAATACAATCCGCGCCCCCATGGATGCGAGTTTGTTCGCGGCGACCTCTCCGATCCCGGACGTTGCTCCGGTGATGACGACAGTCTTCCCTTGCATGACGCGGAAGTATAGTCTTCCATCGATGAGACGTGGATTGCTTATCGCGGCTTTGGTGGCGGCAGTTCTTTCGACAGGTGTTGCCCAGGTCCGCCAGAAGGTCACCTATGTCGGCCATGCGAAGGTTGCGGCCGCTGCCAGCGGCGCGGATCTGGCGACCGGTCCGGACTTTACCGTCATGATGATGAAACGCACGGGCGCCGGCCATGTCGAGGTCCACGCCAAAGAGACCGATACGTTCTACATCCTTGATGGCGAAGCGACTTTCGTTACCGGCGGCACGATGATCGGCGGCAGAATAAGCAGGCCAAATCAACAGTTGGGAGAAAGTATTCAAGGCGGCCAGACCTATCGCCTGACCAAAGGCGATGTGATTGTCATTCGTGCCGGCACGCCACACTGGTTCAAGCAGGTTCCGCGTTCGATTAAGTACTACGTCGTAAAGGTGATCAATTCATAGGAGAAACCGATGAAGCGTTTGCTCATTGTGACCACATTGTTCGCGCTGGCTCTTTCCATGAGCTTCGCGCAGGGAACTGCGAGTGTGACTTACGTCGATCACGAAAAAGTCGCGACGGCCATCGCCAACGGAGGCGCGCTGGCCAGTGGCCCGGATTTCGCGGCGTCGATGGCGAAGAGAACGGGTCCGGGACAGGTGGAGGTACACGACAAGGAAACCGATACCTTCTACATTCTCGACGGTGAGGCGACTTTCGTGACCGGCGGGACGATGGTCGGCGGCCGTGTCAGCAGACCGAATCAACAGTTGGGAACTAGCATCGAGGGCGGGCAGACGCATCACCTGAGCAAGGGAGATGTCATCACAGTCCCAGCCGGCATACCTCACTGGTTCAAGGAAGTTACCAAGCCGGCAATCACGTACTACCTGGTGAAGATTATCAAGCCGTGAGGAAGTTGAGGCCAGCGTGTCCCCTCCTCGCCGCCGAGGAGGGGACACGCCTGCTTGAACACGTTTTTGTGATTGAATAGCACCATGCACTGCCCGAACTGCCATGCCGCAATGACAGCGTTGAAGCTTGGCGCCCATCAGGGGCAGTCCGTCGCCATCGATCAATGCACGCCGTGCCAGGCGTTCTGGTTCGACAAGTTCGAAAGCCTTCAGTTGGCTCCAGCCGCCACCCTGAATCTCCTGCAATCCATCGGCGAGCAGAAGCCAACGGGTCATGTTTCCTTCTCAAAGGACATGCGCTGCCCACGCTGCGAGGTCTTTCTTCGCCCGACTCAGGACATGCAGCGGAATACCCGCTTCAGCTATTTCCGTTGTAGCAACGGGCATGGCCGGTTGATTCGCTTCATCGAGTTTCTTCGTGAGAAGGATTTCATCCGCCCGCTGTCACAGCAGCAAATTGCAGAATTGCGCAAACACGTCCACACCGTAAATTGTGCAAACTGCGGCGCGCCCGTGGACCTTGAGAGCGGAGCCGTCTGCGGTCATTGCGGATCACCACTCTCCATGTTGGACATGGAACAACCCGAGCGATTGATCGCGCAACTCAAGGAGGCCGCAGCGCCCAAACCTGTCGATCCTACGGCCGCCTTTGAATTCTTGAAAGCCAAGCAAGACGTGAATCGGCTGTTCGGCGGAGTCGAGTCCGATCCAATCTGGCTGACGGACGTGTCGTCGAGCGATCTCGTTCAGGCATGCCTGGGCACGCTCTCGCGCTGGCTTAAGGACAAATAACCCGGGTCAAGCCGGCCAATGCCATTCCAATCCGTATGGCAAATTGGTCGGACCAAACAGGAAGTGCAAAACTCGTCGCCGAGTGTTTCCGACAGCTTTTGAAGAAGCATGTAGCAATAACGGCCGGATGGCCAGTGCACCACCTTGCGGAACGACGCACTCTATCGTGCACTGAACGGCAACTGCGCTCGCGGGGAACAATTCTACGAGGTTGGAATGTGTTCTTAGTTCCGCAGCGAGATCGATGCAAAACGAAAGAGACAAGAGATTGCGGGAGCCTGCGTTGGACAGGTTCAGTTTTTCAACTTCCCGGTCAAGGGCCTTACATCTCGGGAGGTCCAGAACACCAGGAATTAGCGCGAATCCCTCGGTAGCGAACGACTCTGGGCAATTCATTGAGTTTGATATTTTAGGCGAGTTTGGGGTTCGAGTAGCACGGCCCCGAATTCAGCCTATAATGCCGCGCATGCGAAAACATCACTGCCTCCGTTTCCTTTGTGGCGTATCGCTGGCCCTGCTGTTGGCGGGTTTTGCGAGTGCGGCCGAACTCCCGAAGACAATCAGCGACAAGGAATTCTGGGGTCTGGTCACGGACCTCTCCGAAAAAGGCGGAGTGTTTTCGCTGCAGTTTATGTCCAATGAGGACTCGGCGCAGTTCGTGATCCCCGCGTTGAAGCAATCCACGAAGAAAGGCGGAGTGTTCATCGGGGTTGGCTCCGAGCAGAACTTTACCTACATTGCGGCCACCCAGCCTCGACTCGCTTTTGTTCTCGATATCCGGCGCGACAACATGATTGAGCACTTGATGTACAAGGCACTGTTCGAGATGTCTGCGGATCGTGTTGACCTGGTTTCGCGATTGTTTGCGCGCAAGAGGCCGGCGGGTCTTGACGCGAACTCCACAGTCAACGCACTGTTCGATGCATATCAAGCTGTTCCGGTCGATGAGGCCTATTACGAAGAAAACCTCAAAGCGGTCATCGATCGCCTGATGAAGAACCATGGGTTCCCGTTGACGGAGACCGACAAGACCGATGTCGGACGGATGATGAATGCTTTCCGCACCGCCGGTCCCAATTCGCTAAAGGGCTTCGGCGATACGACCAACCCCACGTACGCGCAGTTGATGGCTGCCACGGATCTGGCGGGGAATCAGCAGAGCTATCTCGCGACGGAGGCAAACTTCAAAATAGTGAAGGATCTCGAGCGGGACAATCTGATCGTGCCGTTAGTAGGGGATTTTGCAGGCGACAAGGCGATCGCCGGCATCGGGCAGTATTTGAAAGCCCATGCGGCCGTGGCGAACGTTTTCTACGTTTCCAACGTTGAGCGGTATCTCTGGGAACAGGGCGATCACGGCAGGCAATTCTATGCGAACGTGGCAAAGCTCCCGCTGGATGCCTCAAGCACTTTTATCCGCGCGGTCACGAGCGATATCAGCATCCGCCTGGGGATTCCCATCCCGGAGAGCAAAACCAAATGGAGAACCTTCCTCTTCTCCATCAACGATTGCCTGCAAGGTGTGACCAGCGGCCGGATAACGGGGTATCGCGATCTATTTGTCGGCGCGAAGTAGTAAAATCAGGCTGCCCGGGACCGCGAGGATTTGCACTTCCATTCGCGGACTTCGCCCGACTTTCGGGTCTGCTGAAGTTCTCCCGAATCGATCATTTCCTGAATCACCTTTTCTTCCTCTTTGGAAGCAGCGCGCAGAGGTTCGAGCATGGCCACCGGCACGCCTTTGTCGGTCAGGATCACCTGCTTGCCGGCTTTCATCGCTCGAATTGCTTGCGCAAAATCCTCAGTCAGTTCCTGTAAATGTGTACGTGTGGTCATAGAGATTTCATATCGCCGGGACATGGAAAAAACAACTAGTGGTTTTACGTTTCAATCGGAGACGTGGAACGGAATCTTTCGGCGGACAGCTTCGAAGTTCTCGCCAAAGATATTGATACTCAGAACGAAGTCGGCAGGGATGATGCCATGGACATCCAGCTGAAGCGTGTAGTCGTCTTGCGCCGCGGCGTACGGACGGATGTCGGAGACCGGGGACTCGAAGCGGTGATGGTTCCGCCGCTCGGCCATAAGGCCGTCCGCTCGATCAATCAAAACCGTGGACGGATCGGCAATAACAACGACGACGCCTTTCTCCGCAGGCGCGCTACCGGTATTTCTGAAGCTGAATGTAAGCCGGGTGAACTCTCCGCCTCGTTTGATTTCTATTGGAGTCGCGGGATCGCTTACTTCAGAGCCGGCGTACAACAGGCCAACCCGTGGCGCGGCCGGCGCCGGGGCTGCGATGGGCGCGGCGATTGGGGCTGGAGCGGCAACTGGTGTTTCCGCTTGCTGCTTTCGCTGCTCGGCCATCAACTCAAATTGCGCCTTCGAGTCTGCGAGGCTGCTTTCAAGCCGCGCCTGCTGGGTCTGGGCGGTTACAACGACGGCTTCGAGACTTTTTCTGGATGCCGCCAGATCCGCCTGGAGTTTTTCCCCCTCGGCTTTGGTGTCCCGGGATCGGTTAGCCGCCATCTGAATGGCGCCGACGGCCACCGCAATGGCCGCAATGTTCAGAACGATGCTGGCGAACTGGATGACGTCACGGATCAGCGGGAGGTCCGGTCCACGGGGCTCAATCCGCCTGTTTAAAAGGAAGAAAACGAGCAGCAGCCCGCTGGTGAGCAACGTGATGGCCAGGAACCAGATTGCCATATCGGTCATATCGCGTTCACGAGTTGGGCTTTGAGTCCTCACGGCAATGACGTCTATCAGAAGCCATGAACTGGTTTCTGTCAATTACGTCCGCCGAGCGCGACTATGTCCGTGACTGCGGTCTAAACAGGTCCTGTCAAGTCGGGGATTCGCCAGTCGATTTCGGGTTTTCCCGCGGCCCGCAGGGCGCTGTTGATGGTTGAGAAGGGACGGCTGCCGAAGAAAGCTTTGCAGGACAGCGGGGAAGGATGCGCAGCCTGAATAATGACGTGGCGCTGAGTGTCGATGAGTTTGACCTTTGATTGGGCCGGCTTGCCCCACAGGACGAAGATGACCGGATCGGTCTTCGCGCTGACCTGGCGGATGATTTCGTCGGTAAACGTCTCCCAGCCTTTGCCTTTGTGGGAGAGCGGTTCGCCTGCGCGGAGGGTCAGGATCGTGTTCAGCAGCAGGACGCCTTGCTGTGCCCAGGGGATGAGATAGCCGTTGTTGGGAAGCGGAATCCCGAGGTCGGATTGAAGTTCCTTGAAGATGTTTTTGAGGGACGCGGGGAGCTTGCGGACGGACTTGTCTACGGAGAAGCAAAGGCCGTGGGCCATGCCTTCGCCGGGGTAGGGATCCTGGCCGAGGAGAAGAACGGTTACTTTGTCGAGGGGGGTGAAATGCAGCGCTGCGAAAACTTGGTTGGGGGCGGGATAGATTCCTGACGGTAACCGCTGTCGTTCTTCGGCGACGAATTTCGCGAGGCTTTTAAAGTAAGGCTTGTCGAACTCTGCGCTGAGCGCGTTGCGCCAGGACTGGGGGATTTCGAGGTTCAAAGGTTGTTGGGACATAGGACAGGGGACAAGGGACATTTGACAGCGGGGAGAGGCCTTCTATGTCAAATGTCCCTTGTCCTGTGTCCCATGTCTCTTTGCTTCCCTATTTCTGTGGGTGCTTCTTCATCAACTCTTCCAGCAGTTTCGCTGTGTCCTCATGGACATCGATGCGAGCGCCACCGCGGCTGTTCCCGCCGTTACGTCCCATCGCGGAGTCGATGACGGTCTTTTCGCGATTGTCCTTCGCGTAGAGGTCTGCCCCTCGGTCCACGAGAAACTGGACTGCGGCGTTCCAGCCCCACCGGGAAGCTTCATGCAGCGGCGTCTTCCCCGTGGGGTCTTTCGAGTTCACGTTCGCGCCGGCGTCCAGAAGGACCTTCAGCGTATCCGCGGAGCGTTGTGCCGTGTCTTCGGAGGTGTAGTAGCCGCGGGTGTCGGCGTCTCCCGAAGCCATTCCGGCGGCGGCCATGATCGGCGTAATTCCGCGGATGGTCGCCAGGTCGAGATTAGCTCCATGCTCTACCAGCAGCTTCGCTGCCGGCGCATCGAGTGCTTTCGCGGCGCGCAGAAGAGGCGTCGCGCCGATAGTGATCATGCCGTCGAGTCCGCGGTCATTACCGGCGTTGCGGTACGGCGGAAAGAGTTTGAGCTGCAAATTCGGATTGGCGCCCGCGTCCAACAGCATGCGGATCACGTCGAGCCCGGTTGTGTCATCGAGCGAGGGCCGATCGGCGCGGCCACCGTGTGGAAGCGTGTTGACGTCCACGGCGGCCCACAACGCGCTGCGACCCCACATATCCCAGCGATTGACGTCGGCGCCGGCTTTGATAAGCGCGGCGGCGGCATCGAACTTCAGGTTCCACGCCGCCATGATCAGGGGCGTGACGCCTTCGGGATCTGTCATGTCGAGATCTGCTTTGCCGTCAACAAGCGCTTTCACGCATTCGACGCAGCCTTCGCGCGCCGCATAGAGCAACGCCGTAAATCCGCCCGAGGCGCGCACACCGGCTCGCGGTTCGGAGCTGACTTGTGCGGGCCAATCCATGAAGCCGGCAGAGTTGTAGCTCGCCGTGGAGATGTTGTTCACGACGGCGCGCGCGTTCACATCCGCGCCGCCCTTGACCAGCGCGGCAACCATGGGGCCCTGACTCTGCGCGGCTGCCCACATCAGTGCGGTCTGATTTCTCTGGGCCTCTTTCGCATTGACGTTGGCGCCGTGCTCCATCAGCAACCGTGCTGCCGCAACGTTGGTGCCGCGGGCGATGATCATGAGCGCTGTCATGCCGTCCGCGCTCGGAGTGTTGGCGTCCGCTCCCGCCTTCAGCAGCTTCTCGATCACGGCGGTGTTGCCGACATTGGCCGCTTCAACGATTGGCGATGCGCCGTATTCATTCTTCACGTTCACGTTGGCGCCGGCGCGAATCAGGCGGTCCACCATATCGGCATCGGCGTTGTGAACGGCCCAGTGCAGTGCGGTCGTGCCGTCGGAGGTCGTTCCATTCACATTGACCTTGGCATCGATGAGCTTGATGGCGGCGGCAGTGTTGCCGGCCTGCACAGCATCGATCAGATCCGCCGGTCCGGCGGCGGCAAATGCGGTAACGCCTGCCAGGGAGAGCACAAGAAGCAGAGATAGAAGCTTGCGCATCTTTGACCTCCTATACCTCCGAGAAGGGCTTCGTGCCGTCGTCGCCAACCTTGTTGACTTCAACCCCGGCCCGCTGAACCACGGTGAGCAGCAGGTTTGAGAGCGGCGTCTGCTCGGGATATTTGAGATGCTGTCCACCCTTCACTTTGCCGTTTGCGCCTCCGATGATGGTCATTGGCAGCGGCGCGTGGTTGTGGCGATCGCTGTTGCTCATGTTGCTGCCCCATACAAGCAGGGCATGATCCAGCATGTTTCCGTCGCCATCGGGCAGGGACTTCAGTTTGGCCAGGAAGCGCGCAACGATCGTGCTGTAGTACGTCTGAATCTTCTGGCACTTGTCGATCTTCGTCTTGTCGGAGGCGAAGTGGGAAATGTAGTGGTAGGCATCTGAAACGCCTACGACGTTGTAGGTCAGCCCACTGACTTCTCCGGCCATCATGATGCTGGCAACGCGCGTCAGGTTCCCTTGATAAGCGAGCGTGACCAGATCGAACATCAGTTTCAACGCATCGTCCGGATTGGCCGGAACGCCTGCGGGAGCCGGTGGCAGCTCCAGCTTCGACAGGTCGCGCGCTTCCATTTTTTGTACGCGACGCTCGATTTCACGAACGGTATCCAGGTAGTCGTTGAGCACGACCTTATCGGAAGAGCCGAGGGACCGTTGCAGGTCCGCGGCTTCCTTCGAGACCAGATCAAGAACACTCGAGTATTGTTTGGAGATCGTCTTGCGCTCCTGCGGCGTATCGCCCTGACCGAACAGCCGTTGGAAAAGTTTGCGCGGATTTGTTTCCACGGGCAGAGGTTGGTTGGGCGTGCGGAACGAGATCGTGCCGGAATAGCTGCAGCCATAATCACGATCGCACGAGCCGCCGCCGCCGCGGGCCTCGATGCCGACTTCGAGCGAGGGGAATGGCGTGTCCTGCCCGATTTTTTCGGCGATCATCTGGTCGATCGTCTTGCCGCCCCACGGGTCCTGGCTCTTGCGGGGAGCGACGCCGCTCAGCCACGTGCCTGGGCTCAAGGCATGAACCGGCGGCGCGATCGCAGCCTTGTTCTCCAACCCGCTGACAATCGTCAGTTGCTTGCGATAGGGCTCGAGTGCCTTGAGGATCGGCGTGAATTCGAAATCCGTGCCGGTTTTCTCAGGAGTCCACGCGCTCATGATCGCTCCATGCGGCATGTAGATGAATCCTGCCCGCAATGTCGGAGCCGCGGCGGTCTGCGCCAGCGCCGTGCTTGCCGGGATCATCGCGTCGAGCAGCGGCAAGGCCATAGTGACGCCCATACCCTTGAGGAACGTGCGGCGGGGCAGATGCTTCTTGGTGATGAACATGGTGGTCTCCTTAGTTTTCCGGCTGCGTGTCCCCTCCTCTTGAGGAGGGGTGGCCGAAGGCCGGGGTGGTCACGATTGCCGAAACGTTATCGAGCCCTGACCACCCCGTCTGGCCTTCGGCCAGCCACCCCTCCTCAAGCGGAGGGGACACGTGCTCAAATCAATTACCTTTTGCTACCTTCGAGTCTCCGGCCGCCGGCGCTCTTTGCGACTGGAACGGCAGGCTCTTCACGATACCGAGAACGATTGATGAAAACTTGTAATTCTCTTTTGCCGAATCCCGAACGATCTTGCGGACTGTCGGCATGTCGAAGTACTCCACGCTGCGGCCGAGACCATAAGTCATCAGCTTCTGCGTCATCGTTTGAACAAACTGATTGGGATTCTTTGCCAGCGCCTTGCGCAGATCCTCCGGGCCGTTGACGGGTGTTCCATCCACAAGAGTGCCGGACGGGTCGATCGCCGTGGCAGCCCAGCGATCCTTGGTGCGGAACTCGCCGACTGCGTCAAAGCTTTCCATTGCAAATCCCAGGGGATCGATGATTCCGTGACATGAATTGCATGTCGGGTTCGAACGATGCGCCTGCATGATGTCGCGGACCGACTTCGCTTTTTCGCCTTCCTTGTTTTCTTTGAACGCTTCCACGCCCGGCGGCGGCGCTCCCGGCGGCGTGCCGGTGATCGCTTCCAGAATGAAGGCGCCGCGCAGCACCGACGATGTGCGATTTGGATACGACGTCACCAACTGCACGCTACCTTTGCCAAGCACTCCCCAGCGGTTCGGATCTGCGAGTGTGACGCGACGGAAGTGAGTCCCCCGAACATCAGGCACCCCGTAATGCGCCGCCAGGCGCTCGTTCAGAAACGTGTAATTCGCGCTGAGGATGTCCATGACGCTGCGGTCTTCTTCAAAAACGCTGGAGAGGAACAGTTCCATCTCCTTTCGGAACGCGTTCTTCAAGCCGGCATCGAAATTCGGGAAGATGATCGAATCCGGATCGATCTTGTCGAGGTCGCGCACATGCAGCCACTGGAACGCGAAATTCGTGACCAGCGCTTTCGCTTTCGGATCGGCGAGCATGCGCTTTGTCTGTTGCTCCAGGACGACTGGATCCGTCAACCGGCCTTTGACTGCGAGATCGAGGAGCATGTCATCGGGCCCCTGGCTCCACAGGAAATACGACAGTCGCGAGGCCAGTTCCAGATTGGTGATCTTGTAGTTCGTGCCGGGCGCGGCGGTCTTCGGCGTGGGCTCCGCGCGATACAGGAACTTCGGGCTCGCCAGAATGGCCATCATTCCGTACTGCAGACCGGATTCGAAATTGTTGTACGTCGCCCGTCCGGTTTTGAAGAAACCCAGGGCCGGAGCGATGTCTTCGTCAGTGACGGGACGACGGAATGCCCGGCGCGCGAGGTTCTTGAGAATGTCGGAAGCGCAGGCGACTTCCTGGCTCTCGCTCGCAGGATGGCAGACAAAGATGCGCTCGCGGCTTGCGACGTCCTTCACCGCGGTTGTCGGCGCGAAGGGGCCAATGATCTGAATACCGCCGCCCCCGCCTCCGCCACCACCACGTCCACCGCCTCCGCCTCCGCCAAATCCACCACCGCCACCGGGCGTGAAGGACTCGAGCACGCTATCGGACTCGGCATAGCTTCTCGGCGCTGTCGCCGTTGCGATTTTGTGAGGTCCGGCTTTTACGGCCATGCGCGTGTTTGGCGTGATGCGGACGCCGTCCAGAAGAATGTTGCCGTTGCCGCGGATCTCGTATTCGCCATCGGCCGGGAATTTATGCTCGACGACCGTACCGGTCATCCCGAGTGGGATGCCGGCGGCGACGTGAGGGTTCTGATCGGCGCTGCCGCCACGCAGCGTTACCCGCTGCGCCTCTTCCGTCATCGGCGTGCCCAGCGCCTGAAGGCTGACGGCGCGAGCTGCGGTGATGTATTGATCGAGGAATGAAGGCGAAACTTTGAGGACGTTCGAAATGTTGTCGAAACCGTCGCTGATGTCGTCCGCTGGCAGCAGGTTCGCGGCATCGACATCAATGTCGAGCAGTTCCTTGATCGAGGCGGCATATTCGGCCCGATTCAGTCGATGGACTTGTACGCTGCCGGGGTTGGGATTCGCTGCCGCGGCCTGATCCATCGAGGTTTCAAGCCAGGTGACCAGCGCCTGCGCGGCTGCGGGTTCCGGTTGTTTCGCATTGGGCGGCGGCATCAGATGGCCGCGCACTTTCATGATCGCCTTTTCCCAGATGTCGGCGTGATCGGCAAGCTTCGTTAGATCGAGAGTGTCGAGCGCGAGTCCGGCGGTTTTGGTGCGCTGGTTGTGGCACGTGACGCAATACTGATCGATGGTTGCCTTGTACGACGCGATCGCAGCCGGAGCGGCCGGCGTGCCCGGTTGAGATTGTTGGGCCCGCAAGCCACTGGAACCTGCTGAGGCAATTCCCAGGGCGATCGCGGTAGCGGCCAGGACGTAGCGCTTCATCATCATCTCCTAAACAATATTCGAGCCGCCCGGGCTGCCGAGGCCGCCAAGCTCGCGAACGTGGTTCCACAAACCCGGATAGATATTCGCCATGAACTGCTTGGGGTCACCCCACTTGGCGTCGAAGTCCTTTGTCGGAGCCGCGCGGTACATGTCTCCGGAGGACATCCCTTTCTTCAGCAAATCCACGAGGCGAATCCGCATCGCCAGCAGCATTTCAGCAAGCCCCTTCAACTCGGGTTGAGGCTGCACGGAGCCGGTCCCAGGAACGACCTTCGTTTGCTCGTTGGTGAGCTTGACGAGGGAGGCGGCCGCGTCCGTTGCCCCGCCGATCCATCCGCCGGTAGACCAATCGAGAATCGGATACTTGCCCGCCGTGAAGAGATTGCCAGTCACCAGGATGTTCGGCCCCGGGAAAAAGACATAGATATCACTGTCGGTATGCGCCTGGCCGAGATGGCCGTACTGAATTTCCTCCTTGCCGAACGTCATCTTTCCCGTGGTGTAAAACGTTTGCGTGGGGCGGGCCTCTTTCGCGCGCGGCTTATAGGTCTTGTCCTGCCACTGAACGTGAAACGTCGTGCTCATCCACAGCTTGGTGTTTTCGTGGGCGATGATTTTTGTGCCCGCTTTGCCAAACGCGTCGTTCGAACCGGTATTATCGAGGTGCCAGCAGGTATTGAACAGCGCTTGAACCGGCTTCCCCCCCGAGAGATCGGCGACGGCCTTCAGCAGTTCCGGTGTCCGCTCGGCGATCCCGCCATCGACGAGTAGCGACCCTTCCGGCTGCGTCAACAGCAGGACGTTGGATCCGGCTCCCGTCAGTAAAGTGTAGTTGTCATTAAGCTTCGTGGCAGAGATCGCGGGACTCCCCTGCGCGAAGGCTCCCGGCACGCGATGGGCGAGTGATAGTCCCGCCGCGCCACCGACCAGAGCGCGGCAAAAATCCCGGCGGTTTGACCGTGTCATTCCAGCAGTTCCCCTTACCCCAAATGATAGGCGTCATTATCCTTTTTAATGGGACATAGGACAAGGGACACGGGACATTTGACAGCCGGAAGAACTCTCGATGTCAAGTGTCCCGTGTCCCTTGTCCCGTGGTTTGTTCGTACTTCAGTCGAAGGCGACGTCGTTGTCGAGAACGATCTCGATGATCGTTCCGCGTTGCAGCTCGAGGTCATCACCTCTCCGGATCAGGGCTTCCGCAAGTCCTCCGGCAACGCCTGCAGCACCGCCGATTGCCGCACCCTTTCCAACACTAACTCCTCTGGAAAGAGCGCCAACCACGGCTCCGGTAGCCGCACCTTTGCCCCCTGCGACGGCGATGTCTTCACCGTCTTTGCCGGGTTCGGCTTCGATGGTGGCTTCACCCTTTCGCTTCCCCGTGTCCGAACTACCGAGCGAGGCGTAGATGGGAACCTTGAGGCCGCTGGGAAGGATCAGGGACTGAAAGGAAATCGTGAGCTGGGCCTTGCCTTTTACCCGCCCGGCTCTCTCAGCGGCTACGACTTTGCCGAGCACTGTCGTCCCTACCGGGATCACGATCTTTTTGCCGTCGCTTACGGGAATCACGGTGGTAGCGTAAATGTTCGCGCCTTCCTGGATGTTCTTCGTCGAGACGCGATTGGCCAGGGCTACGGGAAAGCCTGTACCTTTGGTCAAGAGGGAGTCCGACGTCGTAGAAGGCTTGTCAGCCTGGGCGTTGAGGTTGACCGGGGTTTGCGCCAATAAGGTGAGAAGGATAACTGCAATCATGGATGCTCCTTGGATACTGATCAAGAATCATATCCATAGACGAAGCATTTTGGGAAATGAGGTGTCAGGCACCTCATTTCCCGCGATTTGCCGGCTATCGGAAACGTATGCTGTCGATCATGCGGTCGAAGATCGGCGAGTGCAGGGAATTGTCGGATTGCCGCGTAACTCCGAGGAAATAGTAGAGGCGTCCGTTCGAATGCAGGACGGTCGTTAAATGATCGATTTCAGTTCCGCCAAACGGGGAGCTGTTATTCAACTCAACAGCCATCGCATCGAACCCGTCCACGCGTCTCGAAGTCTTCCGAATCACGCGGAGGTTGGGATTCGATAGCTGCAGTTTGTCGATCAACTGGTCTGTGTCCTCGCTGAGACTCGACTGGGGTTGACCCTGCGTCGGCAAGCTGAAATCGTTGCGGCCAAAGAAGTTGCGGCTTTCCGGTTTGAAACTGTCGAGCATCATCCCATAAGCCAGGTCGCCGGAGACGATACCGCCGTCAGGCGCCAGAATGACACTGTCGCCGCTTTCATCAATGCGCCAGTTGTCCGGATAGCGAATTTCGAAGTCCGCTGTCTGATATACCGTCCAGCGATTCGAGTCCGCCGGTAGCCGGTCGTCGTCGGTCGCCGCGAGACCGAACCCGTCGTCGCTTCTTATGTTCTGCTGCGCCGTTCGAAACGCGGCGGAATCTCCACGCCACGATCCTGGCAGAGGCCCCAGACGCTGAAGCTCTCGCCGCACTGAGGCCGTCCGGTTCGGCGGAGTCGGGTGGTTATAGGCGAAATCTCTCGCGCCGCTGTCTCGCTGATCAATAAGGTGCTGAAACGCGGTCGGGATTAATCGCGGGTCGAATCGCGCGTCGTAGAGAATTTGCGTCGCGATGGTATCCGCCTCGAGCTCGGCTTGAGAGTTGTACCGAGTCACGAGAGAATCCGGGCCATTCAGGCCGAGCCGTGAAATCGCGTCATTAACAGTGACGCGCGTTTGTCGCGTACTAAGCCGCGAGTATTCGGAGGAAACCTGCTGCGTTCCATGGCGAGCGGCAACATGGCCAATCTGATGAGCAAGGACGGAAGCCAGTTGTGGCTCGTTCTGCATGGCCGCAATGAGGCCGGTGCTCACATAGATGATTCCGCCCGGTAGCGCCATCGATCGAACATCAGGATCAACAAAAACGCGGAATTCATAAGGAAACCTGTAGCCAGGTGCGCGGCCTGCCAACTCTCTACCCAGCGTGCTTACGTATCCTCGCGCGGAGGAATCGTTCGACAGGGTGAAAGTACTTTCAGCGTCGCGCGCCAGAGCGCGACCCATTTCAATATCCTGCTGCGTTGTGAAGGAGTTCGAGCCTGTCCGCAAGGCCGTGCGCTGTGCCAATAGAGGCAGCGACATCGCCACCAGCACTCCCAGCGCAAGAGCGGTGGACTTGGCTTTCGACAAAAACATAGATACCTCCTTTTCCGTTATCCGCGATAACGGCACATCTTCTTTAAGAGCATGCCTCGAGCCGCAGACAACTGATTGGTTTTCAGAGGGTTGCCTAGGACCCAGCCGGACGCAATTTGTTCAAAAGGAATACGGGCTTGACAGTCTGATTTCAACTGTCATAGTGTTCTATGACAGTAGGCCAATGAGCGGCTGCCGAATTACAAGCCCGGTAGGGCGCAGCCATCAAGAAAATGTATTTACAGATCAATTACAAGTCCGGCAAGCCGGTCTATCTGCAGGTCGTCGATCAGATCAAAGCGGCAGCCGCGTCAGGCGCGTTGAAGCCTGGAGACCTGCTCCCGTGTATTCGACCGCTCGCCGAAGAATTGCGGGTCAATCGCAACACGATCGCGAAAGCGTATTCCGAGTTGGAGAGCCTGGGAGTGATCGAGACCCAGCAGGGCAGAGGCTGCTTTCTGAAAGGGAACAACTCGCCGCTGAAAAAAGACATCCGGCGAAAGATGCTGATCGAAGAGATCGACCAGGCGATTGTCCAGGCTCACCATCTGCTGGTGAATCGAGACGAGTTTCTTTCGTTGGTTGAGGAGCGCATTGAGGTATTGGAGCAAAAGCGCCGGGAATCCTCCGGCGAGGAGACAGAGTGATGAACGCATCAGATCCGGTCGTCAATGTCGAGAATCTCACCTACAAGTATGGTCGAGGAGCCGAGGCGGTTCATGGTTTGAACCTGCAGGTGAAGCCGGGGCGCTGCTACGGACTATTCGGCCGCAACGGCGCCGGCAAAACAACCACCATTCGATGCCTGATCAATCTGCTGCGGCCCCAGCAGGGCACGGTTCGTGTTTTCGGTCTCGATCCGGCAAAGAACGAGACCGCTGTGAAACGCCGGGTGAGCTACGTTCCGGATCAGGTTGCCTTCTATCCATGGATGAGCGTCCAGGAAACGTTCGACTATCTCGCATCGTTTCGCGAGCACTGGAACAAGAAAATCGAAGCCGACCTGTTGCATCGCTTTCAACTCGACGCGAGCCGACGCACGGCGGTTCTTTCGAAAGGGCAACGTACTCAGGTCGCTTTAATCGCCGCCATTTGTCCGGAGCCGGACCTTCTTCTGCTCGACGAGCCGACCTCCGGCCTGGATCCGATTGTCCGCCGGGAATTCATCGAAACCGTGATTGGCGCCTATCAGGAAGGCGACCCAGGAAAACGTACGATTCTCGTTTCCACACACCTGATAACGGAATTCGAAGGGCTCATCGACGAATTCACAATCGTGGACGGCGGCCGCGCCGTGATGTCGCTGAACGCAGACGAGGCTCGTGACCGCTATCGAAAAATCCGCGTACGTTTCGCCCAGTCTCCGCCGGATCTGAATCTTGAGAGAGCGCTGCATGTGAAGCGCACGGGACGCGAACTGGAACTGGTCGTCAACGGTGGCGGCCCGGAGTTATTGCAGCGGCTCCAAAACCACAATCCGGAGGCGTTGAGCACGGAAGCCCTGACGCTGGAAGAGATCTTCGTCGCGGCGCTCAAACAATAGGAAGTCTCATGGCTATTTCAACTGTCAGAATCGGAAAAGAAGTGAGGGCGTTGTTCTGGCCATGGTGCGGACTGATGGCCATGGCGGCATTGCTTTTTCTTCCCCTTCGAAATGAACCACTGACCGTGTCCATCGCGACTGCAGGATTCTTGCTCGGCCTGCCGCTGCTGGCGACTCTCTCCCTGGGGTATGAATTCCAGCACGGTACGGCCCCGCTCTTGTTCGCCCAGCCAATCGACCGAAGCCGAATCTGGCGTGAAAAATGGATCGTGCTGGTTCCCGCGATGGCAATCCTGGCTGCGATATATCTCGGGCCCGATGTGCTTCTCAGGTTGCGTCACGACTATTATTTCGAGGGCCCGGATCCTCGAATGCGTGCCGCCGCTATCGTGTGGGTTATCACCGTTACGTGTACCGCACCGTTCTGGACGCTTGTCGGCAGGTCCATACTGAACGGATTCCTTTTGAACATCATCCAGGGGTTTGTCGGGTTTTGGATTTGGATGGCCGTGAATTCCATGCCGAATCCGAAGTGGATATCGCCGGATGGCGTGATCGCTGCCGCACCCGTCTACGCGTTGCTGATGCTCTGGCTTGGCTGGCGAAGGTTTGCCAACTTCGAAGTTGCGGGAGGCAGCGCCAGCGCCGAACTGTTGATGCCTGCTTCAGAACGTCGGAGCCACTCTCCCGGTTGGCTGCGCAGCCGCCCAGGCCAGCCGATTCTCAATCTCATTCGCAAGGAACTCCGTCTGTTGTGGCTCGTTTGGATCCTCGAGGCCGTCATGATTCTGGGTGTGGTTTGCCTGGCGGGCCTGCGTCTTGTCCCCGCCACTTCGATAAACACCGTCGCGTTCTGGGTTTCGGGTTTTGTGCTGACTTTCGGTTTACTGGCGGCGATTCTGGCCGGCAGCCTGTCGATAGGCGAGGAGCGAACTTCAGGAACTCAGTCCTGGCACCGGACGCTGCCCATGTCCGGCGCCACCCAGTGGTTCATTAAACTGACGGTGGTTCTATCCGCTTCATTCCTGGCACTGGTATTGCCTCTGACGCTCGCCAGATTTGCCGTTGGGCGAAGCTTTGTCCTCGTACTGGATTTCGGCCTGCAAGGCGACCCCGTCCTCTCACTCTCGCTTTTTTGTACGGTGCTGGGCTTCGCTGCATTCTGGTGTGGATGTCTCGTGAAAGGAACGGTACGCGCTGCGTTGCTCGCTGTTCCCGCACTCGGCTTCGTTCTTATTTCGATCGGTGCGACCGAGGACTTTGTGCGCATCCTTCTGTTCGAGCCCGCTCTGGATCCTATTCTCTTAAGATTCCATCCCTTCCCGTTTGTGGGCGGGTTTGTGGGCTGGCGGGCATACTGGTCTCAGTGGTGGATAGTTGGGTTGGTTGCTTCAGCATTACTGGTAGCCATCGCACAGAGCCTTCGCTTCTTTCGAAGCGAGGCGTCCGAACGCTTTGTGTCTGTGCTCAGGCCGCTACTTGAGGTATCGCTCGCCGCCTTTGTGGTCGGTGTCGTTTTAGGAATGCCGTTCGCTGTTGTCAATCGCGCAAACCAACTGACATTTGACGCCCTTCGGGAAGTGGCAGACGCAAGGGCCCGGATACTCCGGATCGGGTTCCCAGTGACGCCGGACCCAAGCCCACTATCGATTGAAAAGCTCCACCCACTATCAGAAACAACGCGTCTCGTGCTTCGTGATGCGACGATTCTCGTGCATCGCAGCGCTCGATCTGAATTGCCCTCGATGTCCGTTCGCTTCAGAAACGGTATGAGTTGTGCAATGGAAGACTTGTTCCGTTACATGTGCGAACCACAGTCCGGAAAATGATTCATTGCTGATGCACTGAGGGTTCGGTCTTCGCAGCCAGTTGTCCGCGAAGCTGAAGGATTACAACTACCGCCACGCACAGCAGTCCTATCCCGGCAATCAAGCAGAGAAGAAGCGTTATCGCGGGCACCATCCATACAAACTGGGGGCCGAGGACGAGGGCCTTTTCGAGTTTGTATCGCCGTACCGCCAGAAAAGCGACTTCAAGCAGTCCACCACAAGACCAAGAGAGGCAGCGACAAGAGTGTGACTATGGTCCTATATCGGCCGGTTTTGATCAAGCGCCAATCAAAGGTTCGAGTGGAACATTCTGCGGCCCGTTTTCGGTACAGACGGCGAAGGTCGATGCACCATTCGGATTCGAAAGGGTCACGCCGGCGTATTCGCCTTTCACGTTCAGGATGTAACGCGGTCGATCTTTCCTTCGGCGATCATTTCGAGTCCGACCTTCAAACCCAGATCCGCGCGGTCTTTTAGCGGTATGTAGTGCCCCGGATCGGTGCGTCGTTTCCATTCGAGCCACAGTTCTCGTGACCGCGGAGTATTAAGGTCGTCTTCGATCGTAAAGCCCAAATGCCGGGCGAAGTTCTGAGCGTCCTTCCCGACAAGGAGAACGTGATCCGTCTCTTCCATGACCTTCTTTGCGACCAGCGATGGCGTGCGGACACCTTCGAGACAGGCGACGGCACCGCCGAGTTTCTTCGGCCCGTGCATGACGGAAGCGTCGAGTTGGACCACGCCATCCGCATTTGGAAGACCGCCAAAGCCCACGCTGGTGTCGTTCGGGTCGAGTTCGACGATGTTGACGCCGGCGATGACCGCATCAAGAACATCCGCTCCGGCCGTGATCATCTTGAAGGCCTTCGCCACACAAGTCAGCCCGTCCGCGTCTTTGGAGCGATTGCCGTTTCCGGCGGCGATGACAACAGGTCTCGCGCCACGAACCACCACTTGTGGTGCAACAGCCAGTGCGCTGGCCGCAACGAATTCGCGACGGGTGAGTCCTTTTCTCGGCATCGGGTGTGCTCCTCTCGGGACGATTGGCGTCATTCTAATTGATCCGTGACAGTTACAGGAACTATCACACACCCCCCTTTGACGTGTTCAAGGCCTTGTTATCGTCGCCGCCAGTGGAGGTCCTATGAACAGCAGGTTCTACATCGTCGTTGCCTTTTGCGGGCTCGTAGGCGCAGAGGCGTGGTATGTGCGGCGGTCCGGCCGTCGTTATCCGCTGAATACCACGGTCAGCAACGTGAGTTGCGGCTTGCTGAGCCTCTGCGCGGGCGTTTTCTCGGCGATTGCGTTCGCGTTCCTTTACCGCATTGTGGAAACGCGGGTCGGCTTCATCGATGGCTTGGGTTGGCAGTGGTGGAGTCTGATCCTGACCTTTGTTCTGATCGATCTCTGCTATTACGCGTACCATCGGACATCGCATCGAATCGCGTTTCTGTGGGGCACGCACATCGTCCATCACGAGAGCGACGAGTACAACCTCACCGTTTCGCTGAGACAGGGTGCATTAGCGCAATTCAGCTCGATCCCGTTTTATCTGGTGCCCGCGGTGGCAGGAGTACCCCTGCATATCTTTCTTGTCGTTGATGGGGTTTACCAGCTCTACCAGTTCTTCGTGCATACCGCGCTGGTAACCGACATGGGCTGGCTCGAACACGTCATCGCGACGCCCCGGCTTCACCGCCTGCATCATGCGCGGAATGAGCAGTACATCGACCGCAATTACAGTGGATTCTTGATTCTTTGGGACAAGCTCTTCGGGACTTACACCGAGCCGTCGGCTGAACCTCTCTATGGCGTGACCGAACCGCTGTCGAGCTGGAGTCCCATTTGGGCGAACCTTGGGTACTTCCGCGAGTTGTGCGAGAAGGCCCGCGACCGGCGTGGGTGGGATCGGGCCTGGACTTTCGCGGGCCCTCCGGAATGGAAGCCCGCCAGTGAGGTTCTCGAAACTCACGTCGCCTATGTTGCCTACGACGCACGACCGCAATTCGGGTTTTTCAGCGCGGCTCTCGCCTCCTTCGTTGCGGCCCTGATTCTTGGGCTCTTGCTGGTCGCGCTACCTTCCGATTGGGACCTTTCGGTCCGTGCCTCGGTCGCCATCGTGGCTGCACTCACGGCATGGTGCTCAACGCGGCTTTTTGACGGGGCGAACGTTCGGAGCTAAGATCGGCGCCATGCAACCCCTATGTCGCCAACTGATCGTGGGGCTTCTCGTCAGTGCTTCAATCCTTGCGCAGGGGGCCGAATACAAAGTTAGCGGGAAAGTCACCGGCCTGCTCTCGACGGAGGGCGCCCGCGTTGTGCTTGCTGGCGGGACACTGGGCCCTGGAGTAGAGGCGCCGATTGAGCCTGACGGATCGTTTGCCTTTTCAGGGATTGCGCCTGGAAACTATACGGCTCGGCTGAGCCTCAGTGGAATCCAGACGGCGAAATCCATAACCGTGGGCAACGCGGATCTCACAGGAGTGACGATCGCATTCCCTCGCCGCTTTGCGGTGGCCTGGCACACCATCGTTGAAGGCGATACTGCGGTTTCGAATCCGCCATATTTCAACCTGGAATCCCGCATGAAAGGCAGTATTGATGCTTTCAGTAGCGGAGGTGTCGGGCCGGCGATTCTCACGCTTGCTGCAGGGGACCACAACATTACATTGCGCGGCCTGCCGTCGGGATATCAGGTGAAGTCGATCACGTACGGTACAACGGATCTTGTGAAGGAACCGCTGCGCATTGACGGTCCGGTGACCTGGGAAATCATCGTCCGGCTCGCGCGTGTAACTCCGGCGCGATAGTTCAGTGCCAGTACTGACCGGGCCACCTTATCGGGAGATCCCGTATCCGGCCCAGCACCGTATTCGCGTTAGGGACGAACCGGATCAGCACTGTCGTGTCGTCGGCTGGGAGTGCTGCGAGGTTCTCCCTGTAGTTGTTCCAGGTCTTGTCCAGGTAGTCCTCGACATTTGAAATGTAGAAGGCCGAAACAGTCGCGCCGTGATCTTTCAGATACTTGGCGATTTGCTTGATGGTTTTCGGCCCGCCGAAGTCGGCCACCAGCGGAATGATGAGATTCTTCTGCTGCATCTCTCGAACGTATTTGTAGCGCTCTTCGGTGTCGAGATACGCCCAGTTCTTGCCTCTCCCGTCGTTGGCCACCATGAGGTTGTAGTAGCTCGGAACGGCATTGTTCGGGGTTGAACTGGCATAGGCGTAATCCATTCGCGGGCCGCCTCGAAGGAACACGTTGAAGACGTATTCCATCTTTTGTTCGTCATCGCTGGTGAGTGTGAACTGGTGCTGCTTTATGAGGCGGTCCTTCATTGCTTGAAGCGTCTCTTTGAAAAAATCGGGATCGCCTTTGACGGGCTCGAATGCTTTAAATAATTGATCCGCTGTGGAATTCGCATTCACGCCGGCGGGTGATTTTCGGGAGAACAAGCGCGAAACGAACTCCGTACGATCCCCGGACATTTCGAAGAGTGCCTTGTACATCAGCAACTCCACCAGGTTCTGACGCCGAATGTCGAGAACAAAAGCCAGCTTCGGCTGAAGCGCGGCAATATAGGTAAAGTTCTGCTCCGGTGCCACGCCCAGATAGGCACCTCCGGGCTTTGCAATGCGTTTCAGTTCGGGAATGACGTCCTGGTAGGAGATTTCGTTCGAGACGAAGTTTTCGTAGGGGAACGAGCCGCCGGTTTCGGAGAACTCCGTGACCATGCGCCAGAACTCGGCGTCCGTGTATTGAGTGGGAAGGGTGTCGGCAGCCGGCGAGGCAATCGCCGCCAGTCCCATTGCGCCAGCGAGGGCTATCGACAGCAACTTTTTCGACATTGTTTTGCGATCTTAACGCCGATTCCGGTTTTGCCCAAAAGGCCAACCGGAAAAGGTTGGCCGGTGTCTAAGCTTCAGGTTAACTTCCGGGGGTCACAATGGCGGAGTTGTGGTTTAGGCGTGTAGTCCTACTTTCGTTTCTGTTTGTCCTGACGGGATCGCTCAGGGCTCAGACGCCCGCAGGACGGACTGCGCCGCCTCGCCTCCGAGTTTTCATCGACTGCCAGTACGAATGCGACACCACCTACCTGCGCGAGAACATCGAGTTCATCGAATACGTCCGTGACCGGGCGGCTGCCGACGTGCACCTCCTGGTGACCACGCAGGAGACTGGCGGTGGCGGAATGGCCTGGAATCTGAAGTTCATCGGGCTCGATTACTTCATGGGGCAGGATCGAACCCTCACCTTCAATACTCCACAAACCGCAAGCGGCGACGATCGTCGCAAGGAATTCGCCCGCGTTTTCAAAGTTGGCCTGGTTGGCTACGCTGCAGAAACGACTGTGGCGCCGGATCTGGACGTTTCTTTCCGCAAGTCATCGGAGACCGGCGAAAGCAAAACCAAATCGACCCATGATCCGTGGAATTTCTGGGTTTTCCGTGTGGGAATGAACGGCAACCTGAGCGGCGAACAGACCAGCAACAACCGCTCCTATCGCTTCAATGGCTCAGCCAGCCGTACGACTGAGCAGTGGAAGATGAATTTTTCCATGTTCAGCAACACCAACAACTCCACGTTCAAGCTCGACGATGACACCGTGTACAAAAGCCGTACGGACGGCTGGAATTTCAATTCCCTGGTCGTGAAGAGTCTTGGGCCGAAATGGTCGTATGGAGCGCGGTACAACATGTCGCACTCCAGTTTTTCCAATACGGATCGGTCGGTGGGAGCCTCTCCTGCAATTGAGTTCGACTTTTTCCCTTACAGCATGTCCACGCGCCGCAGCCTGACGGTGCAGTACTCGATCGGCATGACGCGCTATCAATACCGGGAACTGACGATCTACGACAAGCTTGAGGAGAGCGTTCCGAGCCATTCGCTGAATACTTCAATCGGTATTCGTGCGCCGTGGGGTTCCGTAGGCGGGTCGGTGAATATCTCTCAACACCTCAACCACACGGATCGTTACCACATTGGCATGTATGGCAACACGGATGTGCGGCTATTCAAGGGATTCTCGTTTGATTTCTTTGGGAACTACGACAAGATCGGCGATCAGATCGGCTTGGCGAAGGGCGACATCTCGGAAGCCGAGGTTCTGCTTAGGCTTCGGCAGCGTGCCACCGGCTACAGCTACTATATGGGCTTCGGGATCAGCTACAGCTTCGGGTCTATCTTCAACAGCACCGTTAATCCCCGCTTCGGAGGCGGTGGATTTTAGGACGTTGGTGAACAGGACAGGGTTCGCTCGCCGTCTTCCTGCACGGTCCAATGGTTGCGCTGACCGTTATAGTCGCGGATCGCATGTCTGCGATTGACTGCGACGATGGCGCTCCTGCTGCACCCCATGCGCTGTGCAATTTCATTAATGGACATATCCGTCGAAGCAAGGAGACGAGTGATTCGGGTGGTCTGGTAGTCGGTGAGAGATCGTCCTTGATGTGCCATTAGGCTCCTGCCTTGTCTGTTGATTCCTTCAACATTAAAAACCAATGCATGCCGGCCCCGCCGCCGAAGCTTAGGATGCCCGCGCCGTAAATTGTTCCTTCTTGCCCGGCCGCACCGTCCATCGATTACGCTGCCCGGAATACTCTCGGATCGCGTGCCGGCGGTTTATCCCGACAACAGCGCTCCTGCTGCATCCCATGCGTTCGGCGATCTGATTGATGGTGAGGTCCGTCGAGGCAAGCAGACGGAGAATCTTAATCAGTTGATAGTCCGTAAAAGATCGTCCCTGATTTGCCATAGGCTCCTGCCTTTGGGTTGAATCCTTTCAACTACTCTCGTCAGGAAAAGATGCTCTAACAGTGACATTGGGAAATCAAGTTACAAATGCGTGAAGTCGGCGGGGCAGGGCCTTTCAGCTCACAATTCTTAGTTCTCAATTCCCTGATCAAAAAGTTCCCCCTCTTATTTCCTAATGCTTTGTGATCAGAGGATTGAGAACTAAGAATTGTGAGCTGAAATTCCCTACAGTTACGGCCGCCGGTACGAAACGTGCACATACAGTTCTGGAGGTGCCAGGACATGAGCAAAACTATCCTGTCGATCGTTCTCACCATAATCCTGACGACACCGCTTCTGGCCCATCATCCGTTTTCCGTGGAATACGATGGGAAGAAACCCGTTTCTCTTACGGGCACGGTGACGAAGGTGGAATGGGAAAATCCGCACGCGCGGCTTTACATGGATGTCGAAGACGACACCGGAAAAACGCAAAGCTGGAACTTCGAAATGGGAAGCCTGAGCGCGCTGCACAAGGCGGGCTGGCGCAAAGACACGCTCAAGACGGGTGATACCGTTACCGTCGATGGATGGCTTGCCCGGTCGCCGGCAAAGGGATATGCCGGTAATATGAAGACCGTGTGGCTTGCGGATGGTCGTGAGCTTTCAGGCGCGTCTTCTGCCGGTGACACCGAGCCTCATGAAAAAATAACGCCAACGCGCTTCAAGTGAGCTAGCGAAGCCCGAACGGATTCGCGGTTTTGCCCACGATATCGATCCAGACACTCTTGGTCTGCAGATATTCGTTAATCGCTTCAATGCCGCCTTCGCGGCCCAACCCGGATCTCTTGTAACCGCCGAAGGGCGTCATGTAGCTCGTCACGCGATAGCAGTTCACCCATACAGTACCCGCTTCCAATCGTTCACTCATGGTGAGTGCGCGTCGAATGTTGCTGGTCCAGACTCCAGCCGCGAGTCCGTAGACGGTGTTGTTCGCGATTTGCAAGGCTTCGTCTTCTGTGTCGAACGGAATGAGCGCGAGCACTGGACCGAAGACTTCTTCGTTGGCGATGCGCATCTCCGGCCGAACGCCGGAGAGGATCGTCGGCTCGACGAACCATCCTGTACCGCATTCGGGGCGTTGTGCCGGCCCGCCTCCGAGCAGGCAGGTAGCGCCTTCACCGCGAGCGACGTCCATATAGCCGAGAACTTTTTCGTATTGAGGACGTGTGGTGATCGGGCCGACCTGCGTGGCGAGATCGAGCGGATCGCCCATACGCGCGGACCGCGCGAGTGCGAGCAGACGCTCGACAAAAGTGTCGTAAACCGGACGATGAATCAGGGCGCGAGACCCTGCGATGCAGGTTTGGCCTGTTGCCGCAAAGATGCCCGAAACGACTCCATTCACGGCCTGGTCAAGATCGGCATCGTCGAAAACAATGTTCGCCGACTTGCCGCCGAGCTCGAGCGTGACGTGTTTGATGCTGCGCGCCGCCTGCTCGTAGATCGCCTGCCCTGTACGATCGCCCCCGGTAAACGCAACCTTTGCCACATCCGGATGAGTGATCAGCGCGTCGCCGGCCTCGTTGCCGAATCCAGTGACAATGTTGACGACGCCGGGAGGAAAGCCGGCTTTTTCGAACAGTTCCGCGAACACCAGTGCAGACACAGACGAGTGTTCCGAAGGCTTCCACACGGCCGTATTTCCCGCGGCAAGCGCCGGCGCCAGCTTCCAGGCTCCGAGCAGCAGCGGAGAGTTCCACGGTGTGATCGCGGCGATGACGCCCAGTGGTTCGTTGCGTGTGAAGTTGAAGAATCCCGGCTTGTCCACCGGCAGCACCCGGCCTTCGATCTTGTCCGCCAGTCCGCCGAAGTAATGAAACCACTCGGGAACGTATCGAAGCTGCGCGCGCATCTCGGAGATCAGTTTTCCATTGTCGGTGGTTTCGATCTCCGCGAGCTTGTCGCCTTCAAGCGCAATGAGATCGCCAAGCCGGCGCAGCAGCGCACCCCGTGCCGATGCCGTGAGCTTTCGCCAGGCGTCGGAGTGGAAGGCTTTCTTCGCGCAAGCGACAGCGAGATCGACGTCGGCTTTGCGGGCGCGCGGGATGAGAGCCCACGGTTTGCCAGTGTAGGGATTGAAAGACTCGATCCATTCGTTGGATTGAGCTTCAACCCGTGCGCCGTCCACGAGCATGCGATGTTTGTTCATAGAGATGCTGTTTTGTGAAAGGGGAATTCACCGCAGAGACACAGAGATCGCAGAGAATACAAACAGGTTTTTCCTGTGTCCTCTGTGTCTCTGCGGTGAATCCTTCTTTCCAAGTTTGGTATTCCCGTTACTCCCCTACCTTCACCCCCGCCCAACGCTCCACGGTCTTCACAACTTCCGTCATATCCGCCGCCTGCCCTTCACTCGCCTGCGTAATCGCCAGCAACTGCCGCACGGCGGTACCCACAACCATGGGCACGCCCAGCGCGTCAGCCTCCTCCAGACACAGCCGCACATCCTTGTTCAGCAGGGCAATCCCAAACCCCACATTGAACGTCCGCGGAATGACGAAGCGCGGAATCTTATCCACCGTCGCGCTGTTCCGGCCGGTGCCCGCGTTGATCACCTCCATGACGAGATTGGGATCGATCCCCGCCTTGACTCCCATCACCAGCGCTTCTGACGAAATCGCCATCGCGGTCGCCGAAAGCAGGTTGTTCAGCAGCTTCATCGTCTGTCCCATGCCGGGTTCCGTCCCAAGCCGAAACACCTTCCCCAAAACTTCCAGCACCGGCTTCACTTTCTCAAACGCTTCATCCGGACAAGAAACCATCACTGCCAGCGTTCCATTCGCCGCTCCTGCAAGCCCGCCGCTGACAGGCGCGTCTACCGACACGATGCCTTTCGGCGCCAGTCCCGCCGCGATGCGCTTGGCATAAGTCGAACCGGTCGTTGACGTATCGACGAAGTACTTCACCTTTGTGCCTTCGCCGACCCCTTTCGCTCCCAGAGCGCAGGCTTCGACAATCGGCGGCGTGGGCAGGCTTATGAGAACAATCTCCGCTTCCGACGCCACCGCGGCTGCGGAATCCAGTCGCCGCGCGCCCATCTCCACAAGCGGTCGCGCCGCGTCGTCACTGGTGTCGAAAATCGTGAGCGAATAGCCGGCTTGAATCAGACGTTTCGCCATGCGCCCGCCCATCCGGCCGACGCCAATAAAGCCCAGAGTGCTTTCAGCCATAAGCTTGAACCTCTCTTAGATTCCCATTTCCTTGAAGACTTCGCGGGCGATGCGGAAGCCGTCCACCCCTGCCGGCACGCCGCAGTAGATCGCCACCTGCATGAAAACTTCCTTGATCTCTTCCTTGGTGAGGCCATTGTTGAGGGCGCCGCGAACGTGCAGCTTGATCTCATGAGGACGATTCAGCGCGGAGAGCATGGCGAGGTTGAGCATGCTGCGCGTTTTCTTGTCGAGGCCCGGGCGGCCCCACACTTCACCCCAGCAATACTGCGTGACGAGTTCCTGGAACTCGCGGTTGAAATCGTCTGCTGTTTTGAAAGCATTGTCTACGAACTCGGCGCCAAGGACTGACTTTCGAATCGCGAGTCCTTTGTCGAACATTGGCTTATCCATGGATGTCTCCTTTAGTTACTGGCTGCGCCCTAGCGGGCTTGCACTCGCAGCCGCTCGTGATGAACTGGGTCGGCCGATGAGAATAGCAAATTATGTTAGAGTGTGCCGCCATGACGACGGGCCTTTGGGAGATTTATGCCGTGCGCTACGCGAAGCATATGCGCACGACACGTGAAAACTTCATGGGCGGCGATCCGCACGACGTTTCGCCCATGCCGATGGACTACTTTGTCTGGGCCGTGATTGGTGAAGACCGCACATTTGTGGTCGATACCGGTTTTGATGCGCCCATGGCAAAGAAGCGCGGGCGTGAGTATCTTCACACGCCCGCCGAGGGCTTGAAGACGATCGGTGTGGATGCGGCAAAGGTCGAAGATGTGATCATCACGCACATGCACTACGACCACTGCGGAAATCACGCGATGTTTCCGGTCGCTCGCTATCACCTTCAGGATCTCGAGATCCAATACTGCACGGGCCGGTCGATGACGCACAAGGTCGCGAGGTTCCCGTTCGAGGAAGAGGATGTCATCGCGATGATTCGACGGCTCTATGCCGGGCGGATCGTATTCCACGATGGCGACGAAGAACTTGCGCCTGGCCTGAGCATTCATCACGTGGGCGGCCATACGATGGGAATGCAGGTTGTCCGCGTGAACACGCGGCGCGGCTTCGTCGTGCTCGCCTCCGACTCGTCGCACTATTACGCAAACATCGAGCGCGGTATCCCGTATCCGCTGATGTACAACGTCACGGAAGTTCTGGAAGGGTATCGAAAGGTCTATTCACTCGCGAGTTCGCGCGAGCACGTCATTCCGGGACACGATCCGCTGGTGCTTGAGCGTTATCCTCCTGCGAGGCCGGAGTTGCAAGGCTGGGTAGTGCGGCTGGATTGATAGGACGTCCCGCGTCCTATCACTACTTCCCGTCATCCCCCGGCGCACCCGTTCCCGGCGATCCCGCGAACAGCTTCTTTCCGTCAGGCAGCGTGACTTCGCGGCCGTTGGCGCGCTTCGCGCCGTCCTTTGACTGGTAGCCCTCGACAACAACTGCTTGTCCCACGGGCACGGAGCTCGAGTTCCACCCACGCTTGATCAGTGCATTCGGCGGCCCCAGTTCGATATCCCAAGCGGTAACTTTGCCGTCTGTTTCTTTCACATTGATGTGAAGCCAGGCGTGAGGATTGATCCATTCCATCTTGGTGATGGTGCCTTTGAGTATCACCTGCTTGTTGGCGTCAAACTCTGCGGAGAATGCGTGATGGGCCAGAAGCGGCGCCGCAGCCAGTGACAATGCGGCCAGGCCGGCCATTAATTGCAACAACCGTGTTCGCATGAAACTCTCCTTCATCTTGATGGCTGCGCCCTATCGGGCTTGCATTCGCAGCCGCTCATTCATCTATTTCTTTTTCGCTTCTTCGGCCGCCTGCTCTTCGGACCGCGCGACACTGAGGATGTTTTGCAAGCCGAGATTGCCTTCGTGACATCCGTACTCGAGAACCGGTTGCGTATCGTCGCGAGTCAGCGGCATCGCAAATGTCCACGGTTTGGTCCACGTCTTTGGATCGTCCACAGTGAGCGCCCAGGTCACCGTGTCGGGAGCGGTGCGCGTGAAGCGCTCTGTCAGCTTCAGTGTTGCGCCATTCGCGTTTCGGAATGCTGTTTCGTCTTTGAAGTTCGTTGTTTCGACAACGAGAGTGTCGCCTTCCCAGTGTCCGCGTGCATCTCCCATGTAGGACTTGATGCCTGAGCCGACATGCGCCGGCGCGTTCAGCGGAATGACGCGCGTTTCGTGAATCATTTCATAGGTGATCGCGACAACGCCGGGACCCTGCACGATTTCATAGGAGTTGCCATAGATCACAGGAAGCATCGAGCCCGGCATCCCGCGCGTGATGCAACGATCGTAGTAACTGCGATCCTCCCAGGAATCTGACGGACCGTGCCCGAGGGCGCGTCGAGCCGCTGCCTGCGCGTTAATGCGTGCGGTACCTTCGGCGGTCATTGCGGGAATCTTGCCGTCTTCAGGATCGATAACGAACCAGGCCTGAGAGCCTTTCACAAGATTCAGATCAGCCTGCCACCAACTGTCCGGCGCATGCAGAGGCCCTGCAAATGACTGAACGGTCCGATTCTGAGCGGCCTGCTTGATGGCTTTGAGTTCGTCTCCCTTAACATCCTGCAGTTGCCGGCCAACAAACTCATTCGGACGCTCCATCGGCGTGCTTTGCTCGCTGAGATTCGAGTAAGAGCCCTGCAAGTCCGGATCGCCCCACGGCGTGCGCGGTGCCGTCCACTTCTTTTGCGCTGTGGTTGGCTTCGGTTGCGCCGCAGTTGCCGCAGGTTTGGGAGTCTGGGCGGAAGTCGAAACCGCCAACAGCAGTGCGGCAGCGATCGCAGTGGTCGCGAAGGTTCGAGAACTCATCCGGATCTCCTTAACTTGATGGCTGCGCCCTGTCGGGCTTGCATTCGCAGCCGCTCACGTTGTTGACGGGCTTGGTTAGCGCTCCGGAGATGCTATCTCCGGGTGTTTTTGATGTCAAACCTGCATTCCCCAGCGCCGCACGGTTCGCCTCTCGATTGTCTTGAACACCAGGTTCTCCACCAGCAGGCCGAAAATGATGATGGTCAGCAGGCCGGCGAAGACCTTGGGAATCTGCAATTCGTTCTTCTTCGTGGCAATGTACCAGCCGAGCCCGCCGGATTCGGAACTGGCGCCGAATACAAGTTCCGCCGCAATCAGGGTCCTCCATGCGAAGGCCCAGCCGACTTTGAGGCCTGTCAAAATGCTTGGGAATGCCGCAGGCACAAGAATTCGGGTGATGTAGCCGAATGAGGACAGTCCGTAGTTCTGTCCCACCATGCGGAGCGTCGGGCTGACAGCGCGAAATCCGCTATGAGTGTTAAGGGCCACGGCCCAGAGCACGGCATGAATGAGAACGAAAATCACGCTGAGGTTTCCCAATCCGAACCAGATCATCGCCAGGGGCAACAGCGCGATCGAGGGCAGGGGATTGAACATCGCGGTCAGCGTTTCCAATAGATCGGCTCCAACTCGGGTTGCGGAAGCCAGCGCGGTCAGCAGCGCGGCGAAAAAAAGTCCGGCGCCGTATCCCTTCAAGAGAAGACTGATCGTGTAGGCAGTGGCGCGCGCCAATTCTTTCTCTTTTGCGGTAAAAGCCTGGAACATCGCCGACAGCGTGTCGGTAAGTGTGGGGAGCAGGAGAGGATTATTCTTGTAGCGAGCATAGATTTCCCACGCAGCGGCCAGAACCGTCAGCAGAATCACTTTGCGCGCCGTGCCGTTTCCATACAGACGTTCCCACGTCCCGAGAGGCTTTTCCACCACGGGGAAGGTGGCGGCAGCAGTGTGAAACAGCTCCGGGCGTTCCTCAGGCATGTGTGCCTCCGCCGGTCTCCCCGAACAGCAATTGCTCGACTCGAGCAGCATCCGTTCCCCGGCAGTTGATCTCCGCTTTCACCTGGCCGGGGTGCGCGCTGAGTAAGAGGATGCGGCTGCCGACGCGCAGGGCCTCCGGGATGGAATGAGTCACGAACAGCAGCGTGAACTTCGCGTCATCCCAAAGCTGCAGAAGTTCCTCCTGCATCTTGTTCCGGGTCATGGCGTCGAGTGCGGCGAAGGGTTCGTCCATCAAGAGGATCTCGGGCTCCATTGCCATGGCTCTGGCGATCGCGACACGTTGCTTCATGCCGCCGGAGAGAGTGTGGGGATAATTGCCTGCGAACTCCGTGAGCCGGACTTTCTCGATGAAGTGCATCGCGCGCGCGTCGGCGTCCTTTTTGGAGACCTTTCCGCTCGCGGTCAGCGCGAAGATGATGTTTTGGCGGACGGTCTTCCAGGGCAGGAGTTGGTCGAACTCCTGAAAAACAAAGATTCGATCCGGCCCCGGCGCCGAAATAGACGTGCCGTTGAATTTGATCGCGCCTTCAACTGGGTGAACGTAACCGCCGACAGCCTTGAGGATCGTGGACTTGCCGCAGCCGGACGGGCCGAGAATGACGAAACGGTCGGATTTGAGAACCGAGAAACTAACGCGATAGGAGGCTGTAACGAGGCTCTCCTTCGTGCGGTATTGCAGGGTTGCGCCATCGACCTGGAGGAGCGGAGTCATGTCCGTCCTAAGTACGCCATTTCACAACTACGGTGACGTATTCGAACGCGTGTCCCCTCCTGACTCAGGAGGGGACACGCCATCGAATACACCACCGCAACGTTTCGGAATTCAGCCCTCAACTGCCCGCCTTGTCGTGAATCTCCGGGAAGAACAATTCCTTCCACGATCCCGGCGCGTTCGTGATCGAGTTGATGCTCTTCATGAACTCGGCGTACTTCATCACGCTTTCAGGCGTCGTCGTAAACCGAATATCGGGATCGTTCAACACCGCCAGATTCTCCTCCAGCGAGAACCCACTCTCCGCAAGCAACATCTCCGCGGCTTTCTTCTTATCCGCAACGATCATCGAGTTTGCTTCCTCAAGTGCCTTAAGAACCGCCGAGTAGATCTTCGGATTCTGCTCCCGAAACTTCGCCGTTGTCGAAAGCATCGTAAAGGTGGCGGGCCCCAGGACATCGTTCGTGGTCATCACCGTGTGCACCTTCGGATCCTTGCGCTCGCGCTGATGAAACGGCGGAGACGTAAAGTGCGCGCTGATCGCGCCGGATCCTCCCAACAGCGCGACAACTCCGTCAGGATGCTGCATCGCCACCGTGAACTTGTCGAACCGCATCGCTTCGGATTCGCCAAAGTGCTGCCGCGCATACATCTGCATCACAATTGCCGGAATCGAAACCTTGATCGCGGTAACCGCAATCTTGTCTTTCTCAGTGATGTCTTCGAGCTTTTTCAGATGCGGCGCCGTCGTGTTGAGGTACATCGGCAAAGACGTCATCGCCGCGACGCCTTTCACCGGCATGGTGCTTCCCGTCTTGTCCCACAAGATCAGAAACGCCGGTGGACCCGCCGCGATAAAATCCACAGAGCCGGAAAGCAACGCATCATTCATGACCGATGGGCCGCCCAAATCCAGCCATTGAACCTTCAGGTTCTCGATGCCCGCTTCCTTCGCGTGCTTCTCGACAAGCTGAGACTTTTCCATCATCAATAAAGGAAGGAACCCGACGCCGCCGGCGCCCCTCGGAATGCGGACTTGTGTGGCCTGTGAAGTCGTTGAGTCCGGCGAGCCGCAGCCTGCTGCGAGCAGTAAAACGAGGACGCTCAGCACTTTCTTCATGCGGGTACCGTCGCCTCAACCAGTTCGTTCACATTTCCCAGTTCGCCGATCTTCCAGCAAAGCTCGATCGCCTTCTCAATCTGCGGAGCAGGCAGGATCGGCGCAGCTTGATCGCGAAACTTGTCTTCGAGTTGCTTGTCGGACATCGGTCGATGAATATTGCCCAAAGACTTTTCCACGAAGCGAGTGAGCTTGCGCCCATCGGCCAGCGTGACCTCGATGTGCGCCTGGTCATCGGTGATCGAGGGATCGCCCACGGCCGTCGTGCACTCGCGCACGCGTTTGATGGAAGTGTCGTTGACCGCTTCGTCTGTGTATTCCTGGACACCGCCCTTGCCTCTCACGAGTCCGACAGCCGCGCCATGGACGACGGAGAACTTTCCTTCAAGTCCTTTGGTAATCGCTTTCTTGCCGCACAGGTCCATCACCAGCGGCGCCACGCGCAGCGATACCGACTTGACGCTTGCGGGATCGATGCGATGCTCGTCGTGCAACTGAATGCAGCCGTCGATTGTCGGGTGATTCACGATGCCGCACGGAAACGGCTTGTAGGTGTTGCGGCGAAGATTGAAATCGGTTCCCAGTTCTGCCGTGACTTTCGAGAGGTCGAACTTCGCCGCCTGCACCGCAGCGAAGCCGCGAGGGCCTTCGATTCCATACTCGCCGGCCGTAAAGTCCGCCTGCGCGAGCAGCGCTGACGAATAGCCGTTCTGGGCGGCGCGTCCAGGATGGAACGCCTTGGCCATGGAGCCGAACATCTCGCGAAGTCCGGCTGCCTGCGTGGCTGCAAGGCCGATCGCCCAGATCATCTGCTGCTCCGTCAGCCCGAGGAGTTTTCCAACTGCCGTCGCGGCTCCAAAAACTCCCGCAGTTCCCGTGATGTGCCAGCCCACGTCGTAATGAGCGGGATACACCGCGTTGCCGATCCGAGACTCGGCTTCAAAGCCCATAACAAAAGCGTGCATGAAGTTTTTGCCGTTGACCGGATTTAGGCTCGCGTACGCGAAAAGCGCCGATGCCAGCGGCGACGTCGGATGCATGTAGTTCTGCGGCGTGGTGTCGTCGTAGTCGAAGACGTGCGAGCTGATGCCATTCATCAAAGCCGCATGCAACGGATCAAATTTTTCGGTTCGCGCAAGAACGCGTGCCGAGGGGTTGCCGGAGTAGGGGCCGAGCGCCTTCATCGCGCGATCCATCGCCGGGTGCCGGCTGCCGCCGATCGCGCAACCAATGTAATTCAGGATTGAGCGCCTGGCTTCGTGGCGAACATCCGCAGGAGTGCTGCTCTCAGCAGCAGTAAGGATGTAAGAAGCTAGAGCTTTCGTCTCCGACATGGCCCGGAATCATCGCACAGTGAATCATCCGGGCCAAGCGGGTCTCGTGAATTCGGGGGCGTGCTACTCGCTCTTCGAGAACCATCTTTCTGAATCTCGGCGAACACAGAAGGCGTGGAGTGAGCTAATGCCGGACCGGTGGCTTCCGTTTCCGACATGGCCCGGAATCATCGCACAGTGAGACCCGGCCAAGCAGGTCTCTCTTATTTCTCTGTCGCAGGATTGGGCAGCGGGATCGTCGGCAACGGAAGTGGCCGTGCGCCACCGGGCAACGTTGGCGCAGCCGGCAATCCGGGTATTTGCAATCCCGGCAGCGTTAGTCCTGGCCCCGGTATCGTCAGCCCCGGCACACTCGGCAAGTTCGGCAGCAGGCGCTGCCCGCAGCCTCCCTGCCGGACGATTAGCAGCTTCTCTGGATCCGTATTCTTATCCACCACGACGCCAAACCACGGCAGCACCATTTCCTGCGACGTGAGATCGCCCCACGCAACTTCGGAAGTCGGATCCGGGTTGTATTTGTTATTCGACGAATTATCGTGGTGCGCGACGACGGTCATCCGGGTTCCCTGGCGTACCCGCAACGGCTGAGCCATTTCGTAACCGATCTGCCAGTTGAAGTTGAACGCGGCGCTGAGCACGGTACGGGCACTCCCGTCGGGTTGGAGCAGACTAAACGTCATATCCTTGCCGCGAAGGTGCATGTGCGGCATGAGCCACACGAGTTGCGCATCCTGGCCGAACTCCAACTCGCCGCGGGTTTCGTAGTTTGCGTTGCCCGCCGGTATTTTCTTCTGCACGTTCGCCAGCGACTTCGGCGCGATGGTGATGAATCTCTTCCGCGGCTCTTCCTTCGCGAGCACGAATCCGACCTTTGTTTGGTCCGTTGTCGCTGTGCCATTCGGCGTGTAGTGCACTTCGATGCGGAGATTGCCGCCGCCGGGAATGAGCTTCGCCGAATCGTACTGTCCGAAGTCCATCGGCGAACTGCCGGGCGCATAGACGGCCTCGAGTATGGCGAATTGTCGCGGTGGCTTCGGTCCTGCAGGCTGTGCGTTCCCGTTGAGTTTGTTCGCGACCTCCTGCGGGAGCCCTTCGGTAAAGTCCTGACGCGACGCCGCTGCCGGCGCCGCAACACAGGCCGCCGGAGCGCCCCACGAGAATTGGGGCTGCTGCGGCAGGTCTTCCGGAACCTGCACCATCACATGATGCACGACCGACGGATTTCCCGGCCGCACCTCAATGGAGCGGACCCAGGTGTCCTGTGGAAACGGATTCTTAATCAGGAAGGCCTTGATCTCGCCATTGCCCTTCGCCGGAACGGCATGCGCTTCGGGAATGGAGACGACGACGTCCGGTTCGATGTGCCACCCATTCGCAAACTCGACGTTTTTCGGCTTGTCCTGCGGGTTGCCCTCGATCGCCCCGTTATCCACCCATGCGGCAATGGTGTCGATTTCGCGTTGTGTCAGCGACGGATCGTTGCGAAGAGCGGAGTACGTGGGATCGGCGAACCAGGGCGGCATCTTGCGGGCGACGACCGCCTGCTTGATCGCTTTCGCCCAGGGGCGAGTACTGTCGTAGGTCATGAACGACATCGGCGCGGCTTCGCCCGATCGGTGGCAAACCTGACATCTTTGCTGGAGGATCGGAAGTACGTCCTTGTTAAAGGACACTCCTTCCAGGGATGCCGGGGATACGGGGCTGGAACCGCTTAGGGCACGGGGACCGGAATTTTGTGCCGCCACTGCGGTCGCCGTCAGCAACAGTATCGAAATGACGAACCGGGCCATAGGACACTCCTTGGGGCTATGGTGACGTGGACGGCCCCGAATATTTTTGGTTAGCACGCAATCCTCATGGGTCCTCGGTGTTGTGCTACCGTGGCACGGTGAAGCTGCCCTTTGCACAAGAACTCGCAGCCTGGACTTCCGCGCTCCGCTTTGAAGATCTTCCTGGGGATGTCATTGCTACGACGCGTCTTCGCATTATGGACGTCATCGGGCTTGCCCTCGCCGGCGCGGAAACCGAATTTGGCCGATCAGTGAGAACGGCCGCGCTTGCCGCCGCGTCGCCCGGGCCCTGTCGAATTCTTGGAACCGGCGACCGCGCGGCCGTCACGGCCGCCGCACTTGCCAACGGATCGTTTCCCCAGGCACTAGAGTATGACGACACCCACAACGAATCCATCGTACACATGAGCAGTCCGGCGGTGGTGGCCGCGTTGGCGCTTTCTGAAGTGCAGGCGGTGTCCGGCAAGGATCTGATCACCGCTGTAGCCCTATCGAATGAAGTCTCCTGCCGTGTCGGTGTGGTGTCGGCCGGCGAATTTCACAAACGAGGATTCCATCCGACAGCGTTGTTCGCTCCTTTTGGGGTGACGTCGCTTGCGTGCCGCCTGCTCGGGCTAGATGTTCAGAAGACAGCGCACGCGACCGGGATGTGTGGCAGCTTTTGCGCAGGGTTGCTTGAATGTTGGGTGGACGGCACACAGACAAAATTTGTGCACTCCGGCTGGGCTGCGCAGAGCGGAATCATGGCGGCTTATTTTGGGCAGGCCGGTTTGACAGGCCCGGCCGCCGTCTTCGAAGGCCGCTTCGGGTTGTTCGCGTCGCATGTGCAGGACACCGGCGCCCGCCGCGACTTCAGCCGAATCACAGACCGGTTGGGAACGCACTGGGACAGCCGCAACGCGTCCTTTAAGCCGTTTCCTGCCGCCCACGTCATTCACCCTTACATTGACGCCCTCCTGCGCATTCGAGCTGCCGGTATTAGAACGGGAGATATCGAAAGCATCGAGTGCCCGGTTGCAGCTTTCATCGTGCCGATTGTTTGCGAGCCGCTGGAAGAAAAGCTGGTTCCACTATCGGACTCGCACGGCCGCGTGAGCCTGCAATACACGCTGGCGGAAGCGTTTGTTCGAGGGGCACTGGGGAAGAATGCGTATGCAAGAGACAGCTTGCGGGATTCCGAGATTCTGGATCTGGCGAAGCGCGTGCGCTATCGCGTGGACCCGGCGTTTCCCGGCCCGGGACGGTTCAAGGGCGCGGTGGAAGTGCGGCTGAAGGATGGACGCCTGTTCAGCGAAGTCGAGGAACACAATCGGGGTTCGGCGGAAAACCCGATGACGTATGCAGAGCTGCGTGCGAAGTTCGACGAGAATGCGAGTGGGTTCCTGTCGAAGGAGCAGCGGGATCGGCTGGCGGATGCGATTGGGGTTCTGGAGACGTTGCCGGACGCGAAGGCGTTGGTAGATTTGTCGATAGTGCCGCGAGAGTAGCAAATAAGGGTGTCCCCTCCTCTGCGAGGAGGGGTGGCTGTGCGGTCAAGAAAAAGGTGCGTTAGCCACCTCAAGCCCGCACAGACGGGGTGGTGCGAGGTTCTAAAAATGTTTTGGTATCGCGCGCCACCCCGTCTGCTCCCACTTATGGAGCGCTATCGCGCGAAATTTGCTTGAGGTCGCAGCCACCCCTCCTCGCCGAGGAGGGGACACGCGCCCTACCGCGTTGCTGCCGCTTTCGCCAGCATCACTCCTGATCCAGACGACATCGAATCGTAGTACCGCGTGAATCGCTCCGGCTCCAGCGCCTTGTAGGGCTTCAGATTGTTCGCCCAGCGATACGAGATCGGTTGGAACCACATCTCCGCTTCCACCTGGAATGGCCCCTGAGCCGTGCCGGTATTCACCGTGTATCGGATCTTGTCGCCTCCCCCGGTGAAATTGTCATCGGCCACCGCCCCGCCTTGCGGCGCGATTTCCGCATCTACTGCCCGCTTGTTGAAGCCTTTCGGCAGCAGGCGATTGTCTTTTATGAAACGAACGGCAGTCAGCAGGCCCGTCGTGGGAACGTTGTTCGTACCCACCATGATGTCCTCGTAGATCTGCACCTGGTCGGGATTTGTGATCTCCGTGTAGTGTTCCTCGAAGCGAGTCGCGTCCTCATCATTATCATTGCCGGGAATGGAACCGTCCGCCTTCAGCGCACCAGACTCGAACACCACGCGATTGTTCCGATCCCTTACCGTGAAGTGGAGCCACGCACGACGCGAGGGATACGCGGTTGGGAATTTGTGCCCACTGAGATTCTCAACGGAGATATCCGCCTGAAGGCGCCCGGCCGCCACGTTGACCTGATCGATCGACAGTTTCACGGTGTTTGCCTTCAAGTGCTCGACAGTCCGATTCGCCGCGGATTCGAATTCGTCGGGACGAGCCCATACTCCGAGGTCATTCCGAAACTTGTTCAGCATGCGCTGCATGAAGAAGTTTCCGCCGACAAACACATGCCGAGCCGCCTTTTCACGCGGCAGTCCAAGTGTGACGGCAACGCGGGTTTCCTCTTCGATCGTCGGCATGTGGCAGTTCTGACAGCTCTGCGTTTCCTTGAAGTCGCTGGCGAACCATTCCTGATACGGCATCTGTTCGGGCAGACTGCCGACCACCTGGCCTCCGGGGCCCAGGGCTTTCGTGATCAGCGTGTGGCACGTGGCGCAGAGTTCGGACTGGCGTACGTGGTCGCTCTCGGTCGGTTTGTAGCCGCCCGACGACGTTCGCATGATGCGCAACTGGCCGTCTTCGATCTTGTAAGGCCCGAACTCCGCCCGTTCTCCCTTGTCCTTCGTCGTATCCACGACAAAGCCTCCGACAAAGCTGTCACGCGTTCCCAGCTTGTCTTTGGTGATCTGGTGGCACATCGAGCACGACACCCCATCACGCGCAAGGCGGTCAATGTAACCGTCGGAGCCTTTTTCGAGATGGGCAAAGACTTCTGATTCCTTTCCTTCATACTTCGACTGATAACGAGCCATCGGCATATGGCAAATGGAGCATTCGTCTTCGATTGCGGCCTTCGACTCCGGATGGTCGATGGTTTCCCTCCGCACGCCCGCCTGCCAATAGGGATCGCGCGCGGAGTTAGCCATCATTGTCGGCCGCCAGCTGAGCCCGATCGAGATGTCTTCACCCGACGATGTCGCGAGCCCGTTGTGACACGCGAAGCAGCGGTCGGAGGTCTGGAACAAATCCTTGTGGTTCTCTGCGGCGATGGTCACATTGCTCGTTGGCGGTAACGCCATCAACAGCAGAAGTCCGGCTTGAATCAGGAAGGGTATAACGCGTCTCATCACCAGCCTGCCCTCAGTCCGCCGTCGAAGAAATCCCAGAGCGCATAGATCGCGAGCTGCGTGGATCTGCCGGCCGTATTATTCATTGGCGTTCGAACCCCGATGCCGAGACGAACGTGTTGTCGTTTATTCAATGTGACCTGCATTTCAGGAACGATGTCCCAATTGGTCTTCTCTCCGGAGACGAGATCGCGGTCGGCGAGGAATTCGACAATCGGCGTCCACATGCGTCCAACTTTGCCGTTCTGCGTAAAACTCTTGCCGAATGCGGTCCTCCAGAAGAAAGCGTTCGGTTTTTTCGTAGTGTCCGTTGGCAGCTCGAATCCGGTTTGAATGTGCGCGAAGGTGTTCCCGGGAAGAAGCTGGCCCATGGCGGCAAACGTTTCAAAGATGGTCACGCCTGTGCCGAGGTCTTTGGACTTGTTGCCCGTTGGCATCGCGACTTCGCCTTGAAGACTGAGGATGGTTCCAGTTTTCAGGGTGCTGAACAGTGCTCGCTTGTACCCGAGTACAAGATCGCCGATGCCACCGACCCACTTGTTGCTGCTTCGCTCAAGAAAGCTGTAAGGCGCGGCGAACTCGAGTTGATTCTTCACGCCGAAGCGCTTTTCGTAGATCAGCTCGCCGGAAACTTCACCCGCACCCTTGGTGTTGATGTTGGAGGTGAGGACGTATTCGTCTTCAGGAAATGCTTTTTCCGTGAAGATCGTTCGCGGCAGATTGAGTTCCCCGAGAGGCCATCCCGGTTCGTCACAGCGGCTGCGAAGGAATTCGATGACCTTGTCGATTTGTTCGTCGGTCAGCGCGTCTTTCCATGATGGCATGATTTCGGAGAAACCGCGGATGTGTCCGCCTTCATGAATGATGGCGTTCCAGTCGGCCGTTTTCTCGCGAGTGCTGCCGTTGCAATCCGTGAAGTCCGGGAAGGTGGCCGGCGCGTCGAAACCCCGCAGCGTCTCTTCCTGACCTACGCCGTTCGGGCCATGACAGCCAATGCAGGACGCTTTGAAAATCTCTTCGCCCGTGTCCAGCTTCAAGCCTTTGGTTGACGCTTGCTGTGCGGGTGTCGGTTGTTTTTGGGCCGTTACTATCGTGGGCAGCAACAGAATGATCAGTAGAAAAACGACTCTCAGTCCAAATTTCATGGGGCGGAGAATACATCAATTTTTGTATGGGTTAGGCGCGCTTTTCACGACGCGAACTTCGCAAAGAAAACGGAAATCATTCTCAAAAAAACGGCGGCACCCGGGCAGATGTGGGTGGCGTGATAAAATTCGCGGGAAACCCAACATTAAGGATCAGATTCGCAGTTGAAATCTTTAGGTTTTTATCGGAGGAGGATTAAATGAAGAGACTTCTTGTAGCAGCGGCCACGCTCTGCACGATGGCGACTTTGGTTTATGCGCAAGCAGGCCTGGCAGGAAAGTGGGAGACGGATCCACCTGCCGCCGGTGGCGGTGGGCGAGGAGGCGGTGGTCAGACGCGCCTGGATCTGAAGATCGAAGGCGGCAAGGTCACCGGTACGATGTTCGAAGGCGGTGCGGATCTCGAAGTCAAGGAAGGTACTGCGACGGCCAAGCAGGCAAAGTGGTACACGATCCGACCGTTGAATGGTCAGGACTTTCGGGTCAACTGGACCGCAGATCTCACCGATGACAACACAATCAGCCTGACCCGCGAATTCCCGAACGGTGTTCCCGGCCGTGGTGCTGGTGGCGGCGGCGGTCGAGGCGGTGGTGGTGCTGGTGGCGGCGCTCCTGCAGCAGCCGGCGCGGCTCCCGCGGCTGGCGGTCCTCCGGCCGGTGGCGGAGCTCCCGGTGGCGGAGCTCCTGGTGGCGGCGGTGGCGGACGCGGCGGTCGTGGTGGCGGTGGCGGAGCACCTGCGGCCGTTACCCTTCATCGCGCGAAGTAGCCTGCTTTAAGTCGAGAGCGGGAATTTCGATTCCCGCTCTCCATTCCTACAAATAGCGTTCGCGCAGAATTTTCAAATGATGTGCGACGTGCCCCGCGGTGATGAATGCCAGTGCTCGGACGGTGAACGTATAGCCGGCCGCCATGCCACGACGATCCCACATGTTGTCCGAAAGATTTGCGAAGAAGGCCGACGTCGCCTCACGCACCGTTCGGAACTCCTCGATGTGACTCTTCCAGGATCGTGAGTCCGCGTCAGCCCCCGCAATCGCAACTTCCTGATCAAAGCCGGGTAGTGGACTGTCGAATCCGCGAGCGAACCACAACGCCCGAAAAACGAACGCACGCTCGGTATCGGTCGTGTGGCTCAGCAGTTGCCGCATGCTCCACTTGCCCTCGGCATACCGGTGCAGGGACTGCTCTTCCGAAATTCCCTGTAGCAGCGCGATCGCCTCGCCGAGCTGGGTGTCGAGGATCCTGCAGATGTCGTTGTCGGTAATCTGGTTAATATATGTCCAATAGTTGTCTGCCGCTTCTGTTCGATCCGGAACTCTCATCGTCGTCACTTTCTGTCTCCTGAGGTGAACAGTTGAAACACGTTGCCGTCCGGGTCGTAGCCGTCACACACCGTCATTCCTTCATAGGTCCACTCACGCTCAGAGGGGTAGACCGCCCCGCCGAGGGATACGGCGATTTGCCGGGCCTTCGCGATATCGGCGACATGGAAAGCCAGCTTGATGGCGTTGTCTTCACGCACCACCGGCGGAGTGGTGATCTTGACCTTCTTCGCATAGCGCAGGGGAATCTTGTGGACGGTCAACCGGAAGAGTCCTTTTTCGAGCCGGATGTGATCGTCTTCTGTGCGAAAGGTTTTCATATCGACAACGCGCTCATAGAACGTTGCAAGCGAGCGCAGGTTGAGGGTGAAGAGAACAGCTCCGGCGTCGAATTTGCTCAAGTCGGTCATGGGCCCCTAGGTTACCGCTTTTTCTTTCGCGGAATCGTCTAAGAAAAACCTCTGCGCGGAGTTATCTCTATCAGGAGGTCGTTGTGCTGGCTCTTGTGTTGATGGTGATGCTGTCCATGCAGGACGGTGGCACGATAACGGGCGTTCTGCAAACCGAGGCGGGCACTGCTGCGGCAAAGGTGCGCGTGGCTGCCAGGCTGGCTTCACCGGCGTTTCCCGCTGTTTTTGTCAGCCTTGCGGAGACGGACGAGAACGGCCGCTTTGTGCTGCGGGACGTCCCGCCGGGCCTTTACTTCGTCGTGGCAGGGAGAGTCGATGCCCCGACGGTGTATCCGGGGACGCAGGATATGTTGAAGGGAGCGGCTGTCACGGTTACAGCTGGGGCTACGATTTCGAGCATCGACTTTGTGATCGCGGCGTCAAGCTACCGTCCGGCCGATCCCAGTCCCGCCGGACCAAGATTGATATCGATGACCCTGCCGGTAACCGTGACAGTCGAGGGCGGTGCCAACGTGCCTGAGGAGGCCAGGATTCAACTTATCGCTGTCGGGAATGGACAGATCCGGGAGGTTCCCTTAACGAGCGCCGGCATTGACATGTCCCTTCCATTGGGCGTGGTTGAAGAGTATCGAGTTCGCATTGCGAATCTTCCATCCGGTTACGTGGTGAAATCCATCAGCTTCCGTTCCACGGACCTCGCGAGTGAAACCTTGAAGGCGTCCCCTGCAAATCTCCGACAGATTCCCCCGCTTCAAATTGTCACCTTTGGAGGAGACGGTGAACTGCAAAGGATCGTGGATGAAGGGATGCAGCGCCTGGCAGACAAAAGGAAATTGTCGATTACGCTGGCGCTGAGTTCGCGCCCCTGATGGCGGCCTGCATCTAAGGTCGGTTCGCCAGTTCGCGTGTCATAACCGCCGCCGGCACTTCTTTGCATCCCTTCACATTTTGCCCTGCCCATAGCGGTGAAAAACCGCCGTTGCCCTGGCTCTCAGCCTTGGCGCGCAAAGGAGCAACGGCCGACGCCGCGAGTGGAAAAATCGGCGGGAGGGAACTCATCGGACCGAGCTCTCTCATCAGGCGGTTCACGATGCCGCGAGCCGGCCGCCCGCTGAACAGGTTGGTGAGCGCAGTCACGGCCGCCGCGTCACTCTTAAGGGCCACCCGATGAACGGCACTTGTCGTGGCCTCAGGACACAGAAGATATGCTGTCCCGACCTGCACACCAGCGGCGCCGAGAGCCAGGGTTGCCGAGACGCCTCTGGAGTCTGCGATTCCACCGGAGGCAATGACGGGAATTTTCACCGCGTCCGCGATCTGCGGCACCAGCGCAAGCGTGCCGAGTTGACCGGTCAGATCTTCAGACAGAAAGTGCCCGCGATGACCACCGGCCTCCAGTCCCTGCGCGATGATCGCATCCGCACCCCGCGCTTCCAGCCATCGCGCCTCTTCGACAGTCGTCGCCGACGACAGGATCTTTGAGCCCCAACTGCGAACACGCGTCAGCAGATGCTCCGGTGGGAGTCCAAAATGAAAGCTAACCACGGCCGGCTTGAACCCGCTCAGTACCTCCGCTGCCTCGTCGCTGAAAGGCGACCGCCCAGGCCCCGCCGGAATCACGGTGGCGTCGATTCCAAACTCTTCGAAGTATGGCGAAAGCGCTTCACGCCATCTCGCCTCGCGTTCGGCGTTGGGCGCAGGTTGAACGTGGCAGAAGAAATTCACGTTGTAAGGCTTTGAGGTCTTCGCCTCGATAGTTTCGAGCTCCCTGCGCAGCGTATCGGGGCCAAGCATGGCGCAGGGCAGTGATCCGAGTCCGCCGGCGTTTGAAACCGCAATCGCGAGGGCGCTGCCCTGCACGCCGGCCATCGGCGCCTGAACTTTCCAGCACATTGGGATCCTAAGCTTAGAATTCCACGTGGACAAGTTGTCGCG
>JADMIO011189582.1_pt1 | contig 87139 bp, 79 predicted proteins | sample 8958161 | NCBI WGS metagenome assembly JADMIO01 (sample SAMN16585339, study PRJNA669376) | soil metagenome | isolation source: Crop rotation soil | place: USA: Cullars Rotation, Alabama | collected 2011 | reverse complement strand
CGCGACAACTTGTCCACGTGGAATTCTAAGCTTAGGATCCCAATGTGCTGGAAAGCCTCGCGCGCACGGTATTGATGATGTCGGGAGACACCAGCGCGCGCGTGATGATCAACGCGCCGCAGGAAGCGCCGATCGCAAGCGCGGATCTCGCGCCGCTCTTGGAGCTGATGAACGGATTGCCGGCCGGCGATGCGCTCGTCGTGCAGCGCGAAGGATCGAAAGGATCGTTTCCGCCGATTCACAGACCGGCGGCGACGTCGATTCGGATCACGCCGGAGAACATCGACCTCACTTCGCGCGCTCTGAGCGTGGGCCAGACATTCTTGTCTGGCCAGACAGGAATGTCTGGCCCACAGTTCCCCCGCAACGCCATCCTCACTGCATGGTTCGCCGAGGCGCCGCGCACGATCGAAGACATGAACCGCCTCGTCGGCGCCCGCGCGTCCGTCCTTCTTCGCGATGGCGGCTCGGTCGCGCTCTACGACGTCGACACCGACAAGCTCCTGCCGCGTCCGCGCGAAGTCATCATCCTTCCCGCTACTCCCGAGCGGCGCGCCGCGCTCGATGACTTCGCGAAAGGCTCGCTGCTCAACGAAGTCCGCGAGGCCGCGGGCATCCACATCGAGACCGCCGAGGCGCGCGGTCAGCTGCTGGTCGCGTTCGACCGCAAGTCGCTCGACGCATATATCAATGATGCGTTCGACCCCGCCGCGCTCCCGGCGAACGACTGGTCCGTGCGCATCGATCCGAAAAAGGCGGTCCCGATGCTCGAGCAAATCGGCGACAGTCCCGGCTTGCGCCTCGTCGCTCCCAAGCTCTTCCGCTCCGCCCGCGACCTCGGCAGTTGGATTGCGAACCTCGAAAAGGCGCGTTCCATCGAGGCCGCAGCGTCGATTTCCGGAAATGCCGAGGAATTGCGCGTGCGCATTGCAACGAAATAGTGGCGGGGTTTCTCACCGTTAAGGCCGCTGCAAAATGAGAAACGTCATCGATTTCGACGATATTGACGAGAACGGACCGCAGTCCTACGACGCGACGTTCGAGGACATCAGTGTGTCCGACGTCGACCGCGTCGAGGTCGCCGCCGTCGGTCCGGTGCGCATCGAAGCGCGCGCGCAGAAGGAAGGCGAGGCCGAGTACATCGTCGACGGCACGGTCCACTTCACCGCGGACTTCAACTGCTCGCGCTGCCTGGAGCCGTATCCGTTTGCGAACACGTCGAATTTTCACGTAAGATTCCGCCCTCGTCCCGCGGCTTTACCCGAGAACGAAGAAGTCGAGATCACCGAGGCGGAGGAGCTCGACGTCGAGTTCTACGCCGAGCGAGAAGTTCCGCTTCGCGATCTGGCGCTCGAGCAAGTTCAGCTTTCGATTCCGATGAAACCGTTGTGCGAGGAGAACTGTCTCGGCCTTTGTTCGAACTGCGGCGCGAATCGCAACCGCGAGTCGTGCCGTTGCGAGGAGCACGCGACCGACGAGCGGTGGGGAGCGCTGGCGGGGATCCGCGATCAACTAGCCAAGAAAAAAGAAGTCTGAAGAAAACAGGGAGCTCACGATGCCAAATCCAAAAAGACGCCACTCCAAGGCCCGCACGCGCACGCGCCGGGCGCACGACTTCCTCAAGCCGAAGTCGCTGTCGACCTGCCCGCAGTGCCATGAGGCGAAGATGCCTCATCGCGTCTGCCCGAAGTGCGGCTACTACAAAGGCCGCGAAGTCATCGCCGGCAAAGACATCCTTTGAGGTGTCATTCCGAGCGTGAGCGAGGAAGCTGGGCGGTGGGGCGCGCCGGCCACCCAGGTCCCTCGCTTACGCTCGGGATGACAGCACGATGAATTGCCGCATTGCGCTCGACGCGATGGGCGGCGATCACGCGCCCGACGAGATCATCAAAGGCGCGCTGCTCGCGGCCTCCGAGTTTCCCGAGACGGAGATCATCCTCGTCGGGAAAGAGGAAGTCGTGCGCGAGAAGCTCGGCGCGGCTTCGCCGTCGAACATCAGCATCGTCGACGCGCGCGAAGTCGTGGTGATGGAAGACACGAAGCTCGGCATGGCGCGCAAGCGCAACTCGTCGATCCGTGTCTGCGCGACGCTCGTCGCCGAAGGAAAAGCGGACAGCATGGTCTCCGCCGGCCACACCGGCGCGACCTGGACATCCGCCTACAAAGTCCTCGGCACGATCATCGGCGTCGATCGCCCGGCGCTCACGGCATTGCTGCCGAACGTCACCGGCCGGGAGACGATCCTTCTCGATGTCGGCGCGCAAGTCAGTAGCACGTCGCTCCAGCTGCGCCAGTTCGCCGTCATGGGCCACTTCTACGCGCAGATGGTCCTCGGCATCGAGGCGCCGCGCATCGGCCTGATCTCGATCGGTGAAGAAGAAGGCAAGGGCAGCGATCTGACGCGCGAGACGTTCCGCGTTCTGAAAGACACAGGACTGAACTTCATCGGCAACGCCGAAGGACGCGACATCTACAACGGCAACGCCGACGTCGTCGTCTGCGACGGCTTCACGGGCAACGTCGTCTTGAAAGCATCCGAGGCGTTGGCGGAGATGGTGTTTCGGATGATGAAGCAGGAAGCGTCGAAGTCGCTGACGCGCAAGATCGGCGGTGCGCTGCTCAAGCCCGCGCTGCGCTCGATGAAGAAGCGCACCGACTACTCCGAATACGGCGGCGCTCCGCTTCTCGGCGTCAAAGGCGGATGCATCGTCTGCCACGGACGCTCGAACGCGAAGGCGATGAAGAACGCGATCCGCGTGGCGCGCGACTTCGCGATCAATCGGATCGATCAGAAGATTCAGGAGCGCGTCGCCGACCTGCACGCGCGCGAGAGCGAGTTCGTTCCCGCGTAGGTTCGGTGTCCAACGGTTTGTGCCGCGCTACGACGTCTATCACTATCTGAACCTCTTCTCGATGTCGTTCACGATCTTCATGGTCGTGATTCTCATCTTCTACATGGTCGTCACGCCGATCATCGACGATGAGCCGATGATCCCGACGCCTTACGCATGGTCGGCGGAGAAGGCGCCCGGCTTCGAGCGCGATCTGAACATTGGTCTGACGAAGAGCGGACTGCTGACGTATCGCAACCGGCTCGTGAGTCGCTCGCAGGTCGTCGCGCTGTTTCGCAACCGGCGCCGCGACCTGACGCCGCGCATCTATGCAGAAACGGGAACCGAGTATCGCTACGTGCGCGGGGTGGTGCGGGCGGCGCAGGAGGCGGGGGTGACGCGGCTTACGTTCATGGCGCGCCCATGCAACGGGTCGCGTTACTGCTTCCGACAAAACAGATGCTCGAACCTGTTCCCGTCGTACTCCACCGTCGGCCAGCTCAACATCATTCCGAACCTGTGATCCCCGTTGAGCACGCGATCGCCGAACGTAGCGCGCACGACGTCCGATCGCAGGTCGCTGCCTTCGATCACCAGATTGCGCATCGCGGTGCCGACGCCGTTACGCACTAACGAGCCGATCACCTTTCCGTTCGCGTCGACGCGCAGATCGATCTCGAACTCGTGCTCGATGCCCATGTAGTGACCGACGATGGAGTGCACGTCACGCACTTCGATCGGCTCGAATGACTTCTCTTTGTGCTTCCACTTCGCGAACGCAGGGATGGCCGCGAGGAGAGCGAGGGCAATGAAGATTTTCTTCATGACCGTTCGACGCGCAGCGCGAACGAACGGTTAGGCGGCGCGAGAGAACTTCGCGCGGATCGTCTCTTTCGGCGGCGCCGGATCCCACACCTTGATCCAGCGCGTGAGACGCGGACGCGACAGCACCTTCGAGCGGAAGTACGCCTCATGCTCCCACTCGACCTCAGCCATCATCAGCAGGCAGTCGATGAGATCTTCGCGTCCGCAGTCGATCGCGTGTTGCGCCGCCACTTCGTACTCGACGATGTTGCGCCGCTCGAGCCGGCCTGCGCCGTACATCGGCGCGAACCATCCGCTGATGTGACACGACGCGCCGAGGACGCGGCCGATCGCGTAGAAAACCGCCTCGCGCAACTTGCGCGGATGTCCGCCGAGGTCGCGGAGCATGTCGCCGACGAGCTGGCGATGATGCCACTCGTCGTCTTCGATCTCGTGAATGCGCGCGCGCTCGTCGGGATCCGAGCAGCTATGCCAGTGGCCGCGATACGCGAAGCCTGCCGCGAGCTCGCCGGAGTAAGCATTCTGCAGAACGCGAATCAACTTCGCGCGAGCGGCGTGCACGAATGCATTGTATGTATCATTCGCCCGCCATGCAGCACCACACCGCGTTCGTCTTTCCGGGTCAGGGCAGCCAGGCCGCCGGCATGGGGAAAGAGCTCGCCGAAAAGTATCCGGTCGCGCGCCGCGTCTTCGACGACATCGACAACGCCCTCGGCTTCTCGATCTCGAGACTCTGCTTCGAAGGTCCGGACGAAGAGCTGAAGCTTACGGAGAACACGCAGCCCGCGATTCTCGCCGTCTCCTCCGCGATTCACGCCGTGCTCGAAGACCTCGGCGCGACGAAACGCGACATCGTCGCGGGACACTCGCTCGGCGAATACAGCGCGATCGTGAGCGTCGGCGGATTGACACCGGCAGAAGCGGCGAAGATCGTGCGCGCGCGCGGAAAGTTCATGCAGGAAGCCGTTCCGGTCGGCACCGGCGGCATGGCCGCGATCCTCGGTGCGACCGTTGACGAAGCGAAAGAGATTTGCGATGAAGGCGCGCAAGGCGACGTCCTGTCGGTCGCGAACATCAACGCGCCGGGACAGATCGTCGTCGCCGGATCGAAGGCTGCGATCGAGCGCGCGATTGCCGTTGCGAAAACACGCGGGAAACGCGCGATGCCGTTGCCTGTCTCCGCTCCGTTTCATTGCGAGTTGATGAAGCCGGCGGAAGAACGGCTGCGTCCCGTGCTCGACGACGCAAGTCTGAAAGACTTGTGGTTCTCGGTGGTATCGAACGTCGATGCGTCGCCGATCGGCACCGCGACCGCGGTTCGCAACGCGCTGCTGCGCCAAGTGGCATCGCCGGTGCGTTGGGTCGAGTCGGTGGAGAAGATGGTCTCGATGGGCGTGCGGCGATTCGTGGAAGTCGGGCCGGGGAAAGTGCTCACCGGCTTGATCAAGCGCATCGATCCGTCGGTCGAGTTGTTCAACGTCTCCGACGTCGCCTCCCTCGAGGCATTCGTGGAGAAGTCATGAAAATCGATTTGAGTGGGAAGACGGCGCTCGTCACCGGCGCCTCGCGCGGCATCGGCGAAGCGATCGCCCGCCGACTCGGCGACGCCGGCGCGAACGTTCTCTGCGCGGCGCGCAACGAAGAAGCGGTGCAGAAAGTCGCCGAGACGATCGTGGCGGCGGGCGGACAGGCGAGCGGCGTCGCGCTCGACATCGCGAGCGCCGATGTGCGCGATCGCGTCAAGGCGCTTCTCGAGAAACAGCCGATCGAGATCCTCGTCAACAACGCCGGCATCACGGAGGATGATCTCTTCATCCGCATGAAGCCCGAGGCGTGGACGAACGTGATGCGCACGAACCTCGACTCGGCGTTTCACATCACGCAGGAGATCGTGAAGAAGATGATCCGCGCGCGATGGGGCCGCGTGATCAACATCTCGTCCGTCGTCGGATTGAGCGGCAACCCTGGGCAAGTGAATTACGCCTCGTCGAAGGCGGCGATCATCGGATTCACGAAATCGCTCGCGCTCGAGATCGGGTCGCGCAACGTGACAGTGAACGCGATCGCGCCGGGATTCATCTCGACGGCGATGACGGACATGATGACGCAGGACGCGCGCGACACCCTCGAAGGCCGCATCGCTCTCAAGCGCCTGGGCACTGTCGACGACATTGCGTACGCGACGGTGTTCCTCGCGTCGGAGCAGGCGAGCTACATCACCGGCACGGTGCTGAACGTCAGCGGCGGCTTGTACACGTAGTGTTGTCACCCCGAGCGTGAGCGAGGGGCCCGGTGGCACGGGTGGCGCGCTCCCGCCGGCCAGATCCCTCGCTAACGCTCGGGATGACACACGCTAGAACTCGCGATCCCGCAAGTTGAACGGCGAGAACCCTCGCTCCACCGCCGGAGCCCACAGCACCGCTGCGCGTTCCGGACCCTTTCGATCGAATCGATACGAGCCGGGCGCAAAGTGTCGCGCCGGCGCGAGCAGGCCGTTGCGGTCGAGGATGACGTAATCGCCGTCGATCGCGATCGAGAACGATCCGTCTTCGTGAATCCACTGACCCGCGACACGCAGGCGTCCGACGTCGAGAAAGTTTTCGCTGAGAAACATTCGCGCGCGCGCCGGCCAGAACGCTCCGTCGGCCTGCGCGATGTGACACTTCTCGCGCACCATCGCCTCCGCGACAGTGTCGCGCAGATAGCCGCGATGCACGGCGTGGCGGCCGATCTTCTCGAAGATGAAGTAGAAGGGCCGGCGCCGGTAGATCGTCTCGCCTTTGAAGTCCATCAGCAGCTCGCCCGGGCGCGTGAGCGTGAGCACCTGGTGGATCATCGTGATCTCTTCGCGCTGCGCGTCGCGGAACCATTCGGCGTAGTAAGCGGTCGCGACGAGAAATCCGATCGCGAGCGTCGTGAGAATCGCGAACGAGGCGCGCGGCGCGCGGCGGATGATCGTCGCAGTCAGCGCGATCGCGAAGAGCGGCATGACCGGCAGAAAGTCGCGCGGCGAGATCAACACCCAGAATCCGACGAGCGTGATCGTGAAGATCGCGGCGCAGACGCCGAGGAAAAAGCGCGGGCGCGGAGTGTCGAAGGTGCGGGCGATGTCGCGCGCGCGCCAGATCACGAGCGCGAGCATGAATGGATAGAGCAGGCGGGGGATGAGCATCGCCGCGCGGGTCCGCGTCACGAGCTCGTTGAAGCGGATGATGCAGTAGACGAAGTTCGACCACGCGCCGATCGAGGCAAAGTACGCGCACATCGCCGCCGGCGCGATCACGAACCCGGCCGCGACGCGCCACGCGCTTCCAAACGCGACGCGCTCTTCGCGTACGAACGACGTGATGATCGCCGCGGCACCGAGCGTGATGACCAGCAGCAGCGTTTTCAGCGAGACGCAGAGCGCGATGCCGAGGATCACGCCGGCGAGGAACGGACGTTCGTAGATCACGAGCGCGATCAATGTCAGCATCCACACCGTCGTCCAGAGGTTGTCGGTGCGGTACTCGAGCGACTTGAGAAAGAACGGCGCGAATGTGCAGAGCAGAATCACCGACCACGCTGCGACGCGCTCCGACCACCAGCGCTTCGCGAGCATCCAGGTGGCGACGACGACGATGACGAACAGCACGACCATCGGCGCGCGCATGTAGCGAAGGATGTCGTCGCGCTCGCCGAGGAGGCGCACGAGCGGCGCGCTGAGCATGTGAAAGAGCGGCGCGTGATTGTCGAAGAGGTCGCGGTACTGCACGAGTCCCGCGCTCCAGCCCCACGCGACGTGCAGATGCTGCGGCTCATCGGAGTCGAAGCGGTAGCGAAAGTAGGCGAGGACGCGGAGCGCGAGCGTGACGATCGCGAGCGCGTAGAGGGTTCGTCGTTCGGTGCGTTCCAAGTCGTCGAAGCCGAAGGTGGCGCGCCCTGAGGGATTCGAACCCCCAACCCTCAGATCCGAAGTCTGATGCTCTGTCCAGTTGAGCTAAGGGCGCGTGCCGCTGGAAACTCTAACACGGCAGTGGTTTACGAAGAATGGTCCTGTTGATTTGTGCCGTAAGTCTATTTCGAAATGTCCAAGTCTTGTCCAAAGGGTTCCAATTGCACGCTGTCGTCATCATTCGAATCGACGGCTTGAGAAGCCTTCTTGCGGCGGCGATCGAGGGCGGTAGCGATCGACTTCTTAGCCTCCATGTCCGGCCGGGCGTAGCGCATCGTCGTAGCGATGGAAGCGTGTCCTAACACGCCCTGCACCAACTGCAACGGCACGTCTTCGGAGACGAGTTTCGAGGCGGTTGTATGCCTCAAGTCGTGGACGCGAAACCGACGCCCCGAGAGGCCGCTGATCGCCTTGGCGGTTGCGAAGTGCTTGCGGAAGGTCTGCTCGCTGAACCGGCTGCCGTCCTGCTGCGTGAAACACCAGACGGGCGACCGGAGCGTGCGCGCCTTGAGTTCTGCGAACGCTTGGCGACATGCCGTCGAAATGGGGATGTAGACAAGCCTCCTCGTTTTTCGCCGCGTGATCGTGATGACACCCGCCCCGAGGTCAACGCTGCTCCATTTCAGCGACAACAGATCGCTCAGGCTCAAGCCCGTTTCGAGTGCCACGGTGAAGATCGGACGCGATGCACGAAACCACGCGAAGTACACCCGCGCCTGCTCATCGGTGACACCTGAGTGCGGGGACGCCTGAAGGTGAGCTTTGTATGCCGTGAAGTTGGTGAAGGCATCGACGAAGTTGGCTTCCTCCGCAAGCGACGCTTCAAGTGCCAAAGGTGTCTCAGCGAGGAATGGGAACTTGGGGACGTGGGAGATGATCTCGCGCTCACGAGCGTGGTGAAGGACGATGCGCACAAGACGAAGACAGAAGTTGATTGTAGGAGGCGCGAGTGCTTTGTGCACGCCCTTCACCTCCTGTTTCAGGTCAAGCGCGAAGTCCGAAAGCACCGGCTTCTTGATCGAGACGAGCGTCTTGTCTTTGAAAAACGGTAGGATCAGACGGTCGTACGCGCTGTTCGATCGGTGCTTCGTCGAGTTCGCCCAACCTGCGCTGATCGAGCGGTCCCAATGTTCTGCGCAGTACTGCCCGAAGGTGACGGTCTCCGGTTTCTGCTCCTCCTTTGGCTCTCGTTCCGCACGCAGCGTCTTCAACTTCTGGCAGGCGTCCGCATGAGATTCGCACGGCACATCTGCGATGCGGTGTCGCTTGCCATCCGAGGATCGGAAGTCGAATGACGCAGTCTTCCTCTTCGTGTCCCAATCAAGACCGGGGACGGAATGGCGAGGCATGCTTGGCTCCTCCTTTCTTCCTTTGCTCTCGGTACTCCAACACAGACGACAGCGGATAGGCACCCGAGCAACGAGATGTTCGAACGTAGCCTTTTGGACCGTCGCCTCGGCTTCGTTTGTTGCGAAGAGTGGCGGTAGAGATACCAAGAAGCCTTGCCGCCTTGGCCGTCGAAACCATCTCGTCGAGCAACGGTTGGGTCTGAAGTGATTTGTTGGGACTCGCCGCTGCCAACGTAGCCGCCGGAAAGCGTGCAGAAGGGTTGTCGGCATTCGCCATGACACTCATGTTCATGTTTCCTCACCCTATAAAGCCGATTTCTCTTCAGATTCACGGGCGACGGTCAGCATTCGCGATCCTAGCCCGCTCTACTTCGTCTGCACCGACGCGTTCGGGAGGAGTGTGTCAGGAATGCTGTCAACCCTCAGAACTCATGAAATTAAGAGTAGCTGACCCTCCTTTGTCCGGAGTGGCGTACCGTCAGAGCGCAATCATCCCACAGACGGGATTAAATGCAAGCGCCACGCTTCCTTGCAATTGTCCCCTCGTTCTCGCGCAGCAAGCCGCACGGGGAGTGCCCGCGTCTACTATCATTTCCGACCGCCTGTGATTTCGCGGAAAGATGCCACTTCTTGACGTTGCCCATCATCTCCGATAGTCCGGGATCGCTCAGCCTGGTTTATAGACTTTCGTCTGAATTTCGGACCAATGGAGCGCACGGATCGAAGCTACGGTTCGGAACTTGGGTAAGGCAGTGATGGCGCAATGGGCGAACTTTCTACATAACGACGCATAGCAGCGTCACAAACGGCGTAGCCCCAGTTGATAATACGCTCTTGCGTATCTGTACGCAGAGCAGCCAGTCGGGTCGGTATCGCTGCAAGGCGAAGAGAACGCTCGTGGGAATATCCTATCGCATCGCTGAGGCCGTAAGAGGCGATGTTTGTTCGTATGCCCCAGTATGCTCCTCTCCTTATACCGCTCTTGTACGAGTCGATGAGTCGTCGTACGCGAAGACTTCGAACTTGGTTGTCGATGATGTCGACGACGCGTCGTCCCTGTCTTATCCAGTCGGTACCGGGCGTGGGATTTGGTTGCATTACGGCGCCTCCGTCGCTGACTAGTATCGTTAGAAAGCGCTTCCATGCCGTCTCCAGGCCGAAGTTATCGTAGACACCACCATCGATAAGTAGAGCGGTTTGCGTAAATGGCGGGAAGTGCAAGTCTTCGAATGTAGGTTGCTCGAAGACGAAGTCATTGAGGGACAGTCGTAGCGGCGACAGGAACGGTGGGAAAGCTGACGACGCGGCCACGGCAGTTGCAAGGGGCAGTGTCGGCGAATTAACCCGCCCCACGCGAAAGTCAGCCATATACGGTCGTGAGAATCGCCACGATACGCCACTCTGTAAGTTGGTTGCGATAAAAACGAACCGCGGTGTCTCCGGGAGGTTTTGAAGCGTGGTCGCCTCGAACAGCATCTCGCTGTAGGCCGCTGCGACGCATGTAGCGATTCGGCGGGGGCCCATCAAGCCAGCGGCTATGGCCTCCGCGTCAATATCGGTGCTCGCGAGGCGCCTAAGCGGTTCGACAACCGCTGGGACGAAGCGAGTCGCTATGTTGGTCTCGAACTTGAGAGCGGACCAAGACATCGCGAGCTGTGCGGCGGCGATCGCCCCGCCTGATACGCTTGAAATTCGGTCCAGTCGAGGAAGCCAGCCGAGTTCGTTCAACCGCCAGAGGGCGCCGACATGGAAAAGCATCGCACGGTATCCGCCACCCGAAAGGCAAAGAGCTACGCCGTCCTGAAGTGATCTTTCTTGATCAACACCGTCGAACGTTGTTTCCATTATCGGAGAATACATGACCGTCGCTTCGATCGTGCTTACCCACAGGCATGAAACCGTGGCGTTACGATAGCTTGGTCAGGCGGCCAAACCGTTCGGACGCCATCGACGCCGAGCGAGGAGCACCTTGTCAGGAACTAGACAAGCCGAACCGCGCCTTCTCACCTCTCCAGGCGATGCAGAGAAAGACGTGACGGTCGCCACTAGTGGGCGCCGAACCTGACCTCCGGGCCCGCTCCTCGACGCTTCGCTCATTCTCTTTGCGCCCTTGGAACGGACGCCACCAAATGCGCAAGGGATCGTGCGCCACCATGAAGTAAGGCGTTGAGCCACGGCTGCTCTCACGAGTTCCCGGTTTTTAAGAGTCATGGGTAGGGAAAACTTCGTTCCAATCACTCCGTTTGTCGTGGAACTGCGCCGCCGCCGCTTCACGCCGAAGTGAACTCTTTCGTATCGATAGTACACTGGAGAAACCAATCGCACATGTTTCGCAGTCGCCGCGGCGCAAGACTGGAGTTCGCTGGCTCTTCGACAGAGCCAGATTATTTGACATTTGTGGACGGGCTTCTCGGCGACGACCTCCGGACGTCGGTCTTGACGTATGCACTTACGGCGTATTGTGAGCGCTTTCTCGCACCAACTGCTTCGAGAACCCCGGCAGACTGGGCATTTGCCTTCTGGGACGCTCTTCCCGTCGAGCGCGTCTTGCGCCTGGTCTCCTATCGGGGATTCCGGGCATCACCCGACACTTTCCCCCGCATATTGCACTATCACGACGGACCGCTAGGCCATCTCGCTGCGGAAAAGCGCAGCCGCCGCGGACCTGTTGTCATTCGCGACCTTAGCGAGCAAGCAGATGAAGCTACGGACCTCGTCTCAGCTCGTGAGCTTGGCTTTCGCGGGGCGCTCGTGCTGCCGTTGCACAATGGCAAAGAGCTGCTCGGCATATTTTGTGTTTTCTACACGCTGCCATTCGATGAATCGATCTTAAGCAATCGACTCGAATTCAGGGTTCACGCTTCCAGACTGGGGATAGCGATCCAAGTTGCAGTTATGAGATCGGCGGGTCTCTTTCGCGAGACCCTTGCTTTGGAGTTCGGGGACGCGACGATAGAAGCTGTCGCAGATGCGGAAGTCGCAGAACGGCAAGTAGCGGCTCTAATTCAACGCGTAACGACGTGCTTGCATCTAACGGCCGTTATGGTCGATGCGCTTGCGGCGAGGGTGACGATCCACAGTCTGAAGGAGCCGTTCGCATCTTTCGAGCGTGTTTCGCGCCGTGATCCGGCTAGCCTAATCGAAAATAACAAAATTCTCATACCGCTGACGCAGTCGGCCGAGGATACGATCGCACAAATCGGCGAACTCCTGGTCGATCAGAAGACCGACGGAACGTATTTTTCGCGCGTCGACATTCGAGTGCTCAATGAGGCCGCTGCCATCATTTCAAGGTACCTTTCTAAATACCTGGCGATCGGGAAGATCAGTGAGACGTACCGGGTGCGCCTATCTAAGCAACAGGGCTTATTGAAGCTGAGTGACGCGGCGGCCGGTGAATTCATGAACGCAAACGGCATCGAGGCGGTCGCCGCGTCCCTCATCCAGCTCGTGGGTCTCGAATTTAACGTCAAAGCCGCGCTGTATCTCGAATACGACCCATCAACGCATCTCCTTCGGCCAGCGGTCTCCGTACCAGTGGATTATGCAGGAGCATTGCGAACTCGTCATCCGACCCTTCAGGTGCGTGAAAGGTGCTTGCTCGTCGACAAAGTGGATTGGGAGATTGCCGACTGCGCCGCTTGCCGCGGCTGCAGCGGCGTGACGACGATAGCCGCATTGCGCGGCGCTAAGGTTGTCGTCGACCCGTCGATGCGCGCGCGACTGGGCAAGGTATATATTGAGCCGGGTTTCGATTGCGACGCGGAAATACTATTGCCATTACAATGCGGAGGCCGTCTTTTCGGCGTGCTTGACGTATACACAGCTGACACACACAACCTTGGCAGCGAGGAGAACCATTTCCTCACCCTGGTCGCAAATGTCGCCGCTCAGGCGATTTATGTAAAGTATCTCCATGGAGAGCTTGACGAAGCTTATCGCCAATCCACCCGCGGTGATGTGGCGCGAGATGTTGTTCATACGCTCGCTCCAACCGTCGCATCTCTCGATACGGCGCTCAATCTACTGCACGCTTCCCTACGCCCGCTGCGCGGTCAACTTCGCGACCGCACTCAGCTTCGCACGGGCGCAAAGGAAGCCATCGAAATGTTGGATTTCGTAACAGACGTTGTCCGACAGCAACATAACGTAGTCGCGCGTTATGATTTGACCGCGCGTGGACGCCACACCGGTAAACCGGAAGACGTGTTCATCAAAGACGTAGTGACGGACGTAATCGCGCTCAATTCATTGAAGGCGCACGACAAGAAGGTTTGGATAAAGCGTACATCGTCAGGAACTGTCAGGGCCGTTAAAGCGTCGCGCGGCGATATGTTTCTCGTTATCTGGAATCTGATACATAATGCAATAAAGTTCGCGCGCGGTGACAAGGACACGGATCTCATTATTCATGAGCAATACGAGGCCACCGCGGTGACCCTGACGGTAAAGGATCAGGGCGTTGGAATTAGGCCGTCGGATGAGAGTCGAATTTGGGACATGGGATTCAGCACGCGCGCTCCCGGAGCGGCGGAGGCTACAGGTGGGCTCGGCTTGTACATCGTCAGGGAACTCGCGAAGGGGTTCAGCGCTCAGGTGGATTTGAAGTCGACGATATATGGCCGCGGTTCCGAGTTTGCGATCACAATAGCGCAGCGAGAGGGGAAAAAGTCATGAATACAGGCACGCATCGCCATAAGCCCGCGGCACGAGTGATCGTCTTCGATGACGCACCTGGACCGCTCCTGACGGGCATAGGTAAGTACTACAAGCATCTGACACGGGCGGAATTGGAGTTCATTCTCCACGCATCTCTGCGAAAATCGGCTGAACTCGGGCGGCTAATGCGGGACGCCAGACCCGACTTTGTGATGCTCGATGACCGTCTGGACGGAAAATTCGTGGGGTACAAAAGCGGAGCCGAGGTGGGGTTAGCTATTCGGCGCGAATGGCCACGTATTCCGATGGCGTTGATATCGGCGTTTGATGAGATGAAGCGGTCAGATGGTGCGTATCGGAGCGACGTGGAAGAGTTGCTGAGAACGGGCGGGGTTACCATTTACAAGAAGCGTAACCTTATTCCATCAGCCGATCTGAAACCGATGTGTTCAGCAATTCAAGATGCAGTGCACCAGGCGAAGGAGAGAAATGTGCTTGAGCCGCTCCTCAACCGGAAGATCGTGTCGGAACGTACATCGCGGTTTCGTGTGCAGAAGTTTGACGGCCGCCGATCCTCGCAATTTCTCGAAGCTCTTGATACGCCCGGCGGTGATATATATATGCCAACGCGGTTCCTGAAACGTGCGGGCCTAAAGCATGGACGCGCGACGATTGCGATAGTCATTACCGAGTTTGAGGGCGGAGAGGTCCTATCACGCATCCGTATCGGAGATGAGGTTCCAGGGAAGCTCGCAGCGGACCTGAAGCGAGTATTGCTGGCGGCAGAGTAATGTTGCAAATTACGGTCTTCAACGTCGGCAAAGGAAGCTCGGTTCTCGTGAACCTCGGAGATCACGGAGACAAGATCCGCGTTGGAATCATCGATTGCTACGCCGGGCCAGGACACTCGCATCCGCTGTTGCGTGCGTTGCGAGCGCTGCGGCGAAAGAAATCCGTGGAGATCGCGTTTTTCGTCGTGACGCACTTGCATGCCGATCATTTCGTCGGCGTCAGTGACCTCTTAGATGAGTTCGGCGGTGCCGTTGTCAGGTTCGCCGACCCTGGACTCGATTTACGCGCCGTTTTAGTAGCGGAGTTTGGTTCTGATGGACACCGCGATCGCACAAAGCGCCAGGAAACCTGGCGTATGATCGACTATAAAGATCACGCGACAGATGTGTGTTCGTTGGTTGCCCCCGGTGTCGAGATTTACAGGGACGCGAATACTGTTGTGACGACTGTCGCACCTCCAGGCGATTTGCTTCACCGGATGTCGAGGTTTTTGCAGCGGCACTTTCAGCGCATGTCGGCTGAGGTCAAGAGGGGAGTGAACGTTAAAGAAACATCGTCGCATGCTCCAAGTTACGACCTCAACAAGACCTCTTCGGCTATCGAGATCGCGTACGATGGCCATCGTATAATCTTCGGCGGGGATGTCCTTGCGAGCGTTTGGCAGCGGATGATTGAGCGCGGCACTCTGCGTCCCGCCGATGTTGTTGTAATGAGTCACCACGGCGCTACAAATGGTTTTCCCTCTGCTTTCGCTAAAATGCTATCGCACGGCGCAAAGCTCTTAATCTCCGGCGACGGAGAGAAGCATCCAAGCAAGGCGGTATTGTCCGGCGTTGCCGCGATCGATATGTGCGGGGGTGTGTGGGCGACGAATATTCCGTCGCATGCTCGCGTCGAGCCGTTTGTATTGCAGCAGCACTTCGGCGGAACGAGCGCCGGATCGACTTCTGGGGACATAACCTGTGTTGTGGACAAGAGCGGTATTCAGGTAAGTGGGCCCCGGATTATGTGATCGAAAGTAGGTATGCACGTGCCATGGCGCTGTTTTCACTGCACAGCTGGCGTCACACCGAATGGTACCTGTACTGAGTGTGGCTCGCCGGTAATATCGAAGCTTGACGGCCATGTTTCCGCCATTGGACCGTATGGCGACTTGAAATTTGTCATGCGGTCGGCGGCCTATGCGCTATACGAGGCATCATTTGGTCGGCTCCAGAATCGCGTTTGGCTAAAGATAGCGCCGCGACATCTTTGGTCGAGTCTTGGCCGAGACTTCGTTGCAGAATCCGTTACGCATGCTGATGTTTCCCAGCAAACCGAACTCGTGGCGCGAATGGTGGATATCTTCGAACGTCCAGTCGGATTCGAATTTGGAAGCGTCGACTGCGATATCGCTGTGATCGATCACATCGCGGGTCGACTCGTGACAGACGAAGCGACTACGCTAGCGCCGAGAACAATAGCGCAAGCGGCGCTCGACCTGTTGGCGGTCGCTCGTGTGCTAAGGAGGCGAAAACTGACGGCGAGCCATCGCGGTGAGCGATTGCTCGTTCTCCACCAGTTGCGCGAATTCCGACGTCAGGAGGCGGTCGACGACACTGTGCGATGTGTACTGCTTAGCCTCGGGCAGCTTCAGGCAGAAGAATATGAGGAGGCGGTCTGCGCGAGCGAGCGGGGCGAGGTGAAATGGATTGCGGAGCGCGTGCTGGCGGCGGCGGGCCGTGTTATCGCGCAACCTGACATCAAGCAAGATCTCGACTATCGTCTCGCCCTGGCGCTGCATGAGTGGGCAGAGCTTCGGCACGATAGCACCGAAATGGTCACGGCGGATAGCGCTATAGACGAAGTCCAATCCGCCGTTGAGCAAGCTTCCTCGCCGTGGCGAGGGCCATTAGTCCTGCGACGCTTCAACGATGCGTATAACGCCCAAACCTTAGCACCATGGTTTGTTCCATTGCTCCTCGTTGACCCGGAAGGGCGATGGCTTGCACGTTTGGCGACGGGCGGACCGATGGTAATAACCGGGATGCGCGGGTGCGGAAAAACCATGCTGCTCCGCGCCTTGCAGTTGCACGCACGGGCTGCGATAAGGCACGTTGACAACGAGCATCTTGCTGACGCAATTCAACGGGTGCGTTCCGACAATTATGTCGGATTGTACGTGTCCTGCACGCGGCTACTAGACGCATCGGGCGTGCCCAAGAGCGAAGGGCCGACACTTTATGGGAGACTTTTTGTTGCCTATGCACTTGAGGCCGTTCGTGCGCTTCGGCACTTAGAAGATCTCGACCCGGACGACGTCGTCCCTACCTATTACCGCGCGCTAGGGCGTGCAGTTGCCGACAACGTTGAGGGAGGTGACCATTTCGCGACTAGTAGCTCCGTATTTCATTTGGAACGCGAACTCCTCAGTTCGTTGTCAGCTTCCACTAGAGACTCCAAAGCATTAACACTGCGCGGCAATCCGGCGCAGGCGTTTGGTGCGTTGGCGTCGGTGCTGCTGCGGCTGTCAGCGCTATGGGACGGCGCTCGTGTGTTTTTTCTGCTCGACGATCTGTCAACGCGATACCTTACGCCAGAAACCGCAAGCGAGCTCCTATCGCAGTTGCTGTTTCAAAGCGATCGCTGCGCTTTTAAGATTACGACGGAACGGCAGACGCTTGAATTTGGTTTTTACTCACCGGGACTTATCGAGCGCGCCAGGCTAGGACGAGACTATGAGCTGTTCGACTTAGGAAATGAAGTTTATGAGAGGATGCGCGATCGCCGGTCTGGACGTGATTTTCTGGAGGGGATTCTGGCGCAACGGGCTCGCTACTTCCCTCTGCATCCGAGAATCGCGCCGCGCGATGTGCTTGGCGACGAACATTTGGAGGAAATTGCGCGTTCGATAGCCGAATCCGCGGGACGGCGTGGACCAAAGACATCGAGAGCTGCGTATCATGGCTTGTCTGCGCTTGCGGCGGTCTGCGTCGGCGATATCGGCGACGTCATTTCAATTTATGATCTAATGTTGAGTCGGAGCAGTCGGCGCACCGAGTACCCGATCCCTGCGAGTACGCAGGCTGAGTGTTTTCAGGAGTTCTGCGGCCGCCGTCTATACGACTTAGCCCGACGCGACCCGCGATTGAAAGATATCGCGTTGGCGTTTGCGCAAGCCTCGCACACACTATTGGTTCGATCTGCCCGCGACGTCGTCGAGGGGCGCGAACGGCGGTTGCGACAATACTTGCGCGTCCACGTTAGTCTGTCGGCCGACGATAGCGGCGAACATGCTGAAACGCTCCGGAAGCTCGTCGACGCGGGCGTCTTCATTTTGGCAGGATCAATTGAAGGTCCTCGCGAGAAACGACCGGATTTGGCGCCCGTGTACCAGTACGTTCTCACCTTCAGGAAACTACTCGGCTTATGGGCGCTGATTGGATTATCTGAGCGCGACCGTTTCGAGCTGAACGGCGCTCAACTTAAAGCCTGGATGACGGCCGGGGCTGACGGCCAAGCTATCCTGCGCGGAAACTTGGGAGGGGGCACCGACGACATTGACGCCTCAGATTTCGAGGATCTGCCGCGTCCCTCACAGCGGAAGCATCGTGTGGAACGCCCGCAGATGGTCCTAAGTGCGACGCAGGCAGCTCAAGAGTCACTTTACGCATCCGTGTGGGTTCCCACTCTGCGCAAGATGCCGTTGCTTCGTCGTTCTGATTTGAAGCATGCGGTGATTGGGTTGGGTGCCGAAGAGCGCTCGATAGAATCCGTCTCGCGGTGGCTGAAACTCGTTCAGCCGACATCTGTTACGGTAGTGGAATACGACTCCGCGACGAGTACGAGACACACTGACGCCGTACGGAAGCTTCTGGCGGCGAATGTCAAACATGTGATTCATGTCTCACATCAGGACGTACTTTCTACTCGACCACCCATCCATTACGCACCTACGTTGGTCGATGTTACCGCCCTATCGGCTGGAGCGACATTCGGGGTCCTGCGCGCTTTGCTTCTGAGGAAGGTCCCAATCGCAATTATGTACACGGCGGCCGAAGTGTACTATCCCTTGGATGAACAAATCGCTCCTATATTGTCGGGCGAGGCGAAAAGTCAGTATTTCGAAACCATGGAACGTCTTCGCGCGCTATTCTCGGAGCACGCGCCTTACGATGTAGTTCCGCTGCTAGAGTCCGATTCGGACGAGTCTAGGAGGCGGGCACTCTTCGGTTTCGCGTCCCCTAAGCACGACCGGCTATTGACGGTGCTGGCGGACAGAGAGTTCGACGCGATCGACGTCGTTGTTCCGGTTAGTAAGTCGCCGCGAAGTGAGCTTGCCAGCCTGGTCGCTAAGTTGGCAGCACGGAATTTCTCCACAGCTAGAATGATCCCGAGTGACGCCCGAGATCTCGACACGGTCCTGTACCATCTCGCGTCAAGATTTAGGCACCTTTATGTCGAAGAGGGATTCAATGTGGAGATGGCGATCACAGGATCGAAGTTGCAGGCGGTGGCATGTGCTGCAATGAGCGTGGTGGCCCGCTTTTCACAGTGCTGGTATGTCACGCCAAAACAATACGATCTGCGAAGGGTCACCGCAGGCGTCGGAGACTCAGTATGTTACGAGGTCGGACCACCACAGCGCCGCCCTCTACAGGCATCGTTAGAGAGAACCGAAATCGAATTGTTTGAATAGCTGCGTTGGAATTGTGCACGTCTGCGCGGATTGGCACTGTTTGGCTAGTTATCCTAGGAATGACTGAATACGGGCTTCGAGCGCGGTAACACTTGCGGTCTCGCATTCCCAGATTACTAGAGTGTCCCAACCCATCGTTGTGAGTTCGTTGATCGCACGAATATCACGACTGCGCGTGCGTTCCAGTTTTGGCATCCAATAGTTCCGATTTGTAGATGGCGGCCTACCTTCGCGGCAGCCAACATGTTGATGCCAAAAACATCCGTGCACGAAGATTACTTTTCGCTTGCCAGGGAAAACCAGGTCTGGTGCGCCAGGAAGCGAACGTCGATGAAGGCGAAAACGGTAACCGAGGCGATGTGCAAGACTTCGTACGCAAAGTTCCGGCTTAGTATTTTTGCTACGAATGCGCGACATGTTCGCGCTTCGCCGCGATGGGGTGAGGCGGTCCATCAGATCGCTAAATCCAGCGGAAGATCGGAAATATCTTTGAGACGATTACCGTCGATCATGTCGTGGAGCAAGTCCAAATGGTCCGAGAGCTTTAGCTTTCCCGAAAGTGACGTTACGGTAGTAAGGAGTTCGTTGAGTGCGAAATGGTAAACACAGTCGATATCACCAACGCCAAACGCGAGCGACGCGATCCTTGTCGGTAATGGCTCACCAGTTACTACTGCTATTTGGGGAGTCGGCCCCTTTCGGTGACGTATGAGGTTCAATCCCTCCGTTCGTGCGTTTTGCGCGCGGTCACTCCGCATGGTCCATTTACAAGAGATCGTCGCATGGAGTATGGGCACCTTATTCGCCCATTCGCGGAGCGTGCTATGGAGTGAGACTTGATCGCTTACGACGTCCGTAGGACGATTAATCACGTCATCAGGTTCGGGACGCCTGGCAATGACTATATCAGGGGTGATAATGTAGTCATTTCCCAGCGCTGCGGCCAGATGTCGATTATCTGCTGCAAGCTCAGCCAAATAGCCGAGATGTCGGTACTGATAGTAATCGGCAAGTCCGCGACCGGACTTGCGGTTATGCTTTCCTGCTCTTTGCCCTGACTTCTTGGTGCGTGCTGTTGGAGAGAGATTTTCGACAATCCATGCGCCAGGGCGAAGGTGATCGAGGCGAAGGAAGGTCGTGCGCAAGAATTCGGCGCATACGGACTCGAACTGTCTCCCCGACATTTGGCCCACCAGGCGCGCATCGGCGGCATGAACGCCAACCAGATCCGCAATGCCTGATGCAATCGACTTGCTGTTAGCATTTGATTTGTCGGCGTTGCTGACGATCCCTTTCGAATCGCGCACTAAGACTGATCGTAGAAGAGCGGCATGAAAGCTCCGCCGCGCTTCCTCGAGGAAGGCTGGAGGGGACAGCTCAGACACTGAACAATCGCTTCTGACCCTTTGTCTGAAGGAGGGCTGACGCGATGGCCTCCGCGATAGCATAGGCAACGGGCGGAGGGAATGCATTGCCAACCTGCCGGTACGCTGGCGTCTTGCGGCCGGAAAAACTCCATTCAGGAGGAAAGCCTTGGAGGAGTGCCACCATCGGAACTGTGAGCCGTGGCATTCCTACAAAATCAGGCCCAGGCGGATCGTCGGCCAATACGTGAGCATCCACGCCAAGAGCGGCCCATGCCCGTTTTGCGCGTGTTGGCCCGAGATCGGGTCCACCATGTAAATGCGAACCACCGACGATTGTTGGGGCAATTTCATTAGCGATGAGGCGCCACTGCTTGGCGCCCTTCCAACCTCTGGACGCCATCAACGAGTACAACGTCTCACCTACGGTGCGGCGCTTCTCGCCACTTGCGGTAGGTGGCTCGAAGTGTTGCATTGCTTCTGGTCGCAACGCGACGAATACCACTCTCGGTCTGAGCTGCGGCACTCCGAAATCCGATGCGTTGACGAGGTGCCAGGAGGGCACATATCCGAGATCAGTTAGCTGGTGAGTGATGTAATTTCGATAGTCATTGAAAACTGCATCGAGAAGCCCTCTAACGTTCTCAAGCATAACCGCACGAGGGTTGCATTCACGTATCAGGCGGATCGCTTCGGGAAACAGGTTTCGTTCATCCGAGTGGCCTAACTGTTTGCCCGCTTTTGAAAACGGAGGGCAAGGTACTCCGCCTGCAAGAAGGTCGATTCCGCGATACGGCCGACCGTCAAAATTGCGCAAATCTCCTTCGATGACGTTCCACGATGGGCGATTCTGCCGAAGAGTGTTACAAGCGTGGCGGTCGAGCTCGACGAGTGCGAGGTGATGAAACCCCGCCGCCTCCAGACCGAGGGCCTGTCCTCCGCCTCCGGCGCAGATCTCGATAGAGGTGAGTACACGGGCCATCCGGCGAATAATGCCACTATCCGCTTCAGATGAGAAGTTTCAGTTGCCGCAGGTTAGTGGCATTCGTGACGGTGGGGAGGCGCATCGAATACGCAACGCCGGGCCGTTATCATGTGTGCGAGAATGGCGGTTTACGCACTCATCGAAGGGTCAACCGCTGTCGCGATCATCCGGCTGATCTCTCCACCCAAGTCGAGCCGGTTGTCGTCGTAGATCAGGACCGTCTCGATTTTCTTGTGACCGGAGAAGCGGGCCACAGCTCGAACGTTTCCCTGCGTCGCATCGAGAGCTGCCGTGATCGCCGCGTGACGCAATTGGTGTGCTGTGAGGTGAACCCCGAGCCTGCGACCCCAAGTCTGCACGATTCGGTTGATGCTTGTCCCGGTCAGGTTGCACCCCTTCGCCTTGCGCGCTCGATCAAAGTTCACGAAGAGCGGTCCCGGCTCCGTGCCACGCACGTCGATCCACTGTTGGATCGCGGTTGCCGTGATCGGCGCGATCGTCAGAGACGTGCGCTCACGATTGCCCTTTCTTAAGACAGAGATCGTCATGCGGTCGAGTGCTACGTGCTCCAAGTCGAGTGTTTCAACCTCGTGGCGTCTGAGGGCAAGGTCGTATAGCAGGCGAAGGAGAGCGAAGTCCCGCACGCCTTGAGCATCGTTCCGTTTTGAGATTGCGAGCAACAGACGGCGAACCGTGGTTGCATTGGGGCCGCGCGTGTCGCGGTACGGCGTCGTCGGCTCGTTCTTCAGTGTCAGCTCCCATGTGATTGCTCCAAGAGCGTTACCGAGTTTCACCAGCGATCGAAGCGCGGCAAGTCTCCGGTTGATTGACGCCGGTTGAAGGCTGCGACGAAGAAGATCGGCGCGGTAGTTGAGGGCGACGACGTTGGCCTCGAACGCAGATAACCCGAACAATCGTCGAGCGGCGGACGCGATCGACGCATCGCCAGTGAATCGAGTGAAGTCGTCGAGGTCGTGCCGATAAGCTCGCAGGGTGCGCTCGTTTCGGCCCTCAAGGAACGTCGCGACTACCACCTCGGCGGAATTCGCCGCTATGCTTTCGTGAAGTCCAACCATGCTACCGTCTTGCGTCACCACGGCGTCTTTTTTCATGGTTGTGATTATCCCACGGACAGGATTACATGTGAAGAAGAAGAAACCGGTCACGCGATCCTCCGGCATCGGCGACTACGCCGTCTTTACCGACCTGCTGGCCACCATTCGGAAAGAGAAAGAAGTCACGCAGACCGTCCTCGCGGAGCGCCTCGGCCGACTTCAGACTTGGGTGGCGAAGGTCGAGGCGGGGGATCGTCGCATCGATGCAGTGGAGCTGATCGCGGTCCTCGATGCACTAAAGTTCGATGTCACGGAGTTCTTCAAACGCCTTCGCCGCCAACTCCGCAAACACGAGGGCAATTAAGTGGAGTTGCTCTTCTCGCTCATCACCTTCTTGCTAGGCTGCGCGCTGAGCTGGTGGCTAGCCCGTCAATCGAGCAAAGAGCTGAGGCAGTCGAACGCCGACCTTCGATCCGACAATGCTGCGGTGCGCAGTGACAACGAAGACCTGCGTCGACTGATCGGCGAGTTGCGCAACGACAACGGCGAGCTGAAACGTCTGGTGGAGAAACTGCCAGCCGACTTCCGATCGGCCGTCGCCGACGACCCTCGCACCACGCTGACGGCGCAGCAACTACAAGTGATTTCCCGCACGGTCGGAGAGCTTCAAGATCGGCAGCGACCTCGCACTCTTACAGAAGAGCACAGCGAAGCACTCGTTGCAGCTCTACGTGCGATTCCACCGGAACCGGCAATGGTCACCGGTTCGCCCGGCGATTCGGAGTCGATGCAGTTCGCAACGCAGATCGGCAGCGCTTTCCAGGCTGCGGGGTGGCCGACTGAGGTTCGCACCTCTATTCACGCTGACACGATCGAAGGTGTACAGATTGTCTACCGCACCGGTGAGCAATCGGAGCCGTTGCCGATGCCCGAGGTCGTACCTGCTGTCATAAATGCGCTTCGTGATGCTGATGTCCTAGCTACGGCAGCTCCGCTCACGGGCAAGCCGCAGCCGACGCGATTCTTCGTCTCCGTCGGTCACAAACCGCGCCTGTAGCGATTTAGCTTCTCAACCACACACTGTCAGGAGAGCCGATGTCCGACAAGCTGATGGAGGCGTACGGGTTGTACCTGCAGGAGCGAACGCGCCTCACCTCCGCGAAGCAGGAAGCAGCAAAGAGCTACGACCAGACGATTCTCACTTTTTCTGCCGGAGCGATCGGCTTGTCGATGACCTACCGCATAGCTGCGATCGGCTCGACGGTAGGGATCATGCGGGCATCGTCACTCCTACTTCAGGAGGTTTCCGACGATGGCACGATGGTCGCGACGGCTACGCAGCCGGAACGTCGTCTTTTCACTCCGCGTGGACTACTCAGACCAGCAACGTCACGGACGCTCGATGTCGTCTCATGGCATGGTTGGCGACTTGCCTCTGTCGACCCTCGAAGCCGATCTGCGCAACATCATCGAGCGTGAGCTGCCGAACGAGCTGTCGTCGCTGTTCGACATCGAAGTGCAGACGAAAGTGCTCGACACGAAGTACACGAGCCTCACGATCTTCTTCGGCGCACTGATTGCCGCGTACCCGCTGATCGCCAGCTACCACGATTTCGCCGAGAGCGTTCACCTGATCAAGAAGCACTGCTATCTGCTCGTCGATGCACTCGACAACTCGAAGTACGGTCACTCGCTCAACAAGAACGTCGAGGTGTACTACCCCACCCTGCCTGATCCAACCGATTATCCCTATCGTTGGATGAGGCACATGTTTGGCCATCCGGGAGGAGAGGAAGCTTTCGCGTTCACTGCGTTGACGCAGCGCCCAGCCGCTTCGCACGTGCGCGATCTCTTTTTCTGGTATCTGGTCGTGATGAACATCGTGCTCATGGTGCTCGTCGGATCGCTCGTGTACCGATCCGTCATCTCGACTTACTACGAACGGCCGACGATCCCGGCCACAACGACGCCACAGACGAAGTGATGGAACGATGTTTACGCCATTGATTCGATCCGCTCGATCTCTGCCGTGGGCAGTTGGTTCACGAACCCTTCGGCATAGGTCCGCAGCACATCGATCAGATACGCCAGCGAAGCGATGATGCCGATCACGGCGACCTTGTATCCGGGCTCGATCTCCGACTCGCGGATGCGAAGTAGCTTCTTCTCTTTCTGACGGTCGATGTGCACCAGCTCTCCGTAGATGAGCAGTTCGAGCGCTTCACGGCCAGTAAGCAGTTCGTGTTCGAACTCAACCTTCAGTCGCCCTTCTTTAGTCGCCACCGCATTGCCGAACGTCGAGCCAGTTGGAAGGGGTGCCGTCGTGTCACTCAGAACCGCTTCCCACCGCGATTCAAGTTCAGCGAACGTAAGCGGTCCGCCCTCGACTTGGATGTACTTCGGCAACGTGCGGACGATGTCAAGGACGTAGCAGCGTTCTTTGGGCATGATGAACGGTCGAAGTCGTGTAGCCAGACTGTCAATCAGCAAGCGATCGGGACCCTCGACGAGCTTTACTTCCGACATGACTATGTGACGCGAATCAGCGGGCTGCACGAGCGCGGGCTGCCACTCCAACTTCACCTTTAGCGAATTCGTCGTAGTGATCTCCCGCAAACGGTTCGCCGCCCGTACAAAAAGCAGAACGCGCCTGATCTCAGCGTCACGTTGCTGCTGCTCGATCCTCGTCATCGTCGTCTTCTCCTCAACGATCGTCCCTGCTCCCCTGCTGCTTTGGTCGGTCGAAACCGATACCGGTGAGCTGTAGAGCTGGCCGCTTTCGTGTCGCACGAAGCCTCGATGCGTTCGTTGTGCGAACGTTACCCCGTCGCAGCTATGTATCGCGTGGCCCGTAAAACCGCTCCGAATCAGTCCTGGCTCGAATGACTATGCATATCTCACCGGTCACCTCCTCCTCCTTCTGGTCCTTTGCAAATACGTAGTCGTGACTGTGAATGCTCACCCCACGAGCATCGCGATAGGTCAGACAGGCGGGGACGAACTTCGGCATCGCGGTGATCCCAGCTCGTTCCGTGTCTCCGGCTGTCGCCGAACGCTTTGCCAGACCATATCTGCTGGCTTGCGCCGCCAGGATGAACGCAGAGACCGGGTTAAGCGCCGCATGAGACGTCACCGACAAAATTACTCTGTCACTCGCCTTCATGACTCGCACGACGTCAAACGAAACCACATCGCTCGCGGCCCATGTCATCTGGACATCAATAGCCGCCTCGCCGCCGATGTTAGTAACAAGCGCTTCACTATGATGCTCAGCAAGGAGTCCTCTGAACTCGCCCTCGGGAACAACGAGTGGACGACTGCGCGCCGTCGATTTAGTCGCTGCCCACATTCGAGCGGGAGTAACAAAGACGGCCAGGAAAGCGAACCAGAGCACCACGCCGAGTCCTGCGCCGAGAGCGGTAAGCAATCTATTCGATGTCACCATAGCGATGCCCACCACAGCCGCCAGAACCGACAGAAGTGGGCCGACAAAGCTTGCTAGATTGCCATGGTCGCTAGCGAGCTGGTAGCTGAGCTTCATGTTTTCTCGCCAAAACTCCAACCAGTTGCGCACTGAGCGTCCCACAACATTGTGGTCTGCTCCGCGGACTGAGTCGTTGCTCTCGAAAAGGTCATCGCCCCACACCGAGGCGTCATCTTGCTGTGGTCGATGACGACGCGCCAATCGACTGACACGATCGACGAATTTCTCATCGTTGAGCGCGACGGTGCCCTCCCTGAGTCGATCAGCAAACAGCAGATCTCCGCTGAATGCTGCGACTTCGGTTGCGTCGTTCCATTCGATTCCGTCCGGCTCTTCGAAAGGTGGCCGAGACGACGGTCGATAATACCGAGCGAGCAGTTCATCGGGCCGAGTCGCGGCCTTTTCAATAAGCGTGATCGCCTGTGCCGCGACCCGTTCGCGCTCCTCAGATGTAAGATTCCAAGCTGTTAGAAGGACGAAATCAATCGCTGGGAATCGCTCTCTTGCAACTTGTAGAAAGTCCATGCCAGCGAGCTGATCCCTTTGCAGAGTCTTGTCGATATATGCGCACCGGATGGCCTGATGGCATGTGTCGAGGACCGACCACGCCTCGACAGGTGTTAAGGCCTTCACCGTTTGTATGCCGTGAGACTCAAAAAATGATGTCGTGGAATCAAGCACATCTTGATTGTCTTCGAGAAAAAAAACTTTACTACGTTCTGGTGCGTCATTAATGGTCATCACGCGCGCCCATGTTCCAGAAACGCCGCTGGCGCAACATCGTCGTGCGTAGCCAACGGTAAAACAATCGCGAACACCGAACCTCGCCCAAGATCCGGAATCGGGCTTGTCACAGATATTGTTCCATGAAGAGCCTCGATCGAGGAACGCGCTATCCACAAGCCGAGGCCGCGATTAATTCCTAATTTAGTTGAGTAGTAAGGATCGAAGATGCGTTCCAGCACGTCGTGCGCTATACCGGCACCATAGTCGGTGACCGTTATGAAAACCTCATCCATGGCGTGCGAAGTGACGATCGCAACCTTCTGGTGGCGCGTTTGTTCCAGTTGCGCGGGGGTCAGATCTGCGCACGCTTCCAACGCATTGCGCAGTAGGTTCGTAAAAACTGAGGTGACAGCGGTGAAAGATCCACACACGCGAACGCCGTAGGCGAATTGTGTCCGAACGGTAGCGGCATCAATTGCAAAGAGGGCCCTCACCTGCCTGACGGCAGCGGCGATCGCATCATTTACTGAAAAATAGGTGACGTCCGTAGGCGAGACCGGCCCAGCGGCGAGAAGGGCGGAATTGACGATACCATTAAGGAGCATCACGGCTTCCGCCATTTTTGTCGCGTCATCGCCAGCTTTAGCGTACTCGTGAAGTTCTAGGCGTTTGCTAAGCGTTGCGACACGAAACCCAAGCGCATGTAGCGGATTCTTCATCTCGTGAGCGAACCATGAGAATGCTACCTGTTGCCGCGCCTGTGATTCTAACGCAACCCGCCGCGCATGAAACACCCCGACGTCCTCTTTGAAGAGGAGGAAGAGGCCGCCAGCTATACCTAATTTGGTGAGCCATGCCACGGCAAACACGATCGCAATGTATCCAGCGGCAATCCGGAACTTGAGGAAGTACGCCAGGTAAAGACCGCCGCAGGTGAACCATGACAATACCAATAAGTGTCGGATATGTTGAGATGATTCACGAAGTTGATCTCGAAGGGCTGCTGCGCTAGCGATCATTGTGAACGTCGCGAAGACGGCAAGCGATGCGTGCCAGTTACCTGTGAAGATTGAAGCGACTATGAAAGGTGCTGCTAGGACGGCCCCCACACGCAGCATTGAGACCGTGACGGTTTGACGGTAGTTGCGGCTGTGTCGCAGAGCAAAAGCTAGAAAAAGAACGGAAGTTATTGCTGACAGGATGATGGAGAGAAGTTCACTGATGTGCTCGTCGAGCACACCGCGGAACACGCTTTCGACATAAAACAGACCAGTGTTGCATAGCCAACCACACAGTAACAGATTCCACCCGCCTCGGCGCGATAGCCGCCATTCAGCGAGCAAGAGGAGCACGATGATCCAGAGCACTGGAACGCTGGAAGTAACGGTTAGTAGCTGCCGAATTAGTTGATCTTGCATCGTAGTCCAACGTCGCGGTGTCTCGTTCTCCGCCAAGGAAACCTTGCTCTTCGGTGGAGTGTACGCCGCGTAGCCGTTTCCGCAAGTGGCGATGACGTTCAGTCCGGTGAAAGAAATGCCAGAGAGTGCGGACGGCGAGCCCTGTGGCCGCGACGAGAGGGAGTGCGGATTTACGGCACTGCGGTGGCATCTGTACAGGCGGGTATGACCAATTTGATCACGTCGTTTTCGCCTCCGCTCGTCCGGGTGAGTCTCATGCGAGATCCGGCAGGTCGAAGAGTCGGATATACGCTTCGAGGGGAGGCGTGATCAATGAGATCGGGGTCTTGCTTCGTACTCAAGCGTTGACAGCGATCCACAGGTTATGACTGTTGAAGATGCGTCGAGCGGTCGATACAAATGGATTTGCTTGCGGTGTCTTCCGAAAGCTCAGTGTACCTCGCCGAGTTCTTCGCTTCCGTCGCAGCGTCGCAACAAGAGTGCACGCCGAAAAAAGAGACCGACGCGTCGCCGGGCCTCGTCCTGAAGCGTTCACTTCACTGGTACAGCACTCTCATCGCCACGTATCGCGTGCGCCGGGCGATGCCGGGATTGATCTCGTAGGTGAGTTCCACATCCTGCGGCGAGGAATCACGCCAGTTCTGCCACAGGTCATGAACGCGGTTCGTGACGATGTGATCGATGAGGTTTCCGTCCACGTCCGCCAGACCGACATAGAACTGACAGACACCGCACATCTGACCGCGCGTTGGGTTGAACGTGAAGTGAAGCCGCAGCGTGTCGTCCGTTTTTCTCGCTGTGAGTCCCTCAATCGAGTTCGAGACCATCTGCTCAACTGGATTGCCGGAGTGCGACACGCGCGCCTCGACTGCATCCCCAGCGAGGATGCGTGATCCGATCGCGGTCGTGCCGCCGATGAATGCGAAGAGGACGAAGACTCCGACGCCCACGATGATGAGTGCTCTTCTTTTCTGCGGTGCTGCCGGTCGTGCCGGGTTCAACGCTTCAACATCAACGCTCGTTTCGGTCATCAGGATCTCCTCGTTACGCGATGGTCATCTACCCTTTGGGGTCTGTTCATGGTAACGCAGAGATCAACACCATTGGGTCGATTACTCCGGCCCAATGCGCACGCCCAAACCACAGCCGAATCAGGTATTCGGAGAGCACCTCCGGACACTCAGAAACTCGAAAAATCTCACTCAGGAAGAGATCGCGGAAGCGGCAGACCTCGGGACGAACATCGTCGGCCGACTCGAACGAGCTGTTATCGCTCCCGGCCTCGTGACGCTCCTCAAGCTGAGTGTCGCGCTTGGCGTGCCTGTGACTCGATTGCTTGAACCCTTCACGCCCGAGGTGGTGCGGGAGATGCGCACCGGAGCGCGCTCCGCGTCGTCTTCTCGTCCCCCGCGCCGGTCGCGTTGAACCCCTAATCGACCGCGTCGAACCGCACGAGCGAATGGCCGATCTGCATCACCGGCACGCTCCGACCCGGTGCCGCCTCGATACGCTGGGTAAGCACGCCGCGCTCGAAGACGAAAGACAGCCGACGACTCACCGCGACCACGGCTCGCATTTGCTCACGCCCGCGCGTCAGCTCTTTCGCAAGACGGAACGCCGTCAGATCGTCGCTGCCCTCGGGGAGTTGGTAACGGAAGGCGAAGCCGCCGAACGGCACCACGTGCAACTCGATCTCGACCGGCTCATCGGCCCAGCGGTTCCACTCCTCAAGCTCTTCGACATGCTGCCGGTCGAGCAGTTCGACCACGACAGCAGGATCGAGATCGAGTGCGGCGATCACCTTCTGCAAGAGCCGTCGATCGCGCACACCTTCACGCTCGAAGAGGACGAGACGGTGAGCAATTCGAGAGGTCTGCTTCGCCGTCGTCGCCCCACAAGCACGAGCGAGATCACCGAACGTCATCGAGCGATCGATGCGCGCAGCGTGGATGAGTTCACCGACATAGTTGCTTGCCATCAGAGCGTCGTATTGAGGCCGGTTTCCGATCGAAACACGTCGCGGAGTTGGTCGGCATAGATGTCGTTCACGGTGGCGATCTCCGTCACGTCGAGACCGTTCACGTTCGAGAAGACGAGATCGTAGGTGTCCATGCAGTTGAGTGTGATCGTGACCGCGTTGATGCCGCTCTTTGCGAAGTTGGAGGGAAGGCGGAACCGCAGAGCGTTACCCTCAGCTACGACACGCTTCGCGCCGGTCATGACGATGAAGCGTCGCCCGCCGAGCTGCTGAAGGATCGTTTCGGCGACTTCCCTGCTCACGATCAATGCTCGTTTCCGCAGCGACGGAGGAGGAAGCCCGGCAGCGGCGAACCGTGAACCCGCAGCAGCACCTGCTTGCCCACTTCGGGCAGATTGCTCACGTAGTTTTCGAGGAACTCCGTCGAAGACACCCCGGTGTGGTTGCAGCTCTCCTCGCCGCACGGGGCAAACAGATCGATCGTCAGATCGTCTTCGGAAGAAGTTGTGAAGGCGTCCATCACGCTTCGATCTCCTGTTTCTCGATCGCGCATGCAACCGCTTCGGCTGAGACCACCCGGCAAAGTGACATTCGGGTTGGTGTGATCCATAAGGATCAGCTCTTCATGCGAAGAAGCGATTATACCGTCTGCGGGGTATCCCGGCAACAGGATAGTCTTACCCGCGCTGGAAGAATCAGGGAGGCCGAAGCTCCCTTCTTGCAGTTCCCGTCCATGAAGTCGGATCGAGATGCCTGTAGCAGCGAAGAGAAGGCCGTTGACGGCTCGATCTCGATCCAGACGGTGTATGAGTCGGCCGGAAGAGATCGTGCCTCAGAAGCGATCCTACGAACCGGGAGAGGGCATGAAGTCAATCGAGTTAGCACACTGCGATCGAGGAGGGGTGTGCCACATTCTTCCCTTAGACCGTGTGCCACTTTCTTCCCTATAGTTTTTAAACAGTTCTAAGGGATAGGAGTGGCACACCCCGCTCCTCCGGCGTCACGCCGGAACGCTCCCCACGAGACTCCGTCTCGTGCTGATGCCGAAGTGTTCCTCGACCTGAGCCACGAGATGCTCTTCCTGATCCTTGAGCGGTGAGTCGCTTACCAGAAACTCATCCGTCTCTCGATACCGATCGTTGATGTTGCGGATGGTCGATCTCTTCACTCCGGTCAGCCTCTCGATCGTGGTGTACGAACGACCGGCACGGAGAAGAACCTTCACCATCAGGTCTCGCTCTTCACGCTCGATTCTCTTCTGCCGCTGCGCGTTTCTGTAGTTGAGTACCCGCTCTTCCGCGACGTGTTTCGGCACGATGCTCTTCAGATCAAGCAACTCGACCTCTTCAGGCGTCACGTCGAGATCGTCGGCGATCGTTGCGTTCGACGCAGGCTGCCACGGATTTGCCATGCACGCTGCGGCGAGCTGTTCATCCGTGAACGGATCATCGGTCGGCTGTGCGAACGTAGCGGCGATCTTTGCCACTCGTTCCCATGCCGCTTTCTTTGCTTCGAGGTGGCCATGAGCCGGGAAGCGCGATCGATACACAGCAGACCGGTAGTGGTAGATGAAGTTGTGCCGGTAGCCCCGACCCATGCCACCACGATGGCGGTTGATCTTCTCCAACTCGATCACACGGACAAGGCTCGGATGCGCAACCTGCTGAGCTGTTGCAGCTCGTCGTGGTCGTTCTACGTCGTCATCAAGCCGCTTCTTCGAGTGAGCGTTTCCATACGCGTCCTGCGCATCGGTGAAGAGCAGCCGGTGATCCTCCTCGACGGCCGTCCGGAGCAGCTCGGCCGACAACTCGTCGAGCGAGTAGTAGCGCACGCCGTCCCCGATTCTCCACGCCGTTACCTCACGACCGCTCTTCTCGTTCGCTGAACCCGGCACCCGGAACCAGTTGCACGTCGTCTTCGATGCCTTCTTGTCCGGGGCGAGATCGGCGAGACGCTTCTTCACGATGTCGTCGGCGATCTGCTTCCACACCTCTTCATGTTGCGTCGTTCGAGGTACAGCACGACGACGGCTTTCGATCGCGCGGGTGAACCACTCACCGGCATCGTTCATCTCATCGGCGATCTCATCGCGCAACAGGTACACGAGCTGAAGCCCCCGGCCGCTGAAGACGATTAGCGTCGGCACTGGCAGGCGATCGGACCGGCATCGTTCAAGCGCGATCGTCAGTGCTTCTTCATCCTTGAGCGTCGCTCCCGCCTTCTTCGTGGTTCCCGGTTCACGGCCGACATCGAGATCGATGATGATGGCGTTCAGCTCTTTGACTTGCGTCTTCGTGGCGGCGAAATAGACCTCCGTTCCCGGCCCCTTCCACACCACTTTCTTGCCGGTCTTGGTGATCGCGCACGACGCCGGAGCGAACGTGTTGTAGCAGAGGAACGTTGGCGCAGGGTTCGACGCCTCGACGACCTCGAAGAACATCGCGCCTCGATCCTCCACGGCCAGAGGCGTGAGGTAGTGGAGAAACGGTTTCGGCTTCTTCTTGCCAGGCCGCACCGAGCCGATGCCGATCAGGTCTTGATCGCCGCAACCGTCGAAGACGGCTTCTAAAAATTCGTTCGGAGTCATGCGCGTCAAGTGGTAGTCGGCGACCACGCGCTGATCCATGAGAGCTTCGTTCATTTGGTTTCCTTCGGAGGCGATGTCTCCGTCATGCCCCGCTTCGGCCGGAGCGTCACTTCTCCTATGCGTTCTGATCGGAGGGAATCGATCGCTAAGCCACGGATTCACGGATTCGGGATGAAGTTCCCACCAGACATAAGCCGACCGGCGCGCAGATTTATGCGATTTTGGCGGATTGAAGAGACACGCAGCGTAGGCACTACAAGGACCGCTGACGGCCCAAAGTCTCTTGTTCGTGCGCTAGCAGAGCAGTGAACGGACGCTGCGCCCCTTCTCTACTTGAGGCTCGGGACTGCCTTTCGCATCTCGTTTTTGCTGATATCTCAACACTCTCCATTTTTGAGATTTTGAAACCTGGATGATCGCTACGAGGTCTACACCTCGCGGACGCAAGGCGAGGCGGGAGCGCCACGTGCAGGTTCCACCTCCAACGGACGTAGATCATCGAGCATCATCGACCGCCCCGCTGTAGGCTCAGCGCATGGCACTGAAGATCAAAGCCGAGAGAATCGGCAATATTTGGATAGGCGGCATCGAAGGACACCCGGAAGTCGCCGAACGCGCACTTTCAAAAGAAGCCGCTGAAGAAAAGGCCCGGCGCGTCGCATACATGATCGAGCGTAGCAAGTGCAACCGCTCAGGAGGCGAACACGCTGACCCTACAAATCGGCATCGATCGTCTTAAGTGGTCGGCCGTGGCTGAATGTTGAACTGTTTGAGCCACGACAGATCGACGTACCATCGCACTTCCAGATCGCGAAGCAGTGCGAGATCGAAGATGAGGTCTAAGTATCGAGCCATTTGCTTGGTGGACCACTCGTTCGTAGTAAGAAGGTGGTGCTTCGCTTCGTCCCCACGGCCGTGAATGATCGCACGACCGATATGTTTTACCTGATGACATTCCGGGCAAAGCGCAATCATTCCGGTCAGAACTTGCGTGCAACTCCACTCGACGAAATCCCATCGCTCATGGCACTCAATGCGACCTTTCGTGCCTACGCCTCGGCAAACCGCGCAGCGAAAGCCGGACGCCTCGCAAGCGGGTTTCCGTAAGCGGCGCCAATCGGACTGACGGAGGATGCTCCACAGGTTGACGCCCCAAGTCTTCTTCGGAATCAGTTCAACGCTTAGTCGCGGTTCGCCAAACTCCTCAGCGATCTTTTCGAGCAGCGTCATACGGTCTTTCCCGAAGAGCGAAAGGTCTCCCAAGATAAAGGTGATCCTAACGCAGTGCTAGAATCGACGCCAAGCCAACTATCAAGAGTGACTCGCGATGCGAAAAGAACGGCGTTACCATGTCTACGACTCTCTCCTGCCGACAGGAACCGGCGTGCCAGCGATTTCGTTCAGCGAGGAGGCCACGCTAGAAATGGTAAAGGATCTGGCTTTTTCGAACGAGGTGAGCGTTCCTCAGTTCGGACGTGCGTACAGCATCCGCTCTTATCATGATGCGATGACGGGCGATAACTTCTATGTCGGGGGAGACTTCCGCGGGTGGGAGCGGAAGGCGCGACATGGTGGAGCCTAAGGCGACAAGAAGCGATTCGTGGCTTGCAGGGACGTTGGTTGAAGAGTACAGGAGGTTGGCGAGAATGTATCTCTATGCTGTGTATACCGACCCAATTGCCATCCAGCGCGAGGCAACAGCCTTCGAAGTCCATCCGCCATTCGCTGGCATCGATCTTAGCCGGGCGCTGAAATTGGAGGTTTGGTCGTCGAGCTTTGAGGAGGCACCTCTAATCACATCTGATCCGGAAAGTATCGAGCACTCTGATTATCACGTATTGAAGCTCGTCTTGGTCGATGGCGGGGTTCGCGAGGGCCATGTTTACGGATATTGATGCGTTCTGGGCTGCCATTCCTAGTGTTCTAGCAGCATCATAGTGGGGGTCCTGTCCTAAACACTCACCAGTTTGGTCGTGGGCGCTTGTAGTATCGAGCGCCCGGCAATGCGGTAACCCATCCGCCCAGTTCCAGTGCCAGCAGCGATTCAGAGATTGTCGGCAGAGGCTCCGCAAGTTCCTCAAGCTCGGCGATGTACGCAAGCAGATGAGCCAGTTCTGCCTCTTCCAGTCGTCTACGACGTCTCAGAGTAGCGCAAATACGATCGATTGTTTTGTCACGCATCGTCGCGAAATCCTTTTGGGGTTTCTGCTTTACTTCTCACAACGACAGTCACACGGAAAGTCCCACGCCTCCAGAAATCCCGGGTGGCGCTCTTCTAATAGCTTGGCGTCATCGAACCAAAGCGTAATCCGGTCTGCGATGATGTCGCTGGTGTCCCGTCCTACTCGTCGCGCCTCGGCTCTGATCGCGATAATTAGGAACTTTGGAAGCTGAACAGTCAGAGGAGCGAGATGTGCCAGCGGTGGAAAAACAGCAGCCACGGCCTCGCCAAGAGCGCGATGAATCCGAGCACGCGTCCACAGGAGATATGCCATCAGCACCATCTCCTTCCAAGAAACGACACCGCCGTTTTCCGGCGAGAAGCGATGCTTGTCAACCCAGCGTACCGACTTACCAAGAGCCCGTGCCGCCGAGAGCCGTGAGAAGCGTCGTCGCTTGCAGAAGACTAGCCGGATGCGGTCGTCGGCATTCGTCGGTCTCTGGATCGGGTGCCAGGACTCTTTCCTGAGCTTGCGCGCCATGTTGGTCTCCGGTAGAACCTCTTAAGTGTCTTGCCGTCGCATGGTTTGAGTGTGACGGCTTTCGTTACGCCCGTTCAGCAGGGAGAATTAGTCGGCACCAAGGTCGAAGAGGTCGTCCGCGCGCACCGCTTCTCGCGAGAGTCGCCGGGCAGCCGCGACGATCGCTGCGATGCAGCGGCGTGTAGGCTCCATGCGACCCATGCGAATCCGAAGCAGGTGCTGACGCGAATAGCCGGACTCCCTCGCCAAGTGTGCCGGTTTGATCCCCCTGCTCTTGATGAATGCTTCGAGCTTAGTGGGTACACCAACCATGCAGTATCGAGCATATCGCGGCAGTGCTACATAGGTCAATGCTGCTATACTTCTCTCCTCCCGTCAGGAAGGAGAGCGCCCCATGGTCAAGACAGAAAAGCGCATGCCGCACGCCGAAATGGGCGCGGCATTGAAAGACCTCATGCGGAAGAAGGGCTTCACCGTGGCGAAACTTGCGCGCGCGGCTGACGTGAGCGTGCGTCACTTGAACGTCGCGCTAAGAGGCGGCAATATCTCCATTACGATTCTTAAGAAGGTCGCGGGCGCGCTGGGCGCAACCGATTTAGATGTCGGAGAACTCACACTGCACGGGCGAGTGGATGATGTGAACGTAGCCGACGTTCGGGCGCATCTTGAGGACGCAATCGAGACGATGTCCGGCGCACTAAACGTGCTAAAACAATTGCAGGCAGTTGTTTCCGGCGAACGGCGCACACGTTCGGATCGACGAACGAGAGTGGCAGGTGCTACCGAGTTGATCAAGCAAGTCGCGAAACACGCGAAGACGACGCGCGACAAGACAAAGCTTGCCGCAGCTGCCACAGCCCTGACTAAGGCCGCAGACTCTGACTAACGGCGCCCCGCATGAACCCGACCGACTTGATAACCCAACTAAGACGTACAACGCTGGCGCAAGCAACATATGAGGCGATCGAGGAAATTGTGAGCCGCGTCAACGCGGGCGGCAAGCCCCCCGCCGACTTATTGCGTGCCGTCGTCGTTAGGCGACTCATTTACCACGCTCGCAGATTGACAGGCTGCGATCCGCGCAGGGCCGTTGTGGTATCTCTAGCGGCGGCCGAGCTGGTGTCCCATATGGACGTCGGCCTTCAAACGCTCGAATGGTCTCGCGTCAATAGCGCTCTAGTGCGATTGGAGGCTAATGCATGGATGGAGCATGCGTTGGCGTTGTTGAAGGCGGGCGACTATATGCCTGCACAGAAGGCCTCATTGCTCGCGCATCGCTTCTTCACGTTTTATGAAGCTCTCGGTAAATCGCTGGTGGTGACGAAGACAGACGCCGAGGCGAACGAGCTTAAACTAATCCATGGCCAAATTATCTTTCACTTAGGAGACGCCGATAAAGGGCTTCGACTCATCGATGAGGCTGCTGACTATCTATTGTTGGTACTGGATAAGAAGAAGAAGTATGTTAGAGCGCGCACCATCCACGCCACGCTGTTAATGCGGCAAGATCGTTTTGATGAGGCTCTTGACATGCTTGAAGAGGCGGCGGAGCTGGCTGAGGAAGCCGGTGACTCCGAGACGCCCGCCTACATTTTGAACAACATCGCGTTCTGCGCCGCGAACTTAGGAGACTTTGAGCGAGCGCAAAAATGCTGTGAAACGGCGCTCACGATGTTTTCGGATCTCGGCCTCACCGCGGAGCTGCCTCGGCTTCGCGGATCGTTGGTCGAGATTCTGAAGGCGAGGCGACGATTCAATGAAGCTATCAGCGAATTGTACAAGACGCGCGCTGAGTACCTTGCGCTACGGATGCCGGTGATCGCTGCAACGTTTTCCACGGACATCGTTGAACTACTTCTCGCGGCGAACCGCCGGAGTGAAGTGCCAGCCTTATGCGCCGAAATGATTAGTACATTCTCCCGTGCTGGGCTGAAGAAAGAAGCGCTTCGCGCGTTGGCTTCGCTAGACGAGTGCTCCGCACGCGATGTTTTGACAAATGACGCCATTTCGCACGCAAAGAGGTTTCTTGAGCGCTTCAGGCTCGATGACTCGATCGTCTTCACACCGCTTGAGCACAGGCCGGTAGCATGACTAATCTCTCTACCGGCCTGCGCTCGCCCGCTCACTACCTCAAGGGCCGGGATTCGGAGGCGGCACGGTCGGCCAATCGCCCAGCGCTTTCACAAGCTTCGGAGGAAGTAGCCGCTTCACTCCGTTGACGATCCGGTGAGCGACCGTTTGATCGGGATCACGTGGCGTTTCGCGGTCACGCGGAATGGCGGCGACGGACGTGGTGAGCAGCAGGGATGCGGCGAGAGACACGACGACTTTCTTCATGGGAAACCCTCCAATTCTTGAACTCCGCTGATGCGGGTGAAGTAGTTTGAAGGGGCGCGCGTCCCTATGCTAGGAGTGTATTCAGCAGGCTAAATCCCTACGTGGGACATCTCGCCGAGTTCGGATGGCTACTATACGGCACTATGCAGTGGAACTCGCTGTGCCCAAAGGCGTTCCGGTATGTTCTTGTCCGGCTGGCATTCAACCGTCTCGCTCCCTACGCCGAAATTTTGATCGCTCTCGACACAAAAACGAGGCCCGGGTCGGCCAGACACGGCATATTCTCTATCTTCGCAGCGCGAGTTAGTCACTACATGTGCGGAGAAAATGTCACGTGCGAAGTGAGCCTTGGACCGCACCGACACCACAAAGCGTCCCGCCAAGTCCCGCTCAAACAGGGCGAAATTTACTAAACCCCAACGCTGGGCCGGTGTGCGAAGAGATCACGCCGGGTGGGTACCAAAAGGGCAAATCATCGGCGAGAAACCCACATGATAAGCTAGAAACGGAGGCAGGGCTTATCGCCTTGCCGAATGCCTGCACAGCGCGATGACAGATGCCATTAGAACACGTCTTGCGGCGGCCGTTGCTGGCATTACCCTAGTGTTTCAGGCGCTCACAGGGTACGCGGGCCTAGGTGCCCGAGCGGGTATCGAGCGAACTAGCGGCATCGTTGTGTCGGGATTCATCCTCGCGATAATTCTGCTGACGTGGTCAACCACGGTTGATGTGAAGCCAGTCAGCCAAATGTGTCTAGGCATCGCGGCGACGATGGCCGCTACGCTCATCACGCTCAGCCTGCTCTGGCTGACGTATGCGTTTCACAGCATCCTGATTGTTCAAACGCGGCACGGGAGTCTCACCACTACAACGTTCAGAGGCGCACTCACGCCATGCGAGGCGAGCGTCAGTTTTTATGGCGTGCCAAACGGACCGACGACGTTGGTGTCGATAGACGCGCATGATCGGGATTCGACTAACGCCGCTAGGGTCGAGCACACGAGCGACACTGATTTCGTGTTTCACGCCTTTCAGTATGATCAGCGAATCTCGATCATTCATCGAAGCAGCTCGCCTTTGCGCCTCATCGTGGACACAAACAACGCTGTGACGTACACATCAGAGCGCGCGCTTCATCGCAAATTGACAGAAGCGGTCGCTTGGGGAGGTGTGACATGCGTAGCCATCTCACTGTTTATTTGGTGGCGCTCGCGGTGGCGGCCGCGAACATCTACGGGCAAGAACAAAACGCACACAGTGGCAAGATCGTAGATGCTGCAACCGACAAACCACTTCCCAATGTGACGGCTACCGCTTATGGCACTAACGAACGTAAAGATAACGGGTTATGCCCTCAATACGCGGGCTTTCTTGCGGCTGCCATAAGCTCCAAAGAGGGTACTTTCACTTTGCGCATTCAGCGCGCGAACGTAAGCTACCTCATAACGTATTGCAACCCGCGATATGCGACGTTTACGCATGGTGGCAATGATAACAGTCAGGACGGGTCCGTCATCGATCCGATGCCAATTAGACTGTTCTCGCGCAGTCCGCTGGCGGGCGACATGTTGCATGCTATCGCGCTATTGAGGGACGATGGCCGGAGTTCGGCCATAGCCTCCAGGAATACGGATTCGCAACATTTCGAAGCGATGCTAGGCGCATTGCCAGAGCCTGAAAAGAGGTTGGTCCATTCTTGGGTTTCTAAACCGTCGAGCGGCGATCTTCTGCGAGCCCCGAATGCGTTATCGCTGGATCGTTTGACGCGAGGTGTACGTGCCACCCTCGAATACTTTCGAACGACAGATTCTAAGGCGTTCGATTCCGCTCTACCTCAATTTCCCGAAATCAGCTTGTACGCTAGTGAGACGCGCTTATTGCCGGACGAGACCGATTCGTCATCCCGTAGCGGCTACTATTTAGTCTCGTTTGGTCTCCCACATAACCCTGCTGGCGACGTGACGGGAAGGCAGCTCGCAATTGCAGGAGATGTCTTGGTTGAGGGTGAGGTGTCATGGAAGCGAGCGACGGCGGAACTGCTACGATCTCGCGGTCATATCGTCGTAGCACTAGTCAGTGACCCGAAAGCTGGGGAGGTCGCGATCCGTCGGCCGATCGCGGTCGACGAGAAGGGGCACTTTTCGGCGGACATCGACTTAGGCGAGCCGATTCGGGGGCAGATTCGAGAACTAGAGTTGACGGTTATCGTCGCTACGCCGCGCGTGTTGGGAGGACCCATAAAGAATCTAATGGCACTCGACGAGTCCTCACTTAGCCGCATGATGACCAGGGCGCCGATCCATCAATCAAGCGCAGATGATTGAGTGGGGCGGAAGCGTTCGAAAGCGTCCCGGCTACCGATGCAGCCTTCGATCGAGATCGAATCGCGGAGTCAGGGCTTCGCTGTAAAAGAAGCTCCCATACTTCGCATATATCTGAAAGCCCTTGACGATCAGTTCGGGTGGCCGAGTCGATCGATCCGGCGTCCGGTGACTTTCCCATCTCGGCCGTTCATGCCCCACGGTGCAGGCTGACGATACACGTTCCTTTTTTGCCGTATTGACGCCTATAGGTTCCCATCGTAGGCTTTATTCGGCGATTCAAGAAGGTGACACGTGCGGCATTCATACTTCGTGGTGACGTTGATATTCGTGTTTAACTCCGTGCGCGCGACGGATGTACTTGCCGGGGAGAGTGCTCCGCGAACCCCGACACTTCGGGCCGCGTGGGAATGGACAACTGACGAGCGCATAGCGTTGCGTTCTTCTCCGGCCCTCGCAAGCGCCCGGATATTCACGACGAGCAGTGCAGCCCGGCTGCCAACCACGAGCAGCACAAGTGCGAAGCCTGCCGCACGCGTCGTCGATGTCATAGACGGCCGTCAGCATCCCGAATTGTTTCTTCCAACGGAACTCTTCGAGTCGGTTGTCAAGCATGGTTTTCTCGACGAAGGGTGGCGAGAGGCGTTCGCGGAAGATCTTCGCCGCGCCGGTCTGCCGACAGATTTTTGGAGCACCCTTCAGCCTATTGCCAAAGACTACATCCAAGACCTGCGCGACGAGCGCGCCTTGACAGAGGCGCGCCGGAACCCTGTAACGCAACCCCAGGCCATTGCGCGGCTCGCGGCTTTGGACGCGACTTTGTGCCACCATCGCGCTTCGGCACTCTCGAAAGCTCGCCGCTTATTCGGCGCTGCTCTGGAGCGCTTCATGTATCAATATGTCGCGCCCTCCCGCACAGATTACATAGATAGCCTACCTACGGCCGCAGAGCTGCACACGCGGGAAGCGGGCTGCCAATGAAATCGCTTTCTCGTCTGGCGCTTGTCCTTGGCAGTGTCCTGTGGGCCTATACTGCTTTCGGCGGCACAATGTCACTTGAGATCAGCCTGCACGCGGGATCGGTAAGCGGCTTCAATAGTTTTGCGTCATACTCATATGACGCGCCTTTTTATGAGAGCACGTATGGGTATTCTTTCGGTATCACCCACGTGATAACGAATTCCGACAATTGGACAGGCTCATCGGTGAGTGTGACGTGGAGCAGGAATCTTGCGACGAATACGAACCATGAACCTGATACATGCTATACGGCCATGCTCAACGTCGGTTTGAGTGACCCTACGGTGCCGCCGACAGTTACGAACTATGCGAAGCAGTCGGCTCCCATCTGCTATCCACCTCCGCCTCCGCCCAAACCCGATGATCCGGTGAATGGCCCCGGAACGTGCAATGATCCGAATTGCATGGGTCAATGGGAGCCACTCGTGCTTGATCTGAACGGCGATGGAGTAAATACGACCGCGACCGATGACATGGTCTGGTTCGATCTGAATGGAGACGGAGACAAAGACCATATAACCTGGACGAATAAAGCCACAATTGAGGGATTTCTTTGGATCAACCTTGGCGGCAAGAATCGCGTGGACGACGGCACCGAGCTATTTGGAATCGGTACAGTGATGCCAGGCGGGACAAAGGCGAGAGACGGCTTTGAAGCACTCGAAATTTACGATCGCGTCGACCATGGTGGTAATGCTGATGGGGTAATTGATTCGAACGATGCGGCGTGGAACAAACTGCGCGTGTGGATCGACGCCAATCATAATGGCATTTGCGAGCCGGGCGAGGTTAGCCCTCTCGCCAAATATGGCGTAGAAGGTATTTCCCTTGCGAGGACGCGGACGTCGGTCGTCGACGCTCAAGGTAACGGGCATTATTTGACAGGTTACTATTGGCGGCACATTGGCGGTCGCCTTGAGTATTTCAAAGTCGACGGTTTGACATTTCAAGGTGACAATCAATGAGCCGCGAGTGCAACACCGCACAGACCTACTGCGGGATACGGCCTTGTGCGCGGTTGGCAGATAGACCTATGTCACTCGCAAGGCACGTCTTGCTCCCTTGCATTGGTCGGACAGTCGACTAAGTCCGCCTCGCGCCATCAAACGAGCTGGTATTCGTGATTACGCCGTCCTTGTCCGCCCAGCTGCGACCGGATAGAGATCTTCTGCTCTTTACGATCGAAGTACCGTCGAATCTTCTAAGGCTCCCCTAATCCGAGCACTTTTCACTTCATCGCCAAGAAGCAACCTTCCACCGTCTCTCATGCCGCTCACCGTCTCTCATGCCGCGTCTTCGCTGAACGTGACGGATGGCATCGGACGTCCTTTTCGGCGGAATCAGCGAATCGTAAACGTCATAACGCCTTTGCTCATCAGGCATCGACCCTCCGACTTGGGCCGCGCGTTTTACCACTCTGTGGCGTTGACAATCGGATAGCGCGAGAGCGAGTCTGTGTTTGTGACTTGACTCTTCTCCTAGAATGATGGCATGGACACGTCACCGCTCGGTGACCCGCGATCAACACCGATCTGCTATCTCTGCGGTGAAGCGCTCCCCACGGCATTCAATCGTGATCACATCCCCCCGAAGCAATTCATCGGAAAGGCATTCCGCCGTCGGGAAGTTGATGCGATGGACTGGCTTCCGACGCACCCCGCATGCAACGAGTCGTACTCGCAGGATGAGGAGTATTTCACGGCGACATTCGCGACCGTTTCCGTGAAACGACCGGCAGGCCAGGCACTACTCGACGACATCGGCGAGCGTTTGAAACGCGGAAGCCAAATCGCGCTCTCGAAGATGGTCGATGCGGAGTTGCAACCGGTCGAGGGAGCGCCAGAGTTCGTGAAGAAAAGTTTCAGGCGGAACCGAGTCGAGCGGGTCGTTTGGAAGATCGTTCGAGGCCTGCACTTTCTACGTACGCAGCGATTCGTACCCGAACAGACGCCGCAGAAAGTATGGTGGGGACACAGCGACGACGGCATTCCCGCGATCCTCGCACCAGTCGTCGGGATGCCGAGTGAAGGCAGGTATCCACAAGCGTTCGACTACCGAGTTTTATCCGAAAGGATCAACTCGAACCAAGTCGGACACGTCTATCTAATGCTGTTCTTCGATTCGGTGCTTTACGCCATGTCATTCGAGGAACGGTCCGCAGAGACTCGACACGGCGTATCTCATGGCCAATAATCCCTTACAATCCTCAACTCGTGATAATGCGGGGGCTTCAATGACAACGTCCGTCCCGAAGCGGGACTTAGTTGTAACTGTCCATGGAATTCGCACGTATGGACATTGGCAAGAGCGGCTCGCCGCGCTGCTCGTGGACAACGAAGTTAGCGTTTACAACTACAAATATGGCTATTTTTCGGTGGTCGCCTTCGCGATTCCGTTTCTTCGCTGGCTAGTGACTCGGAGATTTCGGCGTGATTTCCTCCGCATCGCCACTGAGAACGAGTGGAGAACGATCCACATAGTTTCGCATAGCTTTGGCACTCATCTCGTCGCGTGGAGTCTCTGGAGCCTGCGACGACGCGGGCTGCGTGTTGATACGGTCATCCTCGCGGGAAGTGTGCTCAAGAGTCACTTTCGATGGGATGAGCTACTGGGTACCACCGTAGGGCGTGTAGTTAATGAATGCGGAGCGCGCGACAAGATTCTTGTTCTAAATCAGGTTGCGGTACTGTTCACAGGTATGGCCGGGCGAAGCGGTTTCGCTGGCATGACGGGTGAGAATCTCGTAAACCGCTACTACCTGTTTGGACACAGCGGATACTTTGAAGCGGACCGAGGAAAAGATGATGCCGATGAATTCATGAGGGAGCGATGGGTGCCTCTCTTGAGAGCAGGTGCAGTTGCGGAGCCGCATGACGAACGCGGCGCGCCAACGGTTACTGATGGCATAATTAATTTTGCACTCAACAATGTCGAACCGTTGAAGCTATTGGCAGTGCTCGCTCCTGTGATATTAGCAACCGCTACGATAACCTCGTGGCGCGACGAGCGCGTGCGGCTAGATTCTGCATCAAAAGAGCGGCGTGACCTGCTGCTAATATCAGCCGCAGCGCAAGTGGTTCGCGACAACCCGACGGATACTATAGCCACTTTGAAGCAAATGGACCCGACGTCGAAGTTCTGGCACGGAGCGTGGGTTGTTGCTTCGGACGCTATGGCGCGTGGAGTGGCGACGACCTGCGATATCGGAACCAAGTCGTCGGCCACCACCTTGGCGGTAATGCGTGGGGGCGGCCATATTGTAACCGGAACCTCTGATGGTAAACTTTCAATATTAAGCCCACAGGGCAAGCGTCTTAGATTGCTAAACGGTACAGCGTCGATCGTGAGTGTTCGTCCGATAGATCAAACAGCCTTCGTAGCATTGGACGATAAGGGGCAGCTGACCCTGTGGAATATCGATACCGGCAGTGTGAGGCGACTCGCGACGATTACTCCAGAGCCCGATAATCGACCGGCTGTCGGCGTGTCGCATGATGGGTTGAGAGTTGTAGTAGCAATTCGCGATAGAGTAAGTGTAATTGACGTCGATTCGGGGAAGCAACGATCGTTTATTCTTCCGCGACGCGAAGGCGTTGATCGCGTCCAGATGTCACCAGACGGTAGATTCGTGGGCATCACGGACACTAAAAGCGTATCAGTTATAGACTTGCGCCGCGGTACAGTCCGTACGCGACGCTTCGGGGACTTCGTTCACGATGCGGTGTTTTATGCTGACTCGAAACAGCTCATAGTCTCGGCAAGTTCATGGTCGTTTGGTGATCGGTCGAGCCAATCGCTTGATAAGTTCTTGCTAATCTGGGATTTACTCACTGGCAGAATTGGCGGGCTGCCGGTGGGCGACTGTGGAACGCCAGAGCAGATCGTAGCAGTCGACGAACGAACAATCGTTGCTGCGCGTGCAGAGAATACAGAGCTTTGTGTATGGTCAGCGGCGAACAACTTCACTGCCGAAGTATTCAAAGCGGCTGAGCACGAGGCGGAGACCGGCACGGGAGAGGTCGGGTTTCAGGATAATATTCGAGTATCGCCAAGCGGCGAAAATGTCGCTGTCGTGTCAAACAACCCGGCACACTGGATATTTGTTTGGAATCTAAGAAGTCGAACTGCGACCACGCTGAAGGGTCTTGAGGAATCGGCTGGTGACGTCGAGTTTGTGGATGATCGCCACGTAGCAAACATCGCTGGATCGCGCGTCTATCTTTGGACTTATGGTCCGGAATCCACGGCAGAGGAACGGATACCACGCGAGATTGATCGGCCAGGTTTGGGTGGTTTTACGCTAGGAAGCGTGTCAATCGCCGCTAAGGGGACTACTGTCGCATTCTGTAAGCGTCCTTTCCTGCCAGGCGAGGCGAGCTTCGTTAAGGTTTGGGAGCGAGCGGCCGGTAATGCTGTCCGTTCGCTTGAATTTCGTGACCGCGGAACTTATTCAGTTCACCTGAATGATGAGGGTTCGCGATTGGCCGTTTTGTTTAGCGATGGACTGTTTGAGATTCGCGACGCAAGAACTATGAAAGCACTTGTCAGATACGAGCGCATGCGATACGGCGACGTCGCGGCCAATGGTACGTTATTCGTTACGGTTGAGCCTGAAACTATCACGATTTGGGAAATGCGAACTAGAGATTCGCGACCGTCGCGGCGTCGTGTTATACAGGCAAGCAATGTGGTGTACGCCGCGTTGAACGGCGATGGTGATGTTGTAGCAGGTGTGACGAGGCGTGAACTCGTGCTGTGGACGAAAAAGGGTGAGGAGCGGTACGCACTCTCTGAAACGGCGGTGGGTCCGCCAATTCTTTCGGCGGACAGCCAAACAATTGCGGTTCCGGTTCAACGAGGTGTATTAGTATTTAGACAGGCAGAAGGTCTCGTTGCACAGACACACATCGCGGGCGCGTGGCTTCAGGATTTCTCACTCTCACCCGACGGAAGCTTAGTAGCGTGTTCCTCTGCTGATGGACTCGTGACCTTGTGGGATGTGGATACGAATGCTAAACGCATTCTGCTGAACGAAGCGATGAATAATTTCAGTGTGCGATTTCGATCAAACACAAAACTCGCGGTATCGGATGGTTCCGAGATACGCGAGTGGGATCTTCGCATGCCTGACAATGGTCGCGTGGCTCGTGCCGCCCTGGATCAAGCAACAAATGTGGAGCGGCCACCCGTGATATTCGCCTCCGCGACATCGCCGTTTGCGGGATCGCCCGTAAGAACACTCTTTCGGCTGTTAATATCGCGGATAAGCCCGAGAGCGCACTTCTGAAGCGTCGGTACCGCACAAGAAAGACCGGTACATAGCGGAGTTGCGGTTCTGACTTCGGAAGTGGCGTGCCGCCCATTTTCGTGGCTTCGGTTTCAGCATTCGGGATGGCGGTGCGTTGCTCCGGGCGATTGAGTGATGCGCGCGCATCTGTTCGGGTGCGTGAGCCGACGGTTTCGCGTATCACTGCGTCACTCGAACGTGTGACCCAAGGTATCTCGAACGACGATCCTCCTCATCCCATCGTTGATCGGAGGCAAGGTGTCCGGAGGTCGGTCAAGCGCCTGTCTTGAACCGGTTGTCTGGCCGGATTTCGCGATGCCCCGGTGGTCCGCTGTCCAACGTTCGTCCAAAAGATGCTGGTTGGATTCCGGGTCAGCGGTTATTTGTTGATCGCCCAACTAATCACTCCCGCTAACTTGCTGAAAACACGAGAGGTGGTACGGCGTGATTAGTTAGGCGAGCGCCGGGAGAGAATCCGAAGTCTGATGCTCTGTCCAGTTGAGCTAAGGGCGCGTGCCGCCGAAGTTTAGCTCGACAACGCGGAACGCATGAATATAATCCGCGCCCGCCCTGTTCTGCGGGATTCCTACCAGCACGCCGATGTAGCTCAGTTGGTAGAGCAGCTGATTCGTAATCAGCAGGTCACCGGTTCGAGTCCGGTCATCGGCTCCAGCATCCCAAGTTGCGTTAACGACTCCAACATCTGCCGCTTCGCGACACTACGCGAATAACGCGTCCTGACGAGGCTTTGCCCTTCGGCCACGAGTCTGGCTCTTTCGGACGGGTTGGACATGACGTCGATGATCGCGTCGCTCTGTTCCCCGCTGGTCGTGCCAACGATCAAATGACGGCCGTGCTCGACCATCAATCCCTCGCATCCTTTTGGTGTCGTCACGACCGGCACACCATGCAGGAATGCTTCGAGAATCTTGAAGCGCGTTCCGCCGCCCATCGTCAAAGGCACGCAAACGACGGAGGCGCTTGCAAAGAAGGGCTGCATGTCGTCCACCTCGCCATAGACTTCGACACCGATACGGCCTCGTGCCTCACGCAGCAGCTCGGCGGTGGGGTTCGGTCCAACGAAGCGGAGCACGGCACCCGGAATCGTTTCCTTGACGCGAGGAAAAATCTCGCGAACGAGCGTCAGAGCCGCGTCCGCGTTTGGTCGATAGCTCATGACGCCGGGAAAGAGGATTGTCGGTTGGGCCCGCAAATCCGTGGCGACATCGGCTCCGACGCCATCGGTATCGAGGGCGTTATACACGACGTGCACTCGGTCGCTCGGATAACCGTCGTTCATCAAGTGGGCGCGCTCGAGCTCACTGCAGACGAACATTGGAATCCGTCGCGAACGATAGTGCGCCTCGACGGTTTGCATTGTGCGGAATGCCACTTCGTGCCTCGATCGGGCCTCCGAATCGGTTTCCGACGCCGCCGTGAGGTACTCCCGCTCCAGATGACTCTGGACATTGTGACAATCGACGACGATGTCGCAGAACTCCTCGACGATCGATGCGTAGCGCCAGAGTGTAATGTCCTCAACGATCGCAAAATCGAAAGGGCGGCTTCGTAAGAAACGCCGAAGTGCCGCCGCCCGAAACGGTGACCACAGCTCGTCCGCTGGATGACCGTTCTCATTGTTCCACCAGTCCCTCTTGAGCACGGTCTCGCCGGGATCGTACGGCATAGGGCGCGTCCGCAATTCGGCATCGAGGGTTGTCCAGGCAGAGACGGAAATACTCGTGCGTGGTGGTGTGTGGCAAATACGCCCCTGGATCCCCACAACAGACACGTCCGCGACCGCGGTAAGAATTGAAACGTTCTGCCAGTCGCGAAGCCGCCCTCCGGCAACCACAGGCCACGGCAAGCCCGTCGTCAAGGTCAAGCAGTGACGGAGTTGTGGCATTCAGGCCATCCTCCGCGAGAGGATACATGAACGGTCAGCACTCCGCCGCGAAGGATTTCGCCCCGCCTCCTCCTCTAACGATCAAACGGAGGCCTCATGCGCAAACGAACCCTGCTCCTTCTTCTCCCGCTTCTCGCGTTCGCGTCGATCGGCGCGCGGCGGCGGGCGGTCGATCCGCCGGAAGGGCCGACGTTCAATCGTGAAGTCTCGCGCATCCTTCAGCAGCGGTGTCAGAGTTGTCATCGTCCCGGCGACATCGCGCCGTTCTCGCTGCTCACATATCGCGACGCGGCGTCGCACGCGTTCGAGATCAAGGCGATGACCTCCGCGCGGCGCATGCCGCCATGGAAGCCCGCGGCGGGCTGCGGCGACTTCGTGCAAGCGCGCGTGATGTCCGACAGCGAGATTCGCACGATTGCGCAGTGGGTCGATGCCGGCGCGCCCGAAGGGAAAGCGTCTGACTCGCCTGCGCCGATCGACCTCGGCGGCGACTGGGCGCTCGGCACTCCCGACCTCATCCTGCGCATGACGAAGAGTTACACGCCGCCCGCGGATCGCGACGAGTACCGCTGCTTCTCGCTGCCGGTGCCGTCGAACACCGACATCGCGGCGTCGACGATCGACTTTCGTCCGGGAGACCGCGGCACGGTGCATCACATCGTTCCGTTCATCGATCGCGCCGGCTCGTCGGCGCAGCTCGACAAGAACGGCGACGGTTACTCATGCTTCGGCGGTCCCGGCATCAACTCCCTCGATGTCCTCGGCGCGTGGTCGCCGGGTGCGCGGCCGACGCCTCTTCCATCGGGCACCGCCGTCATCATTCCGGGCAAGACGCGGATCATCATGCAGGTTCACTATCACCCGCATGACTTGCAGGTCGCTCCCGACCGCACCGACATCGGGATCTACTTCGCGAAAGGCGCAGTGAAGAAACAACTGCACTACGACTTCCTCGTCAACGACGAGTTCGTGATTCCTGCGGGCGCGCACGACTATCGCGTCGACGCGGACGGATCAGTCCCGACCGACTTGCACCTCGTCTCGATCTATCCACACATGCATCTCCTGGGGCAGAAGATCAGCGTCGACGCCGTCATGCCGAACGGCGGACACGCGTGCCTCGTCGACGTCCCGCACTACGAGTTCGCGTGGCAGGGGCAGTACATCTACAGCAACCCGATCGCGCTCCCGAAAGGCGCGCGCCTCCATCTCGAAGCGCACTTCGACAATTCGGAGGACAACGTGATGAATCCGAACTCGCCGCCAAAGGCCGTTCGCTTCGGCGAAGCGAGCACGGACGAGATGGCGCTCGCGCTCATGGGGTACACGATCGACAATCCGTGAGCGGGGCGGTTGACAGGTCTGATCGCTGAGTCCGCCCCCCACCGGCCTCAGCCCGGAACTCCTCTTGCACTCGCGCCTGACTCGTGGACGACGCGGTCACGATCACATGCGCCGACTGCGGCGAAACGCAGGTCATCCCTGCGCTGCCGCCGGGTGGGATGGCGGAGTGTCATCGCTGCGATCGCGTGCTCGCGCGGCGATCCGAAACCGGATTCGCGCTGAGTCTCGCGTGCGCGATCGGCGTCGTCGCGCTCTTGCCGCCCGCGGTTTTTCTGCCGCTCATGGACTCGACGATCAAGAACCTCGTCTTCGGCGAGAGCCGGCTCGTGTCGAGTGTCTCCGTCATCTACACCGAAGTGTGGTTCCCGTTCGCGTTCGGGTTTCTCTTCTTCGCGCTCCTCTTTCCGATCATTCGCGCGCTGCTGCAGATCCTCGTGCTGTCGGCCGTGCGCTGGCGATGGAACATCCCGCAACTTGGACGAGTCTTTCGATTCAGCGAAGAGCTGCGCATTTGGAGCATGACCGAGGTGGTGGTGATCGCGGGATTCGTGGCGTACTTTCGCGCGAACATTTCTGCTGACGTCGCCCTGCGCTCCGGCGCGATGTGCTACATCGCCGTAGCGATCCTCACGTGGTTCGGCGATCGCTCGCTCGATCGCCGCGCGGTCTGGAACGCGATTCTTCCCGACACGCGGGAGTATCCGCAGCGCCACTTCGCATCGTGCGACGTGTGCGAGCTCGCGGCGGACTCGCGGCGTCCGGGCGATCACTGCCCGCGTTGCGGCAGCCGTCTCGATCGAAACATGGAGCCGCGATGGGTTCCCGCTGCAGCCGCGATCGCGGCGGCGATTCCGCTGACCGCTCCCGCGTACTCGGCGGCGATCATGGTCAACGACAACATCACCGGCGTCCTCGAGCACACAATCCTCGGCACCGTTCAACTGCTCGCCGATCGCGGCTACTGGCAGGTCGGCGTCATCGTGCTCGTCGCCGGCGTCGGTATCCCTGTCGTCGAATTGCTGGGATTCATCTGGCTGCTGTTTCGCGTGCGCGTACCGGACAAGCATGGACTCGTGCGGCGCACGCGCGTCTATCGCGTGCTGTTCCGCCTCGTGCGCTGGCCGATGATCATCCCGTTCATCGCCGCGATCGCCGCGCCGATCGTGAAGTTCCGCGGCATCGATGACATCGTCGCCGGTCCGGGCGCGACGCCGCTCTTTCTCATCATCGCTTTGCTCATGTTCGCCGCGCGGTTCTTCGAGCCGCGCCTGATGTGGAAGCACGCCGGAGAGGATGCGCGATGAGCGAATACGACGCCCACGATCACGAGCGCCGCCGCGAGACGGATCCGCGTCCCGAGGCGAAAGTGCATCTCGCGAAGTGGTCGCCGTGGATTTGGATCATCCCCGCGCTTGCGGTCTTCCTCGCCGCATATTTCGTCATCCGCTACGGCTTCTTCGGCGGCGGCGACATCACGGTGCGCTTCGCCGAGGCGCGCGGACTCGATCGATACAGCCCGGTGCGATTCCGCGGCGCGAAAGTCGGCACCGTGCAGAAGATCACGATCGACGAGAACCTGCGCCAGGTCGTCGTGCGCATCTCGATGGATGCGTCGATGAATCACGCACTCAACAAGAACACGAAGTTCTGGATCGAAGAGCCGGGGCTCGAAGGCGGCGGCATCGGCGGATTGCTTTCCGGAACGTACGTCGGTATCGCGCCCGGTGAAGGCGAGCAGACGCGCGAGTTCGTTGGACAGGAGTACGCGCCGGTGCTTCCGCCGCCTGTCGACGGCAAGACGTTCATTCTCGAATCGCGTGGATTGAGCACGATCGTCGCGGGCTCGCCCGTTCAATTTCACGGCATCCGCGTCGGCCGGATCCTCGGCGCCGAATACAACGAGGCGCAGCGCTTGACGGAAGTGCACGCGTTCGTCGTGCAGCGATTCGCGGGTCACGTGCGGCAGTCGACGCGCTTCTGGCGCGCCGGCGGACTGAATGTGTCATTGACCGGTGGTGGTCTGTCGATGGGAGGCGCGTCGCTCGGATCGCTGCTCAACGCGCCGATCGAGTTCACGACGCCGGACGTGATGCCGGGTGCGCCCGCGGAAAACGGAGCGCATTTCGAGTTGTACGACACGCAGAACGCGGCGGAAGCAGCGATCGGCGGACCTCAGCTCACATACGTCACGTACTTCCCCGGACCGGTGAACGGACTCGCGCCGGGAACGCCGGTTGAGATGAAGGGTGTGCAAGTCGGACGCGTGAGCGATGTGCGCTTGCGTTACGTGCCGCAGAACTCATCGCTCGAAACGCCGGTCGTGATCGAGATCGATCCGCGCAAGCTCGAGCTCGAAGTGAACGACGCGACGTCGATCGTCGACTTGCGCGCGCGCATGAACGATGCGCTGCAGCATCTCGTCGCGAAAGGAATGCGCGCGAGCCTGAACTCGAGCCTCGTGCTGCCCGGTGCGAGCGGCGTCTCGCTCGACTTCGTCGGCAAGCCCGGCGCCGCGCGTCTCGTCGTCGAGCACGACCCGCCGATCATTCCGGCCGCGCAAAACGGCAACGGCATCCAAGGTGCGCTCGCGGCGCTCAACAACGTCGCCGCGCGCATCCAGAGCCTGCCGCTCGAAGAGATCGCTGGACATGTGCGCAATGCGGCTGCGGGCGTCGATACGATCGTGCACGATCCCGCGCTGAGCCAGAGTCTGCAGCGTTTGAATCGATCGCTCGCCGACGTCGAAAAAATCACGGCGACGACGCGCGACAACATCGATCCGATCGTGAAGAGTCTTCGCAACACGGCGGCCGCGGCGGAGGAAGCCGCCGGTCGCGCGAAACAACTCATGGACTCGAACACGCCGCGCCAGGACTACGACCTCGGCACTCTCATCAAAGAGCTGACGCGCGCCGCCGAGTCGGTGCGCGGCCTGGCGACGTATATCGAAGAGAACCCCGACGCGCTGCTGAAGGGAAGAGGAAAAGCAAAATGAAGAAGATGTTGCCGCTGATCATTCTTCTTGCCGGATGCTCCTTCTTCTCGAAGACGCAGAACAAGATCTACTCGCTCGACCGTATCGCTGGAACTGTCACTTCAACTACATCAACAACTCCCATCGCCATCGAAAGCCTGGAGCTCCCGCCCGGCTTCGATCGCCGCGAGATCGTCGTGCGCAAGCCCGATCACCAACTCGAAGTGCGCAGTAACGAGCTGTGGTCCGCATCACTGCAAGAGCTCGTGCTTCACACGCTCGCGTACGACCTCGCTGCGCGACTTCCAGAAGGCGCGATGGTTCTCCCCGGCGCGCTGCGACCCGCGACCGTGCGCGGCATCGACGTGATCATCGAAGACATCGCCGCCGGGCCGAACACCGAGGTGGTTCTCGACGGACATTGGGTTGCGGGCGGCGTGTCGCATCGCGAGCACATCGCGGTGCCGATTCCGTCGCTCGACAGCGCCAACGTCGCGACGGGAATGAGCCAGGCCGTCGCCGCGCTGGCGGATCGCATCACTGGCGCCGCGCGGTGACTCCCTGCTAGAGTCCGCGCCCTGTGACTGCCATCTCCGAAATCCTCTCCGGCGCGATCGCGCCCGGCTCCAACGTCTCAGCCCGCGGTTGGGTGCGCACGCGCCGCGACTCGAAGGCGGGACTCTCGTTCATCCATCTCTCCGACGGGTCGTGTTTCGACCTCTTGCAGATCGTCGCGCCGTCGACGCTCGCGAACTATGAAAGCGAGATCCTCAAGATCACGACCGGCTGCTCGATCGCGATCGAAGGCACGCTGAAAGAGAGCGAAGGCAAGGGACAAAAATTCGAAGTCGCCGCCGACCGCATCGAAGTCCTCGGCTGGGTCGACGATCCCGAGACCTATCCGCTCGCGCCGAAGCAGCACAGCTTCGAGCATCTCCGCAAAGTCGCGCATCTCCGCTCGCGCACGAACACATTCGGCGCGGTCGCGCGCCTGCGTCACAGTCTCTCATTCGCGATCCATCAGTATTTTCACGAGCACGGATTTCTCTGGATCCACACGCCGATCATCACGAGCAGCGATGCCGAGGGAGCAGGTCAGGCGTTCGCGGTGTCGTCGCAGGAGCTGGAGCATCAGCCGCTCGACGTCGCGAAAGAGTTGTTCGGACGCATCACGCATCTCACGGTCTCGGGACAGCTGAACGTCGAGTCGTACGCGGAGGCGCTGACGAAGGTCTACACATTCGGTCCGACGTTTCGCGCGGAGAACTCGAACACGACGCGGCACCTTTCCGAGTTCTGGATGGTCGAGCCGGAAGTCGCGTTTGCGGACATCAATGACAACGCGTCGCTCGCAGAAGATTTTCTGAAGTCGATCATCCGCCACGTGCTCGACGAGCGCGCCGACGACTTCGCGTTCTTCGCGAAGCAGATCGACGCGCAGTGCATCGAGCGCGCGGAGAAGCTGGTCGCGTCAGGCTTCGAACGCATGACGTACACGGAAGCGATCGAGCGGCTGGAGAAGTCGAAGAAGAAATTCGAGTTCCCCGTGAAGTGGGGGATGGACCTGCAGGCCGAGCACGAGCGCTACATCTGCGAAGAAGTCGTGCGCGGGCCGGTCGTGCTGATGCACTACCCGAAAGAGATCAAGGCGTTTTACATGCGCCTCAACGACGACGGAAAAACGGTCGCGGCGATGGACGTGCTCACGCCCGGCATCGGCGAGATCATCGGCGGCAGCCAGCGCGAAGAGCGCCTCGAGATTCTCGATCGCCGCATTGTCGAGATGGGACTGCCGCTCGAGTCGTACTGGTGGTATCGCGACCTGCGGCGCTACGGCACCGTCCCGCACGCCGGTTTCGGCCTCGGCCTCGAGCGCATCATCATGTATCTGTCTGGGATCTCGAATATCCGAGACGCGATTCCGTTCCCGCGGACGCCGGGACCGATTGATTTTTAGGTGGCGGGTTGCAGGTGGCAGGTAGCGGGAAAAGCTGATTCCGTTCTCCCGCTACCTGCCACCTGCTACCCGCTACCCTTCCTCCACGATCCTAATATGCAGCTCCTTCAGCTGCTTCTCGGACACCGTATTCGGCGCGTTCATCATCAAATCGAGTCCCTGCTGATTGAGCGGGAACGTGATGACCTCGCGAATGTTCACTTCATTCGCGAGCAGCATCACGATGCGATCGATGCCGGGTGCGAGGCCGCCGTGCGGCGGCGCGCCGAAGCGAAAGGCGTTGAGCATCGCGCCGAAGCGATCGACGACCGCTTCCTTCGAATAGCCTGCTAGCTCGAACGCTTTGATCATGACGTCGGGACGGTGATTGCGGATCGCACCGCTCGACAGCTCGATGCCGTTACACACGATGTCGTATTGATCGGCGACGATTTCGAGCGGCGGCTTGTTCTCGAGCGCGTCGAGTCCGCCGACCGGCATCGAGAACGGGTTGTGCGAGAACGCGAGCTTGCCTTCGTCGTCGAGCTCGTAGAACGGATAGTCGACGACCCAGCAGAAGCGATACGCGTTCGGCTCGATGAGATTGAGCTGCTCGCCCGCGCGCGTGCGAACGATGCCGGCGACATTCGCCTCGCCGGCGATGAAGAGGATCGCGTCGTTCGCTTCCGACGACGTTGCCTGCATCAGGTCTTGAATGTTCTCGGGCTTGAGGAACTTTGCGAGCGGACCGCGCGGCGTGTCGCCGAGGATGACGTAGGCGAGGCCGCCGGCGCCGGCGCTCCTGGCGGCATCGGTGACGGTGTCGAAGAACTTGCGGCTCTGCGCGCCGCCGTTCGGGATGCGGATCGCGCGAACGACTTTCGCATTCGCGAACGCGGCGAAGTCGACGCGCTTCGCGGCGTCGGTGACGTCGACGATCACGAGCGGATTGCGCAGATCGGGTTTGTCCGTGCCGTACTTCATCATCGCATCCGCGTATGGAATGCGCGGGAACGGCGGCGGCGTCACGTCCCAGTTCGAGAACTCGTTGAACACGCCGCTGATCACCGGCTCGATCGACGCGAACACTTCATCGCGTGTGACGAACGACAACTCGACGTCCAGTTGATAGAACTCGCCGGGCGAGCGGTCCGCGCGCGCGTCTTCGTCGCGAAAGCACGGCGCGATCTGGAAGTAGCGATCGAAGCCGGCGACCATCAGTAGTTGTTTGAATTGCTGCGGCGCTTGCGGCAGCGCGTAGAACTTGCCGACGTGTTTGCGGCTCGGCACGAGGTAGTCGCGCGCGCCTTCCGGGGAGCTCGACGTGAGAATCGGCGTCTGAATCTCCATGAACCCCGCCTCGGTCATCCGCCGCCGAATGCTGGAGATGATCTGCGAGCGCATCACGATGTTGCGATGCATCTTTTCGCGGCGCAGATCGAGGAAGCGGTAGCGCAGGCGGAGCTCTTCAGGGATGTCCGCGGGCGTCGCGATCGGAAATGGCAGCGCTTCGACGTCGGAAAGCGGCTCGACTTCGGAAAGGACATCGACTTTGTCGACGTCGACCTCGATCTCGCCCGTCGCGAGATTCGCGTTCTGATTTCCCGGCGTCCGCATGACGACGGTACCTTCGGCGCGGATCACAGATTCCAGCTTGACGTTCTTCAACTCCGCGTACGCCGCGGAGGTGTTCGTGATGAGCAGTTGAGTGAGGCCGTAATGATCGCGAAGGTCGATGAACATCATCGTCCCGTGATCGCGCTTTTTCTGGACCCAGCCCGAGAGGACGACGCGCGCGCCAGCATCCGCGGCGCGCAGTTCATTGCATTTGTGAGTGCGGTAAGTCATGGCGGGCGGATGTTATCGCGCCGCGGACCGAATCATCTCCCGATACACCAACGCACTCCTCTTCAGCGTCCGCTTCTGCGTCGCGAAGTTCACGTGCACGATGCCGAATCGCTTCGTGTAGCCGAGGGACCATTCGAGGTTGTCGAGGAGGGACCAGACGAAGTAGCCGCGGACGTCGACGCCTTGCTGCATCGCATCCGCTAGCGCCGCGATGTGCGATTGCAGATATTGCACGCGTAGCGGATCTTCCACGACTTCGCCGGCCGCTTCGGGCGGGTCGTAGAACGCCGCGCCGTTTTCCGTGATGTAGATCGGCAGCGCGCCGTAGCGATCGCGGAACCACGTCAGGATCTTCGTCAGCGACGGCGCGTGCACTTCCCAATCGGTCTCGGTGTAAATCGCGTTCGGCGGATTCACGCGCGTCGCGCGCTCGATCACGACGTTCGGGTCGTACTTCGTCACGCCGCGCTTGTAGTAATTGATGCCGACGAAGTCGATCTTCTGCGCGATGACATCGAAGTCGCTCGCGGGGAACGACGGCCAAGCTTCGCCGAACATCTCCGGGAACTCCTCCGGGTACGCGCGGCGCAGGACCGGATCGAGATACTGGCGATTCATGTACGCGTCGGCGCGCACGAGCGCGGCGCGATCTTCTTCGCTGTCCGATGCCGGATCTTTCGGCTCGAGATTCACGACGATGCCGATCTGCTTCTTACCGACTGCGCGATACGCCTCGACCGCGCGGCCGTGCGCGCGCAGCAGGTTGTGCGACGCGATCGGCGTCTCGAACAGATTGCGATGTCCGGGCGCGAGCGCACCGTGAAGGTAGCCGCCGTCGGTGACGACCCATGGCTCGTTGAGCGTCGCCCAGAAGTCGACGCCGTCATCCAGGGCGCGGAACATCACGCTCGCGTACTCAGCGAACCACTCGGCGACGTCGCGATTCAGCCAGCCGCCGCGATCGTCGAGCGCAGCGGGAAGGTCCCAGTGATAGAGCGTCGCCATCGGACGGATGTTCGCGGCGCGCAGCTCGTCGACGAGGCGCCGATAGAAATCGAGTCCGCGCTCGTTCACGCGTCCCGTTCCCTCGGGCAAGACGCGCGACCACGAGATGCTGAAGCGATAGGCGTTGAGGCCGAGGGTGCGCATCAGGGCGACGTCGCCGCGGTAGCGGTTGTAGTGATCGCACGCGACGTCGCCGGTGTCGCCGTTCACGGTGCGGCCGGGCGTGTGGCTGAAGCGGTGCCAGATGCTCGCGCCGGCGCCGTCGGCGAGCGGCGAGCCTTCGATTTGATAGGCGGCCGTTGCTGCGCCCCAGAGGAAGTCGGAAGGGAAGCGAGAGTTCGTCATCGTTGACAGGCTCGAGATTGTGCAGTAGCGTACCGCAAAATGTAAACGGTTACATCCCGGACGATTTCATGGCGCCCTCTCCGCGAAAATCGACCCGAACCCGCAGGCGTAACGTGCCGGCCGTCACGATCCATGACGTGGCCGCGCGCGCGGGCGTCTCCGTCGCCACCGTTTCCCGGGTCCTCAACTCGAAAGACCTCGTGCGCGAAGAGACGTCGCGCCAGGTGCTCGACGCCGCGAAAGAGCTGCGCTACGTGCCGAATGTTGCCGCGCGCTCGCTGAGCATCCGCCGCAGTCAAACGATCGGCGTGGTGCTGCCCGACGTGCACGGCGAATATTTTTCGGAGGTCATCCGAGGAATCGATGTCGATGCGCGCAAAGAGGGGTACCACATCCTCGTCTCCGGCTCGCACGCCGATCCCGACGAGATGCTCGAAGTGATCGAGGCGATGCGCGGCCGCGTCGACGGCTTGATCGTGATGGCGCCCGATCTTCCCGCGACGTCGCTGCGCGAAGAGCTCGCGAGCGACATTCCGCTCGTGCTGCTCAACACCGTCGACGACATGCACTCCGCGATCACGATCGACAACTACGGCGGCGCTCGCGCGATGATGCGTCACCTCACCACCCTCGGGCACAAAGAGATCGCGTTCATCAAAGGTCCGGCGCACAACGCCGACGCGCGCGAGCGGCTGCGCGGCTATCGCCAGTCGATGCGCGCGATCACCGGCGCGCGCGCATTCGAGATCGACGGCGACTTCACGGAGCGCGCGGGTCACGCGGCCGGAATGCAGATCGCGGAAAGCGCAACGCGGCCGACGGCGATCTTCGCGGCGAACGACTCGATGGCCGTCGGCGCGCTCTCCGCGTTGACGGATCGCGGCATCGGCGTGCCGCACGAAATGACGGTCGTCGGCTTCGACGACATCCCGATCGCGCATTACGTCACGCCGCCGTTGACGACGATCCGCGTCGAGATCTCGGAAGTGGGGCGGCGCTCGTTCGCCGTCTTATGCGAGTCAATCCGCACGCACGGCCAGCGACAACGTGCAAAACAACACGAATGCATCGGCACGACGCTCGTCGTGCGCAAGTCATGCGGAGCACCTCAATCGATCACCAGGCGAGGCCGGCACAAAGGAGAGGACTCATGAGACCACACCATCGACATTTTCTGTTCGCGCTGCTGATCGCTGCCGTCGCGTTTTCCGGATTCGGACAAACGAGCACGGCGACGATCCGCGGCAAAGTGACGAACGAGCGCGGCAGCGCGCTGGGCGGCGCCGAGATCAACGCCGTCAGCACCTCATCCGGTTTCGTGCGCACCGTGAAAGCGAACGGAGACGGCACGTATCTCCTCGCCGGCCTCACGCCCGGCGAATACAATCTCGTCGTCGCCGCGCAGGCCTACGAGGCGAAATCCGAAACGGTCACGGTTCGCGTCGGACAGACCATCGATCTGAACCTCGTCCTGTCGCCGACCGCTGTCGTCAATGAAGCGATCACGGTCGTCGGCAATCAATTGATCGACACGAGGGCGACGGAGATCGCGACGAACGTCACGCCGCAGCAGATCGAGGCGCTCCCGCAATTCGATCGCAATTTTCTCAATTTCGCGGCGATGGCGCCCGGCGTTCAAATGAGCACGAATCCCGAGCGCAAAGTCATCACCGCTCACGGGCTCGACGCCGAGCAGACGAACGTCTTCATCGACGGCGTGAGCTACAAGAACGACGTCCTCCTCGGCGGCGTCGTCGGCCAGGACTCGAGCCGCGGCAATCCGTTCCCGCAGAATGCCGTGCAGGAGTTCCGCGTCCTGACGCAGAACTACAGCGCGCAATACGATCATGCGGCGTCCGCGGTCATCAGCGCGGTGACGAAGTCAGGAACGAACGAGCTGAAAGGCGACGCATTTCTCTTGTACGAGCCGAAAGGCTGGATCGGCACGTCGCCGCAGAATTTCCAGTTCGGCGGCAAGCAGACGAACGCCGACTATCGCCGCTATCAGGGCGGACTCGCGATCGGCGGCCCGATCACGAAAGACAAGATGCACTTCTTCGCTTCTTATGAAGGTGTCGACGAGCACGCGATTACGTCCGTCGTCCCGGGCACGCCGCCGGCGGGATCGCCCGTCAACGGCACGCAATTCGCCGGTACGTTCACGAGTCCATTCCGCTCGAATCTGCTCTTCGCGAAACTCGACTCGCAGCTCTCGACGAGCCAGACGTTCGACGTCAGCGGCACCTACCGCCACGAGCGCGACATTCGCAGCTTCGGCGGACAGACCGCGTATGAGTCTGGCGAGAACATCAAGAATTGGGTGTACGACCTCACGGGACGTCATCAGTGGACGGGCAACAACACGTTCAACATCGCGTCTTTGAGCTGGCAGCAATACGGCTGGCATCCGACGCCGCTCGATTCGACGACGCCCGGCCAGAATTTCTTCGGGGTGATCCGCATCGGCGGCCGCGACACGTCGCAGGAGTTCACACAGCGCCGCATCGAGCTGCGCGACGACTTCACGACGTCGTCGTTCAACATGGGCGGCCAGCACACCCTGCAATTCGGCGGCAACGCCGACTTGATGCGCTACAACGTCACGAAATGCCAGGACTGCAATCCGGTCTTCAATTATCGCCAGGACATCAGCTTCACCGTGCCATTCGAGGCCTTCTACGGCTTCGGAAATCCGAACCTCAGGTCGAAGAACAACGAGTACGGCATCTACGGACAAGACAGCTGGATCGTCAATAAGAACCTCACTTTGAACCTTGGCCTCCGCTGGGACTACGAGACGGACATGATCGATACATCGTTCGTGACGCCGGCGGCATTGGTGAGTGGATTGACTGGCAAAGTGTCGTCGGACTATTTCTCCAACGGAAATCGCGAAGCCTTTAAAGGCGCCTGGCAGCCGCGCCTTGGTTTCTCTTATGACCTCAAAGGCGACAGCAAATCGGTGATCTTCGGCGGCGCCGGCCGCTATTACGATCGCCTGTATCTCAATGCCGGACTCGACGAACGTTTCCGCGGACAGTTCCCCGTCTATCACTTCTTCTTCTCCGCCACCGGCGCGAATTTCGAAGGGCATCCGACGATCAAGTGGGATCCGTCGTACCTCAGCGTGACCGGCCTCAATGCGCTCATCGCGCAAGGGAGCGCGCATCCCGACGTCTTTCTCCTCAACAACGACACCAAGCCGCCTTACTCGAACCAAATGAACCTCGGATATCGCCAGACGATCGGTGACTGGGTCGGGTCGGCGAGCTACAACATCACGCGCGGATATCGCGGATTCACGTGGACGTGGGCGAGCGGCCATTGCTGTCTGACGGCGGGACCGCAATTCGGTCCGACGCTGCTCTCCAGCTCGACCAAGCGTTTCTGGGATGACGCGCTCTATGTGACGCTCGATCGCCCGTATACGACGACGTCGCGCTGGGGAACGCACGTCGCGTGGACGCACGGAAAGTCGCAGCAGACGGGCAACGATCTCTTCAGCCTCGACTATCCGACGCCGTCGGATTTTCCGAAGCACATCGTCCCGGGCACGGAGCGCGATCGCATCGTGGCGACCGGTATTTTCGGATTGCCGTACGACATTCGCTTCAGCACGATCGTGACGCTCGGCAGCGGACAGGCGACGGCGGCGCACGACTTCGCGCACAACAAGCTGTTCATCACGACGGTCTATCCGAAGAAGACGAACGGGTTCGCGCAGCGCAATGTCGACGTTCGGCTCGAGAAATCGGTGCCGGTGGCGGGCGGAACCTCCGTTGGAGTGGTGGCGGAGGCGTTCAATGTGTTCAATACGTTCGAGGGTGGGTGTTTGGAGGTGAATACCTCCGCGCCGAACTTCGGGCAATCGAACTGCGTCGTGAATCTCGCGCGGCGCTTCCAGCTGGGACTCAAAGTGGGATTCTGATCGGTGAGACGAGCCGCGGCGCTGTGCCTCTCGCTCACGCTTTTCGCGTGCGCGCACGCGGCTCGTCCACAATCAGATCTCTTGGATGACGTCGAGCGGCGCAGCTTTCATTTTTTCTGGGACCTCGCCGACTCGAAAACGCTGCTGATTCCCGACCGCGCGCCGACGCCGTCATTCTCGAGCATCGCGGCGGTCGGATTCGGCCTCACTGCATACGGCATCGGCGCGGAGCGCGGCTATGTGACGCGCGAGCAGGCGGCGGAGCGCACGCTGGCGACGCTACAGTCCTTGCTTGCCATGAAGCAGGGGCCGGAGCCGCGCGGCGTTTCGGGCTACAAGGGATTCTTCTATCACTTCCTCGACATGAAGACGGCGGAGCGCTTCAAGACCGTCGAATTGTCGACGGTCGATACGTCGTTGATGCTCGCCGGCGCGCTGTTCTCGCAGTCGTATTTCGATCGCGACAATGCGACGGAACGCGCGATTCGAGAAACGGCGGAGACGCTCTATGACCGCGTGGACTGGCAGTGGGAGGAAGTGCGGCCACTCGCGATCAGTATGGGGTGGACGCCGGAGGAAGGCTTCCACGCGTGGGATTGGCGCGGGTACAACGAGGCGATGATCGTCATCATCCTCGCGCTCGGGTCGGAGACGCATCTCGTCCACGACAGCGTGTGGCGCGAGTATCACAAGACGGACAAATGGGGGACGTTTTACGGACAGCCGCACATTCTCTTCGCGCCGCTGTTCGGACATCAGTACTCGCACGTCTGGATCGATTTTCGCGGCATTCAGGACGACAACATCCGCGCGCACGGCATCGACTACTTCGAGAACTCGCGCCGCGCGACGATCGCGCAGCACGCGTACGCAGTCGCGAATCCGAATGAGTGGCGCGATTACGGCGACGAGATCTGGGGACTCACCGCATGCGACGGTCCCAAAGACGCCACTGAAGTCGTCGACGGAAAAACGCGGACGTTCCACACATACACGGCCCGCGGCGCCACGGAGGGCGACATTCGCGACGACGGCACGATCGCGCCGACCGCCGCAATCTCGTCGATCGCCTTCACGCCCGAGCTCGCGATCCCGGCGATGCGCGAGATGAAAGAGCGCTACGGCGACAGGCTGTATCAGAAATACGGCTTCGTCGACGCTTTCAATCCCACCCTCAACTGGTTCGACGTCGACTACCTCGGCATCGATCAGGGCCCGATCGTCGCGATGATCGAGAACTATCGGAGTGGGCTCGTTTGGAAGACGATGCGGAAAAACCCGCATGTGATTCGTGGTTTGAAACGCGCTGGGTTTACGGGAGGATGGTTGCGGTGAAAGAAATGCAAAATGCAAAATGCAAAATGCAGAATTGCGCTGCCATTTTTGCATTTTGCATTCTGCATTTTGCATTCGCCCGCTGCGCGGCGCGCGTGGACACCCGCGAACGCGTCGACTTCTGGGGGCTTGGTCGCGAGGGCGAAGAAGTCGCGAAAATGATCCCCGACTTCGAGCGGCGCCATCCGAACATTCATGTCGTCGTGCAGCAAATTCCGTTCATTGCGGCGCATGAGAAGTTGTTGACGGCGGTCGTTGGGCGATCGACGCCGGACATTGCGCAGATCGGCAACACGTGGCTGCCGGAGATGGTGGCGATTCATGCGGTCGATGAGTTGACGCCGCGTGTGCGCGCCTCGCAGTCGATCGACGAGCGCGATTTCTTTCCTGGCATTTGGGCGACGAACGTCATCGACGGCGGTCTGTACGGAATCCCGTGGTACGTCGACACGCGGCTGCTCTTCTATCGGAAAGACATCGTCGGCGCGCCTCCGAAGACGTGGGCGGAGTGGCGGACGGCGATGGACCGCATCGTCCGCGAGAAGAAGGCGCATTACGCCGTGCTTTTGCCTACAAACGAGTACGAGCCGATGCTCGCGCTGGCGTTGAGTGCGCGATCGGGATTCTTGAATGCCGATGGAACGCGCGGCGCGTTCCAAGATGCACGGTATCGCGAAGCGTTCGACTTTTATGTCGAATGCTTCAAGCGCGGATGGGCGCCGCGTGTGAGCAACATTCAAGTCGGCAACGTCTATCAGCAGTTCGCGCTCGCCGACTTCGTCATGTACATCACCGGTCCGTGGCAGGTCGAAGAATTCAAGAAACGCTTGCCGCCGGAGATGCAGGACAAATGGGAGACGGCGCCGCTACCCGCGCATGACGCATCGATGCCGATGGGCGTCGGCATGGCCGGCGGATCGAGCCTCATCGTCTTTCGCGGATCGCCACACAAAGAGGCGGCGTGGAAGTTCATCGAGTTCTTGTCCGAGCCGGCGCAGCAGATTCGGTTCAATGAGCTGAGCGGCGATTTGCCCGCACGCCGCACCGCGTGGAGCGCGCCGTCGCTCGCGAACGACTCGCACTTTGCGGCGTTCCGCGCTCAACTCGAGTACGTTGCCCCGCTGCCGAAGGTGCCCGAGTGGGAGCAGATCGGCACCGCGATCTATGAGCGCGGAGAAGAAGCGGTGAAGGGCGCCAAGAAAACCGACGCCGTGCTCGCGGCGCTTGACGCGCAGACAAACGAGATCCTGGAGAAGCGCCGCTGGGTGTTGGCGCATTCGCGATGAGATCGGAGACGCGCGCCGCCATCCTCTTTCTCACCCCGGCCCTCGCCATCCTCGGCATCTTCTTCTTCCTGCCCGTCATCGCCGGATTCGTGTTGAGCGTGACCGACTTCGATCTCTATGCGATCGGCGACATCCACAACGCGCGCTTCGTCGGGCTGCGCAACTACAAAGACGTTCTGACGAACAGCGTCTTCTGGACGGCGCTCGTCAACACGCTCTACTTCTCGTTCGTCGGCGGGCCGCTCACTGTCGCGGTCTCCCTCGGCGCGGCGATTCTCGTCAACGCCAAAGCGGCGCGATGGAAGCCGCTCTTTCGTACGATCTACTTCGCGCCTGTCGTCACGACGCTCGTCGCCGTCGCGGTCGTCTTCCGATTTCTCTACAACCCGCGCTTCGGCATCTTCAATCGCATTCTCGCGAGCGTCGGATTGCCGGCGGTTGATTGGCTCGGCGATCCGAAGTGGGCGATGCCGGCGATCATCGCGCTCGCGGTGTGGAAGAACTTCGGCTACAACATGATCATCTTCATCGCCGGGCTGCAGAGCATCCCGGAAGAGTTGTACGAGGCGGCGCGCATCGACGGCGCCGGTGCGTGGAAGCAGTTCCGCCACGTGACGCTGCCGATGCTCGGCCCGACGTTTCTCTTCGTCGGCATCGTGACCGCGATCGGATACCTGCAACTCTTCGCGGAGCCGTACGTGATGACGCGCGGCGGTCCCATCAACAAGACGCTCTCCGCGGTGATGATGATGTACGAGCAGGGCTTCCGCTGGTGGCGGATGGGATACGCCGCCGCGATCGCGTTCATTCTCTTCCTCGTCATCGCCGCCGCGACCGCGCTGCAGATGAAGTTTCAGGAGCGGCGATGAAGCAATCATTTCTCGTACACGCCGCGCTCGTGATCGGTGGCGCGATCACGCTGCTGCCGCTCCTGTGGATGCTGTCCGCGTCGTTCATGAGTCCCGGCGAAGCGACGACGTATCCGCCGCATCTCGTTCCGCACGCGGCGACGCTCGATGAATACCGCCAGCTCTTCGTGCGCCTGAGCGTCGGCCGCGCGTTTCTGAGCAGCACGATCATCGCGACGATCGTCACGCTCTTCTCGCTGCTCTTCAACTCGATGGCCGGCTATGCATTCGCGAAGCTCCGTTTCGGCGGACGCGATCGGATGTTCGGACTGCTCCTCGCCGGCCTCGTGATCCCCGCGCAAGTCGGCATGCTGCCGCTGTTTCTGATGATGCGCGCGCTGCATCTCGTGAATACGTACTGGGGCGTGATCATCCCGTCGCTCGCGACGGTGTTCGGCGTGTTCCTCATTCGCCAATTCATGCTGTCCGTGCCGCAGGAGCTGCTCGAAGCCGCGCGCATCGACGGCGCAGGCGAACTGCGCATCTATTGGTCGGTCGTGATGCCGCTCGCGCGTCCGATCCTCGCCACGCTCGCGATCTTCACGTTCATGACGACGTGGAACGACTTCATGTGGCCGCTCATCGTGCTTACCGATCAGTCGCGTTACACGCTGCCGGTGTCGATCGCGAGCCTCGTCGGCGAGCACGCGCAAGACGTCGAGCTGATGATGGCCGGGTCGGTCGTCACCGTGTTGCCGGTGTTGATCCTGTTCCTCGTGCTGCAGCGTTACTACATCGCGGGACTCATGGTCGGCAGCGTGAAAGGCTGAAATGCAAAATGCAAAATGCAAAATGCAGAATTGGTTCTTTTTTGCATTCTGCATTTTGCATTCTGCATTCGCCGCCGCGGCGACGTGGACATCCCATCCTTCAGATGGCGTAGAAATGCGTCTGAGCGGCGACGGCGCCACGACGCGCCTCGACTTCGATTTTCACGGCCGCGGCGGATACGCGATCGCACGTCGCATGCTTCCCCTCGATCTTCCGCAAAACTTTCAATTCACGTTTCGCGTGCGCGGCGACGCGCCGCCGGAGAATCTGGAGTTCAAGTTCCTGCGCGGCGACGACGTCTGGTGGCTCAACCGCCGCGACTTCGCGTTTTCGCGCGAGTGGACCACGCTGAAGACGAAGAAGCGGCAGATCGAATTCGCGTGGGGGCCGAGCGGCGGTGGCGAGCTGCGTCACATCGACGCGATGGAGATCGTCGTCACCGCGGGCAGCGGCGGCAAGGGAACGGTGTGGTTCACCGATCCCGAGCTCGAGGAGTTGCCGCTCGTCACGAATGAGATCGGCGGATTGATCATCGACTGCGCGCGCTGCCGCGTGCCCGGCGCGTTGCAGGAGCGAGTCGCGAACCAGCTTTTCGTCTGGCTGCCCGACGCACCGTCGAAAGTACCGCGCATCGTCGGAAACGCTCGCAGCGTCGCGACGCAGCCACCGGAGTGGGCGCCGACGAAGAACGCGTTCTACTCGCTCGTCGCCAAGCACTCGAAGCGCGGCGAATACCCGCGCTACTTCCTCGGCGAGCAGAGTTACTGGACCGTCGTCGGCGCCGGCGGCATGGACAACGAAGCGCTCGTCGGCGAAGACGGTGCCGTCGAGCCATTCAAAGGCGGCGACTCCATCGAGCCGTTTCTCATCGTCAATGGCAAGCGGCTGACGTGGGCCGACGTCGAGATCACGCATTCACTCCAAGACGGCGATCTGCCGATTCCGTCGGTGACGTGGAAGACGAAAGGCGCGTCGATGACGATGACCGCCGCGGTCTCGAGCACGTCGATGCTGCAGATTCGCTATCGCGTGACCGGCAATGCGAAGCTCGAACTAAAAGTGCGGCCGTTCCAGGTGAATCCGTCGACGCAGTTTCTCAATCTCGAAGGCGGCGTGTCGAAGGTTCACAACCTGCCGAAGATCGTCGCACGATCCGAGATCGACATCCCGCTCGCAAAAGGCGCGCGCCGCGAGCCGTTCGAAAAGATCGCGCGCGACTGGCGCGGGAAGCTCGACCGCGTCGCGATCGACATCGCCGGCGCGCCCGAGATCGCGAACACGATCCGCACGAGCCTCGCGTACATGCTCATTCATCGCGACGGCGCGGCGCTCAAGCCGGGATCGCGCTCGTACGATCGCGCGTGGATTCGCGACGGCTCCCTCATGGCCGCCCTCCTTCTTCGCCTCGGCCACGAGCGCGAAGCAAAAGAGTTCGCCGAGTGGTTTGCGAAGTATCAATACGAAAACGGCAAAGTGCCGTGCTGCGTCGACACGCGCGGCGCCGATCCCGTCCCCGAGAACGACAGCCACGGCGAGTTGATCTACATCATCAAAGACATCCAGCGCCTCACGCACGACGACACGTTCGCGCGGCGCATGCAGCCGCACATCGATGCGGCCGTGCACTACATCAACGAGATTCGCGGCGCCGACGGACTCGTCGCCGAGTCGATCAGTCACGAAGGCTATTCGGCGAAGCCGGTGCACTCGTACTGGGACGACGTCTTCTGCCTTCGCGGACTCGAAGACGCGCACGCGCCCGAGGCGCCGCAGTTTCGCCGCGATCTCATGGCGTCAATCGAGCGAACGATGCGCGAGCATCATCTCGAGACCGTCCCCGCGTCCGTCGAGCTCGCAGACTTCGATCCGACGTCAACGTCGATCTCGATCTCTCCGCTCAATCTCACATCGATCATGCCGCGTGCGGCGCTTCAGCGGACATATGACGAGTACTTCAACCGCATCGCGAGGCCGCGCGACGACTACACGCCCTACGAAATGCGCAACATCGGCGCGCTCATCCGACTTGGCGACAAAGTGCGCGCGATGGAGTTAGTCGATCGATTCATGGCCGATCGGCGGCCGCGCGAATGGAATCAGTGGGCGGAGGTCGTGCGCACCGAATATCGAAAAGCAGGTTTTATCGGCGACATGCCGCACGCGTGGGTCGCGTCGGATTTCGTTCGCTCCATCCTCGACGCGATCGCTTACGAGCGCGAAGACGGAGAGCTCGTCGTCGGCGCGGGCGTGCCGCCATGGTGGCTGCCCGTGCACGTCGGACCGCTGCTCACGTCGAAGGGGGCGGTGGATATTCGGATTGATCGAGAGGGACACGCGACGATAGCTCGTAGGAAGTAGATCGTAGGTCGTCGGGGATCGTGCCCCTACGACCGACGACCTACAACCTACGACCTAAGCGCAAGCTCCGTCTCACCATCGAAAAGATGCACGCGCGACGCATCCACCGCGAGCGCGATCTCTTCGCCCGCGCGCGGCGCGTCGTGCGGATCGAAGATTGCGACGAGCTTCTCAGCGCCAGCGCTCGCGTAGACGATCGACTCGTGGCCGATCGGCTCGACCATGTCGACCGTCGCGTGGATCGCGTTGCCGTTCTTCGCGCGCGTGATGTGCTCGGGGCGGATGCCGAGGATGATGCTGTTGTTGGGGGCATGCTGTGTGGGCAAAGCAAACGAAGACGTTCGCAGCATTCCTTCTTCGATTTTCGCTTTCAACAAATTCATCGGCGGCGTGCCGATGAACTGCGCCACGAATGCATTCGCCGGATGCTCGTACACCTCGCGCGGCGTGCCGACCTGCTGAATCTTTCCGTCGCGCAGCACGGTGATGCGGTGTCCCATCGTCATCGCCTCGACTTGATCGTGTGTCACGTACACGCTCGTCGTGCCGAGCTGCTGCTGCAGTTTCGTGATCTCCGCGCGCGTCTGCACGCGCAGCTTCGCATCGAGGTTCGAGAGCGGCTCGTCGAAGAGAAACACCGCCGGCTGCCGCACGATCGCGCGTCCGACCGCGACGCGTTGCCGCTGTCCGCCCGACAAGTCCTTCGGCTTTCGATCGAGCAGATGGGAGATGCCGAGGATGTCGGCGGCGAAGGCGACGCGCTTGTTGGAATCGTCGCGCGGTACGCCGCGCATCCGCAATCCGAACTCGAGGTTCTCGCGCACGCTCATGTGCGGATAGAGCGCATAGCTTTGAAAGACCATGGCGATGTCGCGATCTTTCGGTGCGAGATTGTTGACGACGCGGCCGCCGATCGACACCGTGCCGTCGCTCACGTCTTCGAGTCCCGCGATCATGCGCAGCGCGGTGGACTTCCCGCAGCCCGACGGACCGACGAGCACCATCAGCTCGTGATCGTCGATGTGCAGGTTCAGATGTTCGATGACGGAGACGTCGCCGTACCGCTTCGCGACTTCGTGGAAGGTCACGTCGGCCATTGCGCGAAGAGATGATGACGAAGATCGAGAATCGATTCAAACGCTTCTGCGTTCAGCCACGTAAGATCGCCTATATGCACCGTCTCTCAACCGCTCTCATCATTGCTCTCTCGTCATACTCAGCATTTGCCGCCGTCGGAGCCGGCCCCGAGCGCCCTGTTTCGAGCATCACCTACGAAGCGCCCGCGGGCGAGCAGCGCCCCGGCTCCGTCGCCAGCGACGGGCACGACTTCCTTTCCGTGTGGACCGACATCACCGCGCCGCGCACGGGCGTGTATGCGACTCGCATCGCAGCGAACGGCAGCGTGAACGTCACCTCCGAGCGTCTGCTACGCAGCGGTACTGCGAAAGACGCGACCGTTTGCTACGCAGGCGGCGGCTATCTCGCCGTTTGGAGCGACGTCGCCTCTTCCGCGGTTTACTCCGCGCGCCTCAACTCCGACGGCAGCGCGATCGTCGGACCGCGAGCCATCATTCAAGGTCAGACGATCAATGAAGTGATCATCAATCCCGCCACTGTCTATCCGCATGGGTTGGCGTGCTCGAGCAACGGCGCGGTGCTCGTGTTCAGGACGGCGAAACCGACGGTCGTCACGCTCGATGCGAACGGCGCGCTTGCGAGCACGCCGAAGGCACTTCCGATCGGCGACGACGACTCGGTCGCCGCGGCAAGCGACGGCACGTCGTACGCCATCGTCACCAGCTCGTTCGATCCACCGAACGTCGGCGTCATTCGCGTCGGCGCGGACGGCAGCGTGACCGACAGCGCGCCGAAGCCGGTGTTCCCAGGCGTCTTCGTGACCGCAATCAGCGCCGCATTCGCCGGCGGACGCCTCGGCGTTGCGGCGATCGCGCCGACGACGCTGCGTCGCGCGTTCGTCGATCCGGCGACGCTCGCGGTGACGAAGCTTCCGGACGTCGCAACCGGCGGACAGGACGTGAACGTGATCGCGCTCGGCAGCGCGCTCGATGCGTTCGCGATGAACTACAACGGCGCGAAGGTGAACATCAGCCGCATTCCTCTTCGCGATAACGAGACGACACCTCCGACGCCCGCGACCGTGCTGCAGACCGACACGATCGGATCGTCGGCGAGCGTCGCGACCAACGGCGCGAACATCATCGGCGTGTGGAAAGACTTTCGCCGCAGCACCGGAGCAATCGACGGCGATGTTTACGCTGCCTTGCTCGATGCCGGTATCGCTGCGAGCGGTCAGTTCCCTGTCGTCGTGACCGCGCGCTGGCAGGGACCGTCGGCGATCGCGAGCTCGGCGACCGAGGCGTTTGTTGTTTGGAACGAGCGCGTCGGAGACGGCGGTAAGACGTCGCTTTTCGGCGCGCGATTCGATCCGGCGGGCGTGCGTCTCGACACGACGCCGCGCGTGATCGCGTCGTCCGTGGTTGCGAGCGCGCCGCCTGCGATCACGTTCGACGGAACGAACTACGTCGTGGCGTGGACAGAGAGCGCGCAGAGTCAGATCGGCGCGGCGACTTCGATCGTCGCGCAGGCGTTCACGCGCGACGGCAGCGCGATCGGATCGCAGTTCCGCGTCCAGGGTCCGTTCTCTCCCGCCCTCGGCAGCAACGGATCGTCGGCGCTTCTCGTCTTTACGTACCCGGACGGCCGCGGATTGACGGGAGTGTTGATGAGCAACACGAACAATCAGATCCCGTTCAACACGTACGGCTACGCGACGGTGATCGGCGTAGCCGGCAGCGACTATCTCGTCGTCTACACCGAGGGTGCGGAGACGTGTCAGGTCATTTGCTATCCCGACAAGCGCGATATCAGCGGCATTCGCGTGAGCGGTAGCGGCGTCGTCCTTGATGCCACGCCGATCGCGATCGCGAACGGTCCGAAGGATCAGACCTTCCCGCACGTCGCATCGAACGGGACAGACTTCCTGGTCGCGTACAACTTCCAGACGGAAGGGGTGTGGTCGCTCGGCGTGAAGCGCGTGACGAAGAGCGGACAGCTCGTCGACTCGACGCCGTCTCAGGATGGCGTGGTGATCGCGGATGACGTCGCGCTCTCCAGCGCGATCACACGCGACGACGGTTCGTACGTCGTTGCGTACGACGCCGGCAACGGCGAGGACTCGACGATCCTGCGGCTCGCGCGCACCGACGACAAAGGCAACGTCACGGAGCGGTCCGGCTCGCTGGGTTTCGGAACGCGCTCGGTGCCGACGTCGCCGGCGCTGACGAAGCTGCCGGGCGGACCGGTGGATGTTTCGTACTCGCGTTTCGCGACGGAGCTCGCGTACGGCGGCACGCTGCGAACGTTCCTGCGCCTGACGCCGGACTCGACGCCGACGCCGGGCAAACAGCACGCGGTAAGACATTAATCGGACGGGCGGACGTCCTCGCCCGCCCAGGTTCAAGGAGACCCTTTCCATTGCGACGCCTCATCGCAGTCCTCGTCGCAGTACTCGCAGTTTCCGCGCACGCGGCCATCATCGCCGGCCCTGAGCGCGATGTCTCGACGCCCGCTATCGGCCGCGCGTTCGGCACGCACCGAGTTCTCGGCGTCGCAAGCGACGGCACGAACTTTCTCGTGGCGTGGCAAAACGACGGACCGGGAGCGATGACGATCAACTTGTCGCTCGTCGGTCCCGACGGCGCGCCGCTTCTCGCTCCATCGCATTCGTTGGGAGCGGGGTACGCGACGAGCGTATCGATCGTGTGGACAGGCGAGGCGTACCTCGTCTTCCGGCCCCACATCGGCGGCCTCGGAACGGACTTCACGCGCGTCGAGGCCGATGGTGCGGTCACGATCGAGAGTCTGATCCTCAACACCGCGTTCGAAGACGTCGCGTGGAACGGCCGGCACGCGCTGGTTGCGTACCGTGCGCTTGGCGTCGCGGCACGGCTCGCGCTCGTCGACGATCATGGCGCCGTCGTTCGCGACGTCGCGCTGAAGCAGGATTTCGTCGGCGGCGTGCACCTGAGCGCGGCGGGCGATCGTTTCATCGCGGTGTGGCCCGAGTTTGATTCGCGGAAGACGCGGATCGTGGCGGCGAGCCTCGATGACGACTTGAACGTCAACGCGCAGCGCGTGATCGTGCCGGAGTTCAGCGAGAGTCTGAACAGCCTCGATCTCGCCGGCGCATCGTTCGCGTGGAACGATTACGCGCAGAATCTGCATCGCTACGTCATCGATCCGGCGACGCTCGCATTGCAGGCGCTGCCCGTGATCGCGATCAACGCCCCGATTCATTTCATGACGCCGGACCTCTTGTATTGGACGGATGCACGCGGCAACGATCTGTTTCTCGAGACGCTGTCATTCGAGAGCGCTGTGCTTCGCGAAACGCGCATCACGTCGCAGCAAACGTACGACCTGCAGCTCGTCGCGAGCAATGAGTCGCTGTTCGCGGCGTGGACGAACAGGAAGCAGGAAGTGAACGGCACGCTGCTCGATCCGTCGGCGGCGATCGTGAAGCGAACGGATTTTCCGGTGGCGATCTCGCGCGTCGCGCAGAGCGCGCCGGCGATCGCACCAGCGGGCGATGTCTCGCTCGTCGTGTGGCTCGACTTGAAGGACACGCTGCGCGGCGACCTCGTTGCCGAGCGCGTCGACAATCGCGGCAGTGCCATTGACGCGAAGCCGTTCGTCATCGATACCAACGTGCCGTATTGGAGTCCGATCACTGCGGGCTACACGGGCGAGGTGTGGCTCGTCGCGCATGTTCGCGATGACGATACGAAGCGGCATGATGTGGTTCAGCGCATCGCGCGTGACGGCGTCGTGCTCGATGACGTTTCGCGCGAAGTCGGTCTCGCCGTTTCTTCGTTCGCATCGAATGGGACGGCGTCGCTCTTCGCAGGTCAATCGCCGGAGGGCATTCGCGTCGCTCGCTTCAACGCTGCGGGCGAGCTACTCGACGAGCTCGCAATCTCCTGGGATCACGGATTCGTGCCGACCATCGCCGCGGCGCGCGACGAGTTCCTCGTCGCGTGGGTGGAAGGCTCCGATGTTTGGAGCTTCCCGGGCGTGCACTATCACGACGTGGTGGGCGCGCGACTCGATGCGAGTGGAGCGCCGATCGATGTGACGCCGTTCGCGATCGCCGCCGCTTCATCGAGTGACGAAGCGGAGCCGCATGCTGCATCCGACGGTCGCGACTTCATCGTCACCTACATCGAACATAACGGCTCGGTCACGATGGGAACGTTGCGCGCGGTGCGCGTGCTCCACGAGGGCGCAACCGCGGAAGTCACGACCATCGCCGAAAACGTCATCATGTCGAGTATCGCGGGCAAGTCTCACCTGATCGTCTATCGCGACATCAACCACACCTACGCGACGTCACTCGAGAATCCAACGCCAACGATCATCGGCGACGCCGCGCTCAACTTCCGCGATCCCGTGTTGACGTCATCGACCACCGCGCTCGTCGGCTACTCGCGAGTCGCCGACGTTTCACGTGCGTTCCTGCGTCCGCTCACGATTGCCGCCATTCCCGAGCGCGGCAGGGGAGTTCGTCACTGAGGGGCGAAATTTTTGCCGCGCTCGAGCGTTACGCGTAGAATCCCCGGCCCGGTCAATGGGCCGGACATTCTTTAACAATCTGCCAGCTCCTTGACTCCGCATTGGACGGAGTCCGCTAGGCCAGAAGGAGGAAACATGAGGACTTACGAAGTCCTGTACATCCTTTCTCCGCAAGTTCCGGAGGAAGAAGCGACGTCGATCGCGACCGAGTTCAAGCGCGTCGCCGAGTCGACGGGCGCCGCGCTCAAGAATGAAGAGTCGTGGGGCCGCCGTCGTCTCGCCTATCCCATCCACAAGTTCAACGAAGGCATCTACCACCTCTTCGTCTACGAAAGCGGCAGCTCGCTCGCCGAGCTCGATCGCCGCATGAAGAACAACGATCGCGTGCTGCGGCACATGATCGTGCGCACCGACGAAGACCTCAAGCGCGCCGACAAGCTCGCCAAGCGCAATCCGAAGAAAGAGCGCGTGCGCCCGTCGCCTGCGTTCAGCGCCGCCGCGGCTCCTGCCGCCGCCGCGCCTGAAGCAGCGGAGCCCGCCGGCGACGAGACGCCGCAGGCGTAAGGGGAGAGGAGAACGAACATGGCAACGGCACCTTCACCAGGACCTCGCAACCGCGGCGGTGATCGCGGACCGGGCGGACCCGGCGGACAGCAGGGCGGCAAGAAGAAGTTCTTCTATCGCCGCAAGCGCGTCTGCAAGTTCTGCGTCGAGAAGATCGAGTACATCGACTTCAAGGACATCAAGACGCTTCAGCAGTTCATCCCGGAGCGCGGCAAGATCCTTCCGCGCCGCATCTCGGGAACTTGCGCGCTGCACCAGCGCAAGCTGCAGAACGCGATCAAGCGCGCGCGCATCGCGGCGCTGCTTCCCTTCACGGCCGACTGATGACCGACACGCTCGAGCACGAGGAGCCGTTGGCACTTCCGGTGCGCTCGCGAGGGCGCGTCATCCGGAGTGTGCTCGGCTACGCGCTGCTCGTGGCGCTGATGTCGTTCACGCCGGTCTTCGTCTTCATTCCGGCCGCGCTCTTCGCGTGCGGCATTCGCAACGGAAAGCTCGGCGTCGCCGTCTCGCTCGCGCTGGCGACGATCGCCGCGTGGTTCCTCACCGCGCAGACCGCGCACGCGCCGGGTGTCACGCCCGCCGACGGCTTGATGGGATACGCGTATCTCGCGGCTCTCGTCTTCGCGATCGGCGTTCCGTCGCTCATCGTGCTGCCGCTTGTCGAGCGCGCCGAATCGTTCGGACGCGTCCTCGTTTCCGCCGTGCTCCTCGGACTCAGCGGATTGGGCGCGACCGAGGCATTCATGCAGGCCGCGTTTCACTTCTCGCCGTATCGCTATCACATCGACAAGATGCGCGAGTCGGGGCCGCAAGTCATCGCGGTTTACCAAAAGGCGGGCGTGCCGGCCGAAGTCATCTCCGTCGTCAAGCGATGGATGGACTTCGGCGTGTCGCTCCTGCCGGCGGTCGTGCTGATGTACATCATCATCGTCTTCGTCTTGAGCCTGGTGATGTTCGGCCGGCTGAAGGCGTGGCGCGAATGGGTCACGCATCGCGACGCCGATGCATCGGATCGCGGCGCATACCTGTTCCGCAATTTCTCGCTGCCCGACTGGCTGCTGTTCGCGTTCATCGCCGGCGGCATCACGCCGCTCGTGTCGGGCGCCCTGCAGAAGGTGACGGCGAACATTCTGTTCGTCGTCGTCTTCCTCTATCTGCTGCAAGGGCTGGCCATCTTCCGCTCGCTGCTCGTCGCCGTCGGCGCGGGCTTCGCCGGAGTGATGTTCGGCTATTTCATCCTCGGTCTACTGACCATCACCGGGATCGCTCCGTTTCTTCTGAGCATCGCGGGGTTGTTCGATTCATTTTTCGATTTCAGACACTTCAGACGAAAGGATCACTCCGATGAAAGTCATCCTCACTGACGAGATCCGCGGCCTCGGTACGCGCGGAGAAATCGTCACCGTCAAGGACGGGTACGCGCGGAACTTTCTGATCCCGAAGAACCTCGCGCGCGAGGCTACGGCGGGCAATCTCAAGTCCATCGAGCAGGAAAAGAAGAAGTGGGCGCTGCTCGCCAATCAGGAAAAGGAAGCGGCGCAGAAGGCCGCCGACTCGGTCAAGGGCATGAAGGTCACGATTCAGAAGCGAGTCGGCGAGACCGGACAGCTCTTCGGATCGGTGACGGCGAACGAGATCGCCGACGCGCTCGAACAGAAGGGCGTGCAGGTGGAGAAGCGCCGCATCGAGCTCGATCATCCGATCAAGAGCCTCGGCACGCACGACGTCGAGGTGCGCTTGCACCGCGAAGTCACCGCGCATCTTCAGGTGGAAGTCGTCCCTCTCGGAACCGAGAAGCTCGAAGAAGCGCCGACGGCCGCGTCCTAGTCGTTGTCATTCCGAGCGTAGCGAGGAACCTGGTGGATGGGCGGCGCCCTTCCGCCCAGGTCCCTCGCTCCCGCTCGGGATGACCGCATGAGACCATTACACCTTCATGAGCGACGATTTCGTCGACGCCCCTCCCGCCGGCGCAGATGCCTGGCGGGAGCTGTGGCAGCGGGATCGTCGCTATCATCCGCGTCCTTCCAAGCACGAGTGGCTGCTCAAGCGACTGCGCCGGCTCTTTCGCAAAGCCATGGAGCCGGACGCGGAGCGCCAGCAGAACTTCAACGTCGCGCTGCTCGACGTCCTCAACGACATCCGCAACGACATCGCGGCGCTGCGCAACGATCTCAAAGGCGACATCGCCGCGGTGCAGAGCGACGTCCGCGCCGCGGATGAAGCGCTCGCAGGCGACGTCAAGCAGATTCGCGAGCTGATTCCGGTCGCCGCGAAACGCAACGACGCGCTCATCGCCGCGCTCGATCAGAAAATCGAAACGCTCGCGGTGCGCATTCGCGACGTCGTCAACCCGGTCGTCTCGGCAGACGTTCTCTATCGCCGACTCGAAGACGGATTGCGCGGCAGCGAACACGAAGTCCGCAAGAACGTCGAGCCGTACGCCGAGCTCGCGCATGCGAACGCGCCGCTCTTCGACGTCGGCTGCGGACGCGGCGAGCTGCTCGCGCTCTGCCGCGACAGCGACGCGCGCGGCTGCGACACGAACGAGCGCTCCGTCGCCGATCTGAAAGCGCGCGGCTTCAACGTGTCGCTCGCGGGCGTTCCCGATTGCTTTGCGAATATCGCCGATGGATCGCTCGGCTCGATCGCTGCACTGCACGTCGTCGAGCATCTTCCCGTCGAAGCGCTCTTCGCGCTCTTCGCGCAAGCCGCGCGCACGCTGCGCGGCGGCGGAGTGCTGATGATCGAGACGCCGAATGCCGAATCGCTGTTCATGAGCGCGTCGGAGTTCTGGCGCGATCCGACGCACCTCGCGCCGCGCCATCCCGCCGCACTCACGCTCCTCGCGCGCGAGCACGGCTTCGACATCGACGACGTCCGCGCCGTGCACGAGTGGCCGGAGGGAACGCGGCTCGCCGGTGAAGGACCGCTGGTGGACGCGATCAATGCGCGCTTGTTCGCGCCGCAGGACTTACGGCTGATTCTGCGCCGACGCTGACACGTCGATCACTTCGCTCGCCGGAGGTGGCGGCGGCACGCGATGCGGGATGAGGCCGAGGAGTAGGCCGGACACGAGGCCAGCGATGTGCGCGACGCTGTCGATATTCTTGATCGTCAGTGGGAGCAATAGGTTCACCGCGGCCCAGAAGATGAGCTGCTGAATCAACTTTCGCGTCCAGCGCTGGTGGCGCCACTGCGGCGAGCGCAGGATCGAGAAGATGAACGCGCCGAGGATGCCGAGGACGGCGCCGCTCGCGCCGACGCCGAGGCCGCGCTGGAAGAACGCGCTGGCGAACGACGCGATGATGCCCGTCGTGAAGTAGAAGATCGTGAAGCGCGCGGATCCGAACATCGCTTCGTAAAGTGTCCCGAGTTGCCAGAGCGAGAACGTGTTCGCGAGGACATGGACCCAGCTGCCGTGAAGAAACATCGCGGCGATCGCGCGCCAGTATTCGTGTTCTGTGATGAGCGTCGGATAGATCGCGCCGAGCTGATAGAGCATCACCGGGTTGTCGAGAGCTCCGGTGAACAGCTCGATGCCGAACATGATGAAGATCAGCACGAGCAGGACGTGCGTGACGGGTGCGTTTCGCCGCATCAGTGTTCCATCATCGACGACACGCGCCGCATCAAGAGATGGGCCACGCGCGGGAAGAGCTCTTTCAGTCGCATGTACAGCGCGGCGAACGGCGGCAGGATGCGCCGGTATTTCCCATCCTCCGCCGCCGCGCAGATCGCGCGCGCGACGCGCTCCGGTTTGACGCCGAGGATGAGGCGCGAGGCGCCGGGCATCTTGCCGCGTTCCGCTTTCACGAAGAATGCCGTCTCCGTCGTGCCGGGGCAGACGAGGGCGACGCGCACGCCCCGGCCCAGGACTTCGTCGCGCAGTGCTTCGCTGAATCCGATGATCGCGAACTTCGTCGCGCAGTAGCCGCCCATGCGCGCGTAGCCCATGATGCCGGCAATCGAAGAGACATTGACGATCGTGCCGTTGCGGCGCGCGAGCATGTTCGGCAGCGCGGCTTGCGTGCACCAGACGGTGCCGAAGTAATTCGTCTGCATCATCGACTCGAGGTCGTCGGGCCGCGCGCTTTCGATGGCGTCGAAGATCGCGAATCCGGCGTTGTTGACGAGAACATCGACGTCGCCGGCGTCGCGAAGGAGGCGTTCGCAGTCGTCGCGCTTCGTCACGTCGGCGACGACGGGTGTGCATTTCGCGCCGAGGGCGCGGCACTCGCGCGCGACGTCCTCGAGCTGCTCGGCGCGCCGCGCGGCGATGACGAGATTGGCGCCGCGGCGAGCGAATTCGAGGGCCGCGGAACGCCCGATTCCGCTCGACGCACCGGTAATGACGACACTTTTATTACGAAGCGACATCTGGCGTCCTTATAGCATTGACTTCCGAAAAGAGCGGACCCTATACTCCGGCGCGTCTTCAGTACCCTCGCCGAGTGGCCGCGGCGGTCGACGCAGGAGGCCTTCCATGCCGTTCGAAGAAGTCAAAAAAGTGTGGATGAACGGGAAGCTCGTCGACTTTGCCGACGCGAAAATCCACGTCTTCACCCACGCCCTCCATTACGGCTCCGGCCTCTTTGAAGGCATTCGCTGTTACGTGACGAAAAATCACGGCCCCGCGGTCTTCCGGCTCGACGAGCACACGCGGCGCCTCTTCGACTCCTGCAAGATTTATCGGATGGAGATCCCGTTCTCGCACGAAGAGATGATGCAGGCCTGCGTCGACATCATCCGCGCGAACGATTTTCAGGATTGCTATCTCCGTCCGGTCGTCTATCGCGGCTTTCACTCTCTCGGCGTGTTCCCCGCGGCGTGCCCTGTTGATGTCGTCATCGCCGCATGGCGCTGGGGCAAGTACCTCGGCCCCGAAGCGCTCGAGCAAGGCGTCGACGTTTGCGTCTCGTCGTGGAACCGCATGGCGCCGAACACGTTCCCGTCGATGGCCAAGGCGACGGGCAACTACATGAACTCGATCCTCATCCGCCAGGAAGCGGCGGTCGACGGATACCAGGAAGGCATCGCGCTCGACGTGAATGGCTACGTCAGCGAGGGCTCGGGCGAGAACATCTTCGTCGTCCGCGACAACAAGATTTACACGCCGCCGATCGGCGCCTCGATTCTCCACGGCATCACTCGCGACTCCGTCCTCCGCATCGCCCGCGACCTCGGATACGAAGTGACCGAGTCGCTCATTCCGCGCGAAGCGCTGTACATCGCCGACGAAGTCTTCTTCACCGGCACCGCAGCGGAAGTGACGCCGATTCGCTCGATCGATCGCATTACGATCGGCCGCGGCAAACGCGGGCCGATCACCGAGCGCATTCAGAAAGAGTTCTTCGCCTACATCGCCGGCGAGATTCCCGATCGCTACAACTGGATGACGCCGGTGTACGCCGATCGCGACGTCGAAGCGCGCAAGCCCGCGCTCGTCGCCGGCTAGGTGTAGCGCACCGCCGGGCTGCCGGCGGGATAGAAGACGCCGAGCAGTTTCAAGTCAGTCGTTCCTTTGTTCTCGAGGCAGTGCGTCTGCTTGCGCGGCAGATAGATACACGCGCCGGTGGCGACGGGCGCGTTCGTCTCGCCCGCCCACATCACGCCTTCGCCGTCCAGGATGTAGATGACTTCTTCGTAGAGGTGATGATGATTCGGCGCGCGCCCCGGCGGAATCGTGCCGACGAATTGCGTGACTTGTTGTTGGATGAGCTCACGGTACGAGCGATCGCCGGTGCGTTGGAGAGGCTGGTCGTTGAGCGAAGTGATTTGCACGTGTCTCAGTGGAGCGCCGGCGCCCCCGCCGGCGCGCACCGGCGAGGGCGCCGGTGCCCCACAGAGAACGCTCACCAGCGTTACATCTCCCTTCAATTCAAGCGACGTGCGAGGCGGCAAGTAAATCCCGCTATCGACCGCAATCTCGCGACCATCCGCGGTGCCCCTCCCGTCGATCACATACAACACTTCTTCCGCGGATTCATTGAACAGCGTCCTCTCGCCACGAACGTTGATCCCGCGCAACGACACCTTGTCTCCGCGAATCTCGCCTTCGCGCAAGTCTGTGACAACACAACCACCTTCGAGCTTTGCAACCATTTCGTGGGATTATGCTCGCTTCATGGATCGCAAGACGAATCAGGACTTCATCCAGTACGACCAGGTCGAGAAACATCAGACCTATCAGCTCGCCGAGGCTGAGGGAGTCGAGGAGTTCGACGAGGACTTTGTCGTGCGCACTTGCGACATGCGCGATCCGAACTTCGCGCAGCAACTCGGCGACGCGCTGCATGAAATCGGATTCGCGATTCTGTCAGGCCACGGCGTCGATCCCGCGCTGTACGACGAAGCGTCGGGCAAAGTCGAAGAGATGTTCACGCGACTCACGCTCGCGGACAAAATGCGCTATCGCGCGCAGCGATTCGGCTCCGTCAATCAGGGTTACTTCCCGATCAAAGAGACGAGCAACATGCACCCCGATCTCGTCGAAGGCTGGGTGTTCTGCCGCCGCGCGTTCGAGGATCCCGCGAGCTTCTGGCCGTTGCCTGAGTACGCGGAGTTCTTCCGGCAGATCGTTCGCGCGCACGAGACGTTGATCCTTCCCGTCATGCAGGCGATGCTCACGTACCTCGGCTGCGATCCGCATCTGTACGACGCGCGACTGACCGGCACGAACTTCGGTCTGCGCCTCAACTACTACGGGCCGCTCTCCGCGGAAGACGACGCCAGCGGCAACGCTCGCCTCCTCGGCCACGAAGACATCGACATGTTCACGTTCCTCCCGGCGCCGCAAATCGAGGGACTGCAGCTTCTCAATCGACGCACGATGAAGTGGGTGCGCATCCACGCGCCGCGCGGCACGATCATCCTCAACACCGGCGACTACATGCAGCGCATCTCGAACGACATCTTCCCGTCGACAACGCATCGCGTCTCGAAGCCGCGCGATGCGCGGCAGCGTCACGCCACGCGCACGTCGTTTCCGATGGCCGTGTATCTGTGGGAAGACGAGTCGCTCGAAGTGCTGCCGTGCATCGCGAATCCGAAATATCCGCCGGTGAAAGCGATCCACTTCCACACGTCGATCACGAGCAAGTTCTACGGCGACGACTACGCCGTGAAAGCATGACCGACGCGCTCCTCCGATTCCGCGATCGCTTTCCGATCCTGCAGAAGACGAAGTACCTCGTCTCGCATTCGCTCGGCGCGATGCCGGAAGCGACGCGCGACGCGCTAGACGAATACGCCGATCTCTGGGCGACGCGCGGCGTACGCGCATGGGGCGACAAGTGGTGGATGATGTCGATCGAAGTCGGCGACATCATTGCGCCGCTCATCGGCGCGCCGCGCGGCTCCGTCGTTATGCTGCCGAACGTCACGACGGCGGAAGCGGTCGTGCTTTCGTCCTTCGACTACACGCCGCCGCGCAATCGCGTCGTGATCGTCGACGGCGAGTTCCCGTCCGTTCGCTACATCTACGATCGCCTCGCGCAACGCCTCGGCGCGGAGATCGTCACCGTTCCTCACGACGAGTCCGGACTCGGCTTCGATCTCGATCGACTGCTGCAAGCAATCGACGAGCGCACGCAGATCGTGCCGATCGCGCACATCCTCTTCGAGTCGTCGTACATGATCGACGTGCAAGCGATCGCGCAACGCTGCCGCGAAGTCGGCGCGACGCTCGTGCTCGACGTCTTTCAATCCGCCGGCATCGTTCCCGTCAACGTGACGGAGTGGAATGTGCCGATCGCGGTCGGCGGCGTGTTGAAGTGGCTGTGCGGCGGTCCGGGCGGATCGTTTCTCTTCGTCGATCCCGAGCTGCGTCCGAAGCTCGAGCCGAGCTTCACCGGTTGGATGGCGCACGCGACGCCGTTCGCATTCGAGCCCCCACCTATGCGCTTTCGCGACGACGGCCTGCGCTTCGCCCTCGGCACTCCGCCGGTGCCCGCGCTGTACGCGGCGCGCGAAGGTCCGAAGGTGATCGCCGAGGCGTGCGGCGGCGACATGATGACGATCCGCGAGAAGTCGCTGCGGCAAACGCAGAAGCTGATCGATCTCGCGGACGCACGCGGATTCGAGCTGCGGACGCCGCGCGAAGCGGAGCGCCGCGGCGGATCGGTGTCAATCCTGATCCCGCACGCAAAGGAAGTCGCGTACGAGCTGAACGCGGAGGACATCGTGTGCGACTTTCGCCCGGGCGCGGGCGTGCGCTTCTCGCCGCACTTTTACACGACGGACGAGGAGCTCGACTTCGCGTTCACTACGGTCGACGAGATTCTGCGGACGGATCGCTGGAAACGGCAGGCGACGAAGCAGACGATCGTGACGTGACCGCGTAAAGCACCGCGCCGATCGCGCCCCAGATCAGCGTCAGCTCGATCGTCGTCAGCGGACGACCGTTCATCCGATCGCGAATGTCGTTCGTGACTTGCAGCGCGATCAGCGTTCCCATCGAGATGAGCGAGATGATCGCGGCGAATCGCTGCAGCCAAAGCGGCAGGCGAAGCGTCGCGCTGCGAAACAGCTCCGGATTCGCGCGAGGAAGCATCAGCAGCGCGAAGCTGTGGAGGAAGTACAGCGCGACGAGCGCGAAGACGGCGATGTTGAGCGCGAGATCGATACGTCTGCTGATTACGAGCGCGAGTGAGACGAGCAGCGTGATCGTGAGTCCGAACACCGGCGTTCCGGTGCGCGGCGAAATGCTGCCGAGAATCGGCGGTGCGAGACGATCGCCGGCGAGCATGATCGCGACGCGCGACGGCACGAGCATCGTTGCGTTCAGCGACGTCGTGATCGCCATGACCGCGCCGAGCGTCACCAACCACGCTGCGCCGAACGGGAGGCAATGCGACGCCACCTCGGTCATCGGCGCGATCGATACGCGAAGAATCGCGCCGGGAACGACGCCGAAGGCGACGACCGACATCAGAAAGTAGATGACCGTCGTCGCGGTGATGCCTTTCAGAAAAATGCGCGGCAGCCGTTGCGTGCTGTCGCGCACTTCGCCGGCGGCTTGCGCGAGCGACTCGAACCCCGCGTATGCGAAGAAGAGGGGAGGCAGCGCCGCGGCGAAACCGCCGAGACCGTGCGTGATGAACGGCTTGTAGTTGACGAGATGAATGGCGAACAGACCGGGGACGATCAGCACGATGAGCGAGAGTCCGAGGAGCGCGCACATCCAGACTTGAATGCGTCCGAACCAGCGGACGCCCGCGACGTGGATCACGTGGAAGAAAACGAGAAAGGCGATCGCGAGCGGAAGAGGATTGCCCTTCCTGCCGAAGAGCGCGAGGACGTATTCGCCGCCCGCGACGGCGAGATACGCGAGCGCGCCGATGTACGAAATGATCTTTAGCCAGACGCCGACGAACGCGAGGCCGAAGCCGCCGAACGTTCGCGAGAGATGCGTGTACTCGCCGCCCGGCTCGCGGCCGAGCGGCGTGGAGAGATAGACCGAGTAGGCGACCGAAGTCGCGAGAATCGCGGGTGCGAGAACGATGTAGCCGAGGATGACGCTCGGTCCAGTGAGCGCCCACGCGTCGCTCGTTACCTTGAAGATCCCCGCGCCGATGAGGATGCCGACGAGCGCGGCGTACGACTCGAGTGTGCCGAGGTCGCGGCGAAGACCTTCCATGTCAGAAGTATTGCTCGCAACGCATCGACGTGTACGTCTTGCCGCCGACGATGATGTGATCGACCAGTTCGATGTCGCAGAGCTTCAACGCTTCGTTCGCTTTCTTCGTGAACGCGACGTCCTCGAAGGAGGGAGTCGTCCGTCCGCTCGGATGATTGTGATACAGGACGAGCGCGAATGCGTTGTTCGTGGCGGCGAACTCGATGATCTCGCGCGTCGATACGTGCGTGTAGTTCACGGTGCCGGCGAAGATCTCTCGCACGTCCGCGATCTGATGCGCGCCGTCGAGAATGGCGGCGCCCATCCGCTCCTGCTTCCGCTGTCCGTACTTCGCGACTAGCTTCTTCGCGAAGGCGGCGAGCTGAAACTCTTCCTTCTTCCTGGCGCGGCGCCGGCGTGCGAGCTCGAACGACGCCGCGATGCGCGCCGCTTTCGCGGGTCCAATTCCTTTGACAGCGGCAAGGCGATCGACATGCTGCCGCGCAAGACGCTCGACGCCGAAGCGCAGCAGATGCCGCGCGAGCTGCAGCGCGTTGACGCCCGGCGTGCCCGAGCCGATGAGGATCGCGAGCAACTCCGACGTCGACAGATTCTCCGGCCCGCGCTCGATGAGCTTCTCGCGCGGACGGTCGTCGATGGGCATGTCGCGAATCACGTCTCTGATCATTGAAGTGCCTCCACGATTTTCGGCGTTGCTTCTGCGGCCTTCGCGGCAATCGAGTAGTTGCAGGCGGTGCTCGGCTCCGGATTGATCTCGATCGAGAGTCCGCGATGGAGTCCCACGAGTCCCGCGGCGGGATAGACGACGCCGGATGTTCCGATGACGAGCAGCAGGTCGGCGCTTCTGATCGCATGCGCCGCGGTTTCGAGCGCGCCTTCGGGCAGCATCTCGCCGAACCAGACGACGTCGGGACGCAGCAGCGCGCCGCATTCGCATCGCGGCGGGATTGTCGCGAATGGCTCGTCTGCGTCGCGCGTCGTGTGCTCGCGCCTGCAGCGAACGCGAAAGAGACTGCCATGCAGCTCGATGATGTTGCGCGAGCCGGCGCGCGCGTGAAGCGCGTCGACGTTCTGGGTTACGACGAGAGCGCGATCGAGTGACGCGATCGCGCGATGCGCGGCGTTCGGCTGCGCGTTGCGCACGAGCTCGCGCCGCCACTCGTACCACTCCCAAACGAGCGCGGGATCGCGCGCGAAGGCGTCAGGCGTCGCGAGGTCTTCCGCGCGGAAGTCGCGCCACAAGCCGCCGGCGCCGCGGAAGGTGGGGACGCCGCTGTCGGCGGAAACGCCCGCGCCGGTAAAGACAACGATGCGTTCCCATTTGCGGCGGCGAATCTCTCGAAGTGCTTCGTCGAGCATGCGACGAGGTTACGGCGCGCGGCGAAAAGGCGGCGAGGAAATCTACGGCGGCTAGAATTTCTCGCCGCCGAGGTGCAACTTTTCTTGTGCAGTGAGATACCGGGTGTGGTTGCGCGGTGCGAAGTTGCGCGGTGGCCGGTGGTTTGGGTTGCTGAGTTGCTCGGTTGCTGAGCCCACCCAGCAACTGCGCAACCCAGCAACCGCGCAACCTATGTCGTCGGCACGTTCGCTTCGTTGATCTGAATGAACGCGTCCTTGCGCAGGCGGTCGATGTATGCCTTGTAGTCGCGCTGGTACGCCTCGTCGCTCACGTCTTTGCGAAGCTTGTCCTTCACCGACTCGAACGCCGGCACTTCCGACGGGAGACGCTGCTCGACCTTGATGATGTGCCAGCCGGACTTTGTCGCGATCGGGCCGATGATTGCGCCGCTGTTGCTGTTGAAGACGGCCTTGTCGAGATCGGGGAGGAGCTCGCCGCGCGCGACGTCGCCCATGTCGCCGCCGCGTTCCTTCATCGCATTCTCCGGAACGCTCGCCGCGAACTTCGCGAAGTCCGGCGCGGCTTTCGCGTCGTCCGCGATCTGCTGCACGCGCTCGGTCATGCGCGCGGCTGCGGCAGGATCGTCGGGACGCGTGACGATGATCGCGCGCAGACGCGCGCGCTCGGGGAGGCGATACGTTTCCTTCTCGCGGTCGTAGCGCTCGCGCAGTTCCTTGTCCGTCAAGTCTTCGCGGCCGCGCAGCTCATGGCCGAAGAGCTTGTTCGTGAGCAGTGTGTCGCGCAGGCGCGCTTCCATGTCCGCCTTCGTCATGCCCGAGTTCTTCAGAGACTGCTCGAACTGTTCGTCGGTCGTGATGTTGTACTGCTGCTTGAGCCGCACCATCGCTTCCTTGACGTCCGCTTCCGTGACGCTGATGCCGAGGCGGTCGGCGCGGTCTTTGACGAGAAGCTCGCCGATGAACTCCTCGATGAGACCCTTGCGCAGCTCGTCCTTCTTCGCCGCGGCTTTGTCCGGCGGCGTGGTCTGGTCGATCTCCGCGTAGCCTTCGCGAAGGCGCTTCACGTATTGCGCGCGGGTGACGATGCGGTCGCCGACGCGGACGACGATGGCCTCGACGAGCTCAGTCGCGTAGAGCGACCCGGCGAAGAGGCTGATGGCAATGGCAAGAACGGTTTTCTTCATCTTCAATGGTCCGTACTGGTAGACGGTTCGTGAGGGGAACAGGTTCGGGCGCGGGTTTTATTCGTTCTCGGACTTCGGGAGGGTGCCACTGTATTTGAAGGGGAGGCGGCGCGTCAGCACGGCGATCTGCATGTCGGTGCGCGACTTGGCGACGAGCTGAGCCATCCGCTCGCGCACCGCGTTCTCGCGCAGCTTCTGGCGGATTACCGGCGCAGCCGTCTGCAGATCGATCTGTCCGGGCGGCCGGCGCTCATCCACCTTGAAGATGTGGAAGCTGGAATCGGTGCGGATCACGTCGCTGACGCCGCCCGGCGGCAGCGCGAAGATCACGTCCTCGAACATCTTCGGCAGCTCGCCGCGGCTGACGTAGCCGATGTCGCCGCCCTTCTTCGCATTCGGCGCCATCGAGTACTGAGTCGACAGCGCTTCGAACGCTGCGCCCTGCTTCAGCTTCGTGTGGATGTCGTCCCTTTCCAGCACAGTGGGATCCGAAGCTTGGAATTCACGTGACTTGAAGTCGCGGC
>JADMIO011184586.1_pt1 | contig 87152 bp, 81 predicted proteins | sample 8958161 | NCBI WGS metagenome assembly JADMIO01 (sample SAMN16585339, study PRJNA669376) | soil metagenome | isolation source: Crop rotation soil | place: USA: Cullars Rotation, Alabama | collected 2011 | reverse complement strand
GCGACTTCAAGTCACGTGAATTCCAAGCTTCGGATCCCACTGTGCTGGAAAGTGCGTTTTGGGTCCCTCGGGCCGAGATCTGAAAAAATACTCGCGGATCGCCTAAGGATGCACTAGCTTTTGTGCGGTGCACAACAGGCGGATGGCCGGAAATTGGCCTTCTGGGGTGGCCTGTGGACCTGAGACGTTGATGCTCTACCTCGCCTACGAAGCGCACTCCGACCTCATCGAGCCCGCGAAGACGGTGGCGAGGTCGTCGCTGGCGTTGCTCGGCCAGTGGGGCAGCCTCGCCAACGTTGCCCCGATCCGCAATCTCTCCGCGACCTACGAACTGATCGCGCGCGCGGGACTGACCCACGTGCGTCCAGCCTACGGGATCAAGTCCGTCATGGTCGGAAACCGGGAGGTCGAGGTCAGCGAGGTCGCGTCCCTCAAGCTGCCGTTCGGCACGCTCCTCAACTTCAAGAAAGACGTCAGCGTTGCCCAGCCGCGCGTGCTGGTCGTGGCGCCGCTCTCCGGCCACTTCGCAACCCTGCTGCGCTCGACCGTGCGAACGCTCCTGCCCGACCACGACGTCTATATTACCGACTGGCACAACGCACGCGATGTGCGTCTGGAAGACGGCGTGTTCGGTTTCGACGACTATGTCGCCTATGTCATCCGCTTTCTTGAAGCGCTCGGCCCCGGCGCTCACGTCATCGCCGTATGTCAGCCGTGCGTGCAGGCGCTCGCAGCGGCTGCCGTCATGGCTGCAGACGGCAATCGCGCGCAGCCGCGCAGCATGACCTTAATGGCAGGCCCGGTTGATACGCGCATCAATCCCACCAAGGTCAACAAGCTTGCAATGAGCAAGCCGATCTCGTGGTTCGAACGAAATCTTATCGCCCGCGTGCCGCGCAAATACAGCGGCGCGGGCCGTCGCGTGTATCCCGGTTTCGTGCAGCTGATTGCCTTCGTATCGATGAACATCAACCGGCACTACAATGCGCACCAGGAGCTTTACGAGAACCTCGCCCGCGGAGAGCTGGAGAAAGCGGAGGTCATAAAGACCTTCTATGACGAGTACTTTGCCGTGCTCGATCTGCCGGCCGAGTTCTATCTCGAAACGGTGAGCTGGGTTTTCCAGGAAGCGCGGCTGCCCAAGGGTGAGCTGACGTTTCGGGGCGGACCCGTCGAGTTGAGGGCCATCCGGAAGACGGCGCTGCTCACCATCGAAGGAGAGCGTGACGATATCTGTTCACTGGGACAGACGGCGGCGGCGCACGAGCTCTGCGCTTCCCTGAAGCCGCACATGAAGCGTCACCACATGCAGGCAGGCGTCGGCCACTATGGCGTGTTCAGTGGGCGGCGCTGGGATGGGCAGATTTACCCGCTCGTGCGCAATATGATCCTCGCAACGGACTGAGCCGCGGCAACCTTCACCGCGGTGGCGCCCGTCCGCGGGCTCAGTGGTGATGAGCCGAGACGCTTTTGACGCATTCAGTCAGCAGCTCGCTGGGCGCTGAATGGCTGATGTCGCCAAGAGAAAGTATGCCCACCATCCGCTTGCTCTTGCTGATTACGGGCAACCTGCGGATGTTCAGGCCCTCCATGTGCTTCACCGCCTTGGCAAGGTCGTCGTCCTCGTGGCAGCAATGGATGCCGGGCGTCATCACATCCCGTGCGGTCGTCCGCTGCGGATCAAAGCCGTCTCGAGCCAGGCCTTTGCAAACAATGTCGCGGTCGGTGACCATACCGATCAGGCGATCATCTTCGCCGATCGGAACCGACCCGATATCGCGGGTGCGCATCAACCTCGCGATCTCGGCTATCGGGGTGTCAGGGGCAACCCACTCGACACCCTTATGCATCGCTTCTTTGACTTTCATGGCAGACCTCATTCGGTTGAGCCTGATAGCCCCACCCCGTCTTCAGGTCCGAAGACCCGCGCCATGAGACGTAATATAGGAGGTCTTCGCGCCGGTCGAAACTCGCAATGCGGGCCTGGGCGTCAGCGCGTCGCGTCGTAGGCCGCGATCGCCGCCATGTTGACGATGTCGGTATCCTTGGCGCCGAACCAGCAGATCTGCACCGAATGCGAAAGCCCGACCAGGATCGGCCCGATGATGGTCGCGCCGGCGAGTTCCTTCAGCATCTTGGTTGAGATCGATGCGGCATGGAACGCAGGCATGATCAGCACATTTGCCGTGTCGGTCAGGCGGCAGAAGGAGTAGTGGCGCATGAGATCACGATTGAGCGCAACGTCGGCCGCCATGTCGCCTTCGTACTCGAAGTCGACGCGGCGTTCGTCGAGAATACGGATGGCCTCGCGCACCTGGTCGGAACGCTCGTCGCGCGGCTGCCCAAAGGTTGAATAGGCGAGCAGCGCAACGCGCGGCTCAATGCCGAAGTTGCGAGCAGCACGCGCCGCCTCCACCGCGATGTCGGCGAGCTGAGCGGCGTTCGGCATAGAGTTGACGCTGGTGTCGGCGATGAGCACGGCCCGGCCCCGCAGCAGCGCCAAGGAGACCCCGATCACCTTACGGTCTGGCTCCACGTCCATGACCTGCTGCACGTCGTTGAAGACGGTCGTCCAGTTGCGCGTGACGCCGGAGACGAGAGCATCAGCATAGCCGTGCACCACCATCAGTGCGGCGAACACGTTGCGCTCGTTCAAAACGAGCCGCATGCAGTCGCGTTTCAGGTACCCGCGGCGCTGCAGGCGCGCGTAAAGGAAATCCGTGAATTCTTCGAGGTACTGCGACTTGCGGATATCGACGATCTCGTACTCGGGCCGCAAGACCATGCCGAGTGCGCGAAATTGTTCGCGCACGATCTCGGTTGTTCCAATCAGGATCGGTTGTCCGAATCCTTGGGCAAAGTAGGAGTGCGCGGCCTTGATGACCGCAGGCTCCTCGCCCTCCGCGAACACGACGCGTTTCGGATCTGCGCGCACGGCGCTGAAGGTCGATTGCAGCCAGCCGGCCATGGGATCGAGTCGGCCGCCGAGACGGGCGACGTAGGCGTCCATATCGACAATCGGCTTTCGCGCTACGCCCGAATCCATGGCCGCTTTGGCCACGGCGGTCGGAACGTTGACGATGAGGCGCGGATCGAACGGTGCGGGAATGATGTATTCGGGGCCAAACGTCGGCCGGCGCCCGTGGAAGGCCGCAGCGACCTGGTCCGGCACCTCCGCGCGGGCGAGCTCGGCGAGAGCCTCGGCCGCAGCGATCTTCATGGACTCGTTGATTGTGGAGGCCTGCACATCTAGGGCGCCACGGAAGATGAAGGGGAAGCCTAGAACGTTGTTGATCTGATTGGGGTAGTCGGAGCGGCCCGTCGCCACGATCGCATCATCGCGCACGGCTGCCACGTCCTCGGGCGTGATTTCCGGATCTGGATTGGCCATGGCGAAGATGATCGGCTTGTCCGCCATCGAGCGGACCATGTCCTGCGTCACCGCACCTTTGGCCGAGAGCCCGAAGAATGCGTCGGCGCCATTCATCGCCTCGGCGAGCGTGCGCGCCTTGGTTTTGACCGCGTAGGCCGACTTCCACTGGTTCATGCCCTCTTTGCGGCCCTGATAGATCACGCCCTTGGTGTCGCAAAGGATGGCGTTCGCCTTCGGCATGCCCATGGCAGTCAAGAGCTCGAGGCAGGCGATGCCGGCAGCACCGGCGCCGTTCACGACAAGCTTGAAATTCTTGAGGTCGCGTCCCGTCAGCTCGAGCGCGTTGATGAGGCCCGCTGCTGCAATGATGGCGGTGCCGTGCTGGTCGTCATGGAAGACCGGGATGTCGAGCATCTCCTTCAACTGCTGCTCGATGATGAAGCAGTCGGGAGCCTTGATGTCCTCGAGGTTGATGCCGCCGAAAGAGGGACCGAGGTAGCGCACCGAGTTGATGAACGTGTCCGGATCTTCGGTGTCGACAAGCAGATCGATGGCGTCGATGTCAGCGAACCGCTTGAACAGCGCGCCCTTGCCTTCCATCACCGGCTTTGATGCCAGCGCCCCGAGATTCCCGAGACCGAGAATGGCGGTACCGTTCGACACGACGGCAACGAGGTTCCCCTTGTTGGTATAGTCGTAGGCAGTGGAGGGGTCCTGCGCGATCGCGTGCACAGGCACAGCGACGCCGGGCGAGTAGGCGAGGGACAGATCGCGCTGAGTAGCAAGCGGCTTGGTCGGCGTGATTTCGAGCTTGCCGGGCTTGCCTTGGGCGTGGAACTGAAGGGCTTCCTGCTCGGTGAAACGGGCTTGTGCGGCTTTGGAGCCTCTGCTTGTTGTCATCGGTTGTTGCGGCTTTGCTTTTACGGACGGTGCACCATAAGGCGTGGCTCCTTACGAAACAATCGAGCAAGCATTAACAGCGCATTGCTGACGCCCATTTCTTTCGTGTCGCAGGCAGCTTGAGCTGACGTTCGGGGCCGTTATCCTGGTTCTGGGGTCCAAGGTGGGGACAGGCGGGGACCGTGGCAACAAAACGCATACGAAAAAAGCAGTCGGGACCGCAGCAGGACCAAGCTGCCCTCGCGGCGCCCGCAGAAGCGCCTGTGCCGCAGCCTGCGGCACCTGCGGGTGACGCTACCCCGTCGATGGCGCAGTTCCTGGAGATCAAGTCCGCCAATCCCGGCTGCCTGCTTTGGTACCGTATGGGTGATTTCTACGAGCTGTTCTTCGAGGACGCCGTCATCGCCTCAGCCGCGCTCGGCATCGTTCTGACCAAACGGGGCAAGCATTTGGGGCAAGACATCCCCATGTGCGGCGTGCCGATCCATCGCGCGGACGAATATCTCCAGCGTCTCATCCGCGCCGGCAACCGCGTCGCCGTTGCGGAGCAACTCGAGGATCCTGCGGAAGCGCGAAAACGCGGCTCTAAGGCGGTTGTCCGGCGCGACGTGGTGCGTCTCGTGACGCCCGGCACTCTCACCGAAGACGCGCTCCTCGACGCGAAGGCACACAATTATCTGACGGCAATATTCCGCCCGGCCGGAAAGGTTCCGGCCGGGCGGATGCTTGCGCTCGCCTCGGTCGACATCTCGACAGGCGAGTTCGAGGTCGGCGAGGTGGCGGCCGCGGATTTGCCAGGTGAGCTTGCGCGGCTATCTCCGCGCGAGGTGATCTTGAGCGACGTATTGATTGCCGATGCCTGGCTCAAGCGCTGGATCGAGCTTGCCGGGGCCGCAGCGACACCGGTGCCGACGGCTTACTTTGATAGCCTGGCGGGCGATGCGTCCCTGAAGCAGCAGTTGAAAGTTGCCGAGCTTGGAGGCTTCGGCAGCTTTACGCGGCCCGAGCTCGCCGCTGTTGGCGCGCTCTTGAAGTACGTGGCGCTCACTCAGATTGGACGCAAGCCGGTGCTGCGTGCGCCCAGGAAGTCCGGCACTGGGGCGCTCCTGCTCATCGATGCCGCAAGCCGGGGAAGCCTCGAGCTAACGCGCTCGACCGCCGGCGAGAAACAGGGCAGCCTGCTTGGCGCAATCGACCGCACGGTCACCGGAGCGGGCGCTCGCGAGCTCGCTGCCCGGCTAGCGAGCCCCTTGCGCGATCCCAAGGCAATCGATGGCCGTCTCGATGCGGTGGGTTTTCTTATTGACCAGGAAGCGCTGCGCTGCGATTTGCGCGATTGCCTGCGAAGTGCGCCCGACTTAGCACGCGCCGTCTCGCGTCTGGCATTCGCGCGCGGCTCTCCGCGAGATCTGGCTGCGGTGCGCGATGCGCTTGCCACTGCCTCGCGCATTTCGGAACTGCTTTCGTCCAACGGCGACGGCATGGGGCTTCCCGCGGAAATTTCCCGCATCGCGGGAAGCCTGCGGTCGGCACCGCACAGTCTCTATGCCGCTCTCGCGGCGGCCATCGTGGATGACCCTCCGCACCTTCGCCGCGACGGAGGCTTCGTGCGCGAAGGCTACAGAGCCGAGCTTGACGAGGCGCGTCGCCTCAAGGAGGACAGCCGTGGCGTGATGGCCGGCCTCGAGGCGAAATACATCGAGCGCACGGGCGTGAAATCGCTGAAGGTGCGCCACAACAACATCCTTGGATTCTATATCGAGGTTACGCAAGCGAACGCAAAGCCGTTGCTCGAAGCCAAGGTCGCCGGGGAATTCCGCCACCGGCAGACCATGGCAAACGCCATGCGCTTTTCAACATCCGAGCTTGCCCAGATCGAGGGCCGGATCGCGGCGGCGACAGAGCGCGCGCTGAGCCTCGAGCAGGAGGTTTTTGCGGAGCTTTCCGGCTTTGTGCATCGGGATGAGCGCAGCTTGAGCGAAGTGGCCGCGGCTCTTGCCGAACTCGATGCGACCGCGGGACTTGCCGAGCTTGCGCGCTTTGAGAACTACACGCGTCCCCGCATTGACGACAGCGACGCCTTCGAGATCCGCGGGGGGCGCCACCCGGTCGTAGAGCAGGCGCTAGCGGCAGCAAGGGACGGTCCCTTCATCGAGAACGACTGCGTGCTGGGCAATGGCTCCCCGACGGACGACAGCGAGGGTGGCGGCCGCATTTGGATTGTCACCGGCCCCAACATGGCAGGGAAGTCCACCTTCCTGCGCCAGAACGCGCTCATCGCCGTGCTCGCACAGATGGGCTCCTATGTGCCTGCCCGCTCCGCGGTCATAGGGGTGGTCGACCGGCTATTCAGCCGCGTCGGTGCTTCCGACGACCTTGCACGCGGCCGTTCGACATTCATGGTCGAGATGGTAGAGACGGCGGCGATACTTAATCAGGCCACGAGCCGCTCGCTCGTCATCCTCGACGAAATCGGCCGAGGTACCGCGACCTTCGATGGGCTCTCGATTGCGTGGTCAACCGTGGAGTTCCTGCACGAGGTGGTCCGCGCACGCACGCTGTTCGCGACTCACTATCACGAGCTGACAGCGCTCGGTCGCCGCCTTGCCGAGGTTGCCAACGTCACTATGGACGTGCGCGAGTGGCAGGACGAGATCGTTTTTCTGCACAAGGTGAAGCCCGGCGCCGCCGATCGTTCCTACGGTATACAAGTGGCGAAGCTCGCCGGACTCCCGACGCCCGTACTCGATCGGGCGCGAGAGGTCTTGGCACTCTTGGAAAAGTCGGACGGCGGGAAGAACACGAACAACGACACGCTCGACGAGCTGCCGCTGTTCGCGGTAACCCGCGCCCAGAGCCCCGCGGCAGCACCGCACGGGCCCTCGGCCATCGATAGGGCCCTTGACGAGCTCAACCCGGACGATATGAGCCCGCGATCGGCACTCGATGCCCTCTACCGGTTGAAGACGCTGCGGCGCGAGGATAACGATCCGGAACGCGAAATTTAGGGGAAACGTGGTTAGGCTGGGTTAGAAGCCGGCCTACATTCATGCGCCATGGACACAGCTATTCAGAAGTCGGCCCCTTATTTCGACCCGCGCGAGCTGCGCGAGGAGCTGAGCGCAGCCTTTCGCGCGCATGGGGATGCGGCGCAAGCGCGGCCAACGCTGATCCTTCGTCTGAAAGCACTCGTCGCGGCGGCACGCGAGGCGGCCCGCAAGGGGCTGGAGGCTGACGGCAACGGGCGCCGCTGCGCCGCGGGCCTTTCTACGTTTCAGGACGAGCTTATCCGCGTCCTCTACGATTACACGGCCGCGCACGTTTACCGCGCCACCAATCCATCCGATGCCGAGCGCATGGCGATCGTCGCAACCGGGGGCTATGGCCGCGGCCTGCTTGCGCCTTTTTCCGATATCGACCTGTTGTTCCTGCTTCCCTACAAGCAGACCCCATGGGGCGAGAGCGTCGCCGAATACATTCTCTATGTGCTGTGGGACTTGGGATTCAAGGTAGGCCACGCGACACGCACCATAGATCAGTGCATCAAGCTAGGTGCTGCCGATACCACAATACGGACCTCGCTCCTCGACTCACGCCTCATCCACGGCGACGCCCAGCTCTTTGCGCGCTTCGAGCAGCGGTTCCGCACCGAAGTCGTCGAAGGCACAGCGCGCGGTTTCATCGATGCGAAGATGACCGAGCGCGACGACCGCCATAAAGGAGCTGGTGAGAGCCGCTACAAGGTCGAACCCAACATCAAGGACGGCAAGGGCGGCTTGCGCGACCTACACACGCTGCATTGGCTCTCGAAATATCTCTACGGGCAGGGTGTGGGCGTCGCCACGGTCGCCGCCGGTATCTTCAGGCCGGACGAGGTCACCACCTTCCGCCGCTGCGAAGATTTTCTCTGGACCATCCGCTGCTGGCTGCATTTTTTCAACAATCGCGCCGAGGAGGTGTTGTCCTTCGACGTGCAGCCGTGGCTCGCCGGTCAGCTAGGCTATCACAGCCGCGGCGGCCTGCTCGCGGTTGAGCGCTTCATGAAGCACTACTTCCTTGTCGCCAAGGACGTCGGTGATCTGACGACAATCTTGTGCACCGCGCTTGAGATGAAACAGCTCAAGACTTCACTCAGCTTGAGCCGCCTCCTGCGTCCGCTCAACTGGAAGGCGCGCAGGCAGTTGCGAACGCGGACAGACTTCCGCATCGATAATGACCGACTGAACGTCGCTGATCCGGATGTATTCAAACGCGACCCGGTAAATCTCATCCGCTTCTTCGCAGAGGCGAGTAAGACCAACTCATTCTTGCATCCCGACGCTATCCGGCTGCTGCGCCAGTCCTTGCGCCTCATCGACGACAAGCTGCGCGCCGATCCCGAAGCGAACCGCATTTTCATGGAGCTGCTGACAAGGGACACCGGCGCGGAGATGTCGCTCAGGCGCATGAACGAAGCAGGTGTCCTCGGCCGCTTCGTGCCCGAGTTCGGGCGCATCGTCGCCATGACGCAGTTCAACATGTATCATAGCTATACTGTCGACGAGCACTTGATCCGCACCATCGGCATGCTCACCGACATCGAGCGTGGCGGAGCTTCCAAGGAGCTTCCGCTTTCAACCGAAATCGTCAAGACCATCCAGAACCGCCGCGCGCTCTTTGTCGCCGCCCTCCTGCACGACATCGGCAAGGGCCATGAGGAAGATCATTCGATCATCGGCGCGCGCGTGGCACGCAAGCTCGGCCCCCGGTTCGGCTTGAGCGCGGCGGAAACGGAGACGGCAGCTTGGCTCGTCGAGCAACATCTTACGATGAGCAATATCGCGCAGAGCCGCGACCTGTCCGACCCCAAGACGATCCGCGACTTTGCGGCTGTCGTGCAGAGCCCGGAACGCCTGAAGCTCTTGCTGCTACTCACCGTGGCCGACATTCGCGCTGTGGGGCCCGGGGTGTGGAACGGCTGGAAGGGTCAGTTGTTGCGCACGCTCTACTATGAGACCGAGCCGGTGGTAGCGGGAGGGCACACGCAGATAAAGCGCAGCCAAAGGGTCGCCGACGCGCAGGAGACACTCCGCAAGCGGCTGGCCGATTGGCCCCCGGCCGAGGTGGAGCGGCTTATCGACCGCCACTATCAGGACTATTGGATGCGGACCGACACGGACCGCCAGATCGACCACGCCAAGCTCTTGAAGCGCGCCGAGAAGGAAGGTTTGCATCTCGCCACCGAGACGACGACCGATGCCTTCACGGCGATAACCGAGCTTACCGTCATTGCGCCCAACCACCCGCGGCTCCTGGCGTTGTTCGCCGGGGCTTGCGCGGCCGCCGGCGCCAACATAGCCGGTGCGCACATCATGACGACGCGTGACGGCTTCGCGCTCGACACTTTCCTTTTGAACCGGGAATTCAAAGAGGACGAGGATGAATTGCGCCGCGGCCGCAGGATCAGCGGCATGATCGAGCGCCTCCTGCGCGGCGATGCATGGATGCGGGATCTAATGGCCGCACGCGGTGCGCCCCCTCGCCGCATCATGGCATTCACGGTCGAGCCCGAGGTCATCATCAACAACGCGCTATCGGATGAGTTCACTGTGATTGAGGTTGCGGGCCGCGACCGTCCCGGCCTCCTCTACGAAGTGACGAGTACGATGTCGAACCTGTTCCTGGACATAACCTCGGCACATATCACCACCTTCGGCGAGAAGGCGGTGGACGTGTTTTACGTAACTGATCTCACGGGCAAGAAGATCACCAGTGAGTCGCGGCAAGCGACTATCCGGGAAACGCTGGAGAAGGTGCTCGAAGGCACCCACCAGGAAATCGCCGCAGGAACCGCTGCGAAATCTTGACGCCGGGCTATTGTGCGATGACGAGCTCGACGCGACGGTCGAGCTGATAGAGCTCTTCCTGTGGGTATTGGCTACGGACGACACCGGTGAATGGCTCGCGCTTGCCTTTGGGGACGAGCTCGAGCTCGCCGTTGAAGCCACCGTCCTTCAGATAGCGCGCAACAGTCTCGAGGCGCTCCTTGGAGAGGGTCATGTTGAGCTCATCCGTGCCGCGCTCGTCCGCGTGACCGGTAAGCGAGATCTTGGCGAAGTGCTTGAGGCGCAAATATTCGAGCAGCAAGGCGGCGGCTTTCCTTCCATCTTCTGTCAGCGTGGGCTCGTTGAAGACGAAGGTGATTGGAACGGGGACGGACTTGCGCACGCCGGCCTCGCTCGGCACCGCCGTCGCGGCGGCGGTCGGAGGGGCGCCGTTACCGGCGCTTGACGCTGGCGGCGGTTCCTTCGCGCGTGCCTCTTTCACCATGCCCTCGAGGTCTTTCAGGAGGTGTTGGGTCACAGCGTTGGCCGAACGCGCCTCTGGCGGGACCGGTGTCGGCTGCGGGCTCAAAGCGGCGATGCGCGCCTGCTCCTCGCGCTCTTTGCGCACGTCATCTGGGGATTTGGTCCTCAGCTCGAGCTTCGGGTCGGCACTTGCGAGCTTCTCTTCGGTGGCGAGGGTCCACTCGCCGTTTTCATCCGCCTGAGCAGTGCCGAGCGCCTTGCCGTCACCCATCACCGTAACGCTGGAGCCGGGCTCTGCGCGGCCAGCGAATACGGAGGTGCCATTGGGATTGACGCGCGCCACGTCGAATGATGCGCTCGAATTTGCTGGCTTGGATTCAGGAGTCTCGGTCCCGAGCGATGGAAGCTCTATCTTGTGTGCCGCCGCCTGCCGCTCCTTAGCCGAGGGCTTTGGCGCGGTCTCCGGTCCTTGCAGCGAGCCTTCGAGCAGCCAAACCCCGCCGCCTGCAAGCATTAGCAGCAGCAGTATGATCGGCACAGCCAGGCGAATCATGGTTGTCGTCCCACGCCCCTAGCCCCCCAGCCGAACGCTATTGTCAGGCAAAAGATCGGCCCGTTCAAGGCAAGGGATGGCATTAGGCTCACGATAGTTGAAATCAGGCCCCGAGGCGCGGATCGCCGCCGCCGCGTGGACGGAAAAGGAACGCCATTAGGAAGCCTGCTGCGAAGCCACCAACGTGCGCCATGTAGGCAACGCCGCCGACGTCGGCACTCGTGGTTGCGATGGTGCCTACGCCGCTCACAAGCTGCAGCACGATCCAGAAGCCCAAGACGATAAGCGCTGGCATGGCAACGACCTGGCGCCCCAGGAGCACGTTGATGCGCGCGCCGGGAAACATGAGAATATAGGCGCCGAGCACGCCCGCGATGGCGCCCGAAGCACCGACATTGGGAACGTTCGATCCAGGCAACGCCGCGAACTGCGCAAAGGTCGCCGCAATGCCGGCGAGCAGATAGAACAACAGATATTTCACGTGCCCGAAGCTGTCCTCGACGTTGTCGCCGAAGATCCAGAGATACAGCATGTTGCCGCCCAAATGCAGCCAACTGCCATGCATGAACATGGCACTGAACACCGTAACGAGCTGGCCGGAGGGGTCGTCGGCAAACCGATGCGGGATGAATGCCCACTGGTTGATAAAGTCGTCGCCGTTTTGCAGCTCGAGCAGGAAGACGAGCACGTTTATGGCGATCAGAACGTAGGTGACGTAGGGCGTCGAGCGGCGCTGCGAGTCGTCATCCCCAAGCGGAAACATGCGCTTTGTCCCCTCCCTGAACCTGAGATTTTGTCGACGATCCCTCCTGCGATGTCAACGCGATCACAGGGGCATGGGGAAAGACGCACGGCGACACCGTAAGTCCTTGCTCTCACAGCAGGGCTCCGCTACCGCTCAGCGCCCATGAAACTGTACCGCTCCTTCGCGACCGTCGGCGGCCTCACTCTGTTGAGCCGCGTGTTCGGGTTCCTGCGCGACATCCTCATTGCGGCGATCCTTGGAAGCGGCGCGGTCGCGGACGCCTTCTTCGTGGCCTTCCGCTTTCCAAACCTCTTCCGCCGCCTGTTCGGAGAGGGCGCCTTCAACGCCGCGTTCGTGCCCCTGTTCGCCAAACGCCTCGAAGGCGAGGGACGTGAATCGGCGCGCGCTTTCGCCGAAGAGGCGATGTCCGGACTCGTGTTCATCTTGCTCGCGATCACGGTGGTGCCCGAGATCACGATGCCCTTTCTTATGTACGGGCTGGCGCCGGGCTTCAGCGAAACACCCGAGAAGTTCGACCTCGCGGTTCTGTTGACCCGCATAACGATGCCGTACCTGTTGTGCATGTCGCTCGTCGCGCTGATGTCGGGCGTGCTCAACTCATTCGGCAAGTTCGTCGAGAGCTCCTCCGTCTCCATCGTCTTGAACGGCGTCATGATGTTGGCGACCTTCGTCGGCATGGCGCTCGGCTATCAGAACGAGCCGATGGCCGGCGTCGTGCAGGCCTGGGGAGTTTTCGTGGCCGGCATCCTGCAGCTCTGGGTGCTCATGGACGGTCTGAGACGCAACGACATTTGGCTGAAGCTGCGGCGCCCACGCATGACCGAGGGCATGCGTCGCCTGATTGCGCTCGGTATTCCCGGTGTCATTGCCGGCGGCGTTACCCAACTCAATATCGTGATCGGCACCGTAATCGCCTCGATGCAAAATGGCGCGGTGTCGTTTCTCTATTACGCCGACCGCCTCTACGAGCTCCCGCTCGCCATCGTTGGCATCGCTATCGGCGTGGTTCTTCTCCCCGATGTGTCGCGGCATCTGCGTGCGGAGAACCACGAAGCTGTCATGGACAGCCAGAACCGCTCGCTCGAGTTCGCCATGCTTCTGACGCTGCCGGCGGCCGCGGCGCTCGCGGTTGTGCCGAGCGCGATCGTGGCGGCGTTGTTCGAGCGCGGCGCTTTCACCGCAGCAGACACACCGGCAACGGCCTACGCGCTTGCCATCTTTTCGGTGGGGCTGCCGAGCTTTGTTCTGATCAAGGTGTTCTCGCCCGCCTACTTCGCCCGCGAGGACACCCGCACGCCGATGGTCTACGCGACGATCAGCTTGACGGCGAACACCATCGGCTCCGTAGCGCTGTTCTTTGTGTTCCGCGCGCTGGGGTGGATGCCGCATCTCGGAATAGCCGTGGCGACCACGCTCGGAGGCTGGCTCAACGCAGGCCTGCTCTACGCTACGCTCGCCAAGAAGGGGTACTTCGTTACCGATAAGCGGCTGCGCCGAGCGCTGCCGCGCATCATGCTGGCGACCATCATCATGAGCATGATGCTGTGGATCGTGGCCGAGGCTTTGGGTGCTCGTTTCTCGCCGCCGACACGCGAACTCACCCGCGCCATCGCGCTGATACTGCTGGTCGGCGCGGGCTTGGCGACCTACGTCGTCGCGGTGTTCGCCACGGGTGCGCTCGACTTTGCGCAGCTTCGCCGCTTCCTCACCCGCAAGACGCCGCCGCCGGGCCCGCTCTAGACTGTGATCGCGGGCTTGCGCGCGTCCCTTGGCCACGCCATAACGCGCGCCGGAAAAGAGGATCCCATGAAGTTCAAAGAGCGCGTGTTTTCGGGCATGCAGCCGACGGGCAGCCTGCATCTCGGCAACTACCTCGGCGCCATGGTCAACTGGATCGCGTTACAGAAGACGCATGAGTGCATCTATTGCGTGGTCGACATGCACGCGATCACCGTGTGGCAGGATCCCGCCGAACTGAAGAACGCGATCCGCCAGGCAACCGCAACCTACATCGCCGCCGGCCTCGATCCAAAGCGCTCCATTCTGTTCAATCAAAGCGAAGTCTCGGCTCACGCGGAGCTTGCTTGGATCTTCAACTGCGTCGCTCGCCTCGGATGGCTCAATCGCATGACGCAGTTCAAGGAGAAGGCCGGAAAGGATCGGGAGAATGCCTCGGTCGGACTCTACGTCTATCCGAACCTGATGGCCGCCGACATCCTTGCCTACCGCGCGACGCACGTACCCGTCGGTGACGACCAGAAGCAACACCTCGAGCTCGCGCGCGACATCGCGAAAAAATTCAACAACGACTTCAAGCCGTGGATTGAGAAGGCCGGCCACGCCGATGGGGCTTTCTTCCCCCTGCCCGAGCCGGTCATCACTGGCCCGGCGACGCGCGTGATGAGTCTACGCGACGGCACGAAAAAAATGTCGAAGTCCGACCCCTCGGATCTTTCCCGCATCAATCTGACGGACGATGCGGATACGATCGCCAAGAAGGTTCAGAAGGCGAAAACGGATCCCGAGCCGCTGCCGTCGGAGGAGAAGGGTCTCGAGGGGCGTCCCGAGGCAGAAAATCTGGTCGGTATCTATGCCGCCTTGGCTGGAAAATCGAAGACGGACGTGCTGAGGGAGTTCGGCGGTTCGCAGTTCTCTGCCTTCAAGAAAGCGCTTGCTGAGCTTTGCAGTGCGCGCCTCGGTCCCATCGCGGCGGAGACCAAGCGTCTTATGAGCGATCCGGCCGAAATCGACCGCATCCTTGCCGACGGGTCCGCGCGTGCCCGTGCGATCGCCAAGCCGGTGATGGATGAGGTCAAGGATATCGTTGGCTTCGTGCGGGCGTGAGCAACCAGAGCCCTTGAGCGGCGGCGGCTTATTGTCGGTGAGGCTGCCTCGTGGCAGCATGAGTGGATGAGTTCAAAGAAGACGCGCCGATCCTTCGAGACGGGCCACTTTCGCAAGTTCCTGCTCATCGTCGACGAGAGCATGGAGGTCGAAAGCGCCCTCTACTTCGCCGCGAGCCGCATCCAGCGCTCCTCCGGTTCGATCGTCATGCTCTACGTGATCGTCCCGCAGGAATTCCAGCACTGGATCAACGTGCGCCAGCAACAGGTCGAGGAGGAGACTGCAAAGGCCAAGGCGCTGTTCCGACTCTTTCGGCGCAAGCTCAATCTGGCGGGTTTTGAAGCCGTTCCTTGCGAGGAGATCATCCGCGAGGGGGCAAAGTCCGAGGAGATCCGGAGGCTCATAGACGAGGACGACGATATCGCGCTTTTGGTGCTCGGGGCCTCTAGCGATCCTGCCGGGCCGGGGCCTCTCGTGTCCTCGCTCGCCGCCGGCATTATGGCCGGAAACTTCCCGATCCCTATAACGATTGTACCCGGCACGCTGGAGCTGGCCGATATCCAGGCCCTCGCTTGACGAAGGCTCTCGAATTTGGCGGCGCTCTATCCTATCTTAGAGTGGTTCTAATAGCGGTACCCGAGGCGGCTTGACCGCGTGGGTGAGACGGAGACGCGGACGCAATGTTCATCCAAACCGAAGCGACGCCTAATCCGGCCACGCTTAAGTTCATTCCCGGCAAGTCCGTTCTTGCCGAAGGCACGGCCGACTTCACCAGCAAGAACGAGGCGCTGGCATCGCCGCTGGCTTCGCGCCTTTTTGACATCAAGGGCGTGCGCGGCGTCTTCTTTGGCTCGGACTTCATCTCCGTGACCAAGGGTGACGTCGAGTGGCAGCACCTCAAGCCGATGGTCCTCGGCGCCATCATGGAGCATTACGTTTCGGGTGCGCCGATCCTCGGTGAGGAAGGCGCCGGCGACGCCGCTGCTGCCTCCTACGATCCGAAGGACCAGGCCGTCGTCGATACCATCAAGGAGCTACTCGAGACGCGAGTGCGGCCCGCGGTTGCGCAGGATGGAGGCGATATAACCTTCTCCGGATTCCGCGACGGTGTCGTATACCTGCATATGCGCGGAGCGTGTTCCGGCTGCCCGAGCTCCACTGCAACGCTGCGGCACGGCATCGAGAACCTGCTCCGGCACTTCTGCCCGGAAGTGCAGGAAGTGCGAGCCGCATAGCCGCTCGACGTTCACCTATCGCGCACGAATGAACCCCGCCTCATGCAAGGCGGGGTTTTTGTTTAGGAGGGCCAGCCAATAACGGGAGGCCGAACGGAGGACCAAATTTCCTGTGCACGACTAGCCAGCCGATCGCGGTCCACGAGGCCCATTTCGTCAGTATTTACGTCTGAAGGCACAGCAAAAGTTCTCTGAAGCGCCATTTCCACCAAACCCTTAGGGGGTGGAAAATGTGGCGCATGCTGCGTATAGGCTGGCTTCCATGATCGTGTTGGCATTCGATACCTGTTTTGATGCGTGCTCCGTCTGCGTTGCCCAGTCGCGCGAGGCGGGAACCCTCCAGCTTGCGAGCGCGCTGGAGCGCTTTGAGACCAGGCATGCCGAGCGGCTCATACCCATGATCGAGGAGGCAATGCGCGATGCCGGAATTGCCTTCGGCGCGATCGATCGCGTGGCCGTAACGACCGGACCCGGCACGTTCACCGGGACACGCATTGGGGTCGCCGCCGCGCGCGGGATTGCGCTCTCCACCGGCATCGCCACTGTCGGTGTATCGAGCCTCGCCGTGATGGCCGAGGTCGCACGCCGCGACCTCGGGGAGCTCGCGAAGGGCTGCGATTTGGCAGTCGCAGTCGATGCGCGGCGCGGCCAGGCGTACGCACAACTTTTTGGTGCAAGTGGGCTCGAAGCGAAGTCGCTACCGCAACTCCTTTCTATCGAGGCCACGAGCCGGCTTGGAGATCGACCGCTGGTCGTCGTGGGCTCGGCCGCCGAGACTGTCGCGGCCGCCGCAGATAGCGCTCGCAGCGTGACGGCGAAACTGCCCAATTTGCTGCCCGATGCCGCGGCGTTGGCGCGCATGGCCTTCGCTCTGCCTCCCAGCCAAGCTCGCCTAGTGCCGCTCTACCTGCGCCCACCCGACGTCAAGCCGCAGGAAGGGAAAGCGATTGCGAGAGCTCAGCAATGACACCTGCCACTCTGATCCCAGTCGATCCGCGCAACTTGAGTTTGCTGTGGGCCAGCCCCGAGCGCGTTGATGATATCGCAGCACTACATGCTCGTCTTTTCGATCCGCCCTGGGATACAGCCAGCATTGGCCGGATGATCGAGCATCCGGCGGCCGCAGCTTTCGTCGCGCAGGTCCGTGATCCGAAGGCTGTCGTTGGGTTCGTAATCGGCCAGATCGCGGCCGACGAGGCTGAGATCCTTTCCATAGGGGTCGCGCCCGAGTGGCAGCGCCGGGGGATCGCACGGCAGATGGTTGAGGGACTCATCCGCGCGGCCCGCCGGGCCGAAGTCGATCGCTTGTACCTTGAGGTGGCCTCAGATAATGCCGCGGCGCTGCGGCTCTACGAGGGCCTCGGTTTCACCGTTGCCGCCAAGCGCAAAGGCTATTACGTGCGGGCGCCGGGACAAGCGGCAGACGCCTTCGTCCTGGCCCTCGTCCTTTAGCCATCAACCGGCCTCGTGGCGGGTGGACTGCCCCCGAGCGTCCCCATATAAAGCCTGAGTGAGCGTGAGCTGATCGGCTGCTTCATGCCCGACACCAAGACCCACACTTCCCACATCGAGGAGCTTTGCGCGGCGCAAGGCCTGCGCATGACGGGACAGCGGCGCGTGATCGCGCGCGTCCTTGGCTGCGCCAAGGATCACCCCGACGTCGAGGAGGTGTACCGTCGCGCCAACGAGGTCGATGCGCGCATCTCGTTATCGACTGTCTACCGAACGCTGAAATTGTTTTCGGAGAAGGGCATCCTGGAGCGCCACGACTTCGGCCACAAGCGTGGACGCTACGAGGAGGCATCCGGCCCGCACCATGATCATCTCATCGACGTGGAGAGCGGGCGGGTGATTGAGTTTCGCAACGAGTCGATCGAGGCTCTGCAGGAGCGCATCGCGCGCGAGCTGGGGTTCAAGCTCGTCGGACACAAGCTCGAGCTGTACGGCGTGCGCGTGAAGGCGCCCAAGAAGTAGTGGAGGCTAGCATGGGCGCATTGAGGGGCGGTTCCGTTCTCACCGGCTTCTTTGCGCTCACCGCTCCCTTGATGCCGGTGCAGGCTGCGCTGCTTCGGATCAGCGTGCCCGCGGCTCGCCGCTTTCCCAATTGGTACCACAAGCGTGTGTGCCGCCTGCTTGGCATTCGCATCGAGCTCGACGGGGAGGTGGTGCGCGATAGGCCAGTCCTCCTCGTCGCCAATCATACGTCCTGGCTGGACATCCCAGTTCTGTCAGCGGTTGCGCCGGTCTCTTTCGTGGCCAAGAAGGAAGTCGGTACTTGGCCGTTCGTTTCTGCCCTCGCCCGCCTGCAGCGCTCGGTATTCGTCGATCGCGGCAAGAGATCAGCAGTCGGTCAGGCAGCGGGCGAGATACTGGCGCGCCTTGCCCAGGGCGATACTATCGTGCTCTTCGCCGAGGGCACTTCGAGCGATGGAAATCGCGTGCTCCCGTTCATGACCTCGCTGTTTGCCGCTGCGAAGCCCTCAAGCGGCAGCGAGCGTGAAGCACCGGGTGCGGTCGTGCAGACGCTGTCGCTCGTGTACACGCGTCTCCACGGCATCCCACTCGGCCGCGCCGATCGGCCGTTCGTCGGCTGGTACGGCGACATGGAGATGCGCTCGCACGCCTGGAAGGTATTGAAATCCGGCCCGCTCGACGTACGCATCCGCGTGGGCCCACCGGTGCCGCTTTCGAGCTTCGCGGACCGCAAGGACCTTGCCCGGCGCAGCGAAGCCGAGGTCCGCGAGCACGTGGTCAGGATACTACGGGCGCGTCCCCCGCAAGAGCCGCTTGTGATTGTGGCGCCGGAGGCTGCCATTCCGGTGCGGCCCCGAACGCCCGCCGGCCAAGCCGCAAAATGGACCTGAAGCCCCGGCGGCAACGCGGTTTTTAGCAACGCTGGACAAATCATGCGGGCAATGGTGGCATCCGGTGCCAATCGGTGGAGCATGTCTGGGTGGATAATCGGCTAGTCGACGAGGAACTAGACGCAGGAGGGAACACAACCGTGTCGCCACCCGCTGTCGAGCCGCGCCTCGGCGGCAAAGTCTTCGTCAAGTCCTATGGCTGCCAGATGAACGTCTATGACTCCGAGCGCATGACAGAGGCGCTCGCGGAGCACGGTTACTCGCACACCTCGAGTATCGACGATGCCGATCTCATCGTGCTCAACACTTGCCACATCCGCGAGAAGGCGGCGGAGAAGGTCTACTCCGAGCTCGGCCGCGTTCGAGAGCTAAAGGCGGAGCGCGCCGCAGCGGGCCGCTCGACGGTGGTCGCCGTGGCTGGTTGCGTAGCGCAGGCCGAGGGTCCCGAGGTTCTTGCGCGCGAGCCCGCGGTTGATCTCGTCGTTGGCCCGCAGAGCTACCACCGACTGCCGGAGCTCATCGCGCGCATCCGCCGCGAAAATAACAGTGTCGTCGACACCGAGTTCCCTCGGGAGAGCAAGTTCGCGTCATTGCCGGCACGCGCACCCGCGCAAGGCCCCGCGGCCTTTCTGACTGTGCAGGAGGGCTGCGATAAGTTTTGCACCTTTTGCGTAGTGCCCTATACGCGGGGAACCGAGTACTCGCGCTCCGTCGCCGACATCGAGCGAGAGGCCCGCAATCTCGTCGGTACCGGGGTGCGCGAGATCACGCTGCTCGGCCAGAACGTCAATGCATATCACGGCAGTGGTCCGGACGGGACCTCGTGGTCGCTAGCGCAGCTCATCCGGCACCTGGCCAATATCGAAGGGCTTGCACGGTTGCGCTACACGACAAGCCATCCGCGCGACATGAGCGACGATCTAATCGCTGCGCACGGCGAGGAAGAGAAGTTGATGCCGTATTTGCATCTGCCTTTCCAGTCCGGTTCCGATCGCATCCTCGCGGCCATGAACCGTAAGCATACCGCTGAGCAGTATCTCGAGCTCGTCGCCCGTATTCGCGCCGCGCAGCCCCAGATCGCACTTTCTACGGACGTCATCGTCGGGTTCCCCGGCGAGACGGAGCGTGAATTCGAAGAAACTCTCGCCCTGACCAGAGAGGTCGGGTTCGCGCAGGCTTACTCCTTCAAGTACAGCGCCCGGCCCGGCACTCCAGCGGCGAAGCTCGGCGCGCAAGTTCCCGACGAGGTGAAATCGCGCCGCCTCTTGCGGCTGCGGGAGCAGCTTAACGGCCAGCAGTCCGCCTTCAACACGCGGTGCGTCGGCCGGGTATTACCCGTGCTGTTCGAGAAGCCGGGGCGCCGCACGGGGCAACTCGTCGGCCGCTCGCCTTACCTGCAAGCCGTGCATGCCGAGGCGGCTCTAGGTCACCTTGGTCGGATCCTGCCAGTTGAAATTTTAGCCTGTGGCCCCAATAGTCTAGCAGGTGTCATACGCCCGGCCTGAAAGACCTTTAACCATGGGTGACGCCCCCGAAAAGGGACGAGCGGTTGGGTGTACCTGGGGGTGTGATAGGCTGGGCACCAGGAAGTGACGATTCGAAGCGATCGACGTCGGGAGCACCGATTGGCAGCATTTCGCGGGAACCCGGTTTCCGGACCGGGCAGACCCACCAAGGTCCAGGTCGCCAACAAGCGCATTGTGGTTCCTTTCGAGGAGAACCGGTACCTCACGCGCCTTCTCGGAGAATATGACAGTCACTTGGCGCTGATTGAGGATCGTCTCGGCATAGAGGCGCACGCGCACGGAAACGTGGTCATTCTCAACGGTCCCGAGAGCGCTTGCGAGCTCGCACGCGGAGTGCTCGAGCGGCTTTATGAGCGTGTCGTTGCCGGAGAGACGATCGGCGCTGGCGATTTCGACGGTCTCATCCGGCATGCGCGCGAGGAGACGGGGCCGTCCGACGGACAGGCGCAGATCGCAACGCGCCGCCGAGTGATCAAAGCGCGCACCCCCATGCAGAGCGCTTATATGCGCGCGCTGGAAAAGGTCGATCTCGTGTTCGGCGTCGGGCCGGCCGGCACCGGAAAAACTTATCTGGCAGTAGCCTACGCGGCCCATTGCCTGGAGCGCGGGCTGATCGAGCGCATCATACTATCGCGTCCCGCCGTCGAAGCGGGTGAACGGCTTGGATTCCTTCCCGGCGATATGCGCGAAAAGGTCGATCCCTATTTGCGTCCGCTTTATGATGCGCTTTACGACGTGCTTCCTCCTGAAAAGGTGGAGCGCGACTTGGAATCTGGAGTCATCGAAATTGCACCTCTGGCTTTCATGCGCGGTCGAACCCTCGCCAACGCGTACGTGATCCTCGATGAAGCGCAGAACACCACCTCGATGCAGATGAAGATGTTCCTCACCAGGCTCGGTGAAAACTCGAAGATGGTTGTCACGGGCGATCCGAGCCAGGTCGATCTCCCGTTCGGGATTAAGTCCGGTCTCGAGGAGGCCATTGCCCTGCTGCGCGACGTACCCGGCATCGAAGCGATCCGTTTCACCGCTTCCGATGTTGTTCGCCGCGACCTCGTGGCGCGCATCGTAGAAGCCTACGATCGGCCTCAGGATCGATCGAAGTAGCCGCTATGCCTCTATCTGCGCCACAACAGAGTGTCAGCCTCCCTGAGGGTGAAGCGCGCACATGCGCCGACGCGGAGCCTCCGATAGGATTGAGCATCGATGTGGTCCACGAGGCCGGCGACTGGCCCCATCTCGATGCTCTGATCGTCGCGATAAATGCAGCCGCCCAGGTGCTCGCCGCCGAGCTCCGGATCGATGGAGGATCCGCCTGTGTCGCGCTATCCTCTGACGCCGAGATCGCAAAATTGAATGCGGCCTATCGCGATAAGAATGCGCCGACCAACGTGCTGTCGTTTCCGGCGCCCGCATCGGCAAATGAATCTGGCTTTCACGGCGACATAGGTCTTGCCTTCGAGACGGTAGCGCGTGAGGCCGGCGAGCAAGGAGTGTCCCTCGTCGACCATCTGCAGCACCTGGTCGTACACGGACTCTTGCATCTTGAGGGCTACGATCACCAAACAGAGGCCGAGGCGGAGGCCATGGAGGCGATCGAGGTGCGCATTCTTGCTAAGCTCGGGGTCGCCGATCCGTATGCAGGAAGCGACTTGGCCGTGTCATGACGAACTCCGACTACACCCACGAAAAGGGTAGCCATCCAGATCCCGCCGAAGAGGCTACGCCTGCTGCCGGTGCCACCACACAAAGCCTGATTTCGGCGCTCCTCGGCCGTTTCGGTCTGCGGTCGCCCAGTCTGCGCGAAATGGTCGAAGCCGGCCTCAAGGAGCAAGCCGAAGCAGACGCCGCATTCTCGACCGAAGAGCGCGAGATGTTGCGCCGGCTATTGCGCTTCGGCGGCCTGCGTGTCGACGACATCATGGTGCCCCGAGCCGATATCATAGCGCTCGCCGAGAACGAGCCGCTCTCAGAGCTGTTGCGGGTGTTCAGCGAGGCAGGCGTCTCCCGCATTCCTCTGTTCAACGAAACACTCGACGACCCGCGCGGCATGATCCACATCAAGGATCTCTTCCGCTGGCTTACGAAGGAAGCGGCGGGCGAGATTTTCGCTGCGCCGATTGCGGTCGTCGGGAATGCACCGGTAAAGTTGGAAGCCCCCGAAGCAACGTCCCCCAAGCTCGACATCAGCCGTATCGATCTGTCGAGGCCGATTGCGGTTGCGAAGATCCGCCGACCCGTCCTCTACGTGCCCTCGTCGATGCCGGCAACCAACCTCCTCATTCGTATGCAGACGACGCGCATTCACATGGCGCTGGTCGTCGACGAATACGGGGGCACAGATGGGCTGGTCACGATCGAGGACCTTGTCGAGCAGATCGTCGGCGATATTGAGGACGAGCACGACGTAGCGGAGGCCGCCCACATCTCTGTCGAGCCGAAGCTGGGCCTCGTCGCCTCTGCCCGTACTCCGATCAAGCAGCTCGAGGAGCACCTCGGGATGAAGCTGTTGCGTCCCGATGAGAAGGAAGACATCGACACGCTCGGGGGCTTGATGTTTGCCCTTCTCGGGCGCGTACCCGTGCGGGGGGAGCTGGTGCGCCATCCGAGCGGGTTGGAGCTTGAGGTCTTGGATGCGGACGCGCGCCGGCTCAAGAAGGTGAGGATCCATCAGCCGCGCACCATTGCGCTTGCCTCTGCGCCCGCCGCCGCACCCGCCGAGCCAGACAAAGCGTGAGGGGCGGCGTGGGGGTTAGGCGCACCACTTGGACTGCGCTTGCCGAGAGTGCGGACCAGTCTGCCAGCAAATTGAGCACGCTCGCGGCGCGGATAGCCGAGCTTTCTGGTTGGCGGCGATACGCGGCGGCGTTCATAGCCGGCAGCTTCTCTGTGCTCGCTATGGCACCTCTTTTTTCGTGGGCGGTGTTGTTCGTCACTCTTCCCGTCCTCGTATGGCTCATCGACGGATCCCAAGCGGTGCCCCATGGCGCTCGCTCATGGAGGCTCAGGGCGTTCGCCCGCGCGTTTGCCGCCGGATGGTGGTTCGGTTTCGGGTATTTCGTGTTTGGACTGTTCTGGGTCGGAGAAGCGTTTCTTGTTGAGGCGGAGAAGTTCGCTTGGCTCCTGCCCTTTGCCGTTACACTGCTTCCTGCGGGGCTTGCCCTTTTCACCGGGCTCGCAACCGGGTTCGCGAGGCTCAAGTGGCCGCCGGGCGTTGCCCGCGTGATCGTACTGGCCCTCACGCTATCGATCGCCGAATGGCTGCGCGGGCACGTCTTGTCGGGCTTTCCCTGGAACACCCTCGGATATGCGCTCACCTCACCGCTCGTTTTTATGCAGTCGGCGGCTCTGTTCGGCGTTTATGGGCTGACGCTGCTAACAGTGGTTGTTTTCGCCAGCCCCCTGGTCGTGGCCACTGACTCCCTGCCTGCCGGATTGGGGCGCCTTCACCGTGTCGCGATCGGCTCTGCGGTAGCTCTCGTTCCGCTGGCCCTTCTCTATGCATTTGGCCTTTGGCGGCTCTCGGGCGGCCCAGATCCGGCAGTTGAGGGCGTTCGCGTGCGCATCGTGCAGGCGAGCATACCGCAGCGCGACAAATGGCGCGCGGAGAAGCAAGGAGCGATCTTCCAGGACCAGCTCGACCTGTCGCGACGCGATCCATCCGGGCGCCGAGACGACCTTGCCGGCGTCACGCACCTCATCTGGCCGGAAGCCTCGATGCCGTTTTTACCGCTCCAGCACCCCGAGGCCTTGGCCGCCATCGGCGACTTGCTTCCGAACGGTGTGCACCTCCTCGCAGGGGCGCTGCGCCTCAAAAACCCCGAACTCAAGTTCAACCCCAGGCCCGAGGGCTACAATAGCCTCATGGTGTTTGCCGACGACGGTCGGCTTGAGACCGTCTACGATAAGATCCACTTGGTTCCGTTCGGTGAGTACTTGCCCCTCCAGCGTACGCTCGAGGCGATCGGGCTCGAGCAGCTCGCGCACTGGCGAGGCGGGTTCTCGGTGGGTGCCTCTCCCCGTCCGCCTTTAACGATACCGGGACTTCCGCCCGTCGTTGCCCTCATCTGCTACGAAGCGATTTTCCCCGGTGATGTCGTCGAAGGCTCCGCGCGCCCCGGCGTCCTCGTTAACGTGACAAACGATGGATGGTTTGGGGAGACCACCGGTCCACTCCAGCACTTTCACCAGGCGCGAGTGCGTGCTGTAGAGGAAGGTCTGCCACTTCTGCGCGCGGCAAATAACGGCATCTCGGCCGTTGTTGACGCGCATGGTCGACTTATAGCAACGCTAGGGTTGAACGCGCGCGGGACGATCGACGCCAGTCTCCCCTCAGCATTAACGTTGACGACCTACGTCAGGTTGCGGGATTGGACTTTCGTCGCTCTTGCATTGTTCTTCGGGAGCGCGGCAATTGTGCTTATCCGCAGGCAAGTCATCTAGGGCAACATTTCAGATGTTGCCTCGCTAGTGGCTAGCCGTCATAACGTCCAAAAAAATGAGGTGTGCGTCCAAAGAGTGCGCCTCTCCGCTCCGGTGGCGTGGCCAACGCGTGGGCTCTCTTCGCGATGACGTTTCCGGTGCCCTAAGGTAAATAGGTCTATGTCGAGAGAAAATGCGCCGGACGACGACAGCGATTCGGAAGAACGTAGCTCACGGCGCGCCAATCCCGTCGATGTGCATGTAGGCAGTCGCGTTCGTTTGAGGCGCATGCTGCTTGGAATGAGCCAAGAAAAACTTGGCGAGCATCTCGGGCTAACGTTCCAACAAATCCAGAAATACGAGAAAGGGATCAACCGCATCGGCGCCAGCCGGCTGTTTGATCTCTCGAAGGTGTTGGCGGTACCTGTGCAATTCTTCTACGAGGAGCTGCCCGTAAGCGCGAGCGATGGCGCGGAGGGCTTCGCAGAGCAGCCCGAAAGCTATGCGGTGGAGTTCCTTGCGAGCCGCGAGGGTCTTGAACTCAATAAGGCGTTCGCCCGCATCACGGACCCGCGCGTGCGCCGGTCCATTGTCGAGCTCGTGCGCTCGTTCGCCGGAGACCCCGAGGCCGATTAGGGTCCGGGCCTACTGGTCGGCAGACGTCATAGATCCGTCATGGTGAAGAAACTGCCGCCGCGGTGAGGTTGGCCGCGACGGCCTTGACCCCGCTGCCAAAGCTTGAGACAACCCGGCGTTTTTCAGAAAAGACCAATAGGCACGGGGGCCCGCGTGGCGCGCAAATCCTACCTCTTTACAAGCGAGTCCGTTTCTGAGGGTCACCCTGACAAGGTTTGCGATCGCATCTCTGATGAGATCGTGGATCTCTTCTATCGCGAGGGACCGAAGGCCGGCATCGACCCATGGGCGATCCGCGCAGCCTGTGAAACGCTGGCGACGACCAATCGCGTCGTGATTGCGGGAGAAACCCGCGGACCCGAGACGGTGACGAAAGACTGGATCGCGCACGTGGCGCGCATGGCGATCCGCGACATCGGCTACGAGCAGGAAGGGTTTCACTGGGAGAAGGCCGAAATCGAGATCCTGCTGCACCCGCAGTCGGCCGATATCGCCGCTGGCGTCGACGCGCTGCAGCCGGGCACCAACAAGGAGGAAGGGGCGGGCGATCAGGGCATCATGTTCGGATATGCCTGCACCGAGACGCCCGAACTTATGCCGGCGCCGATCTACTACGCGCACAACATCCTGCGCGACCTCGCAGTCGCGCGCCACAAGAAGGAAGGTGGCGCGGCGCTGCTCGGGCCGGATTCTAAGAGCCAGGTTACGGTGCGCTATGAGGACGGCAAGGCCGTCGGCGTCACTCAGATCGTGGTCTCCCACCAGCACGTGAAGGAGGATCTTTCCTCCAAGCAAATCCGCGACATTGTCGAGCCCTATGTGCGCAAGACGTTGCCTACGGACTGGATCAGCAAGGAAACCATCTGGCACGTCAATCCCACGGGCAAGTTCTTTATCGGCGGCCCCGATGGCGATTGTGGCCTGACCGGGCGCAAGATCATTGTCGACACTTACGGCGGCGCCGCCCCGCATGGCGGTGGCGCGTTCTCTGGCAAGGATCCCACGAAGGTGGACCGCTCGGCCGCATATGCTGCGCGCTATCTTGCAAAGAACGTGGTCGCCGCGGGCCTCGCTGAGCGCTGCACGATCCAGCTGTCGTACGCCATCGGCGTGGCCAAGCCGCTGTCGATCTACGTTGACACCCATGGAACCGGGAAGGTCGAGGAGGCCAAACTCGAGAAGGTGCTGGGAGAGGTCGTGGATCTTTCTCCGCGCGGAATCCGCAAGCACCTTGACCTCAACAAGCCCATTTACGCGCGCACATCGGCCTACGGCCATTTCGGCCGTAAGCCGGACAACGAGGGCGGGTTCTCCTGGGAGAAGACCGACCTAGCGCCGACGATCGCAAAGGCTGTTAGCTGACCCGCCAGCCGATGCTCTCCAGCCCGGACTTGAGCGCGCTCGGGCTAAAGGTCCAGAAGATTATCCGGCTAGGATAGCTGTCGTCCGTGTGCCGGATCTGAAGTCCGTGCGAAATAAGTCCCTTCATTGCGATGAGCTCGAGCACGCTTTCGCGTGAAAATACTACGGCCTTACCGAGCACGGATAGTTTCAGCGTCGTTCGATCGGCGGTAAGTCTTGCGAGAGGCCAGGTCGCGTTGAACAGCCCTAATCGAGCTCCGCCCATCATCGACACGGCCGGCTTATCCGCAGCGGGCTGAGGGGCCATGATGTTTCGCCTCTATCATCTCAAGTAACCAAGCCAGAATGGCACATAGTTCGGATAGGCCAAACGACGCTCGGCACGCTGCGCGCGCTGAGCTGCGATCGTTTGGCCGCCGGCGCGGACGTAAGCTCAGCTCTCGTCAGGCTTCGCTGCTCGAGCACGTGCTCCCGCGCGTTGGCCTTGATCTGTCGAGTGCGTGTCCCGTCGCGGCGACCGCGCTATTTGCACGCCCCCGTTCCGAAGTGTGGCTGGAGATCGGGTTCGGCGGCGCCGAGCATCTTATTTGGCAAGCCGTCCGGAATCCCAACGTTGGGCTCATCGGCTGCGAGGTGTTTGAAGATGGCGTGGTGAAGGCCCTCGCGAACGTCGAGGAGTGTGGTCTCGACAATGTGAGGCTCGCGGTGGAGGACGCTCGGGACGTCCTGCGCTGGTTGCCGGAGAGATCGCTTACTCGGGTGTTCGTCCTGTTCCCAGACCCATGGCCAAAGAAGCGTCATGTAAAACGGCGGCTTGTTTCGGGCCCACTATTGCGCCTGCTGCTAGACGCCATGTCGCTAGGCGCCGAACTTCGTATTTCAACCGACATCGGCGACTATGCGCGCACCATGCTGCTCGCTGTCCGCGAGTTTCCTGAATTGGCTTGGGAGGTCTCTGGACCTGAAGACTGGCGCGTGCGCGGTCCGGACTGGCCGGCAACGCGGTATGAGGGAAAGGCATTGGCGGAGGGACGTCGGTGTTACTTTTTCCGCTTCCGCAAGATCGGTCCCTAAGCCGCCACAATTTGCTTGCGCGTCTCGTCACGATCCCGTAATAAAGAAGTGCTCATGATCATCTCAACTATTGAGTGGGCCCCTAGGGGTCCGCTCTTTTTGTATTGGTGCCGGGGAACGGCCCGCCCAACCGGACTTTGACTTCAAGATGCACGCTGAGAACGGTAGCGCCTTGCGCGACCGGTTCATTCGCGAGGCCGGCTTGCCGGCCAGGATAGCAGCGATCATCGAGCCTGCGCTCGATGACCGCGGCTTTCGCTTGGTGCGCGTGGCAATGTCCGGCCGCGAAGGCAAGACCGTGCAGGTGATGGCGGAGCGCGCGGACGGCACCATGACCATCGAGGACTGCGAGAGCATATCGCGCGAAATTTCTGCATTGCTCGACGTGCATGATCCGATCGCGGGTGCCTATCGTCTTGAGGTTTCGTCTCCCGGCATCGACCGCCCGCTGGTCCGTCCCTCGGACTTCGAGGATTGGGCCGGGCATGAAGCCAAGATCGAGCTGAAGGAGCCGATCGACGGCCGCAAACGTTTTCGCGGCTCTCTGGAAGGCTTCGAAGACGGCGAGGTCCGCATTGAGGTTGATCTGGACGCCGCGGGCCGGCAGGTGATCGGGCTGCCCATCGGGCTCATCGCGGATGCGAAGCTCGTGCTGACTGATGAATTGATCCGCGAGGCCTTGCGCCGCGCAAAGAAGAGTAACGCGAACGGTTCGGGCGACGCTGAGGCGCGCACGCCGGGAACCACCGAGGAGGACTAAGACCCATGGCAATGGCCGGCATCAGCGCCAATCGGCTGGAGCTTCTGCAGATCGCCGACGCGGTGGCGCGCGAGAAGTCGATCGACCGAAAGATTGTCATCGAGGCCATGGAGGATGCGATCCAGAAGGCCGCGAAGTCTCGCTACGGAGCGGAGAACGACATCCGCTGCGAGATTGATCCGAAGACGGGCGAGGCGAGGCTTTCACGCGTGTTGGCCGTGGTCGAGAACGTCGAAAACGATTCAACCCAGATCACCTTGGCCGACGCGCAGCTTCGCAACAAGGACGCCAAAATCGGTGACCTCATCGCGGAGCCGCTTCCACCTTTGGATTTCGGTCGCGTCGCCGCGCAGAATGCCAAGCAGGTCATCGTACAGAAGGTTCGCGAGGCCGAACGCGAGCGCCACTACAACGAATACAAGGATCGCATCGGCGAGATCGTCAACGGCACCGTGAAGCGCGTCGAATACGGCAACGTCATCGTGGATCTTGGCCGCGCGGAAGGCATAATTCGCCGGGACGAGATGATTCCGCGCGAGAACGTCCGCTATGGCGACCGTGTGCGCGCGTTTATTTACAATGTCAGCCGCGAGCCGCGCGGGCCGCAGATCTTCCTCTCTCGTGCCCGGCCCGAATTTATGTCGAAGCTCTTCGCGCAGGAGGTGCCGGAGATCTATGACGGCGTCGTCGAGATCAAATCGGTCGCGCGCGATCCGGGCTCACGCGCCAAGATTGCTGTGATTTCCAAGGATTCTTCAATTGATCCCGTTGGCGCCTGCGTGGGCATGCGCGGGTCGCGCGTGCAGGCCGTCGTCAACGAGCTGCAGGGGGAGAAAGTCGACATCATCCAATGGAACCCCGACGCGGCGAGCTTCATCGTGAACGCGCTCGCCCCGGCAGAGGTGACGAAGGTCGTGCTCGACGAGGACACCAATCGCATCGAGGTCGTGGTGCCGGAAAGCCAGTTGTCGCTTGCCATCGGGCGGCGCGGGCAGAATGTGCGGCTCGCCTCGCAGCTCACCGGCTGGGATATCGACATCCTGACCGAGCAGGAGGAATCCGAGCGGCGTCAGAAGGAGTTTGCGGAGCGTTCGCAGATGCTCATGGAAGCGCTCGACGTTGACGAGGTCATCGCGCAGTTGCTTGTCACCGAGGGCTTTGCCTCGATCGAGGAGGTCGCGTTCGTCGATCTTTCCGAGATCGCGCACATTGAAGGCTTCGACGAGCACACGGCAAACGAGATCCAGTCGCGCGCCCGCGAATATCTCGAGAAGCAGGAAGCTGATCGGGACGCCAAGCGGCGCGAGCTCGGCGTTTCTGATGATCTTGCCAAGGTGCAGGGTGTCACGAGTGCGATGATGGTCGCTTTCGGCGAGAACGGTATCAAGACGCTCGAGGATCTTGCCGACTGTGCCACGGACGACCTCGTTGGGTGGACGGAGCGCAAGAAGGAAAAGGACTCCGAACCGGTACGTCATAAGGGAGTGCTCGAAGGCTTCGAGGTTGGTCGCAAGGAGGCCGAGGACATGATCCTCTCGGCGCGCGTACTTGCCGGCTGGATCAAGCCGGAGGATCTCCAGCCTGCGCCGGAGGTTGCGGCTGAAGAAGCAGAGGGCGAGAGCGACGGCGTCAAAGACGCGGCGCCCCAGGGCTAGCCGGAAATGTTGAGGCACCGCGGGAGATCGGATTGGGCGCTGAAGGTCGGCAGCAGGAGGGTGGCGACGACATCGAGTCGGCGGAATCGATGCGCCGCTGTGCGCTCACGCGCGTGGAGCGTAACCCGGACGATCTTCTTCGCTTCGTAGCCGACCCGGAGGGCCGCCTCGTCCCCGATCTTTCCCGCGGGCTACCCGGCCGCGGGGTATGGGTCACGGCCGACAAGGCAAGCGTCGAAGCCGCGGTAGAGGCCAAGGCGTTCGCTAAGAGCCTCAAGCGGGCGGTGGTGGTCGCGCCTGACTTGCCCTCGACCGTCGAAGCACTATTTGTCAGACGCGTGCTTGAGGCCCTGTCGCTTGCAAACAAGGCGGGTCTCGTCACGACAGGCTTCGAAAAGGTCGAGGCGCTGCTCGTCAAAGGGCGTGCTGCGGCGCTCGTGCAGGGCGCCGACGCGGCTGAGGATGGTAGGCGCAAGCTGGACCGCAAATTTGCGGCTATTCAACGGGATAGTGGCAAAGCGGACCCCATTGTTGATTGGCTCACCATCGAACAATTGAGCTTGGCCATCGGCCGGCCAAATGTGGTACATGCTGCCCTCAAACAGGGCGGAGCCACACAGCGGTTTCTTGGAGAGGCCGAGCGCTTGCGGCGCTACCGGTCCGGCTTCGGCGCAAGCTGAGCATAGCTCGGCGTGGAATTTTTGGAGTTTGCAGGAAGAGCATGACGGAAACGAAGGACACTACCGACAAGACACTCCGCGGAGGCGCACGCAAGCCGTTGTCGCTGCAGCGGACGGTCGAGTCCGGCCATGTTCGGCAGAACTTCAGCCACGGTCGCTCGAAGTCGGTTGTCGTCGAGAAGCGGAGAACGCGAAAGCTGGCAACTCCCGGTGGCGCGGCCGAAGCCGAAGCGCCGCCCGTCGAGGTCGTGGCCGAGCCGGTCGAGCCGCAGAAGAAACCGCCGGCACGGCCCGAGTCCGCGGCTGCCTCCAAGTCTACGCCTTCCACTGCGCGAGGGCTCTCGAGCGAAGAGCGGGACGCGCGTGCGCGCGCGCTCGCTGCCGCCAAGGTCCGCGAGGATATTGAGCGCGATGAGGAGGCCGAGCGAGCCAAGATGGCTCCGCCTCCGGCACCTGTCGTTGCCGAGGTTACGAAGACCGCGTCGACCGAGACGAGTTCGTCGGCGGCTCCAGGTGCGGAGATCGTGCGCCCGCGTCCGCGTTCGGATGGTGGCGCAGCCAAGCCACGTTCGTCGTTCAATCCTGCGTTGCAGCCACGTGAAGGCGGAAAGCCGCGGGAGATCGACATCCCCTCTCCTCCACGTGCAAGGCCCGAGGGCGAAGCGCCCAAGCGCACCGGTCGCGCCGCAGCAGTGGAATCCGACGAGGATGAGGGTCGCGGCGGCCTTAAGAAGGGCAAGCCGGGCACCCGCACGCCGCAGCCGAAGGTCGACGAACGCCGCGAGCGCGTGAAGCTCACTATCAACAACGCCTTCGACGAAAAGCAGCGCGAGCGTTCTCTTGCGTCGCTGAAGCGCAAGCGTGAGCGCGAGAAGCTCAAGGCGATGGGCATTCCCCAGTCGCGCGAGAAGATCGTGCGCGAGGTGGTGATACCCGAAGTCATCACCATCCAAGAGCTCGCCAATCGCATGACCGAGCGCGCCGTCGACGTCATCAAGTACTTGATGAAAGAAGGCGCGATGCACAAGATCAACGATGTGGTCGACGCCGACACGGCGGAGCTCATCGTCCAAGAGTTCGGCCACACGCCGAAGCGGGTCTCCGAATCCGACGTCGAAACCGGGTTCATCGGTGAGAAAGACGATGAGGGCATGCTTTTGCCCCGCGCTCCCGTCGTGACCATCATGGGCCATGTCGACCACGGCAAGACGTCGTTGCTCGATGCTATCCGTCAGACAAACGTGGTCGCGGGAGAGGCCGGCGGTATCACGCAGCACATCGGCGCGTACCAGGTTACGACCCCCAGCGGCGAGCGGATCACTTTCATCGATACGCCCGGCCACGAGGCCTTCACGGCCATGCGTGCCCGCGGTGCTCAGGTGACCGATATCGTCGTGCTTGTCGTTGCTGCAGACGATGGCGTCATGCCGCAGACGGTCGAAGCTATCAATCATGCCAAGGCTGCAGGCGTGCCAATCATCGTCGCCATCAACAAGATCGACAAGCCGCAAGCCGATCCAAATCGTGTGCGGACGGAGTTGTTGCAGCACGAGATCGTGGTCGAGAGCATGTCGGGCGAGACGCTTGAAGTGCCCGTTTCCGCGCTGAAGCGGACGAACCTCGACAAGCTATTAGAGGCGATCCATCTGCAGGCCGAGATTCTCGATCTCAAGGCGAACCCGAACCGCGCTGCGGAAGGAGTCGTCGTCGAGGCGAAGCTGGAGCGCGGGCGCGGACCTGTCGGTACGGTGTTGGTGCAGCGCGGCACGCTACGCGTTGGCGACATCGTCGTGGCGAGCACCGCCTGGGGCAGGGTCCGTGCGCTGATCGACGACCGCGAACAAAATACAGATTCGGCCGGACCTTCCGTTCCGGCAGAGATTCTGGGTTTCGATTCAGCGCCCGAGGCCGGCGATCCATTTGCCGTCGTCGAAAGCGAGTCGCGTGCCCGCGAGATCACCGACTACCGCGTGCGCAAACGGCGCGAAGCGCTCGGCTCTGCAGGCACCGCGCGCACCCTCGAGCAGATGATGCAGCAGCTCAAGGAGGCTGGCCGCAAGGAATTCACGCTGCTCGTCAAGGGCGATGTACAAGGTTCGGTCGAGGCGATCGCCGGTGCGCTGAAGAAGCTTGGAACCGATGAGGTCCAGGCACGCATCGTGCACTCGGGCGTCGGTGGCATCACCGAGTCCGACGTCGCGCTAGCGAGCACGTCGAAAGCAGTGATCGTTGGCTTTAACGTGCGCGCCAATGCGCAGGCAAAGCTCGCGGCCGATCGCGACGGCGTCGAGATCCGCTACTACAACATCATCTACGATCTGGTAGACGACGTGAAAGCCGCGATGTCGGGCCTGCTGGCTCCGACGATCCGTGAGATCTTTCTCGGTAAGGCGGAGATCCTCGAGGTGTTCAACATCTCCCACGTCGGCAAGGTGGCCGGCTGCCGGGTGTTGGAGGGCAAGGTCGAGCGCGGTGCCAAAGTGCGCCTGATCCGCGACGACGTGGTCATTCACGAAGGCACGCTCTCGACTTTGAAACGCTTCAAGGACGAAGTGCGCGAGGTTCCTGCCGGCCAAGAGTGCGGCATGGCGTTCGCCAATTATCAGGACATCCGCGCCGGCGACCACATCGAGTGCTTCAACGTCGAGACGGTGTCCCGCTCGCTTTAAGCTCTAGGGTCGGTTCAATGGGGTCGGCAGTCGCGCCGACCCCATGCTTTTGAGGCCGTTTGCGGTCCAATCCCGCAGCGGAGCAACAATGAGAAAGAAATCCCGCAATTCGAGCCCTGCAGCGCCTTCCCAGCGTCAGCTGCGCGTGGGCGAGCTCATTCGACACAAGCTCGCGGAAATGCTGTCGCGTGGAGAGATCCACGACGATGTGCTCGCCTCACATGTGGTGACTATTCCCGAGGTTCGACTCTCGCCGGATCTGAAGCTTGCGACCGCCTATGTTATCCCGCTGGGCGGGACCGATACCGAGGCCGTGATCGAGGCGCTGAATCGCCACCGGCGCTACATACGCGCCGAGATCGCGCACGCGGTGAACCTGAAATTTGCGCCCGACATCCGGTTCCGTAGCGACGAGACCTTTGCGGAGGCCGGCCGGATCGACGCACTGCTGGCCAGCCCCAAGGTGCGCCAAGATCTGGACAACGATTGAGCCATGGATCGCGAGTTGACGTATCAGATGCCGTTCGAGCGGCTTATGAAACTCAGCCGCTCTGCCGGGCGCAAGGCGTACGCAATGTCGTGGCTGGCGACTTGGCTGTTGATCGGACTGTTCTTGGCAGCGATCGTTCTGCTCATTGTCTTCGATGGGCCGATCCAGAGCTGGCAAGCGTCCGTCGGGCTTCCTTGGTTCTCGGCGTTTCTGGTGATCTTCATCGTCTACGTCGCCTCGTTCTGGGCCTTGCGGCGGTTCTCACTCCGCCAAATGAAAGGCCGCGCCAATTATCAGTCGATCGTTCACATGCGTAAGGACGGAGGCGGCCTTCGTTTCGCAACCGACCAGGTCGAATACTATTTGAAGTGGCCGGGCATCAGCCAGATGCTGATGGAGCGCGACGGCATCGCCGTCTCGCACGGCTCACTTTTCTTCCTCATTCCCGACCGCGCGTTCGCGGACCTCGGGGAGAGAAATGCATTCATCGGCGAAGTGTTCGGACGGCTGGGTGCTGAGGCCCGTGAACGAAGCGAAAAGCACGTGCGCCCTGTGTTGAGCGCCGCCGGCGCGGCAAGTACCTGATCATGACACGTCACAAGAAAGGCAGACCTGTCCACGGCTGGGTCATCCTCGACAAGCCAACGGGGATGACATCGACGCAGGCTGTTGGTGCGATTAAGCGCATCTTCGAGGCGGAGAAGGCCGGCCACGCCGGTACGCTCGATCCCCTCGCGACTGGCATCCTGCCCATCGCGCTCGGCGAGGCGACAAAGACAGTGCCGTTTACGGTCGACGGCGAGAAGGCCTACCGTTTCACGGTGCGCTTCGGGGCCGAGACCGACACCGACGACTCCGAAGGTCAGGTCGTGCGAACCTCAAGCGAGCTGCCCACGCGCGGCGCCATAGAGGCGCTGCTGCCGCGCTTCACGGGCGAAATCCTTCAGGTTCCCCCGCAGTTCTCAGCCATCAAGGTCGAGGGCGCCCGCGCCTACGACCTTGCGCGCAGTGGCGAGGAGGTCGCGCTCGAGCCGCGTGAGGTGCTAATCGATGACCTTGCACTCGTCGATATGCCGGACGCTGCGACGGCAGTACTCGAGGCGCGCTGCGGCAAGGGCACATACGTACGGGCGCTCGCGCGTGACATGGGCCGTGCGCTCGGCTGTTTCGGGCACGTCATAGCTCTGCGGCGCACGCGGGTCGGCTCTTTCGACGAGCGCACTTCGGTGACCCTGGAACAGCTTCGGGAGGCCGCGCACACCGGTAGCGAGGAGCTTATGGCTTTCCTCATGCCGGTCGAAGCGGCGCTCAACGACCTGCCGGGCCTGAGCGTCGGTCCGAACGATGCCGCGAGCCTCGCCCGCGGTCAGGCCGTGCTGGTGCGGGGACGAGACGCCCCGGTTATGGCAGGAGCGGCCTGGGCGCACTTTAAGGGCCGCATTCTGGCCCTGGGAGAGCTTGAGAAGGGCGCCTTCCGTCCGACTAGAGTATTCAACTTTGGCTGAACGGGACAAAATGAGAACATTGGCCCAAGGCAATGGAGCCGCCCGGGTGCTCGTGCAATCCGACGACTTTCCCCCTCGCGGGTCAGGCGGCCTCGTGTATAAGACCCGCATCGAATTTGGCGACCCTGCTGGACGACATCCCGGCCGTGGCCGTCCCCGGAGCTGAAGAGCTCCAAAATCCACCCCCAATAGAAAGGATGCCCGATGTCGATTACGCCGGAGCGCAAGAGCGCGCTCATCAGGGAGAATGCTACCAAAGCCAACGATACCGGCTCGCCCGAGGTTCAGATTGCAATCCTGACCGAGCGGATCAACGACCTCACCGAGCACTTCAAGACGCACAAGAAAGACAACCACTCCCGTCGCGGGCTCCTCAAGATGGTGAGCCAGCGCCGTCAGCTCCTCGACTACGTGAAGCGTAAGAACGAGCAGCGTTACCAGACCATCATCGACAAGCTCGGCATCCGCCGTTGAAGACGCGCGCAGAGGGGCGGCTCCGCGATTTTTGAGCTGCTCTCAGCCAGCGCCTTCTAGGCCAACTGCATTCTGCCTCGGTCGTGACCGGCCGAGGCCGCGCATCCGGCAATCCGGCCGCTGCGCTTTGCTACGAGCAAGAGAAAGAAAGATCAGACATGTTTGACATCCATCGCGTGGAAATTGAATGGGGCGGGCGCAAGCTCACGCTCGAGACGGGGCGTTTGGCGCGTCAGGCCGACGCTGCTGTTTACGCTCAGTACGGCGAGACGAGCGTGCTGGCCACTGTCGTCGCCGCCAAGGCTCCCAAGCCTGGTGTCGACTTCTTCCCGCTGACCGTCAACTACCAGGAGAAGACCTACGCCGCGGGCAAGATCCCGGGCGGCTTCTTCAAGCGCGAGGGTCGCCCCTCGGAAAAGGAAACGCTGACCTCCCGCCTTATCGACCGGCCGATCCGCCCGCTGTTCGTCGAGGGCTTCAAGAACGAGACTCAGGTCGTTGTCACCGTGCTCTCACATGACATGGAGAACGATCCCGACATCGTCAGCATGGTCGCGGCCTCCGCCGCGCTCACACTCTCTGGCGTACCGTTCCTCGGGCCCATCGGCGCCGCCCGTGTCGGCCTCATCGCTGGTGAGCTTGTTCTCAACCCTATGCTCGACGAGATGGCGGAATCCTCGCTCGATCTTGTCGTCGCCGGCACGCAAGACGCGGTGATGATGGTCGAATCCGAAGCCAAGGAGCTGCCCGAGAAGCAGATGCTCGAGGCTGTGATGTTCGGCCATAAGGGCTTCCAGCCGGTCATCAAGGCGATCATCAAGCTCGCCGAGAAGGCCGCCAAAGAGCCGTGGGACATTGAGCTGCCTGATGCGCAGAAGTACTCCGCCCAGGTGAAGAAGATCGCGGAAAAAGACCTGCGCGCCGCCTTCTCCACCAAGGAGAAGCAGAAGCGCTACGACCTCGTGAAAGAGGCCGAGGCCAAGGTCAAAGCTGGCGTCGAGGTTCCCGATGATCCGACCGAGAAGGTGCTGCTCGCCGATGCCGTCAAGGCGTTGAAGAGCGACATCGTACGCGGTGACATCGTGAAGACCGGCCGCCGCATCGATGGCCGCGACTTGAAGACTGTGCGCCCGATCGTGTCGGAGGTGCATGTCCTGCCGCGTACGCACGGCTCATCGCTGTTCACCCGCGGAGAGACGCAGGCGATCGTCGTCGCCACTCTCGGAACGGGTGAGGACGAGCAGTTCATCGATGCGCTCGAAGGCACGCGCAAAGAGCGCTTTATGCTGCATTACAACTTCCCGCCTTTCTCGGTGGGAGAGACCGGCCGCATGGGCTCTCCAGGACGCCGCGAGATCGGCCACGGCAAACTCGCCTGGCGCGCCATTCACCCCGTCATGCCGGGACCGGAGGAGTTTCCCTACACGATCCGCATCGTCTCGGAGATCACCGAGTCGAACGGCTCTTCCTCTATGGCGACCGTGTGTGGCACCTCGCTCGCGCTGATGGACGCCGGCGTGCCGATCAAGTCACCGGTTGCCGGCATCGCCATGGGCCTCATCAAAGAGGGCAATGATTTCGCCGTGCTCTCCGACATCCTCGGCGACGAGGACCATCTGGGCGACATGGACTTCAAGGTGGCTGGCACCGAGAAGGGCGTGACGTCCTTGCAGATGGACATCAAGATCACTGGCATTACCGAGGAGATCATGCGCGTCGCCCTCGATCAGGCGAAGGAAGGGCGCATGCACATCCTGGGTGAGATGGGCAAGGCGCTCGGCTCAGCTCGGAGCGAACTCGGCGAGCACGCCCCGCGCATCGAGACGATCAAGATTCCAACCGACAAGATCCGCGAAGTGATCGGCTCGGGCGGCTCGGTCATTCGCGAGATCGTCGCCGAGTCCGGTGCCAAGATCGACATCGATGACGATGGTACCGTGAAGGTCGCGGCCGCCAAACGCGAGTCGATCGAAGCGGCTTTGAAGCGCATAAAGGAAATCGCCTCAGAGCCAGAGGTCGGTACCATCTACAAAGGCAAGGTCGTGAAGATCATGGACTTTGGCGCGTTCGTGAACTTCTTCGGTGCCAAAGATGGTCTCGTGCACATCTCGCAACTCGCGCCGGGACGCCCGGCGACTGTCGGCGAGGTCGTAAAGGAGGGCCAGGAGGTCTACGTCAAGCTTCTGGGCTTCGACGAGCGGGGCAAAACGCGGCTATCGATGAAGATCGTGGATCAGGCGACTGGGAAGGAAATCCCGCGCGCCGAGGGCGAGGCCGAGCCGGAAGGCGAGTTCCGCGCCGAACGTCCGCCGCGCCGCGAGCGTGAGGGCGGCGGTGGCCGTGATCGCCGGGGCCCGCGCCGGGACCGTGAGGCAGGCTAAGGCTGGGCTAATCATGCGAAACGAGAAAACCGCCGGGCGACCGGCGGTTTTTTGTTGCTGGTAGGCACTCGACACGGCTCGTCCCTTGCGCTCGGCGCGTCTAGTTGCCACCGTGTATGAAGTAGCGAGCCGAGGAGGAACGATGAGCCGTCTCTATGGACCCCAGCACAGGCAACTGCAGGATCAGTTCGACAGCCGTCGCATGGCCGATCGCATCGAGCTCATTGGCGTCAAACCGGAAATCGACGACCCCACGCGGGCTTTCATAGAAAGCCGCGACTTCTTCTTTCTCTCGACTATCGATCACAAGGGTCGCCCAACGGTCTCCTACAAAGGCGGCGACCCCGGATTCGTGAAAGTCCTGGATGCCAATACGGTCGCCTTTCCAAGCTACGACGGAAACGGCATGTATCTTTCGATGGGTAATATCACCATAAATCCACAGATCGGCTGCCTCTTCATCGATTTCGAGCGCCCTTTCCGCATGCGGTTGCAGGGCCGCGCTGAGATGTTGAGGACTGGGCCGCTATTTGATTTGTGGAAGGAGGCCGAGCTCGTCGTCAAAGTTGCGGTCAGTGAGACCTGGATGAACTGTCCGCGTTACGTGCATCGCTACGAAAAGAAGGCGGGGTCGCGCTACGTGCCGCGCGAGAAAGCCGAGACGCCGCTGTGTGAGTGGAAGCGCATCGACGCCGTGCAGGACACATTGCGGCCGCACGAGACCGCGGCAGTAGAGCGTGCGGGGCAGATCACTGCCGACGAATGGATCGGGCGCGTGCTCAGCGGCGACGAAGAGGCGTAAGCACGCTAATCACGCGGAGGTGCACAACAAAAAAAGCGGCAATTTGAGTGGCTTGGTGCCCGTGATAGGCGAGCGACGCTTACGTCGTGGGCGGCCGCTGCCATCCCGCGCACCGATATGCTAGGGAGTCGCGCAATTCTTCGTCTCCTCACAACGGATTGGGCTCGCCGATGCTAGAAAGACTTCGCACTCGATCCTTCCTCTTTCTTCTGCCGTTCGTGGCGCTTCTGAGCCTACTCGGCTCTGCAAACGCTGCGGATGATGTCAGCGCTCTCGTCGGCAAGTGGCGTGTGCCGCCTTTCCAGCAGCAAAAGATGCGCATGAGCGACCAGTGTCAGGTCAATGCCAAAGGTGAAAGCCAGCAGATCGAGGAGAGCGAGGTTGAGGTCTTCAACTGCGACGACCCCAATCATGCTGCGGACAAACAGCGCATCCTCGACTTCATACATGCGGTCAATCCGATCTATCGAGCCGAGGGCCACCGCCAATATTCGGAAACGGTCACGGGCCTATGCGCAGCGGTGCGCGCGTCGCAATCGTCCACAAAGCAGGACGTCTGCAATCCAAGCCAAAAGCTGCGCTCAGCGCCAATCGTTGGACTCCCGGTCATGTGGAACATCCGCAAGACCGGCAACGCTGAATGGCCCTATGCGGGCGACAGCTACTCGCCCTCCTCGGGCTTTGGCGCCATCTCATGCTTCAAGAAGCCGGACGGCAGCAAGGTGCTCACCAAAGGCTGCCGCCGGTGGACGGTCGAGATTCCGTTCATTGGATCGGAACCCTGCGACTGCGGATGCAGCATGATCGTTTGCGACAATTACTTGTGGGAGAAGAAGTGACGGCTCGACGTCTCTTCTAGCCGCGATCTGTCGCTGCAATCGCGGGAGAGCACCGCCGACGGCGCTCTCCCGCTGTATTTCAGCACCTACTTCCAGCCGGCTTCCTTGTCGCAAGCCTTTGTTTCATCGGGATGGGTCTTCTCCCACTCGGTGACCGACTTCGTCTCGTTGTCCCCCATGGCGTTGTTCATGCAGACGCAGTACTTGCGCACAACGTCTTCCGTCGCGCCTTCGCGCTTGTTGTCGGCAATACACTGGTTGACCCATTTGACGTCGTCTTCGGTCGTATCCGCGAAGGCAGGGGCAGCAAGCAGCGGCAGGGCGAGAAGGAGGGAAACGGCAAGTCTCTGCGGCATTGAATGTCTCCGGTTCCGCGCCTCCCGATGCGGGGGCGCCGAGGCAAACCACTCTGTTTGCGATTCGGGGCGCCGGCAAGCTGTGCAACACCTGAGCGGTAAAGAGCGCTAGCGGCTGGCAGACATTTCCTTCTCGATTTCGGCCATCATCGGATGCGCTATCCCTCGTTTGCGGAATTCCACGAAGTCTTCCGCAACAACGGTCTCCCAAGTCTTGCTGCTGTCGGTATAGACAGGTTTGCCCTTGTATTGGCGGTAGATCGCACGTGCTTCCATCTCGCGGTGCAAGAACATGAGGGCGTGCGCGCGGTTTGTCTCGATCGCCACGTTGGAGGGATCGAGCTTGTGCGCGCGTTCTGCGACGACCAATGCCTTGGCGTTATTGCGCGCGAGCAGCGCGTCCCAGGACAAACCAAGCATCGAGTCGGCGGTATCTCTGCCAGGTGCGCCTGTCCGCGTCGTTTCGCGCGCCTCTATATCGGCGACGAACGCCTCGCGCAATTTTACTGCCTCGAGGTAGTCCCCTTTCTCCTCGGCTGCGAGATACGCAAGACGCTTTAGGCGCAGCTTGGAGGCATCATTTCCGATCGCCGCAGCCTTTTCCGACAGATCACGGCACTTGAGCATGTCCTTTGGCGTACCCTTGCCATTGCAATAGATGACAGCAAGGTTGGACATGGCCACAGCGCTGCCGCTGTCGGCGGCCTTTTCATACCACTGGCGCGCGGTAGCATAATCCGGGGCCTCGCCAGTGTCGTCGTCGTAAGTCGTGCCGAGATCGTTCATCGCCGCGACGTTTCCCTCGTCCGCCGCCTGACCGAGAATCCCGCGCGCGACCTTCAAATTTTTCCCCACGCCTTTGCCGTTCAAGAAAATATTTCCGACAGTGGTTTTCACGTCAGAATTGCCTGCAAGGGCGGCGCTGAGATACCACCTCGCGGCGCGATCTCGATCTCGCGGCATATGGCGTCCGGCGAGATGGATATCGCCAAGGTAGATCATCGCTCTCGGATTTCCGAGCTTTGCGGCCTTGCGATACCATCCCACAGCCGTGGCGAAGCTCTTCTCAATTCCAAGGCCACCTTCGTACATTGCGCCAAGATTTCCCATCGAGGTCGAGTTGCCTTGGTCAGCACCTTTTTGGAATAGTGTGAGCACCTTGGGGTAGTCCTCGTCGTCCAACTTTTTCTTGCGCGATAGCTGGACAATGAGGGACGTTGAGACATCAAGCATGTCGGCCGCGAGGTTTGTCTGCTTCTCGGCTTGGGCCTTCTCCTGTCTGGCAATGGCAGTCTGCCGCTCCGCACGCCGCTTCTGCGTCTCCGCCTGAGTTGTCTTCTCCTGGGCGACCCTGCGCTCCGCAACCGCCCGAAGCCATCCCCAGCCGGCGACAAGCGCAAAGAGAGTGATGGCGATCAACGAAGCATTGCGCAGCTTGATGCGCCGAGACTGTGCCAACGCCTCGCGAGAGAGCGCAGCCTCAGCGGCGGCAAGCGCCTTGGCGCGCTCCTCCTGCGCACGCGCCATAAGATCAAGCTGCCGGCGTTCGGCGCCCGATCTCGCAGTCTCCTGCTCCTCGCTGGCCTTTATGAAGTCTAGATGCAGATTGGTCGGAGACGGAGCATCCTTCGGCCGTCGCGCCGCCCAATCTTTGGCGTCTGCAATGTCGGAGCCAGACAACAGGCGGTTATTCGGGCGTCCTCCTAGGTCCCATTCGGTGGCGCGCGCGAGCAAGCGTGTGTGCTCGCGGACCCACGCGAGGTCGGTTTGGAGCGCGGCCGTGAGCTGAGCAAGGCCAGCGCCGAAACCGGAGCCCGGGACGGTCGGCTCGTCATAAAAGAAGATGTAGTTCCGTTCCCGGAGCACTGGCGGCGGCGACGCGCCTCCCAGGTCTTCAACCAGAACTGGCAGGATGCGCTTATTGAGGCGCGCAGCCTCGTCGACCTCCCAGCGGCAGATCTCCGAGTTGGCCGACGACGGCGATAGCACGAAGACAACCGTATCGGCGTCTCTTATGAGGTTACCGAGGCGCTTCTTCCAATCTTCACCGCCAGAGATGCCGTGACGATCGAGCAATGGCTCGAAGCCACACAATTTCAACCCGATGTCTAACTGATCGGCAAACTTGAGGTCGTCGCGCGAATACGAGATGAAAACCTTGAGCTTCGCTGGGCGGGTAGGTTCGGCCGCAATGGCGGGTGAAGGGTCCATGATCGCGCCCCCAATCGACCACCAGCCTGAACCGGCTCCGGTGGTCGCGAACAGGGCGGATTAGGACACGGGCTTGTGAATTGGACAAGACGGCGGAACCCCTCTCGCGGCACTTGCCAGTGCGAAACGTGCGGCTTACCCTCAACTTTCAGGCATTTTCCACGGTGAGCGTCATGGGCGACACCACGACTCGAGATATTTGCAAGGCCGAGGTTGACCGGTTTCTCTTCGGCAAACACATCACGGCCTGCGCCGTTTGCGGCCGCTTCCGTTCCGCCTCCGACCTCGACGTGCACGCTTTGACCTGCCAGCGCGCGTCCTGCAGCGATCCCACCAATAGCGCACCTGTCGACGTGTTGATGATCGTCTGCACCAATTGCGGGGCCATACAATTCCACGACCGCTCCGTCATTGCGCAATGGCTCGAGTGCCAGAAGCGGGTCAAGGTGCGTTAGCCGGGACAATGAGCGATTTTTCAGCCAACGGGCAATGCTTGTGCGGAGCCGTGCGCGTCCTCGCCAAGGCGAGACTGTCGCGATTGTCAGCGGGTGTCTGGCGCAGGGCACACATCGAACGCGCTGTTCGACGCGGCGCATGTCGAGGTCACCGGGGAGACGTCGAGCTTTGCGGTCAAGGCCGACAGCGGTAATACACTCACTCGGCATTTTTGCCCGGTCTGCGGATCGCGGGTCTTTGCGACGAATTCCGGGCGCCCTGGCATGATCGTCCTCGCCGCGGGAACCTTCGACGACAGCAGTTGGTTCAAGCCGCAAGCCGTCCTCTACACGCGCAGCCGTCACGAGTGGGACACCGCCGACGATACCGTTCCTGCGTTTGCGGCCATGTCACCCCCACCGCCATCTCAGCGGTAACCAAGCGTAATTCTGCTGGAAAATCTCAATTGGAAAGGTTGTGGAGCATGATCACGCTCTATGCGCATCCCTTTTCGTCCTATTGCCAGAAGGTGCTTACGGCGCTCTACGAGAACGAAACGCCGTTTACGTTGGTCATGCTCGATAATGAAAAGGCGTGGGCTTCGCTTGAGCAGCTGTGGCCGTTGAAACGTATGCCGGTGTTGGTGGATGGGTCGCGCAAGGTGATCGAGGCGACGATCATCATCGAATATCTAACGGTTACGTATCCGGGAAGCGTCGACCTCGTCGCCCGCGATCCCCTTGAAGCGCTGGAAGCACGGACCATGGATCGCTTCTTCGACAACTACGTGATGACGCCGATGCAGAAGATCGTCGGTGACAGCCTGCGCCCGGGCGACAAGCGCGACCCGCGCGGCGTCGAGGACGCTCGATCGCTGCTCGATCGTGCGTATGGATGGCTGGATGGCGTTATGGCGCGTCGGGAATGGGGTGGCGGAAGTGCCTTCAGTCTCGCAGACTGCGCCGCGGCGCCCTCATTGTTCTATGCCGATTGGGCGCACCCAATTGGGAAGGAGTTCGCCAGTGTGCACGCCTATCGCCGGCGGCTTCTTGCTCGGCCTTCGTTTGCGCGAGCCGTCGACGAAGCGCGGCCGTTCCGGCCGCTCTTTCCGCTAGGAGCGCCGGACCGCGACTAAAAGTGTCGCGATTTCGGTCACGCCCCGTTCATCACCTTCGACAGGCTAAACGCAAAATGCACAACAGGGAACTATGGTGCTGTTCCGCGCATTTCAGCCATAGCTTCACGGAGACGGGATCATGTTGCTGCCCAACGTGGCGGACCTGCCGGAGTATGCAGGTGTGCTTGATGCTCTCTTGGCTCAGGCGCAGCTTGAGAAGAAGCCCTTTGACCGCGACCTGCTGGCACGCAGGATGGGTATTGTCGCGGCGGCAGGCGTAACCGACCCGGACGATTTCAAGCGGTACGTGCTCTCCGAGGACGGCGCCTAAATCCTACGAGCGAATTCTGCGCCCAAAAGAAAGGCCGGCCTCAGGGGGCCGGCCGAGGTGGGGAGGTCGGTTTAACCGCTACGAGCGCCCTGCCGACACCAACACTGGGTCAGCGCGGTAGCTGTTCGGGAACAGCTTTTTCAAGCTCTCGATCTTCGGAAGATCGTTGAACACGATGTACGGGTACGTGGGGTTTAGAGTCAGGAAGTCCTGATGATAGTCCTCGGCGGCGACGAACCCCTGATCGGGCTCAATCTTGGTCGCGATTGGTGCCGGGAAGACGTGCGCCGCGTTCAGCTGGGCGATGTAAGCCTTGGCGATCTTCTCTTGCTCTGGGTTCATAGCAAAGATCGCCGAGCGGTATTGGGTGCCGACGTCCGGACCTTGCCGATTGAGCTCGGTCGGGTCATGCGCGACCGAGAAATAGATTTGTAGAAGCTGCCCGTAGCTTACCTGCTTCGGATCAAAGGTTACGCGGACGGATTCGGCGTGGCCTGTGGTGCCGGTGCCGACGACGCGATAGTGCGCCGTCTCCTTGGAGCCGCCGTCGTAGCCGGAGACGGCGCTGCTAACGCCCTTTACGTGCTGAAAGACACCCTGTACGCCCCAGAAGCACCCGCCGGCAAAGACCGCCACTTCGGAGCCCGCAGCCGCCGTTGCATCGAGCGTAGGCGCTGGAATGACCCGCGCCTCCTCGGCCACCGATCGGGGGATCGCGAGATGCGAACCGGCCAGCAGCACCATGGTCAAGAGTGCGCCAGCGCCGGCAACGCGAAAGCGGCTGCTAGATAGGGATCGATCTTGGGGCATCGGCTACTCCGTGTCTCAACCGAGGCAGCCTGCGTTCGGGCTCGCGAGGCTCCATTCGTCGGAAGATACGGACGGCAACGCTCCGCTGTTACACCTCATCCATATTGCCCTTGGTAACTAGTCGGCGAGGCTCAGCGCTATAAGCGCGACCACGACCAGACCGAATCCAACTACGAGCAACAGCATGAGATTGAGGGCAGCTGGCTGGCGTAGAAGGCCAGCGATGTAGGCGTCGTCCTCGTCAGACATTTCCAAATGGTAAGCTGCAATGACGGCACCCTTGCGGCCTTCAACGGGCGCGCCTCCCCGCCTTAATATCGAGCGTGCCAAGCCGTCTGCGTAGAGCAGCGCCCGCGAATGCCACGAAGGCACGCACTTTAGCTTGGGCCAATTTGTCCTCCCGGTGGAGGATGCTGACCGGAAGCTCGGCCTGATCGCTTCCTCTCAAGATTTCCTTGAGCGAGCCGTCGCTGAGCGCCGCTAAAGCTTGATAGGACAGAACGCGCGTGATTCCTAAGCCCGCTTTGGCGGCGTCAAGCGCCGACTCTGCCGTATTGAGGATCAGCCGCGAGTGCACCCGAACAGGTTCTTTCCGCTTGCCGTCGGAAAAGTTCCACCGATCGCGCGCGTCGCGCGCCATGAACGTGATGCAATCATGCTCAGCGAGATCCTCACGGCGTTTTGGTTCTCCGTGCGTTTTTAGATAACCGGGACTCGCGCAAACGATCTGGCGGACGCTACCGACGCGTGTAGCGATAAGCGAGGAGTCGGCCAACACGCCGATGCGCACCGCGACATCGAGGCCTTCCTCGATGAGATCCACCGGGCGATCAAGCAGTGCCATGCGGGCGTTAACGCGGGGGTTGAGCCGCAAGAAATCACACAGCACGGGCAGCACGTGTAGGCGCCCGAAGACGACGGGCGCGGTGATTGCCAGATCACCTTGCGGTTCGTTTTGCTGGCCTGAGAGGTGCGCTTCGGCCTCGTCAAGCTCGTCGAGTACGCGGTGGCAAGCTTCGAGATAACGGCGGCCTTGCTCCGTGAGGGCGAGATGTCGCGTGGAGCGGGTGACAAGGCGAGCCCCCAGCGTCTGCTCCAGCGCGGCAAGCTTGCGGCTCACAGTCGTTAGCGGCATGCCGAGTTTGCGGCCGGCGGCGGAAAGGCTGCCCGTGTCGGCAACCACCGTAAAGAGGCGCATGGCTCCCAGGCGGTCCATTCTACTATCCCGTTAAATGGAAGGATAATTGCCAAACATAGCGTCTACTGCAATTTTCTGGAAAGCCGTATCTTGGTGGTGTTGCGGACCTTCTTACCGGGAACAGCATGCCTTCGGCTTCTGACATCGCGTTCACGCCTTCGGTGAAGGCAGTACAGGCGCGGCGAGGCTCGCGCCAAGGCTACGCGAACATGGAGGCAAAGGGTGGCTGGGCAACGACCGTATCGCCAGAACTGGCAACCTTCATCGCCGACGTCCGCTCATTCTATTTCGCCACAGCAAATAAGGATGGGCAGCCCTATATCCAGCATCGCGGCGGGCCGAAGGGTTTTCTGCGCGTCCTCGATACACAGATGCTCGCGTTTGCGGACTTCAGCGGCAATCGTCAGTACATCACGACGGGGAATCTCGCGGAGAATCCGCGCGCGTTTATCTTTCTGATCGACTATGCCAATCGGCGGCGCGTGAAGTTGTGGGGAACGGCGCGGGTCGTCGAGGACGACCCCGAGCTTCTCCGGCGCCTAACGATCGAGGGTTATCGCGGCAGGCCGGAGCAGGTCATCGTGTTCACGCTCGAGGCCTGGGACGTCAATTGCCCGCAACATATTCCGCAGATGTTCTTCGCTGAGGATATCGTAAAGGCGGTTGACGAGCTGAAAGAGCGTATCACCCAGCTTGAGGTGGAAAATGCGGAGCTGCGGGCCGCACAGGATCGAGAGAAGCAGGAAGGAAAATGATGGCCGCGCACCGCAGTTATCCGAAGACGCCCGGATTTCGCCTCGGCATCTACGTGTTCAAGGATGCCGAGATCGTCGACTTCGCGGCTCCGCACGGCGTGTTCTCGGTGGCGCGGCGCTTCGACCCTGAGTTGGACGCCTTTCTCATCGCGGATGCTATGCGTCCGGTTCAAGCGCAGGGCGGCTTCACGGTGCTGCCGAACTATTCCTTCGCCGACCGGCCGGCGGTGAATGCATTCCTCATCCCCGGGGGTTTCGGCACGCGGCAGGAAACGCACAATTCGCGCCTGCACGAGTACATCCGCTCGCTTCCAGAGACGACGCTGCTGACGAGCGTCTGCACTGGCTCGTGGATCTACGGCGCTATGGGCCTACTCGACGGCAAAGCCGCAACCAACCGCAAGGAGCCGGACCGGCTCGAGGCTTCGAATTTCGGCAAGGTGCCGATTGACCGCCTCGCCGATATCGCACCTAAGGCCAAGATCAGTCGCGCACGCGTCGTCGACGCGGGCCGCATCGTAAGCGCGGGTGGCATCGCATCGGGCATGGAGATGGGGTTCCATCTCTTGCGCCGAGCAGGCTACGCCGAGACGTTCATTTCTGAGGTCGCGCGCGTCATGGAGTACGCAAAAGCCTACGAGGGCTACCGCGATGACGTCTTGTACGCCGGCGATTGAGTGGATCGTAGGACAAGCCCCGGTACCGTTTCGAGCTCAGAAAAAAACCGACGCATCCGCACGTCCTGGTAGCTTGCAAACCCCGCGTAGAGCATGCCGGCCGAGTTTTCCGGCGTGTAGCCAATGAACGCGGCGCTCAGACGTGAAGTCAATCCGGCATCAAGATTTGTCAGCGCAATAACCGCCGGGGTCGGCAAACCGTCAAGGCGGGTAACGATCCGCGTTTCAGTGACATTGAGCGGCTGCGCCAGCCACACATCCTCATAGACCATGGTGGCATCGACCTTTCCGTCGATGACCGCATCGATCTGCCCCTGCCATGGCGCGACGGCAAAGGCGTCAAAGAAGTCGTTGAGTACGATCCCGTCGCGTGCGAGCAGGATGGAGGGCGCGAAGTAGCTCGTCGTGCAGTAGGTGTTGATGTACCCAAGCCGCGCGCCCTTGAGATCACGCAACGATTTCGCCGCGTTCGTGCGCTTCACTACAAGCACGCTGTTCTGCGAGGGCAATTTCGTGCGTGGTGACAATGCGCTGGCAATGCCATGCCAGGCACGATCATCGCGCAAAAAGAAAACGTTGGCGGACGGCAAATAGGCGAAACCGGCCTGGTGTTTGAGCAACGCGTCCGTGAGCGCATCGAGATCGGTTGTGCTTGATAGCTTGCAATGCTCCGCTTGGAAGAATCGGGCCCAATATGGAGCATCGAGCGGGAGCTCCAGGTTGGCGTCCAAGATGCCCGTAGCGCATTTGGTGGGAGGTGGTTGGGTCATGGACTAAGTCCTAACCCAACTGCCACTAAAGCTTCGAAAGGCGGATGCCTCGCAATTTAGGTGAATTGAGGCATCCGCCTTTTGTGTGCACGTCAATTAGGCTGCGAGGTCGAATAGAAGAACCTCTGCGTCGTTACTCGTTGGGCCGCTCGGCGCGAGCTTGAGCGCTCCAGGCTCTTCAACCGCAACGCCGTCGCCTTCACCCAGGTCTAGACCGTTGAGGGAGACTGCGCCGCGGGCGATCTGAACCCAGGCCTTGCGGCCACGCTTCAACTCGTGCGTAACCGTATCGCCGCCGGCGAGCACCGTCGCGTAGAGATCCACATCTTGGTGGATTGTGACCGAGCCGTCGCGGCCATCGCGCGACCCGACCAGCCGCAGTTTTCCGCGTTTATCGGCTGCTCCAAAACTCTTCTGCTCGTAGCCCGGCTTTAGCCCCTTCTTTTCGGGAATGATCCAGATCTGCAGGAAGTGCACCGGGTCAGTCTCCGACGCATTGAACTCGCTGTGGCGAATGCCCGCGCCTGCCGACATGCGCTGAACATCGCCAGGCCGGATGACCGAACCCGTGCCAATACTGTCCTTGTGCTCCAACGCGCCGTCCAGGACATAGGACACGATTTCCATGTCAGCGTGCGGGTGAGGCGGGAAGCCTTCCCCTCCGGCGACGCGGTCGTCGTTGATGACCCGCAAGGAGCCGAAGCCCATGTGTTTGGGATCAAAGTAGGAGCCGAAAGAGAAGGTGTGTCGACTATCGAGCCAGCCGAAGTTTGCGCGGCCCCGCTCCTCGGCTTTGCGAAGTGTGAGCATGGTCATCTCCATTTCTCGAACTCTGATGGCACCAATCCGGCCGCCACAAACGTGGAGCGTTGAATATCAGGATGCAATCCAGTTGAACACGTGCAGACTGGTGCTACAGAGGATACAATGGATAAGCTCGATGCCATGAGCGCGTTCGCCAAGGTAGTGGCGGCTGGCAGCTATGCCGAGGCGGCGCGGCGCCTTGGACTGACGCGTTCCGCCGTGAGCAAGGCGGTTATGGAGCTCGAGCGGTTGCTGGGCGCCCGCTTGCTTGACCGCACCACTCGGCGCGTCGCACCGACGGAAGTCGGCCTAGCCTACTACGAACGGTGCGTATCTATCCTCGCCGACATCGAGGAGACCGAGCTCCAAGTCTCGCGCCTTCACGACGAGCCGAAGGGCGTTCTGAAAATCAATGCGCCGATGTCGTTCGGCACGCTCTATCTCGGCGCGGCGGTAGCTGAGTTCATGGCGCGATATACGGGCCTCAGGATCGAGCTCCTGCTCAATGACCGCTACATCGATCCACTCGAGGAAGGGGTAGACGTCACGGTGCGCATCGGAGAATTGCCGGATTCAAGTCTCATCGCACGTCGGCTCGCGCCTGCGCGTCGCGTGCTGGCCGCGTCACCGGAGTACCTTACACAAAATGGCGTGCCGAGGTCTCCGGAGGATCTAGCAGCGCACCGCTGTCTCACCTACGGTCAAATGGCTGCGGTCCACCGTTGGACACTGCAGCACGGCGATAAGACGTTTTCCGTACCAATCACTTCGAACCTTTGTTCCAACAATGGAGACGTGTTGCGCGCGGCAGCACTTAAGGGCAACGGCATTACCAACCTGCCCACTTTCATTGTCGGCCCCGATATCAAGTCGAAACGGCTCAAACTGGTGTTGCCTGACACGCCGCCAACCGAGCTCGGCATCTACGCACTTTATGCGCCCAACCGCTATCTCGCGGCGAAAACGCGCGTGTTCATCGATTTCTTGGTCGAGCGCTTCGGTGAAGTGCCGGCGTGGGATGCATTTGCGCGCAAATGAATTGCGCTTGCGCCGTAAGAGAAATCCGGGGCTCCGAAGGGGTAGGCCTCCCAGGCCGGCGCTCATGAAGGATACCCGCTCAGAGCCATCCGTTCCTACGGAAACCTGCATAGAGCGCAACGACCGTTACGGCGATCAGGCCGACGACCGCAAAGTAGCCGTACTCCCATTTGAGTTCCGGCATGTTCTGGAAATTCATGCCGTAGATGCCTGCAACCGCCGTGGGCACGGCGAGGATGGCGGCCCACGCTGCGAGGCGCCGCGTAATGTCGTTTTGCTGCATCTGCCCGATCATCACGCTTGCTTCAAAGACGAACGCCAGAAGCTCGCGAAGGGAATCTATCTCGGCCGCCACCTGATGAATGTGGTCGGTTACATCGCGGAAGTAGAGCCGCATGTTCGCGGCTAGCGGCAGCACGTCGGTGTGCTCTAGACGGCGGCAGACCTCGGCCAGGGGGATTGCAGCGCTACGCAGGCGCAAGAGATCGCGGCGAAGAATGTGCAGCCGCTCTATGTCGGCCTGATCGAGCGGTGCGCTCAGGACGCGGTCCTCGAGCTCCTCCACCTCCTCGTGCACGGCGTGCACCACGGGTGCGTAGTTGTCGACGATGAAGTCGAGGATGGCATGCAAAATGTAATGCTCGCCGTTGGCCAGCACGGTAGGGCAGGATTCGCAACGGGCGCGGACGGCAGCGTAGGACGCAGACGCTCCGTGACGCACCGTCACGACATAGCCTCGCCCGACGAAGATATGCGTCTCGCCGAAGGCAATGCGGCCCTCGACGAGTTGAGCCGTGCGCGCGACAATGAAGATGCCGTTGCCGTACATCTCGATCTTAGGGTGATTGTGCGACTTGCCAGCGTCCTCGATCGCGAGGTCATGCAGGCCAAACTGCGCCTGAATGCGGCTCAAGAGTTCATAGGACGGCTCGTGTAGCCCGATCCAGACGACATGGCCGGACTTTGCCGCCCACTCGTGTGCTTCCTCGACCCGAATATCACAAATGCGTCGGCCTCCGCTGTATACGGTGGCCGCCATAAGTCCGGGTTCTGCCGCATAAGATGCGTCAGTCGGCGTGTGGGACTCGTGTTCCTGCTCCGTGTCGGAACCGGCATCCGCGAGCGTATCGGGCTCGAGAACCATGGGCGTGCCTGCGTGTATATTGGACCGGGCCCAAGTAGGGCCGAGGTGATGCTTATACGAAGCTCTTAACGTCAGTTTTACGACCGGTACACGCGACGAAGAATCCCGTCAGAGGATTCCCTTGGCATAGAGATCCGGCCGTCGATCGCGAAAGAAGCCCCAGTCGGCGCGATAGCTCTCGATCTCAGTCAAATCGAAGCTATGGGTCAGCACGCCCTCTTCCTCTGCGCCGAGGCGGGCGACAATTGCCCCTCGGTGATCGGCAATGAATGAGTGTCCGTAGAACCTCTGTCGTACGCCGTCGTTGTCCTCGATGCCCACCCGGTTGGCGGCCACAACTGGCACGGCATTCGCGACGGCATGGCCTTGCATCGCCCGCTGCCACTCCTTGTGAGTATCGAGGGCCACATCGTAGGGCTCTGACCCGATGGCGGTGGGGTAGAACAGCACTTCCGCGCCCGCCAGCACCATGGCGCGCGCGGCTTCCGGGTACCACTGGTCCCAGCAGATGCCGACCCCGATCGTGCCGGCCTTCGTCTTCCAAGACTTGAACCCGGTATCGCCGGGGCGAAAGTAGTACTTCTCCTGGTAGCCGGGTCCGTCAGGGATGTGGCTCTTGCGATAGACCCCGAGGATTTCGCCCGTCGCGTCTGCAACGGCCACGCTGTTGTAATAGCGAGGGCCGTCCTTTTCGAAGAATGAGACGGGAATGACAACGCCAAGCTCCTTGGCGAGCTTCCGCATAGCTAGCACGCAAGGATGCTCGGCGACACGAAAGGCCGTCTCGAACCATTTCGGGTCCTGCTTTGTGCAGAAGTAGATGCCTTGGAAGAGCTCAGAGGGCAGCACGACCTGCGCGCCGCCCCGCGCCGCCTCGCGCACGAAGGCTTCGGTCTTTGCAATGTTGGCTTTGAGGTCGTGGCCGTAGGAAGTCTGAATAGCCGCGACCGTAATTGTGCGATTGCTCATAGGCGCGACCTAGCACGTCTGGCGCATCAGATTCTAGAGCGGCTGCTGCTGGGTGATACAGTGAAACGAGCCACCGCCCGCCTCACCGCACCCGAGCAATCCGCGTGACGGCACGCCGATGACCTTTCTGTCGGAAAAGACGGCCGCCAGCGCAAGAAGAGCCGCTTCCTGGCTCGGCGTGCCATAGACCGGCACTACCGCGACGTCATTGGCGATGACGAAGTTCATATGGGAGGCGGGCGCCACCTCGCCAAAGGCGTTGCGGTAAAGCCCCGGCCCTGGAACGCGGGTGACCGCTAGCCCTCGCCCCGAGGCATCCGTCGCAGATGCAAGAGTTGCGGCGATGGCATCGAGGGTGGCGGCGTTAGGATCGTCGGGACCGGCCGGTGACTGACACACGACGCGGCCTGGCGCCACGAAGCGCGCGATGTTGTCGATATGGCCGTCGGTATGGTCGCCCCGTAGTCCCTCGTCGATCCAAATCACCTTGCGCGCACCGAATGCCTCGGCAAGCGCGGCCTCCGCCTGATCCTTCGACCAGCCGTTACGATTTGGATTGAGTAGCGTCTGCCGCGTGGTGAGCACCGTGCCGGCGCCGTCGTGGTCGATGGCGCCGCCTTCGAGGACATAGCCGAACCGGCGCGCAGGAATGTTGGCAAGCCGGGCGATTTCATCGCCGACCGTGGCGTCGTCGGGCAAATCGTACTTGCCGCCCCAGCTATTGGTCCGGAACCGCAGTGCGACCGGCCCGCCGGGCGTGCGCGCAAAGATAGGCCCGGTATCGCGCAGCCAAATGTCACCATAGCGTGCAGCGACCAGCTCCGCTGAGGAACCGAGCGCGGCGTGAGCCGACGCCTGGGCCTCGGCGCCGTTCACCAAAACGCGAACTTTGTTTCCCGCTGCGAGCGCGCGCACGAGCGCGGCCACGTCGCGGCGCGGCGTATCGAGGTCGCCGTTCCACTCGTCTGCATTCGCAGGCCACGCGGTCCAGATCGCTTTCTGTGGCGCCCACTCGGGGGGGACGAAGGTTGCGGTTGCCAGTTCTGTAGGCTGCATCAGTCGAGCTTAACTCCGCGCAGACGTATCGCGTTCGCGATGACACTGACTGAGGACAACGACATGGCAGCTGCTGCAATAATCGGCGACAGCAGGATGCCGAAGGTGGGGTAGAGCACGCCCGCCGCGACCGGCACGCCCGCCGCGTTATAGATGAAGGCGAAGAACAGGTTCTGGCGGATGTTGCGCATGACCGCCTCCGACAGGCGCCGCGCGCGCACGATGCCGTTGAGGTCGCCCTTCAAAAGCGTCACTCCGGCACTCTCTATGGCCACATCTGTGCCTGTGCCCATGGCAATTCCGACATCGGCTGCAGCGAGCGCTGGTGCGTCGTTGACACCGTCTCCAGCCATGGCAACGACGCGGCCTTCGCGCTTCAATTTCTCCACAACTGCACTTTTTTGATCCGGTAGCACCTCGGCTTCTACGTCGGAAATTCCAAGCCGACGGGCGATCGCCTGTGCTGTTGTGCGGTTGTCGCCCGTCAGCATGACGATGCGTATCCCGTCGGCCTTCAAAGCCGCTATGGCCGCCGGAGTAGAAGCCTTGACGGGATCTGCAATTGCGATGACACCGGCCGCTTTGCCGTCGACGCCGAGGAAGATCGTAGTCGCGCCCTCACGGCGGAAATCATCTGCGGCTTGCTCGAAGCTCGAGACCTCTACACCATGTTCACCCAAGAAACGTGCCGTGCCCACGACGACGCGCTTGCCATCGACTGTGCCGAGCACGCCCTTTCCGGTTGGCGCGTCGAAGTCGCGAGCTTCGGCAAGCGATAGCTTGCGATTGGCCGCGGCCGCGACGACGGCGGCCGCGAGTGGGTGCTCGCTCGCCTTCTCCAGGCTCGCTGCAATGCGCAAGACCTGTTCCTCATCAAAGGCCGCAGCAGGTAGGACGCCCGTGACGGTAGGCCTTCCTTCGGTCAACGTGCCGGTCTTGTCGACAACGAGCGTGTCGACCTTTTCCATGCGCTCGAGCGCTTCCGCATTCTTGATCAGGACGCCCGCTTCGGCTCCGCGCCCAACGCCGACCATAATCGACATGGGGGTCGCAAGCCCAAGCGCGCAGGGGCAAGCGATGATCAGGACGGCGACTGCAGCGACGACCGCATATGAAAGACGCGGCTCCGGTCCCCAGAGACCCCAGGCAGCGAACGCGAGGATCGCAATAGTTATCACGGCGGGGACAAACCAGCCGGAGACCGTATCGGCGAGGCGCTGTATCGGCGCCCTACTTCTTTGCGCCTCGGCAACGAGCGCGACGATGCGTGCGAGCATGGTGTCGCGGCCGACCCGCTCGGCCTCGATAATCAGACCGCCGCTTCCATTTAACGTGCCGCCGATAACGGAATCGCCCACCGCCTTGGTCACCGGCATGGATTCACCAGTCACCATCGATTCATCGACCGCACTGCGGCCTTCGACGACCTTCCCGTCCACGGGGATCTTCTCGCCCGGGCGGACACGAAGCCGGTTCCCGATGACAACCGCCTCGAGCGGCACCTCGCGCTCGCCGCCGTTGGCCTCGATGAGCCGCGCCGTCTTAGGAGCGAGATTGAGCAGCGCGCGAATGGCCCCGCTCGTCTTCTCGCGGGCGCGTAGCTCCAATACCTGGCCGACCAGGACCAACACGGTGATCACGGCCGCGGCCTCGAAGTACACCGGCACGGCGCCGTCGGCTCCCCGCATGGCCGGAGGAAATAGGCTCGGGAGCAGCGTTCCGACCACGCTGTAGCCCCAGGCAGCGCCGGTTCCGAGGGCGATCAGGGTGAACATGTTGAGGTTGCGCGTCAGAATCGAGCGCCATCCGCGCTCAAAGAACGGCGCACCCGCCCATAGCACCACTGGCGTCGCCAGCAGGAGCTGGATCCAGTTCGACAACTGCGGAGAGATGAAATGGTGGAGACCAGCAAGATGGCCGCCCATTTCCAGGATAACTACGGGTGCGGTCAGTGCCAAACCGATCCACAACCGGCGTTGCATATCGGCGAGCTCGGGATGATCGCCGTGGGCGGCGTTGACGTCGACCGGCTCCAGAGCCATGCCGCAGATCGGGCACGAACCGGGCCCCACTTGGCGGATCTGGGGATGCATCGGGCAGGTGTAGATCGCTCCGGGCTTGACGGGTTCGGCATGTGCCCCAGCGGGGGCCAGGTAGCGGGTCGGGTCCGCCTCGAATTTCGTGCGGCAGCCGGCGGCGCAGAAATAATAGGTGCGGCCACCGTGGTCGGCGCGGTGCTTGGCTGTATGCGGATCGACGGTCATCCCGCACACGGGATCCTTCACGGTCGATTTTGTATCAGCCGCGCTAGCACAGCAGCTCTTTTGGTGAGCGTGCGCATGGGGCTCGGCGTGCGAGCCGCGATGATGCGACTTAGTGGTCATGGATGCTCCACGTGGGCAGGAGCTTAGATATAGGATGTGAAGCCGCGGTTGCGAGAGAAGTTTAAGTTGAGGCTTGTTCGAAGGCGCCGACATTCGGCCAGAAAACAAGCGCGTGCGCACTCGTCTCCCGTGGTTCTCCCGTCGTCAACAAGCGCAGCGAGCCACCGCGCGAGCCCTCCACATAACGGGCGTGGCGGGTGAGATAGTCCTCGAAGCTGTCCGCGACGACCTCGGGCTGCGATAGAATGCGCGTGAAGGGGGGGAGGTGGCGGCGGAAGAGGTGCTCTACCAGCGGGAAGTGCGTGCAACCCAGGATCGCGCGGTGGGGCGGCGTGCCCCCCGACTGACGGAGCGTTCCGGCAATCGCCTCCCCTACGAGCCGGTCAAGCTCGGCCTCCGGCACCTCGTCCTCGATGGCCCCAGCAAGCTCAGCGCAGATTTGCTGCACCACGGTGACCTTCGGGCAGCGTTTGCGAATTTCCTCGGGGTAGACCCCCGACGTGATCGTGCGCGTCGTGCCGAACACCGCGATGAGGTCGGTATTGTACTTCTGCGGGTACTGCGGCGAGGACACTGCCCATGGTGTTTGCGTGGCAGCTTCCACAGTAGGCGCGACGATGCCGAGCACGTTGTGCCCGCGCCACGTGCTCGATGGCAGCCACACTTGCTGCAAGTGACGCGCTGCCACTGCGGTCGCAGTGTTGCAGCCGAGCAGGACCAGCCGGCAGCCTGAACCAAAGAGCGTCTCCACGCCGCGGCGCGTTAGATCAATGACCTCAGCGGACGAGCGGTTGCCATAGGGGACGTTCGCTCGGTCGCCGAGATAGATGAAAGGCAGTTCGGGAAAGCGTGCGACGAGCGCCCGCAAGACCGTTAGACCGCCGAGGCCTGAATCGAAGACGCCGATCATGCGCGCGTGTGTGCGATGCCGAGGTTTGGCCGTCAAGGCGTGAAGAGGCCCGGCGCGACGATCCAGAAGGAATTCGGCCGGGCCTCTTGTTCAGTGGGTGATCACCTGAGATGCGTCAGGCGTCTGCAGCTTTGCGGCATCAATAGCAGCGATGCCGGCAGAAAGCACGGCTGCCGCCGTGCCAGCGGCAGCGCCGGAAGCAGTACCATCCGACGTGCTTCACAGAGGAGGAGGCTGCCGGAGCAACGCTCTGCTTGGACAATCCGCTTGTCGCCATGTTGGCCGAGGCCATGCCGCCCATCAGCGCAACAAATCCGACTGTGATCGCTACGAACAAGCCATACTTCATTGCCGTCTCCCTAAGCGAGTGTTGTAAACAACGGGAGACTAGACATTTTGAGCATGTTCGGAAAGGCTCGCAGCCGGCGAAACTGCTCTATTCCGCCGCCTCCGAGGGCGACGACTTGCCCGATCGGGAAGCTTCCGCGTCAAGCGCTTTGAGCGTCTCGAGATTCGGCATCGCGACCGTCGAGTATCCGCAATCGACGAAATGCACCTCGCCGGTCACGGCGCCCGATAGATCGGAGAGCAAATATAGTGCGGAACCGCCGACTTCGGTCAACGTCGGCGTCCGCTTCAGCGGAGCGTGCTCCTTCTGGAAATTGAAGATGACGCGCGCGTCCGAGACGCCAGCGCCGGATACTGTGCGCATCGGACCGGCCGAAAGGGCGTTTACGCGGATGTTTTGCGGGCCAAGGTCCGCGGCGAGGTAGCGAACGGAAGCCTCGAGCGCTGCTTTAGCGACGCCCATCACGTTGTATGACGGTACGGACTTCGTGGCGCCGCCGTAGGACAAAGTGAGCAGCGAGCCACCGTTGGGCATGAGGTCTGCGGCTCGGTTGGCGATCTCGGTGAACGAGAAGCAGGAGATCACCATCGTATTGGTGAAGTTGTCGCGCGTGGTCTTGACGTAGCGGCCGGATAGCTCGCGCGGGTCGGAATAGGCGATGGCGTGGACGACGAAATCGAGGCCGCCCCAGGTCTCTTTGATGCGTGCAAATGTTTTGTCGACGCTGGCAATGTCGAGAACATTGCAGGGCTCAATGATCTCGGAGTTGAGCGATTCCGCTAGCGGTACGGCGCGGCGCCCGAAAGCGCCTTCCTGGTAGGTGAATGCGAGTTTCGCGCCCTGACCGGCAAGAATGCGCGCGATGCCCCAGGCAATAGAGCGATCGTTGGCGACGCCCATTATCAGACCGCGCTTCCCAGCCATCAGCGGGCCGGGCTTTGAAAAGTCGATTTCCGTCATGGCATTCACCGTCATTGCGCCCCTAACAGGCGTACTCAAATCGAAAACCAGCGTTCAGCGGCTCTTCCCACAATCACAGGTCCGGCGAAGTTCCTCGGGTAACTCCCGAATGAGCGGCGACGGCCTTTTATCCAGTCACGCGGCGGAACACGAGCGTGGCATTTGTTCCACCAAACCCGAAGCTGTTCGACATCACACAGTTAAGATTAACGCCGTCGAGCCGCTCACGCACGATAGGTACGCCCTCGAAGGCCGGGTCGAGCTCTTCGATGTTCGCGCTCTCGCAGACGAAGCCGTTGTTCATCATCAAAAGGGAGAAGATCGCTTCCTGCACACCGATCGCTCCAAGGGAATGCCCCGTAAGCGATTTGGTGGCGGAAATTTTTGGAATGTCGCCGTCGAATACGGTGCGGATGGCGTCAATCTCGCGCACATCTCCGATCGGCGTACCGGTGCCGTGCGGGTTGATGTAGTCGACCTTCCGACCGATTCCCTTGCCATCGAGGCCTTGCAGGGCAAGGCGCATGCAGCGCACGGCGCCTTCGCCTGAGGGTGCAACCATGTCGAAGCCGTCGGACGTCGCCCCGTATCCGGCGATTTCGCCGTAGATCTTCGCGCCACGTGCCTTGGCCCGCTCGAGATCCTCGAGCACTACGGTGCCGGCGCCACCGGCGATGACGAACCCGTCGCGATTCTTGTCGTAGGCACGGCTCGCCTTTGCGGGCGTGTCGTTGAACTTGGTCGACATGGCGCCCATGGCATCGAATAGCACCGAGAGCGTCCAATCGAGCTCTTCACAGCCGCCGGCAAACATGACGTCCTGCTTGCCGTACGCGATCATTTCAGCGGCATTGCCGATGCAGTGCGCGGAGGTGGAGCATGCCGACGCAATCGAGTAGTTGACCCCCTTGATCTGAAAGCTGGTGGCCAGCGCCGCGGATGGGCCCGAGCACATCGCTTTCGGTACCTCGAACGGTCCGACCTTCTTTGGATCCTTCTCGCGAGCCGTGTCGGCGGCAGCTACTATGGCCCTGGTGGAGGGGCCGCCAGAGCCCATGATGATGCCGGTGCGCTCGTTGACGATGTCCTTTTCCTCAAGGCCCGCGTCGCGGATCGCCTGCTCCATGGCGATATAGTTCCAGCCGACGCCGTCGCCCATGAAGCGGCGCGCCTTGCGAGGCACTTGCGTCTCCCAGTCGAGGTGAGGTTCGCCGTGCACCTGGCAGCGGAAGCCGAGCTCCGCATATTTCTCTGCGCGCACGATTCCCGACTTGGCCTCGCGGAGCGATGCGAGCACCTCTTGGCAGTTGTTGCCGATCGAGGAAACGATGCCCATGCCGGTGACGGCAACTCGTCTCATCCGCTAGATCCTCTTCGCCTCGCCACGGAAGCGTGCACGAAAAACCATCGAGATCAAGGACTGACGGCGCCGGCGACCTCGCCGGCTTCGAACAAGCCGACCCGCAGGTCGCTCGCGGTGTAGATCACTTCGCCGTCGGCCTTCATGACGCCCTCGGCGATCGCGAGCTTCAACTTGCGCAGAATGACCCGCTTAAGGTCGACGATATACTCGATTTTGGTAACGGTCGGCACGACCATGCCAGTGAATTTGACCTCTCCGACCCCGAGCGCACGTCCGCGTCCGGGGGCTCCAAGCCATCCCAAGAAGAAGCCCGTAAGCTGCCACAGGGCATCGAGGCCAAGACAGCCCGGCATGACAGGGTCGCCGGGAAAATGGCACTTAAAGAACCATTCGACCCGGCTGCTGCCAGCCACCTTGAATTCGGCCGTAACTTGCCCCTTACCGTGGGCGCCGCCCGTCTCGGAAATCGACGAGATGCGGTCGAACATGAGCATCGGTGGGAGAGGAAGCTGTGCGTTGCCGGGACCGAACAGCTCTCCGCGCCCACACGCTAGAAGGTCTTCGTACTCAAAACTGGTGCGGCGCTCGGTCATGATGATTCCGCGCAAATCCCTCGTGAGACTGGCCTTTGGGCTTAGAAAGCGCCGCGGCCGCGGGCTTCCTAACACAGTAGACCGCCCTTCACAAAGAGAGCGCGATAGGTGCGGGGGGCCCATCTGCGCCGCTTTGGCGTATCCCACGCCACGTTGCGGGCTTTTTGCTTGGGCCCTATACTGGAATACTGCCGCCTCAGCCCGCCAACGCCAGCAGCGCGGCAGTTAAGCCTCAGGAAGTGGGATATAATCGCTCGCAGCATGACCGATACGAGCAATCGAGATCACGGTGACGCTGAGGCACGTGTCAGCGTCTCCCAACTACTGCGGAAGGCCGGTTTGCGGCCTACCCGTCAGCGGCTTGCACTTGGCGCTCTGCTGTTCGAAGGCGGTGATCGCCACGTGACAGCCGAGCTTTTGCATGCCGAAGCGGTGGCGGTCGGCCATCACGTGTCTCTTGCCACGGTCTACAACACTCTCCACCAGTTCAAGCGGGCCGGCTTGCTGCGTGAGTTGGCGATCAACGGGTCGAAAGCCTATTTCGATACCAACACGTCGAATCACAACCACTTCTTCGTTGAGGCTGAGGGTGAGCTGCGCGACATTCCGGGCGATGCCATTCGTGTCGACGGAGTTCCGACCCCGCCCGAGGGAATGCGTATCAGCCATATCGATGTCGTTGTCAGGCTGGTGGCCGACGAGGACTGAGCGCACACACTTCGCTACTTCAAGACCTCGCCTTCATAGATCCCCCACAACTTCTTTTGCTCGATATAGCCGCGGAACTTGTCGATGCTGACGTGACACCAGCGTCCGTCACACGTTGCCAGGTTGGCGATGACGCCGGCTTCCACCAGGGCGACGGGGGTGGCACGTTCGCTGTCATTGTCGCGTAATGCGACCTTGGGCGCAGGCACTCCCGGTTTCACCTCCCACGGCAGTACCAAGGCCGTTCGGCGGCCTGACAGTAGCGTCTGCAGCACCCAACCACTGGCTCCGTAGGCGTCGCGCACTTGGCGCCATCCTTCAAATTCTTTGATGATCTCGAGTGGGTAGCCGGGGCGCTTATAAACCCAAGCGGTCGGGTAATCGGTGCCAGGGCCCTTGCGCATATTGACCCGGTCCGACTTGAGGCTGACGAAGCGGGGGACTGGTAACCCGCTGGCGCCGGGCGCGCTTTGCTGGGCCACGGACGTCGTCGTCATGGCGACAAGCGCGAGCAATGCCCCGCAACGTCCCGTCCTTATTGTCCGCTCCCACATTCAGGTACCCGCCATCGGTCGCGCGGGTTGAATTTGCCTCTGCTGCGATGCAATGCCTATCCGCCACTTTGTCATCCCAATGACCATCTGTTAGACACTGCGTTCAAATCGGGCACCAGACACGTCTCCCCCAGAGCGTTTCCGAGCCATCCAGCCAGGGCAACAGCGGAACCCCCATGCCGACCAGCGCAAAGAAGCCGATCGTCATCGTCACACGCAAGCTGCCCGACGTGGTTGAGACCCGCATGAGGGAGCTGTTTGACGCGCGCCTTAACGTGGACGACGTGCCGTTGACACAGGCGCAAATGGTAGAGGCTCTCAAGATCGCTGACGTGCTGGTGCCGACCGTTACCGATCGCGTTGACCGGGCCGTGATTTCCCAGGCCGGCCCGCAGCTTCGCCTCATCGCCAACTTCGGCACCGGTGTTGACAACATCGACCTCGACATCGCGCGCAACCGCGGCATCACGGTGACGAACACGCCTGGAGTGCTGACCGAAGACACGGCCGACATGACTATGGCACTGATCCTTGCGGTGCCGCGCCGGCTGGTCGAGGGCGCGGACTACCTCAAGGCCGCCGCAGACCACTGGGGTGGCTGGTCGCCGACTTGGATGCTCGGCCATAGAATCTACGGTAAGCGGCTTGGCATCATCGGCATGGGTCGCATCGGGCAGGCCGTTGCCAAGCGCGCCAAAGCCTTCGGCCTGCAAATCCATTATCACAACCGCCGCCGTGTTTCGCAGGACGTCGAAAAGGAGCTCGAGGCGACATATTGGGAGAGCCTCGATCAGATGCTGTCTCGCGTGGACATTGTCTCGGTGAATTGCCCGCACACGCCAGGCACCTACCATTTGCTGTCGGCGCGGCGTCTGCGCCTTTTGAAGCCGTCGGCCTATGTCGTCAACACGGCACGTGGCGAGGTGATCGACGAGAACGAGCTCGCGCGCCTCATCGAGGCGGGTGCCATCGCTGGCGCTGGCCTCGACGTGTTCGAGCATGAGCCCGCGGTCAATCCGAAGATCCTCAGTTCAGATCGCGTCGTTGCGCTGCCGCACATGAGTTCTGCGACCATCGAAGGCCGGATCGATATGGGCGAGAAGGTGATCATCAATATCAAGGCGTTCCTCGACGGGCATGCCCCGCCCGACCGCGTCCACCCGGCGATGTTCTGATCAGCGGCCGTCCGCGCATACAACTACACGTAGCTCGCAGCGACCCCCGGAGCGGCTGTCCTCCTTGCAACGGCGCAATGCTGCCTGCTGCGCCTCTTGCGGGCTAAGCGCGCCACCTGAATAGGTGACCTTACGGCCCTTACCCGATTCAAACGATGCGATGGCGGCACACACTCGTGCACCAAACCCGACCACCTGGCACATGCCGCGCTTGAAGCGTGCGCACATGGAAGCGACTTTCGCCTGCGCCGCGGCCTTTGAGCGATATTTCCAAGCGGTCGAGTAGGAACCATCGGCAGCAAAGGCGATCGCGCCGTAGCGTATCGGCGCCGCCGCCCATGGCGCGGGAGACTGCGCGGGCATCTCTTGCGCTGTCGCGCTGACCGTAAAGGCAACGAGAAGAGCGGCGGCGGGCGCCCGCATTCGCGCGCTAGGCGGCACAGGACGAGCCCTTAGCGGCGCGTGCGTGGACCGTGAGATCCTTAATCGTCGCGTTGCTGCCGCTGAGCGGGTTTTCTGGGTCCCACGAGATCTGCAGCGTCTCGAAACGGGTGGTGAGCGCATCGTAGATCAGCAGACGTCCGGCTAGGCTTACCCCGAGCCCGAGGATCTCCTTGATGACCTCGGTCGCTTGAAGGGTGCCGACGACACCGACGACGGACCCGAGCACGCCCACTTCTGCGCAATTGGGAATCGTCCCGGGAGGGGGCGCCTCGGGGAATAAGCACCGGTACGTGGGATACGGTGTGCCGTCCTCGCCCTTGAGATGTGGCTTGAAGGTCGAGACGTATCCGTCGAACGGCCCAACGGCACCGAACACGAGCGTGCGCTTGGCGAGATAGCAGGCATCGGAGACGAGGTAGCGGGTTTCCGCATTGTCGGAGCCATCGGCGACGATGTCGTAGCGGCTGATGAGTTCGAGCGCATTGCCAGCGTCGATGCGCGCCTCGATGGCATCGACCACAACGTGCGGATTGAGCCGCGTGAGTGTCGCCGCCGCGCTCGCGACCTTGGATGCGCCGACAGAAGCCGTGTCGTGGACGATCTGGCGTTGGAGGTTGTCGAGGCTTACGCGGTCGTTGTCGATGATCCCAATGGTCCCAACGCCCGCGGCCGCCAGATAGGCAAGCAGGGGCGAGCCAAGGCCGCCAGCGCCGATCACTAGCACGCGCGCGGCCTTAAGCTTTTGCTGGCCCTGTCCACCCACCTCCTTCAGGACGAGGTGGCGCTTGTAGCGCTCGATCTCTTGGGGTGTCAGGGTTGCAGGCTGTTTCTGCTGCATGGCGCGGACCATACGCGCACCTCCCGACGCCGTCCAGGCGCCCCCGCGCCCCCAGCAAGCAGGAGCGCGGGACTGATCCGCGGCTACTTCGCCAAGTAGTTCCGGTGTACCCATGCGCCGTCGCCGCGTTTGGCTTCCATGAAGACTGCCGCCTTGGCATCGCGCACCTCCTGGCGAGCCATGCCGTTCACAGTCTCCTCCTGCGCGACGCCACTTTCTGCCGCAGAGAGAAAAGCGCCGACGCTGGCGGGCGCGGGGGCCGGTGCGGCAGCGGCAACATCCTTGTCGGCCCCTATCGCTTCGGTGACACTCGCCGCGAGCAGCTTCGGCCACATTTTACGAAACAGGGCGTTGGATGGGTAGACATCGGCGCTATTGACCTTGCCGTTCACGGCGAAGACGTATCCGATGATGTCGTCATTTTCTTCGCCCGATGCCTCAAGCGCCTTTATGTAAGCGTCGCGCGCTTCCTTGAGCTTGTCGTTCTCAAGCGAGAGCTGGAGACTTGTCGCTGACCGCGGCGAGGCGACCTCGGCGCTCAAGTTCTCCGACAGCTTGCTCTGGACGGTGGCGACGGAGGCCCACACTTTCTGCTGGCGTGAGTAGACGCGATCGCCGGCATCGAGCGGTGCCCTCTCCTCGCCGCCTACCCCGACTGCCATGGGTGCGCGCATGGCGAGCTTGGCTTCGCGTGAAGGCAGCGCCTCGGCACTGCTATCGAATGCGGCCGCGTTTTCACTCCCGCGCCCCGACCAGCGGCCGTGCTCCACGCAGAAGGCGGCGAGCGAGACCTCTCCCGACTTCGGCGGCAGCACAAAGCTCATGCTCAGCACGCGATCCTGGCGCCCGCCCTTCACGATGTCGCCTGACTGAATGAAGATCTCGTCGCTACCAGTGTTCTCGATCTTGAGCTCGTTGACCTCACCCGTTTCGATCACGCGGACGCTGCCCTTATCGAGCGCTTCCTGAAGGGTGAGCGGCACCGGTCCGGATGCACTCGGTCCGTGAATGAAATAGACGGCGAGATTCTCGTGGACGTTTGGTCCGGAGACGCGGTCGTTGTCGTCGGCGGAAGCGATGCGCGGCGCCACGGCGACGGCACCCAACAACATGATGCCAGCTGCCAAAGAAAGCATTTGCATGACAATACCCTTTCCGGATGAGCCCGAAGAGGGTTGCGGTCATAGGCGCTGTTTGCGGCCCGACCTCGATGCTTCGATGGCGTCTTGACGAGTTCGCGATGGCCGAATTGTGCGAAGCTAAGTCGCCGGCTTTGCACTCGGATCGATGAAAAGGTCGCTCGTGAAATAGCGCTCCGCAGCCGAAGGCGCGAAAGTCACGATCGTCTTTCCCGCCATGTCCGGACGCTCTGCGACCGACAACGCCGCCGCAACGTTCGCGCCGGTAGAGATGCCGCCGGGAATGCCCTCGACCTTCGCCAGAAGGCGCGAGACCTCGAAAGCCTGCTCGCTCGATACGGTGACGATCTCGTCGATGTAGCTCGTCTCCAAGATCGATGGGATAAAGCCCGCTCCGATGCCTTGGATCTTGTGCGGTCCGCGCGGCTTGCCCGAGAGCACTGGGCTCGTCGTCGGCTCAACCGCGATTATCTTGAGGCTCGGCTTGCGCGGTTTCAGCGCGCGGCCGCACCCTGTAAGTGTGCCACCGGTGCCGACGCCGATCACCAGCACGTCAACCTTGCCCTTGGTGTCGTTCCAGATTTCCTCCGCCGTGGTCTTCTCGTGCACGAGCGGGTTGGCGGGATTGTCGAACTGCCCTGGGATGACAGCATTCGGAGTCACCTTTGCCAACTCATTGGCCTTCTCGACGGCCGCCGGCATTCCACCGGGGCCCGGCGTAAGCACGAGCTCGGCGCCGAGGTGGGTCAAAATCTTGCGCCGTTCGATCGACATGGTCTCCGGCATGACGAGGATCAGCTTGTAGCCTCGCGCGGCAGCGACGAATGCGAGGCCGATGCCGGTATTGCCGGAGGTTGGCTCAATCAGCACGGTCTTGCCCGGCGTGAGCTTCCCTTGCGCCTCGAGCGCATCGATCATGGATACGCCGATGCGGTCTTTCACCGACGAGAGAGGATTGAAGAACTCCAGCTTGAGGAGCACATCCGCCTTGACCTTGGCCGCCTTCATGAGGTTCGACAGGCGCACGAGTGGCGTATGCCCGATCGTCTCCGCGATCGAGTCATAGACGCGCCCGCGGCCCCACGTCTTGGTCGCTGCGAGCGTCTTGATTTCTAGTGTCTCCGCCATGGTGCTGCCTCGCGCTTAGTCGGTGTGCCAGAGGAGGATACCTTTCCTCCTGGAGAAAATCATGCTTCAGCGCGGCACGTTGGTTGAAAGGGGGCGCGTGTCAAGCTTGATAAGCTTATTACTTGCGGCCGCCCCTTTTGCGTGACGGCCGTTTAGCGGCCGTCGGCGGCCGCACGGACGGCTTCTTCTTGGCTGCGGGCATCACGGAGCCGGGTTCTGGCGCAGCGGCAACCTTTCCCGTGGAACCGAAACCACCGTCGCCGCGTGAGGTGATGGAAACCTGCGTGACCTCGACGAGCTCGGCTTGCACGACCGGAAGTACGACGAGTTGGGCGATACGCTCGCCGCGACGGATTTCGAATGGTGCATGCCCAAGGTTCGCCAGCACGACTCCAACTTCCCCGCGGTAATCGCTGTCTATGGTGCCGGGGCTGTTGAGCACCGTGATGCCGTAGTTGAGCGCAAGGCCCGAGCGCGGCCGAATCTGGGCCTCGTAACCTCGCGGGAGCTCGATGACGAGGCCGGTCGGCACTAGAGCGCGAGCGCCTGGTGCGAGTATGAGCGGGTGTTGCATATCGAGGGCGGCGATGAGATCGAGGCCGGCGGCGCCCTTCGACTGATAGCTGGGCAGCGGCAATCCCGCACCGTGCTTCAGTCTGATAACGCGCACGCGCGCGCGGCCCTTTGCAGACGGTGTCATTCGGCGGCCGCGGTCGAGCGGCGCAGAAACTCAGCCGCGCGCAGCATGAGCCGCTCCGCCATGTCCTCCTTCGCCATGGTCGGCCAGTCATCGACCCCTTCGGCCGTTACCAGATGCACGGTATTGGCGGCGCCCCCGAACACGCCAGTCTTCGCGGAGACATCGTTGGCGACGATCCAATCGGCTCCCTTCGCCTTGCGCTTCTTGCTTGCGTAGCCGACGACGTCACGCGTCTCGGCCGCAAACCCGATGACGAGCGCCGGGCGCGCTTCTCGCGACTTGCCGATGGTCGCGAGGATATCGGGGTTCTCGACGAGTTCGAGCGCGTGCTTCTCTCCGGTCTTCTTCATCTTGTCGCCGGGTTGTCTAGCCGTGCGCCAATCGGCGACTGCGGCAGCGAACACGGCAACGTCAGCGGGAAGGCTACGTTCGACCGCGTCGAGCATTTCTTGCGCGGTCTCGAGGTGCACGACGCTGGCACCAGGTGGGTCGGCAAGTGCGACCGGCCCGGATACGAGCGTGACGCGCGCTCCCAAACGGGCCGCAGCTGCCGCGATGGCGTGCCCCTGCCGACCGGAGGACCGATTGGCGATGTAGCGCACCGGATCGATCGGCTCGTGCGTCGGTCCGCTGGTGACTAGAACGTGCCGGCCGGCGAGCGGACGCGAGGAACGCAGCCGCGTAACGGAACCCGCGGCGCCCTCGGATAGGATGGCGCGCGCGGCGGCCATGATCTCGGGCACTTCGGCGAGCCGGCCCGGACCAGCTTCATCGCGCTCCGCCATCTCGCCCGTGTTGGGGCCGACGAAGTGGATGCCGTCCGCCTTGAGGAGCGCAACGTTGCGCTGGGTCGCGCGATGGAGCCACATGCGCGGGTTCATGGCCGGTGCTGCGAGCACCGGCTTGTCGGTCGCCATTAGGATTGTGCTCGCGAGATCGTCGGCGTGGCCACCCGCCATCTTGGCGAGGAAATCGGCGGTTGCCGGCGCGACGATGACGATGTCCGCCTCGCGCGAAAGGCGGATGTGCCCGATCTCATGCTCGTCGTTGAGGTCGAACAGGTTCGTAAACACGCGCTCGTTGGTAAGAGCGGCGACGGATAATGGTGTTACGAACTCGGAAGCCGCACGCGTCATGACCGCACGCACGGATGCCCCCTCGTCGCGCAAGCGCCGGATGAGGTCTAGGCATTTATAGGCGGCAATGCCGCCGCCTATGATGAGCAGGACGCGCTGTTGCTTCATATGGAACCCAGGCCTAAAGGGTCGCCGTTCGAGCCTAGCATACTCGGCCGCGGCAAGGGGTTAAGCGAGGCCGCCGCATTTGTGCTGCAAGCCTCGCCTATTGCCTGGCTGCGGTGGCGCATTTTAAGGTCAGGCGGCATCTGCAGGTGTGAATATGGGTGTGTTGAGGCGGATTGCAGCGTTTCTGGTCCTGCTCGCGCTGAGCGGTGTTGCCCTTGCGACCGTGATCGACCCCTCGGCCGACTGCTTGAGCGACGACAACGAGCGACGCATTTCGGGCTGCTCGGCGATGATCGAAACGCCTGGATTGCCAGCCGAACAATTAAGCGTGGCGTATGGGCTGCGTGCACTCGGGTACTCGCTGAAGGGCTGGTTCGACAAGGCAGTGGCGGACTACAACAAGGCCATTGATATCAACCCGGACTTCGCCGCCGCGCTCAATAACCGCGCCTGGGCCCTCTATAAGCTCGGGCGCCCGCAACAGGGCGCTCCTGACGTGGAGCGCGCGCTGCGCCTGGCTCCCGACAATCCCTATGCGCTCGATACTCGTGCCCACATCCATCAATCGGCGGGCGATGCCACCGCCGCACTGTCCGACTACGAGCTCGCTATGCGCTATGGCGGCGATGTCATGGTGAAGCTTTATCAATGCGGGCTCCGCTCTCAGAGCCTCTACTTCGGTCCACTCGACGGCATCTATTCGAGCGACGTCAAGCGCGCGCTGCACGTGTGCATCAACCGAAAGGGATGTGATCCCCTGCCTGCAGACGATGATTGCCGCCCTTCCGTATCCTGACCCGCAAGAATCATTCCTCTGTCAACGGCTCAATCGCATCTCTCAACCGCGTAAATCGCTGCGGTGCATCAGAAAAATCTAATCCCAACATGGCTTGACGCTCGCACGACCGTCGCCCATTGTGCCCCCGCCGCCGAATCGTGGACCGGTCCGTCGGCCTCGAAAAATCTATAAGGTCCAAGTCTAGGGAGACTATCCCAGGGCGGGGAGATGCCGAGCGCGTCGCCCCGCCTAGTCGTTTTTGCTCCCGCCATGCGCCCTTCGCAAAATCCGGCAAGGTTGATCGCCTCCAGCAGTCGGGGCAAAGTCCCGCCGGCAACAGAACAGGGGGAAGGTGCGGTGCAGGAAACTTCCGAGCAGGCTCGCGCACCTAAGCCGTACTGGCCGCGAGTCCCTGTCCTTGCGCTCGCCGCTTGGGGATTCTTCGCGCTCTTAGTTCCGCGTCTGGTAGAGCAGCTCAACATCGTCGATGTGTTCGCGTTTCCGCTCGGTTTTTTCATGGCTGCGCAGGGGTCGCTGCTAGCACTGCTCATCGTCGCCATCTTGTCAGCGCGGCGCCGCGACAAGCTAGCCGCGCGCGGCGACGAATAGAGGCCTGGCATGGCGTTAGAGGTGTTCTTCGCGCTGGGGCTTGCGGTGGCCTTAGGCCTGGCGTTCCTGTCGCGAAAAAGGGCAGACGCCAGCGCTACTCCCCCGGTCCTGGGGTTGGCTCTTGCCGCTGACACCATTTCCGCGCCGTTCTTTTTGGGCCTCGCAGGGGCCGTGTTCGCTTGGGGCTACGACGGCCTCGCATTCGTTCTCGGCCTTGGCGGGGGTTACTTCTTGCTGCAGTTCCTCGTCGCGCCGCATCTGCCGCTGGCGGGGGCCAGCTCGCTTCCTGACTACTTCGCCAAGCGCTACGGCAGAATTCCGCGCCTCCTCGCCTCCTGCATCGTCGTCCTGTCGATGGGTGTCTTGCTCGCCGCGCAACTGATGGCGGCCGGACTCGCCGGCGCGCGGCTGCTGCAGGTGAGCTATACGATCGGCGTCGCGATCAGTGCGCTGGCGGTTCTAGCCGCCTATGTGATCAAAGAGCGGGGAGCGGGCATTTGGACAACGGGCATTTTGTTCCTCGTCATGCTCGCAGCATTCCTCGCCCCGCTCGTTCAGGTATCGACAGCCGACTACGGCGTGCCTGTTCCGCAGATCGCCTACTCGAACGCGATCTGGCAGGCACAAAGCCTCGAGGAGACGTTGCTGGAGCAGGAACTTGCCGATCCGGCAGTATTGAAGCCGCTATTGAGGCCGTTCTTATCGCTGACCCCGGTGAACTTTTTTGGGGTGGTTCTCGCGCTTTCGTTGGGTATGACGGCTTTGCCAAGCGTACTGTCGCGGCAATTCTTCGCGCCCAACATGCGCGTGGCGCGCTGGTCCGCCGCCTTCGCGCTCCTCTTTGGAACGCTACTCATCACTGCCGCCCCGGCACTTGCCGCTTACGCGAAGGTTGCTCTGCTCTCGCTGATCGGAGACCGCATATCTCTCTCGGCGCTACCACCGTGGGTATTCAGCTTCGGCGACCTCGGTCTCGTTGAAGTCTGCGGGCGCGCTGCAACAGACGCCGCCGCCGTAGCACAGGCCTGCTCACAGCTCCCCGACGCGCCGACCGTTTTGCGCCTGCAGGATCTGACGCTTGACCCGGACATGATTACGCTCGCAATGCCCGAGATTGTCGGTCTCAGCAGTGCGTGGCTGGGCGCTCTTGCGGCAGCGGCGCTTGCCGCGGCGTTGCTGACGGCCGACCGGCCGCTCGGATCCATTATTGATGCGCTTGGCGGAGGCAATTCGTCAGGTGGCTCGCGCCTCGAGCCTTTGCTGATGGCCACGGCATCCGTCGCGGTTGCGGCGGTGATTGCCGTTGCACGACCGGCCGGAATGCTGACCCTGGCGACTTGGTCCTTCACTCTTGCGGCCGCAGCACTCGCCCCGGCGCTCATTGGAGGCCTTTGGTGGCGCCGTGCCAATGCCTTCGGCGCTACAGCTGCCATCGGGGCGGGGCTAGTCGCCGCGCTTGTTTACATTGGCGCGACGCGCTTCTTCGCGGTCCACTTCTTCGATGCATTTGCTGCGCTGTCGAGCGCCGGACAGATGGCAGGTGATACGTTCGCCGAGCTCAAGCAAACATGGGCTGCTGCAGCGCCGGGGCCAGTCAAGGATGCCGCGTGGCTTGCCCTTGATGCGCACGCGCAGAGTATCGCCAACCTTTGGGGCGTCACGAACCTTGCGACCATAGTGCTTGCTTTGCCTGTGGCGGTACTCTCGCTCCTCGTTGGCTCGCTGCTAACGCCGCGCGATGAGCGAGCCTGAGCCGCGACCTCGTTAACGGCCGCGTGCTAGCTTCCGCACATGACCTACGACCTCGTAATTGTCGGCGGCGGCATCAATGGCGTCGGCATTGCCGCCGATGCCGCCGGCCGCGGACTTTCCGTGCTGCTCGCAGAGATGGGGGATCTCGGTCATGCGACATCTTCCGCGAGCTCCAAGCTCATCCATGGCGGCTTGCGCTATCTTGAGAACTTCGAGTTCCGTCTGGTGCGAGAGGCGCTTATCGAGCGCGAAATACTGCTCGCTAAGGCACCGCACATCGTTTGGCCGCAACGCTTCGTGCTGCCGCAAGTTGGGGGAGGGCGACCGGCATTCTTGCTCCGGGCGGGTCTACTTCTCTACGACCATCTCGCTCCCCGCGCCCGTATCCCGAGCTCGGTTTCGCTCGATCTGAACCTGGACGCCGCCGGACTGCCGCTGCACGCGGAGCTGACGCGCGGTTTCGCCTATTGGGACTGTCGGGTCGATGATGCGCGCCTCGTGATCCTCAACGCGCGGGCCGCCGCCGACAAGGGCGCGGTGATCCTGCCACGCACGCGCGCCGAGCGGGCCGTGGTCGAAAAGGGACAATGGCGCGTCACGCTATCCGGGTTGGGCGGAACCCGAGAGATCGGCGCTCGCGCGTTGGTAAATGCGGCGGGACCGTGGGTGCAAACGGTCGCCGATGCCATCGATGCCAATGGCCGCTCGGTGCGCGAAGCGCTGCGGCTCGTCAAAGGCAGCCACATCGTCGTGCCGCGCATCAAGGGGGCAGACGATGCCTACCTCTGCCAAAGTCCGGATGGGCGCGTCGTCTTCGCAATCCCTTACGAGGAGCGCTTCACGCTTATTGGTACGACCGACATTCCCTTCTCGGGCGATCCAGCCGAGGTCACCGTTAGCCGCGAGGAGGAAGATTACCTTCTCTCGCTGGTGCGCCGCTTCTTCTATGCGGCGCCCACGCGCGAGGACATCGTGTGGACGTTTGCCGGCGTGCGACCGCTTTACGATGACGCAGCGGGCGATGCTTCGACCGCGACACGCGATTATCGCTTCGAGCTTACGACATCGGCAGGGGCACCCCTGCTGACAGTGTTAGGCGGCAAGCTCACGACCTATCGGCGGCTGGCCGAGGCGGCGCTCGCGAAGCTTGCTCCACATCTGCCGCCCATGCGCCCATCATGGACCGCCGGCGCGCTTCTGCCGGGGGGCGATTTGGGCGAAGGTGGCCTGCCAAGCTTCGTGGGGCGTTTGTGCCGCGAGCGCCCCGGCTTCTCGCTCGCGTTCCTCAATCAGCTTGCACTTCGGCACGGGTCGCTCGCAGACGAGGTTCTCGGCGAAGCGCGCAGGGAGTCCGATCTCGGCGAGCAACTTGGCGCCGGCTTGACTGAGCGGGAGGTCCGCTACCTTGCGCAACGGGAATGGGCGCGCGAGCCCGAGGATGTGCTTTGGCGGCGCACAAAATGCGGTCTCCACCTAACCGCTGCGGAGCGCGACGCCGCTATGATCCGAATAGCCAAATTGCTGTGACGGCGACGAGGCTAGCCTGGGCCGGCCGGCGTGTCTTGCGCGTCGTCCGTGCTGGGTGCGCCCGGAGCGGCGACCGGCTGCAATGTCGGCTGTACCCACGGCCCGCGTAGGTCGATGACTTCGCGCGGCGCGGGCTTCACGTCCTCGCCGGCGTCGACCCTTGCGCGGTCGCCGATCGCCAGCTCGAGGTCAAGGCTGTGGCCGGGTAGATCGATGGCGCCGTCGGCCTTCATCGCGCGCGCACCCGCCATGGCCTGTGCTGTCTCGGTGCGGATGACGCCGTTCACAACGGCAAAGCGAGCATCAAGAGTGTCGATCGGGATTGCCGTGCTCGCGGCCGTGCGCCAAAGCGTGGTCTGTTGCGGCGAGCTGGCCCCGGACACGAGCTGATTGACGTCTACTCCAAGCTGGCCCCCCTCGTCCAAAGTCACGCAAAGTTTGCCGCCTAGCGACCGCAGCAGTGCATCGCCCGAGTCTCCGTCGGCGGTGAGGTCGACGATCACATCACCGCGACCCTGGATCGTGGGGTGGCCGAACACGGCTTTGCCCGCCTGTCCGAGATCTATGGACTCGAGCTTCACGTGCACGTCGTAGTTCGGGCGCGATCCATTGGTGTCGATGCGCAATTGCCCACCGCCACGCGTGCCGTCATCGATCTCGAGCTCCGCTATGTCGGCGAGCATCTTGCCGCCCTTGAGCGAGATGGTTGCGGCGCTGTGGCCGATGGTCAGCCCTGGCACGACGACGTTGTCAGAAGAGATGCGGAGGTCGGCGTCGACGCTCGCTATGAGGGGAAACTCAAGGCCCCTCGCGCCGCTGACAAGCGTCAATAGATTGGTCTCGGACCCCTGCTGCGAGCCGCTATTAGAGAGATACTTCGATAGATCGAGCGTTTTGAGACCAAGCGTGCCGTCGACTGCCGGACGCGTTGCGGCAAAATTTACCGATAGGGTCCCCTCGGCTTCGTTGCCGTCCATCTGCAGGATGGCCTTTTGGAACGCGAGCGCGCGGTTGGCCCACTCCAGCTGTCCCTTGGCGTGGAAATCATCGAAGCCGTAGCCCGACGGCCAGCCTGCGCCGAGCCAGCGAGCGGCTTCGCGCAAATGCGGGATATTGACCTCGGTGCGGGGTGAGATCAGGCGTGGGTTATCCGCCAGCAGGAGCGAGCCGTCGAGGCTTGCGGTCAACATCGCGCTGTCGAGAGAGGCGATGATCGGGCGCACGCCGCTCTGAGTCTGCGGCCCAAGCGTGGTGTCGAAGCTGACCTTTTCGCCGCGGAACGTGAATGATCCGGCGACGCGCACGGCTCCGTTGGGTTTCGAACTGATGTTGGCGGCAATATCGTCGAGTGCGAGGGTCGAACCGTCGGCCATCTTAATTCGTGCCGAGCTGTTCTTAATAGTGAGCGTGTCGAACTGCAGCTTCTGGAAGGAGATGACAAGCGGGGCGATGTTGCCGGCGGAGCTCTGGAGATAGGTGGGCTCGGCTGTGGAGAAATCGGCGGTAAGGGTGGCGTTGTCGAGCGTCATGCGCGGGCCACCGCCGGTGATCAGCATGGCGATGACCTCGCCGCCGCGTGCGAGTCCGTGGCTCTGCGGCAATGACAGCGTACCGCTCTCGAGTTCGACGACGGGAGCGCCGAGCAGTCGCACTGGCGAGCTTAGGCTGTAGCTATCCCGAGAGGCGGCGAAAACGGACGCGCCCTTGAGGTCGATACTACGGCCGCCAACAATGTAAGGAGCGATGAGGAGGAACAGGAGGCAGCACAATACCGCGAACACCAACGATGAGGGCCGCAGTAAATGCTCCGGGCGTTTCATGGACCCTGCCGTTTCAGCGCACGCCACCCGAAGCCGAACTGTCTTTCGCCGAAAACGCCGGTGATGGCTGGATGGCTGTCCCTGGTGCCTTCCCGACCTCGCCGATCTTTCTAAATGGGGCGATCCGGGCGTGCAAGCATTCCGACCACTTAAGGCCGATGCGAAACGACACTTGACGCAACGAATCATCTTGTATCGCGGCTGAAAAAGAAAAGCGAGCTGAAGTATCCAGTCGTGCGATGAAGATGTTCGGTCCTGGCCCCCAATTGTGCACTGCGATGTTGTCAGCAGAACTTATGCTGCACCGACGCACGCACAGGAATTTTGTTTGCCAATATTAGAAACGATCCACAAAGGGCCACCTTGCGCACGCAGAACCGGCGTGCACTTCATACGTTGTCGATGAACGATGCCAGTGCGGAAAACGCCGCCGTGAGACAGCCTTTTGCCATCGGTGGGTTGTCGGTGAAGCCAGGCGAGCGTCGGCTTGTCGATCTACCCATTTCGAAGTTGTCGAACCATGCCCCGGTGGCGCTGCCGGTGCATGTCCTCCACGGTTCACGTCCGGGGCCCACAATGTTCGTTTCCGCCGCCATTCACGGCGATGAGCTGAACGGCGTCGAGATCATCCGCCGCCTCCTGCGCACGCTCGATCCCAAGAGCATCGGCGGGACGCTGCTTTGTGTGCCCGTCGTCAACGTGTTCGGCTTCATCAGCCGCTCGCGCTATCTTCCCGATCGCCGCGACCTCAATCGCTCTTTTCCCGGCTCCGCGACCGGATCGCTCGCCGCGCGGCTGGCCCATCTTTTCCTGTCCGAGATCGTCAAGCGCTCCCAGCTCGGCATCGACCTGCACAGCGCCCCGATCCATCGCATCAACCTGCCACAGGTCCGCTGCGTGTTCCGCAAGCGTCCGCGCTGCCGGGAGCTCGGCGAGGCGTTTGGAGCGGCCGTCATGCTCGAAAGCCCCGAGCGCCCAGGATCGCTACGGCAAGCGGCGCGCGAGGCGGGCGTTGACGTGCTGAGCTACGAGGGCGGAGAGGGTCTCCGCTTCGACGAATTCGCTATCCGTGCGGGTGTCGAAGGCATCACCGGGGTGATGCTGCACGCTGGCATGTTGGAGCTGGCGGAAGGCGTCGAGACTTCGGCTGAAAAGCGTGTGCCGATTGTGATCAACGCCTCGAGTTGGGTTCGCTCGCCGGAAGGCGGCGTCTTCCGCACAACGAAGCGCATCGGCGACGCGGTCAATGCCGATGAGGTGGTGGGTCACGTTGCAAACCCCTACGAGGACAGCGCGGTTGAAGTGCGTGCACCTCGGCGCGGAATTCTGATCGGCCGGACGACGCTTCCCATAGTCAACATGGGAGATGCGCTGTTGAACATCGGGTGGTCGGAGGAGCTCGGAGAGGCGAATGCGTCGCCCGAGCGAGAACTCATCGAGGAACCGGCACCGGATGAGGACGAGATGGTCGAGTAAGACGCGTGTTCGCCCGGCGCGCGCTAGCCGTGCCCCTTGACGTCCGCGGTCAACAGACCCGCGCCCATGAATACCGAGCCGGGCGACAGCATCTGATTGGCTTCCCTGAGCCGGCGGGCAAAGCCGTCGGCGCAATCGATCGCTTCCTCGATCTCGTTGGAGCCGAGCAACGCAACCGCGCAGGCGCGGAACGCCGGGCACGAGCTGTGCTGGCAGGCGGCCACCATGCTGATGGCGAGACACTCATCGCGACAGAAACGCCGGCATCCGGAGGGAGACACCTCGATCCTGCGCTCGGCCGCGTCCTGCACGGCGCGCACCCAGGAGGCGAGGTCGCTCATCAGCGGCTTGGCTGCCCGCGGACCGACCGCGCGCGACATTTCATCCCAAGCAAGCTCCCAACAACCGATGTCGCTGGTCTGAAAGCCCGACAGCCAGCACCGGAAGCCGACGCCAACTAGGCGCTCGGGAGCCGACATCACAGCGGCGACCATCTCGGGCTCTTGCGCCAGGTGTGTTTTGCGGAAGGCATCGATATGCGGCATCGGCGGCTCCCAATAGTCGGAGTTCAAGGCCCCGATATCGGTGATGACGGTTAATGGCGGTGCGCGCACGCGCGCGTTTGTCATCCCTAACGTGCCGCTAAGCGCACAGTCAACAAAAGTGCATGCCAAACCAATAGATTAGAAATCGTCTAATTCAAACGAGTGCGCATCGCAGCGCGGTCACGCCGCGGCGAGGCGATCCTTCGGGAAGATCAACGCCGCTGCCGTACCCTCGCCCGGCGCGCTGTCGATCTCGATGCGCGCGCCGTTTGCCTTTGCCAGACCGGCGGCGAGTGGCAATCCAATGCCGAGGCCGCCCGCTTGCTTGGGCGCGGGGTTTGGCGGCGAGTTGACGTCGAGCACGCGCGCGATTTCGTCGGCACTCATCCCGGGGCCAGTGTCCTGCACGGCGACGAACACGCTGCGGTCAAACCCGAGCCCGGTGACGAGACGCACCGTGCCGCCGCGCGGCGTGAACTTGATGGCGTTGGACAAGAGATTGAACACGATCTGCTTCATCATCATCGCATCCGCGACGACGTGGGGGAGCTGACCGTGCAGCTCGGCTGAGAATTTGAGTCCGGCTTCGTCGGCGAGTGGCCGCAAAGCAGAGACAGCGCTCTCGGCGAGCGCGTTGAGATCCAGGTCAGCGGTCTGCGGCTGGCTCGCATTTGGTTCGGGCGTGCCGCCGGCGAGCAGACGGTTGATAACCGCGAGCGCATGGCGGGCGTTGTCGTGGATGTCAGCAGTGTAGCCGCGATAGCGCTCGTTCGCGATGGCTCCGAAGCGCTGGTCCTTCATGATCTCCGCCGCAACGACGATGGCGCTCAACGGCGTCTTGAGCTCATGTGCGAGCTTGGAAAAAGTTTCGCGCTCGCCGTCAAGGTTTCTTGAGTCATCCGGCGCGGGCGCGTCGTCTTGTTTGGTGGGAACGAAGCCGGTGCGAATGGCACGCGCGATCTTTTTCAAAGTCGCGACGTCCTCGCTCGACGGGGGCGGAGCCTCAATCGGCGCCGCCGCGGGCTTAGCTTTTAGCTTCTCCTCGTTCCCGGCAACGCACACGAGAGCGAGCTGTGGGGCGGATGACTCATCGAGGACGGTCACGTTGCACAGAAGGCTCTCGGCGCCGTAAGCCGTCCAGAAGATCAGCGCTTCGCGTTTCCCCGCCCCGAGCGGCTCGCGCATCAGGGCGCGCAAGCGAACCAGTCCGGGCATCGCGGCATCGAGCGTTCCCGAGGCGGCGTCGGGCCGGAGACCCAAGCGCGCCGCGCCCGCGGGATTGGCGGCGAGTACGCGCCCCTTGGCTGGATCGATCACCCAAGCCGGACCCATGCAGCGGGCGAGAGCCGCGTCGGGGCCGGTCGGGCGAGCTTGAGCGCGGTGCGCTTCGGCGGGCATGGCTGAATTACCAGGAGCTTGAAATCTGTTAGCGCGCTCAGCTGCTTCCGTCCATGAGCCGGAGGGCCGGCCCCCCGCTATCCACACTCATTTCACGGTCGCGCCGTCGCACTTGACGGTTATAATTGCATAATGCCTGATGACCGGGAGCGGGCCCCTAAAACAACCTCCTGGCTTTGAGGAGGATACAGCCAATGTACGACAAGCCGCAGTTCGAGATTCCCGAGGCCGTACGCGAGCTGGCTGAGCGCAATGTCGACCAGGCGCGGGCCGCCTACACTCAGTTCATCGATATGGCGCGGCAGGTTCAGGAAACGCTTGCCAAGTCGCAGGGCGCCATGGCCTCCGGTGCCATGGAATTGCAGTCCAAGATCGCCAAGTTCGCCGAGGAGAACATCGAGGCGAGCTTTTCTTTCGCTAGCGCCCTTTCGCGCGCCCGCGATCTGAAAGAGTACCTCGAGATCCAGCAGCGCCATGCCCAGAAGCAGATGCAGGCCTATGCGGTCCAGGCCCAGGAACTCGGCAAACTGCTGAGCGAGGCAGCGCAAAAGGCTCAGTCTAAACGCTGAGCCCCCTCGATGCGTCTTGAAGCGCCGCGCTCCGGCAGCCAAATGGTGCCGCGGCGGCTCGTCGCGCCAGGACCCCTTTTTTGCTTGACGATGCGGCCGCCGTGGGAGTTTTAAGACGCGCCGGGCAGGCTACGCCGCCGTGCGACCCGTTGCGTGTGCCGCCTTAGCTCAGATGGTTAGAGCGCTAGATTGTGGATCTAGAGGTCCCCCGTTCGATCCGGGGAGGCGGTACCACCCGATTCCATTAGTCCGATTGACCGGACCGCCGCGCCGGGGCTGCCCTTCGCGCTGGTTGAATTCAGTTTGACTATCCGCTTGCACTTTCCAGCCGGGCTCTATTCCACCACAATAGGGCATTCGGGGGGAGGGTTCGTGGTCCTAGTTTGCCGAGTTGCAGGACTTTTGCTGGTGGCTGCCGTGCTCGCAGCCACGAATGCCTATGCGGAAGATCTCGGTTGCACGAAATACGTGCCGCAGATCGGCAAGACCATCCGCATTCCCTGCAACGATACTCCGGCCCCGCCGCCAAAATCTGTCGAACCGCAATCAAACCCAACGCCGGCTCCCGTCCCTCCTCGTAGCCGCGAGGCCGATGCCGGCCCATGCCTGTCGGAAGAAAATCCCGGTACGGCAACCGGAATCTGTCAGGTCTATTTGAACAACAATGCCGGCATCTCCCAAACCACAAAGGCCGCCGTCTATGCGAAGCTCGCCTGGGCATCCTTGAGGGTCAAAGATTATCAAGCCGCACTATCGTGGAGCAAGAAGTCGCTCGAGATCGAGCAAAGCGCGGTCGAGCACTACATTGCAGGCCAAGCATATGCGGCGATGAAGAATCCGAGTTCGGCGATCGAAGAGTTCAGCGCCGCACTGGTTCTGGCGCCGAAGTACATGCTCGCCCTTCACCGTCGTGGCGAAGCCTACCTCGAGATCGGCGACGTCGAGCATGCAAAGGACGACTTTCAGGCTGCCATCGCTCTCCATTCCAAGTTCACCCCCTCCTTAGAGGCCCTCCGCCGGTTGCGGCGGCGCGGCTGACGTCGGTCGTCCCCAATTTCTGCGCAATGCTCCTCTAAGCCGCGTGGCGCATGGCGGGGATAACCTGCCTCCGCGTGCGCGTATTGGGGGGATTCATGGCACTTGGAGTTCGGCTGGGCGCTAGTTTGCGCGCAGCGCTGGCGTTTGTGGTCACCACCGCGGCGTTCGCGTTGCCACCTGCGGCGGCGGGCTCGATCAAGGACCAGCTTGCGAAGCTCGATCCGGAGGAACGCGCCCATCAGGCTTGCGTCATCAAGGGGCTCGAAACGATCAAGCACGACAAGAAGTTGCCAGGTGCGGACCGGATGAAGACCAGCATTTTTGCCCGCGCCACCTTCTCAAGCAACTCCGTGACCACCAAGGGCGGCGCGGTGAAGGCGCACGACCATTGGTACAAGCTGAAATTCGATTGCACGGTTACGCCCGACCAGATGAAGGCCACGGCCTTCACCTACGAGATCGGAGTTGAGATTCCGCGAGACCAATGGGAAGACCTCGGACTTTGGTAGGTCTTAACGCACCAGAGCCGCGGCAGCGAGATAGTTGACGCTGGTGTCGGGGCTGAGCTTCCACTCGTCGTGCATCACGTCATAGACGAGACCTTCAAACCGCGGGCTTGCAAATCCGGCCGCGGCGAGATGGCGAGACAGCTTATCGGGAGTCACGAAGCGGTTCCAGTCGTGCGTGCCGCGCGGCAGCCAGCCAAGCACGTACTCGGCGGCGACGATTGCCAGCGCGTAAGACTTCCATGTCCGATTGAGAGTCGACACGACGATCATGCCGTCCGGCTTTATGAGGTCTGCGACGACGCTCAAGAACCCGGCCACGTCTGGCACGTGCTCCACGACCTCGAGGCAGACAGCGGCATCGAATCTCTCTTGGGCTGCGCGCAGTTCCTCGACACGTGCCGCGCGGTAGTCGATAGCGAGACCCTGAGCCTCGGCGTGGCGACGCGCGGTTGAGATCGCCTCTGGCGTCGGGTCGATGCCTGTCACCCGCGCTCCGAGCCTGGCTAGTGGCTCGGACACGAGTCCCCCCCCGCAGCCGATATCGAGAATGGAAAGGCCAAGAAATGGCTTCAGTTCGCGTTCGGCTCGGCCGAAGTGGCTGACGAGCGCCTCACGGATGAAGGCCAGGCGCGCAGGTCCTTGTTGATGGAGGGGGCGGAACTTGCCGTTCGGGTCCCACCAAGCGCTAGCCAGCCGCTCGAAACGTTCGATCTCGCGTGGGTCGAGAGTAGGGTCGGCGGGTGCTGCTGCTGGCGCGGTTTGCATCAAGGAAGGATACGGGGCGCCGGGGTCGGGCTTGTCAAGGCTATGCCTGTTGCGGTCACCGGCCGATGCCGTTAAGAGAACGGGCCGTAAACGGGATTTCGGTTCGCAAAAGGCTCCGGCTGAAGCGGACAAGGCTGTTAACGCCTGTCCCGCGGTTGGTGTCATTCAATCAGCCCCAACTCGAATTCGCGCAAGGGCACGGCGGGAAACGCAATGGCTGTTGTTGTCATGAAGTTCGGCGGCACCTCCGTTGCCAACGTCGAGCGCATCCGCAACGTCGCCCGCCACGTTAAGCGCGAGGTCGATGCCGGCAACGAGGTCGCGGTCGTGGTCTCGGCGATGGCCGGCGTCACCAACCAGCTGGTTGCTTGGGTGCGGGAAGCCTCCATCCTGCACGACGCGCGCGAGTACGATGCCGTCGTCGCCACGGGCGAACAGGTGACCGCAGGACTCCTCGCGGTCGTGCTGCAGTCCATGGGGCTGCAAGCGCGGTCATGGCAGGGCTGGCAGGTTCCCATCACCACTTCGGCAGCACACGGCTCGGCGCGCATCACCGGCATCGACGGCAGCGAGCTCAAACGTCGACTCGCACAGGGCGAGGTCGCGGTTGTAACGGGGTTCCAGGGCATCGAGCCCGAACGTCGCCGCATTGCAACATTGGGGCGCGGCGGCTCGGATACCAGCGCAGTGGCCATGGCCATCGCGCTGGGCGCCGATGTATGCGACATCTACACCGACGTCGACGGCGTCTATACGACCGATCCGCGTATCGTTCCCAAGGCCCGTAGGCTGCCCAAGGTGTCGTACGAAGAGATGTTGGAAATGGCCTCGCTCGGCTCCAAGGTGCTGCAGACCCGCTCGGTCGAGCTCGCCATGGTCAACCGCACGAAGGTTCGGGTTTTGTCGAGCTTCGTGGCACCCGAGGCCATGCAGCCGGTGCGGCTCGACCGCCCGGAAGATATCGGAACGATCGTTTGCGATGAGGATGAGATCGTGGAGAGCCAAGTCGTCAGCGGCATCGCCTACGTGAAGGACGAGGCGAAGGTGACGCTCATTAAGGTCGAGGACAAGCCTGGTGTCGCCGCGCGCATCTTCGGGCCGCTCGCCGACGCTAACATCAACGTCGACATGATCGTCCAGAGCGTCACCCCTGACGGGAAGCACACCGACATGACGTTCACGGTGCAAGCCGCCGAGCTGCCGCGCACGCTGGAGACGCTCAAGGCCGCCAAAAGAGACATTGGCGACTTCGAGGTGCAGAGCTCGGCCGACGTCGCCAAGATTTCCGTAATCGGTGTCGGCATGCGCAGCCACGCCGGCGTCGCCGCGATGATGTTCAAGGCGCTCGCGAGCAAGGGCATCAACATCCTGGCCATCACCACGTCCGAGATCAAAATCAGCGTGTTGATCGACGCCGCGTATGCCGAGCTGGCGGTGAGGACACTGCATTCGATCTACGGGCTCGACGCGGACTAGCGCGAACATGTTTGCAGCTTGGCCGACAGCGCGACCCGAGGAGGGCACGACTTAACTCTAGAGCCCGCTTCCCCCGGCGGACACAGAGCGGCACCACTGATGCAGAGGCGAGGCGACGAGCCACGAGTCCTGACATCCGAGCCGGCGCTGCGTGTCATCATGCGGCGCTTGCGGGAGATCATGGCCGAGCCAGCCGACGGGCAGGCGCGGCTCGATAAGATCGTGAAGCAGATCGCCGGCGTGATGGTCACCGAGGTCTGCTCGATCTACCTGAAGCGACAGGACGGATCGCTCGAGCTGTTCGCCACCGAGGGCTTGAACCCGAGCGCCGTCCACACGACGCGCATGAAGCGCGGCGAAGGCCTCGTTGGCCGCTGCGCCGAACTGAACATCACCGTCAACGAGCCCGAGGCTTCGAGTCATCCGGCGTTCTCCTACCGGCCTGAAACGGGCGAGGAGATCTACCACTCGCTGCTGGCCGTCCCGATCACCCGTTCGGGCCAGGTCCTCGGCGTCCTCGTGGTGCAAAACAAGACGCAGAAGGAATACTCCGACGAGGACGTTGAGGTTCTGCAGGCAACTGCCATGGTCGTCGCAGAGCATCTCGTGTCCGGCTCGGTGGCAGGCGCCGGTACCGCGGTCGAGATCGGCAAGTCGCTTTCCGCGGTCATCGAGGGCGAGTCGATATCAACCGGAATCGCGCTCGGACACGTCGTGCTGCACGAGCCGCGCATCGTCGTAACGAAGCTCCTGGCGGAAGATCCCGCAGAAGAGCTCGCTCGTCTCGATGCCGCCATCGCTACGCTCCGCGCTTCGCTCGACGAGATGTTCGACCACGAGCACTTGGCCGGTGCTGGCGAGCACCGCGACGTGCTCGAGGCCTATCGCATGTTTGCTCACGATAAGGGTTGGGTGCGGCGCCTGCGCGAGGCGGTCGAAGGCGGTTTAACGGCGGAAGCCGCCGTCGAGCGCGTCCAGAATGGAACGCGCGCGCGCATGCTGCGCCAGAATGATCCCTATTGGCGCGAGCGCCAGCGCGACCTCGGCGACCTTTCGGACCGGTTGCTGCGCATTCTCGCCGGCCGTGTCACCAGCGCCGACGAGCCCACCCAGCTACCGCCCGATACGATCCTGGTCGCCCGCACCATGGGACCGGCAGAACTGCTGGACTACGACCGCAAGCGGCTTCGCGGCCTCGTCGTCGAGGACGGGAGCGCTCAGAGCCACGTTGCGGTCGTTGCCAAGGCACTGGGAATCGCTGCTGTGGGCCAGGCGCGCGGCGTCGTCGAGCGGGTCAATGCCGGCGACGCTGCTATTATCGATGCGCTGGCCGGCCAGGTGCACCTGCGGCCGTCCGCCGACGTCGTCACCGCTTATTCCGACAAGGTGCGCTTCCTCGCCCGGCGCCAGCGCCAGTACCGCGCGCTCAAAGACGTGCCGGCCATCACCAAGGACGGAGTGCGCGTCGAGCTACACATGAACGCCGGCCTGCTCGTCGATATGTCGCATTTGCGCGACTCCGGCGCCGATGGCGTCGGCCTGTTTCGTACCGAGCTGCTCTTCATGCTGTCGAGCACGCTGCCCAAGCTCGAGCGGCAGGTAGAGTCCTATCGCGCCGTCTTGGGACGCGCGGGCGATAGGCCGGTGATATTCCGCACGCTCGACATCGGCGGCGACAAGGTTCTCCACTATCTGCGCCAGCCGCAGGAGGAGAACCCGGCGATGGGTTGGCGCGCGGTGCGCATGGGCCTCGATCGGCCGGCGCTGCTTCGCACCCAGATCCGCGCTCTTCTGCGCGGCGCGGCGGGCCACGAGCTGCGCATCATGATCCCTATGATCTCGACCGCACAGGAGATGGACGAGGTGCGTGCGCTCGTGGAGAAGGAGCGCGCCATCCTCAAGAGCAAGCGCCACGACGCGGCAAAACGCGTCGTCGTCGGCGCCATGATCGAAGTGCCGTGCCTGTTGTTTGAGCTCGATGCGCTGATGAAGAAGGTCGACTTCGTGTCGGTCGGCAGCAACGATCTCATGCAGTTCATGTATGCTGCCGATCGCACCAACGCGCGCGTCGGAAGCCGCTACGATGCGTTGTCCCCCGCTCCGCTCAAAGCATTAAAATCACTAGTAAAATCAAGCAAGAAGCATGACGTGCCGTTGACGCTGTGCGGAGAGATGGCGGGAACTCCGATCGATGCTTTGGCACTTATCGCGTTGGGTTTTCGCTCTTTGTCGATGTCACCGGCGTCGATCGGCCCGGTGAAGACGATGATCCTGTCGCTCGATGCAGGCCGAGTGGCAAAGCTTGTTGACGATTTGCTCAAGCGCAATGCACGCAACATTCGCGAAGAGCTTGAATCCTTTGCCAAGTCGGAAGGCGTCGAATTGTGACGCGCTGGAGCCTTTGACAAGCCGCTGGATTTGCCGGACGATGCTCGTGGGGGAATTCAGTTCCTTGAGCATTTCAACGTGGCGTTGGCCATGCGTAGTGGCTCCGTGCCGGCGAGACCTTCATTCACTACGCGTCCGCAAGTTGGGCGCAGCGCGGCTCCGCGTGCCCGCACTGCGGCGGGCGCTGCGCTTTCCCCATTGCAAGCCGACGTTGCGCGCTTCTTCCAGGATTTGAGGGCCGCGCACCAATTGTCGCAAACAGAGGTGGCCCAGCGGCTCTCGACCCGCATCGCCGTAATCTGCGCGCTGGAGGCAGGAGACGTATCGGACCTTCCACCGTGGCCTGAGTGCTGCCGCGTCGTGCGCACGTACACGGGCTTTGTGGGGCTTGACCCGCGTCCCATTCTTCATTTGCTTGAAGTACTGCTCGCAGCGGCGGCCACTGCGCCGAAGCCGGCGCCAAAACGTACGCTTTTTCCGCAACTGAAACGGCCCACGGCGGCTCGCCCGGAGCAGCGGGTCTCGAATGCCGCACGCTCGGCCCTTGCGGTTCCGGCCAGACTCAAGGGTTTGCTTCAGAGCCCAAAGGCCCGCGCCGGCCGCGTCCTCTTCGCAATCGCAGTCCCGGTCGGCCTTCTGGTTCTATTGACCCAGAGCTCCGTGCTTGAGGCGGCGGTGTCCCAGCTTCCGCCAAGGATGGCCCGCATCGTGCGGGGTGCGCAAGACTACGTTACCTTGCGAATGGCGCCCGTTTGCGACGGTCTTCGCTGGATCGACGTGCGGGACCCGCGCTCGCGTCGCAGCGATAAATTGCGGACCACGGCGCAATCGGATTAGATGCGCCGCCGCGCGCCACTTCCTGCTTGAATTGGAGCGCTTGAGCAGGCAACTAGCCCTGACGCCCTTGCGTCCAAGCAACACCCAAGAAATGAGCACGATACCCAAAGAGAAGCTGGACAAGCTGGTCGGTCGCTGGAGCGCGATCCAGGACGAGCTCAACGCCGGCGTCAATCAAGCGACCCGTACCAAGCTCACCAAGGAATTCTCCAGCCTCAATCCGATCGTGGCGACGATCGAGGCGTTGCGCGCAGTCGAGAAGGAGAGCGCCGACCTCGAGGCGCTGCTTGACGACCCCGGCACGGACAAGGAGATGAGCGTGCTCGCCCGCGCCGATCTCGAGGCGCTGGAGCCTCGGCGCGAGGCGCTCGAGCAGCAGCTCAAGCTGCAGCTGTTGCCCAAGGATGCGGCCGACGAGAAGAGCGTCATCGTCGAGGTTCGCGCCGGCACGGGCGGCGACGAGGCAGCTCTGTTCGCCGCGGACCTTTTCCGCATGTACAGCCGCTACGCCGAGATCAAGAAATGGAAGACGGAAATCATCAGCCTCTCCGAGAACGATCTCGGCGGCGTCAAGGAGGTCATCGCCTCCATCTCGGGCGAGGGTGTCTTCGCGCGCTTGAAGTTTGAATCGGGCGTGCATCGCGTGCAGCGCATCCCTGAAACCGAGACGGGTGGGCGCATCCATACGTCTGCCGCGACGGTCGCGGTCCTGCCCGAGGCCGAGGAAATCGACGTCGAGATCCGCCCCGAGGACGTCCGCATCGACACCATGCGTGCGGGCGGTGCCGGCGGACAGCACGTCAACAAGACCGACTCGGCGGTGCGCATGACGCATCTCCCGACCGGGATCGTGGTCGTGTCGGCCGAGAAATCCCAACACCAGAATCGCCGTCTCGCCATGCAGGTGCTGCGCTCACGCGTCTATGAGATGGAGCGGGAAAAGGCTGACACGGCGCGCGCGCAAGCTCGCAAGGGGCAGGTGGGTTCGGGCGACCGCTCACAGCGCATCCGCACCTACAACTTTCCGCAAGGGCGTGTCTCCGATCACCGCATCAATCTGACCCTGCACAAGCTCGACGCCGTGCTCGACGGCGTAGCGCTCGATGAACTAGTCGACGCGCTCATCACCGATCATCAGGCGAGCCAGCTCGCCGCAATGGAGAGCCATGTTGGGGCTTGAGATCCCGAGCAAGAGCGATACGGCGCGAGCCGGAGAACCGAACTCGCTGCGCGAGCTCTTACGCGAAGCCTCGGGCCGGCTCGCGCGAGCCGGCGTTGACGCACCTGAGCGCGACGCACGGCTGCTCGCGGCGGCCGCGATTGGGTGCTCTGCGGCGGAGCTCATCACGCGGCGGGCTTTCCAGCACATTGGGATCCTAAGCTTAGAATTCCACGTGGACAAGTTGTC